>ENA-UOOR01000052-UOOR01000052.1-fermentation-metagenome-genome-assembly--contig:-NODE-52-length-160986-cov-41.621931_pt1 | contig 160986 bp, 137 predicted proteins | sample MGYA00245780_ERZ724029 | MGnify/ENA primary metagenome ERZ724029 (study PRJEB28704, sample SAMN03018315) | fermentation metagenome | biome: anthropogenic terrestrial biome; feature: soil...
AGAAAATTGAATGAAAAAAAAAAGAGGCTGTCAATCTTTTGAGACAGCCTCTTTTCATATACTTTTAAGTAAACTGATTTGTCAGAATGTATATCGTAAACTTAAAGCCAACCCATAAAACCAATAATCATTGTAACTATTCGTAAAATTAAATGATGGTTTCCAGTCCAAAGATGCAGCAAAAGGTGCTCTTGGAAATGCATATTCCAGACCTCCAATTATATCTGCTCCCAATAAGAAACCATTATTATATCCATCATTTTTGTATAATCCACCAATGTGTGCTCCAAGACCTAAATACCAATCTAAATTAGGTGCACCCGGAACCGGTTGTTGATATTCGTAAAGCCCAGTTAATTGAAAATAGTGAGGAGACGCTGATAGAATAAATTCACCTGCACTTGCCGGAGCAAAGAAGGTTTTGTAAGTTAAACCATTATCATATCCTAATCTAACACCAAATGCTGAATTATAAGTTTGTGCTTGTAGTGATGTAGATACAGCAAAAATAAGTAAACAGCCAATTAAAAGTTTTTTAAGTTTCATAAATCAAAAGTTTTAATTAATAATATTTCCGACTTTTTTATTCTTGATTATTCTAAATTAAATTTGAATAATAACCAATAAACGTATAAATCTCTTTTTTGTTTATAACAATTATATTCCTTTGATTATTTTTTATGAAAAGGTTTAATGTGTATGTCTTTTTTTATAACAATTCCTGCATAATGGTTGGTATTCCTCCAGTTCTCCAAGCATTACTTGTTTGTCGTTTTCTACAATTCTATCTGAATAACTTGCGAGTCTTCCACATTTGACGCAAATTGCATGTACTTTAGTAACTTCTTCTGCTATAGCGCATAATGCAGGCATTGGTCCGAAAGGAATTCGTTTGAAATCCATATCAAGGCCAGCTACTATCACTCTAATTCCTTGATCTGCCAATCGTTGACATACATCGACTAATCCTTCATCAAAGAATTGCGCTTCGTCAATACCCACTACTTGTGATTCTGAAGAAAGTAATAATATATTGCTAGAATGCTCTACAGGTGTAGATTGTATAGAATTTTTGTCATGTGAAACTACTTCCTCTTCCGAGTAACGAATGTCTATAGAAGGCTTAAATATTTCTACGGATTGATTTGCTATTTTAGCTCTGCGGAGTCTTCGCAGTAGTTCTTCTGTTTTACCTGAAAACATTGAACCGCAAATCACTTCAATATGACCTGTGGTTCGTGTTTCATTTAGATTGTCTTCTTCAAATATCATGTTATTTTCCTTTGACTATTTTCTTGATTTCGTTTAATTTATTTAGAGCTTCAAGTGGTGTTAAATTGTTTACATCCAGATTAATGATTTCATCTCGCACCTGGCTTAGAATGGGATCATCAAGTCGGAAGAAACTTAATTGATAACCTTCACGTTTTTCAATCATGTCTCCGATTGGCTTTTTAATATTCCCTTTTCGATTGTTTTCTTCCATCTGTTTCAGTATTACTTCCGCTCTTTGTGTAATACTTTTTGGCATACCTGCCATTTTGGCTACATGAATTCCAAAGCTATGCTCACTTCCACCAGGAGTCAATTTTCTAAGAAAGATTACTTTGTTGTCTATTTCTTTAACAGAAACATTGTAGTTCTTTATGCGTTTAAATGACTTTTCCATTTCATTTAACTCATGATAGTGTGTAGCAAATAGAGTTCTGGCATGTGATTTTGGATGCTCATGAAGGTATTCAACAATTGCCCATGCAATAGAAATACCATCGTAAGTACTAGTTCCACGTCCTAATTCATCAAATAAGACTAGACTTTTTTGTGAAATGTTATTAAGAATATTGGCAGCCTCATTCATTTCTACCATAAAAGTTGATTCGCCCATAGATATATTATCAGAAGCACCAACACGTGTGAAAATTTTATCGACTAAGCCTATTTGTGCTGCCTCAGCAGGTACAAAACAGCCTATTTGTGCTAAAATAACAATAAGTGCAGTTTGTCTGAGTAAAGCTGATTTACCAGCCATATTAGGGCCAGTAATGATAATGATCTGTTGTGATTCACTATCCAGATAAATGTTATTGGGAATATATGGTTCATCTGGTGGCAACTGTTTTTCAATTACAGGATGTCTGCCATTTTTAATATCAATTATGTCAGAGCCGTTGATTTGCGGGCGGATATACATATTTGATTCCGATACCTTTGCAAATGAAAGTAAACAATCCGCTTGTGCTATTATATTTGCATTTATTTGGATGATAGGAATATACTCTATAAGACTAGCTACTAATGAATTGTATAACTGTGTTTCAAGTGCTAATATTCTTTCTTCTGCGCCTAAAATCTTTTCTTCGTATTCCTTTAACTCTTCTGTTATATATCGTTCGGCATTTACCAATGTTTGTTTTCTAATCCAATCTTCCGGAACTTTATCTTTATGAGTATGTCTAACTTCAATATAATAACCAAAAACATTATTGAATCCAATTTTTAAAGAAGGTATGCCGGTCCGTTCACTTTCTTTTTGTTGTAATTTCGACAAATAATTTTTGCCTGAATGTGAAATATCCCTGAGTTCGTCTAGTTCTGAGTTGACACCATTACAAATATATCCTCCTTTATTTGTTGTAGCAGGTGGATCGGGAGTTATTTCTTTTTCAATTCTGTTTCTAATAAGAGGGCAGGGATTCAGCTTTTCGCTCATCTCTTTTAAACTCGTATTATCAGATTGAAAAAAAGCCTCTTTTATTGGTTCAATAGCTGTTAACGCATTTTTAAGCTGAACGATTTCGCGGGGATTAATTCTTCCTACAGCAGCTTTTGATATCAACCTCTCCAGATCACCGATTTGAGAAAGTTGTTCGATAAGCAGATGTTTTAAGTCTGGATTTCGGAAAAAGTTTTCAACAACATCCTGTCTATTTTGTATTGCTTTTATATCTTTTAATGGAAATACTAACCATCTGCGAAGTAATCTTGATCCCATTGGGGATTCTGTTTTATCGATAATTTCAAGTAAACTCTTTCCACCCTCATTCATTGGTGCAAGCAATTCCAGGCTGCGAACCGTGAACTTATCTAAACGCACGAATCTTTCTTCTTCAATTCTTACCAAAGAAATGATATGATTGAGTTGATTATGTTGTGTAATGTCGAGATAGTGAAGAATAGCTCCAGATGCAATAATCCCTTGAGTCAGATTTTCGATCCCGAATCCTTTTAGGTTTTTTGTGTTGAAATGATTTAAAAGTCTACTTTTTGCGGTATCTTCCGTAAATATCCAGTCTTCCAGCTCGAAAAGAAAATAATTAAAGCCAAAGTTTTCCTTGAAATTCTTTTTGCTTCCTCGTTCAATTAAAATTTCCTTAGGGGAAAAGTTAGAAAGTAGCTTATCAACCTCGTCTCTATTCCCTTCAGTTGTTAAAAACTCGCCAGTTGATATATCAAGAAATGAAATACCGAAAACCTTGTTATTGGGTGTATGTATTGCGCAAAGAAAATTGTTTTCTTTGTGATTCAGCATATTGTCATCTATGGAAATTCCAGGAGTAACAACTTCTGTTATTCCTCTTTTGACAAGGGTCTTTGTCGTTTTTGGATCTTCAAGCTGATCGCAAATAGCCACTCGCTTCCCAGCTCTTACAAGTTTAGGCAAATAGGTATCCAGTGCATGATGTGGAAAACCAGCCATTTCAACAGCGTTAGGTGTTGTGCTTGATCTTCGCGTCAGGGTAATGCCGAGTATATCTGCCGCTTCTGCTGCGTCGTCAGCGTATGTTTCATAAAAATCACCTACACGAAACAAAAGAATAGCATCGGGATGCTGTTCTTTTATCTCGTAGAACTGTTTCATCATTGGGGTTTCTACTTGTTTTTTACTCACAAGAATTTATTTTTGGAGAACAAAGATAATAAAAAATGAGAAGAGTAAATGAACTGTCTTCTATCAATTCATTTAGATTATTCTTTTTCTGAAAGTACTCGGCGAAGTTCTTTTACTCCTTCAGATGCTCCCAATTTAATAATATTAATGTTTCTTCTGTTAGTTTTGACCTCTTTTGGATCAATCAGATAGACAGGGGTATTTTCATTTACATAATTCAATAAACCAGCTGCAGGATAAACATTCATGGAAGTTCCTATAATTACAAAAATATCGGCTTCATTTGCAATTTTTGCTGCTTTATTTATCATCGGTACAGCTTCTCCAAACCAAACAATGTGTGGGCGAAGTTGAAACCCTTCTTCGCATAAGTCACCTAATTTGATTTCAGGATGTTCGGGTGATAATTCATATATTATTTCAGGATATCTTGTTGAACGAACTTTCATGAGTTCTCCATGCAAATGTATCACATTTTTACTACCAGCGCGTTCATGAAGGTTATCGATATTTTGTGTTATTATATTCATATCGAATTCTTTTTCCATTTCAGCAAGACCTATATGCCCTTGGTTAGGCTTGGTATTAAGTAATTCTTTTCGTCTTTGATTATAAAAATTAATAACAAGTTCAGGATCTGCAGCAAAACCTTCAGGTGTAGCAACTTTCTCTACAGGATATTGTTCCCATAATCCTCCAGAATCTCTGAAAGTTGAAATACCGCTTTCTGCACTCATACCTGCTCCGGTTAATACTGCAATTTTCTTTTTCATTATTTATTATCTCTTAAGCCTCACGGAGTTTTATTATGACAAATATAGTTTTTTATCATTCAAAAAACGAATTATTCACTTTTAAATGCTAATTTTGTATCTTTAATAATCTAAACGGTAAATGTATAAAGGATTTTCGTTTAAAATAAAAAAGGAAAAATGAATAAATTGAGCTATGCATTAGGCATGAATATGGCTGTAAATCTTTTAAACTCTGGTATTAACGATCTTGACACAGAGTCTTTTGTAAAAGGTTTTACTGATACAATGAGTAATACAAAAACTACACTTACTCCAACTGAAGCAAACCAATTGATTGAAGATTATTTTACAAAAAAACAGAATGAAATGCAAAACAAGAATATTGAAGAAGGCAAAGTTTTTTTAGCTGAAAACAAAAAAAGACCAGAGGTATGTGAACTTGAAAGTGGTTTACAATATGAAATTTTAAAAGAAGGTAATGGAAATAAACCAAAGTACACAGATAAAGTCCGTTGCCATTATCATGGAACACTTATAAATGGAACAGTTTTTGATAGTTCAGTTCAGCGTGGACAACCTGCAACATTTGGTGTAAATCAGGTTATTAAAGGATGGGTTGAAGCTCTACAATTAATGAGCGAAGGTTCAATGTGGCGTTTGTTTATCCCCTCTGAATTAGCTTATGGAAAACAAGGAGCAGGAAATATGATTGGACCTAATACAACTTTGATTTTTGATGTAGAGTTATTAGCAATAGTATAAATAAAATAATATATTCATCAAATTAAATTTTTAACTTATAAACAAATGAAAAGAAATTTTTTAAGCGCACTAGGTGCATTAACTGTTAGTGCTTTGTTACTGACTTCTTGTAATGGAGGAGCTTCTGTGCCTAAAGCATCATTGAGTAATTCTACAGATAGTTTATCATACGCTTATGGTGTAAATCTAGCTGATCAGGGAGGATTGATTCAGTTTTTAGAACAATCAGGTGTTTTGCAAAATACCGATGATTTAGAGTATCAATTACAAATGCTTAATGTTGACTCAACTTCTTCACCTGAATTACAGAAACAAAAAGAAGCCATTCAATCAAAAATTGATTCTATTAAAAAAGTGAATGCACCAAAATTAAATGAATTTATTAAAGGTGTTAAACAATCATTGAGTGGTGGTGAAGAAAAGACTCCTTATATTTTAGGATTAAGTATTGGTAATCAAATTAAGACAGGTATGTTACCTCAATTCAATGAGATGGCATTTGCTGCTGATACTACTCAAAAAGTTAATGAAAATCAAATGCTTTCAGGTCTTATTGGTGCATTAAAAGGTGAAGAACTTGCTTTCAATAAAATGGATGCAAATCAATATATGCAAACAAAGATGGAAGCTGCTCAGGCAGAAGCTATGAAAAAGCAAGAAGAAGCTTTGAAAGTTCAATATAAAGATTCAATTGCAGCTGGAGATAAATTCCTTGCAGAAAATGCTAAAAGAGAAGGTGTTGTAACTTTGCCAAGCGGATTGCAATATGAAATAATAAAAGAAGGTCGTGGTCCTGTTCCAACTGAAGCTAATACAGTAAAAGTTAACTATAAAGGAACTTTGATTAACGGTACTGTTTTCGATAGCAGTTATGATAGAAAAGAACCAACTACTTTTGGAGTAACTCAAGTTATTCCCGGATGGACAGAAGCACTTAAATTGATGCCTGTTGGTTCAAAATGGAAAGTCTATATTCCTTATAATTTAGCTTATGGTGGTCAGGATCGTGGTACAATTCCTCCATTCTCTAATTTGATATTTGAAGTTGAATTATTAGAAATAGTAAATCAATAATAAATCCACATATAAAACAAAAACCTCTCCAATTTATTATTTGGAGAGGTTTTGTTTTTTAATAAAGAGAGAATCAAAACAATCCTTCAATAGACAAGTATCGCTCACCTGTATCATAATTAAAAGTGATAAATCGTTTATTACTTGCGAGCTCACCAATCTTTTTAGCAACTGCAGCTAAAGATGCACCTGTAGATATTCCTCCTAAAATACCTTCTTCTTTTGCCAAACGTCGAGCATAATCATAAGCCTCTTCTTTAGTTATTTTGATCACGCTATCAAGAATATTTAGATCAAGTGTATCCGGAATAAACCCTGCACCAATGCCCTGAATAGCATGTGATCCTGATCGACCCTCTGTAATTATTGGAGAATCAGTAGGCTCAACTCCTATAACCTGAATTGATGGAAATGATTCTTTCAATCGTGAACCCACACCCGTGATATGACCGCCAGTACCGATACCAGAAATCAAATAGTCGAATCCTTCAGGAAAGTCATCAATAATTTCCTGTGCTGTTGTTCTAGCATGAATTGCAGGATTTGCTGCATTTTTAAATTGCTGTGGAAGCCATGAGTCAGCTATTGTTTTTTGTAATTCTTCAGCTTTTTCAATTGCCCCTTTCATTCCCTTTTCGCGAGGAGTAAGTACCAGTTCAGCTCCATAAAGGGCAATCAGTCTACGTCTTTCGACAGACATTGATTCGGGCATCACAATGATTACTTTATAGCCTTTTACTGCTCCAACAAAAGATAATCCAACTCCAGTGTTTCCTGATGTTGGTTCTATAATTGTACCACCAGGTTTTAACCAGCCTTTATCTTCAGCATCTTCAATCATTGCCAAAGCAATACGATCTTTGATACTACCAGCAGGATTTTGTTTTTCCATTTTAATCCAAACTTCCTGATCAGGAAACAATTTACTTAAACGAATGTGTGGTGTTTTACCTATAACATCTATAATGCTTTGATATTTCATAATATACTTCTGTTTTACAAATTTATATTGAATTATATACTTTAAATACTAAAATCAATAGGTTGAATAAAATCCTTAACAGTTCTAATTTTTACATCGACAGAATTATAGACAAGAGAGTAGGGGATAACACTTTGTGTTAGCCATGCACCTCCTCCTATAGTAGAATCATGTCCAATTACAGTTTCGCCACCTAAAATGGTAGCATTAGCATAGATTACCACATTATCTTCAACCGTTGGATGACGTTTGACATCTGCAAGTTTTTTTTCGACTAATAATGCTCCTAGTGTAACACCCTGGTAAATTTTCACATTACTACCAATCACTGTAGTCTCTCCAATCACTATGCCTGTACCGTGATCCATAAAAAGTTTATTTCCAATTTTTGCTGCAGGGTGAATATCTATTCCTACTTTTGAATGGACATGTTCGGTAAATAATCTTGGAATAAGTGGAACGCCTAATTGGTACAAAATGTTTGCTAATCTATAGATGCATAAAGCATAGAAACCCGGATAAGTTAAAACAACTTCTTCTAGACTTTTTGCTGCAGGATCGTTATCGAGATAACATTGAGCATCTTCATTTAGTTGTTGTTGAATTATAGGTAATTGTTCAAAAAAAGAAATAAGTGTTTTATTCGCAAATTCTTTATTTGTAATATTACTAATATTCTTAAACAATGTCTTAGCTACTTCTAATAGGTTTTTATGCATTTTTTCCTGATCAGGACTTTCGCATATTGGAAATAGTTGAGCAAAAAGGTTGTCTGCAACTTGTTCCAATTTACATTTATCGATTGGAACGTGAACCGTTTGAGAATTGAACTTATTTACAAGATCAATTATATTCTTATTCATAAAAAGGGAATTTTTGAAATAGATAAATAAATGTTGTTTGAATATAAGAGGATTGTTTATCGCAAATCGAGGAGATCAGCAACAACAGCAACAACAGCAACAACATATATCTAAGATAGAGTTTACCATTTCTTTTTTGTGTTATAACAAAGATAAGTATAAAAAAATAAATATGAACAATAAACAGATTGAATTTATTGAATCTATTTTATGTTTATCCAATAGATACATAACATTTGACTACTTAATATGTTTTATTCTTTTCCTCAAATCTTCACCTAATTCTTTTTTATCTATCATATGTTTCAACGTAGAAATTACAAAAGGATTTTGATTTAGTGTGTCGTTAAAACATTTAAAGTCAATATTTTCCATTTGAATGTATTCGTCAGCAGTTGATCTTGTTTTGTAAGAAAGTGTGAATTCTTTTTTTGCGTCATTGTAAATCATTTCATCTAAACTTAAAACGCTTGCTTCCCATTTATCAATAATAGAAAGAATATCTTGTGCAGTTATTGTTTCAAGTGTTAATTGATAGAATTTCTGTATTTTATCCCATGCCCATGTCCATTCATACTCATAGTAATTTTCGTGCATTGTTTTAAATGCATTATTGATTTCAAGTAGAGTTTTAATTTGACCTTTTTCTATTGCATTTAGCAGAGAATCAATCTCGGTTTGTGGAGCAATTAATCCTGCAAGATCCATCCAATCGCCCAGACCAATGTTCGTTTTTGGCTTAAGTTGTTCTCTAATTTCTTGATTAGATTTAAATAAAGTTTTTTCGAGTTTTTTTATGATAGAATTGCCAAGGAATTTATGGATTGCTATTTTATATAGAGACAATCCTCTTTTTAACGCTCGATTTGTTATAATGCAACTTTGAAATGAATAAATTTCAGAATCTTCGCCTGAATTAGTTTTCAATCCATTTAATATATCAATTCCTGCAAATACTTTTTGTATTGTGAAGGGACTCAGTAAGTTGAAATTTATAAAATCTAGATTTACAACATCCTTTCTGTTATCTCTTTGAGGCCATTTTTTTGCATCTCGAATAGTTCCCACGCTTCTTAAATTAATTCCCGGAGAGATATATGTAGTGTTGTCTTTTTCTATTAGATAAGAATAGGGAAGATTACTTGTATCAGAATGTTTGTAATGTCTACCCATAATAAGTGAAAAAGTCCCAACTTTTGCAGGCCATTGTACATACGAATTACTTGTTGTTTTTGCTCCGCGTTCAACTAAACCGTGGTGAATAGGACCTAATTTATACAAATGATTACTTTGATTTGAACCCGAACCAGCATTCATAAAAGAAAACATACTTGCAATTAATAAGGTCGATTTATGATGCGTAACAGTAAATGGGCCGGCAAAAAGAGCACAAGCTTCACCATTTTCACCCTGACAATTACTAAAGAATAGAGAATCAGATGCAGTATATCCATGTCCTAAAGCACACGCCTGTCCTACAAAACATCTTGTTATGATACTTCCACCATCAATATGAGAACCGGAAGAAATAATAAAGTCTTCCGCTATAACGTTTCTTCCAATATAGACTGGCGCAATTTCATTACTATTTATGCATCCGTTTTTAAGCTTCATTGCACCCGTTATTTTGCAGTGAGAACCTATTTTTACATTTTTAATATAACCAACATTTACTATCTTACAATTGTTGCCAATAATTCCCATATCAGATGATTGTTCTTTGGTGTAAGCATCAATGATAACTTTCATCTGTTCAACTAATTGTGGACGATCTTTGTATAAAGCATAAATATATGCAAAATGTGAAGATAGTTTATCGTTTATATGTACTTCATTTCCACCAGTTTCATTCAGAACATTTACTTCTATTCCATTTCCAAAAGATGTTTTACCATCTACTAAGATTACATCTACGTTTTGTATAAAACTATCATCGCCAATTTGATAGTTTGCTATATAATTCTGAATATTTTCAATTACAACATTATCACCGATGATACAATTATGTATAACGGAATTATTAATGCAGGCATGTTTTTTTAAACCACCGGTTAATAGAAAATTCTTTTCTAATACTCCAATATAAATATCTCCTGAGAATTGAGTGTTTTTAATATAATTAGGAACAAATCGACTTTTAACAAATACTTGTGACCAATTTTCATGTGAACAGTTGTTTAATTCTAGTGCTTTTATTTCCTCGTTACTTAGTGATCGATAATGTGTGCCCATTAATTCTATAGTTATAATTAGAATGATATAAAACTATAAACGAGACTCTTTTAGGGAATCTCGTTTAGATGTATTATTTTGTAGCTAGAGCTTCATAAATTAATCTTTCCAGCTCTTCGGCCAAGTCCGGATTGTCTTTGAGTACTTGTTTTGTAGCATCTCTGCCTTGAGCAAGTTTGGTATCATTATAACTATACCAAGAACCGCTTTTTTTAATTACTCCAAGTTCAGCACCCATATCAACTATTTCTCCAATTTTTGAGATACCTTCACCGTACATAATATCAAATTCTGCTTTACGGAAAGGAGGAGCGACTTTATTTTTAACCACTTTTACACGTGTAGGCTTACCAATCATTTCTTCACCCTCTTTCAAAGGCGATCCATTTCCACGAATATCAAGACGAATAGAAGCATAAAACTTTAGTGCATTACCACCAGTTGTTGTTTCGGGATTACCAAACATGACGCCAATCTTTTCGCGTAACTGATTTATAAATATGCATGTTGTATTTGTTTTGCTTATTGCACCTGTGAGTTTTCTTAAAGCCTGAGACATCAAACGAGCTTGAAGTCCAACATTTGAATCTCCCATATCTCCTTCAATTTCTTTTTTAGGAGTAAGAGCAGCAACAGAGTCAACAACAACAATATCGATTGCTGAAGAGCGAATAAGTTGTTCTGCAATTTCCAATGCTTCCTCACCGCTATTAGGTTGAGATATTAATAGATTATCAATGTCAACACCCAATTTTTCCGCATAAAACCTGTCGAAAGCATGTTCAGCATCAATAAAAGCAGCAACACCACCGGCTTTTTGTGCTTCAGCAATTGCGTGAATAGCTAAAGTTGTTTTACCCGAAGATTCAGGACCATAGATTTCTATAACACGTCCTCTTGGATAACCTCCTACACCAAGTGCAACATTTAAACCTATTGATCCTGACGAAATTACGGCCATTTCTTCTATTTTCTCGTCTCCCATTTTCATAATAGAGCCTTTGCCGTAAGTCTTCTCAATTTTATCCATTGCTGCACGCAAGGCTTTCATTTTTTCGCTTTTGTTACTGTCTACTTCTTTTTCTGTATTAGCCATAATAATATAATTTGTATTGTCTCAATTGTTATTTTACCAGTCCTAAAATTTGTTCAGCATGGTTTTTAGTATCAATATTCCTACCTGCTATGATGTGCTCAATTATCCCGTTTTCGTCAATAAGAAATGTAGTGCGAACAGTACCCATATATTTTTTACCCATCATTGTTTTTTCTTGCCAAACACCAAATTGTTCAACTAATTTCTTATCCGTATCAGATATCAATTCAAAAGGTAAAGAAAACTTTTCAATAAATTTTTGATGTGAAGATTTACTGTCAACGCTCACACCAATAACATGATATCCACCGTCTAAAAGGTCTTCGTGACCATCACGTAAGCTGCATGCTTCGGCTGTACATCCTGGAGTATTATCTTTTGGATAAAAATATAAAGCGAGTTTTTTGCCTTTAAAATCACTTGATTTTATTTCTTTGTCATTTTGATTTACACCTAATATCTCGGGAATTTTATCCCCAACAGTCAGTCCCATATTTAGTACTTTAATTATTGTTTAATGGGTTAAAGTTATAAAATTATTCGACGGCAATAAAGAAATTAGAGCATTATTTATGTATTCATTTAAATCAATTTGTAAAGACCTCCAGGTAATGCTTTTACTACATTCTTCATTTCAAGTTCAAGTAATGTGAAAAAAAGGTCGGCAACAGGTGTATTTAACTCAAGAGCTAATAAGTTCACTTGAATAGAATCTTTATTGTACAGAATATCTACAACTCTTTTTTCATCTTCATTTAAATCGATAAATAACTCACGCTGTTTAGGTTCTGTCTTTACATCATTATTCCAACCCATTTGTTTCAGAAAACTTTCTATGTCCTGGAATAATACGGCTTTATTTTCTGTTATAATTTTATTGCAACCTACTGAATGAATATCCGTAACTCTTCCAGGTATTGCAAATACTTCTCTAAAATAGGAGTTTGCTATATCAGCTGTAATGAGAGAGCCTCCTTTATTAGCCGATTCAACAACTATTACTGCATCTGCCATTCCTGCAACAATTCTATTGCGTTTCACAAAATTAAAACCCTCTGGACTGGTCTTAGAAGGAAATTCAGAAATCAGGGCCCCATGACTGAGCATTTCAACTGCAGTTTTTCTATGTGCTGCTGGATAAATCCTATCCAAACCATGCCCCAACACAGCAATTGTAGAAAGATTGTTCTTTAATGCTGCGCGATGTGAACATATATCTATCCCAAATGCTAATCCACTTATTATTAATAGATCAGGTATTCTTTCAGATAGTTCTTTTACTATTTTCTCACAACAATGTTTGCCATATTCTGAAGCATGTCTTGTTCCAACAATACTAATAGTTTTTGCACGGTTGAAATCAACATTTCCTTTAGAATATATGAGTATTGGTGCATCAATACAATTGGTAAGTCGCTGAGGATAAAGTGGGGATGTGAAAAAATGAAGGTCGATAGCATTCTTTTCGATAAACTTCAATTCTTCTTCTGAACGTTTCATCACTTCTGAATTGTGAATCTCGCTGATTAATCGACGTGATATACGCGGTATTTTCTCCAGATTTTTAGTACTTTCTTTGAAAATTGCTTCTTCATCGCCAACGGTTTGCATTAACGTGCGGGCAAGTGTTATTCCAATCCCTTTTATTTGTGTGAGGGCTATTTGATATATAGATTTATCGGTAACCATTATAGATACTCTTTTTGAGTTTATTTATTTTTCTTTTTCGTGAGTTATTAATTTGTTATTGTAAATCAAAAAATCATTATAAATATTCTTTAAATGCATCATCAAAAACATCTGGTTTAGTCAGTTTTCCATTGATAAGATTCACCACTTCGATTTGTCCTTTAGCACATAATGCGTTATCAGACAAACGAATAATTTCTTGATGAAATATATATTTCAGACTAACTCGTTCAATTTGACTTATTGTGCATTTGAAGACATCCATACCTATTAAAGGTATTTTGTAGCGAATAGCAACGCGTGAAACTACTGCATCAATTCCTTTATTATGTAAATCGAAGAAATTCAACCCTACTTTTTCCATAAATTCATGGCGCGTAACCTCGAAATAGTGTTGATAATTTGCATTATTTACGTGACCTTGAGCGTCGCACTCGTAGTCGCGCACTTTCATTTCATATTCAAATATATTTTGATTCATTCGTTAAATAAATATTCAATTTAATTCCCCACACTTTAAGTTTAGCTAAAAGTGTGGGGGATAGATTTGTATAGATATTGTAAGTAATCGTAACTTATTAATGATTTTTGATCCATTCTCTTGCATTTACAAAAGCTTCCATCCATGGTGTAACATCATTCTTGTGATATTCAAAAGGATAGAATGCATTTTGCCAAGGGAAAATAGTACGTTCAAGGTGAGGCATCATTGCTAAATGACGACCGTCATTAGAGCATACTGCTGCTGCTTCGTAACTTGAACCGTTGGGATTTCCCGGATAATTATCATAGACATATTTAACAGCTATATTACATTTTGATTCCTCTTCTGGCAGATCAAAACGTCCTTCGCCATGAGCAACCCAAATTCCTAATTTTGTTCCGGTCAGCGATTTAAACATAACTGAGTTATTAGGTTGAATTTCAACACTAACAAAAGTAGACTCGAATTTATGAGAAAGATTATGCTTCATTTTAGGATGATTTTCTCCCAACTCAGGATAAATCAGTCCAAGTTCCATCAACAATTGACATCCGTTACAAATTCCAAGGCTTAAAGTATCTTCTCTTGCAAAAAAATTCTTTAAAGCTTTGTTAGCCTTTTCGTTATATAGAAATCCGCCTGCCCATCCTTTAGCAGATCCTAAAACATCTGAATTAGAGAATCCTCCGCAGAAAACAGCAAATTGAATATCTTCCAGTGTTTCACGTCCTGAAATTAAGTCGGTCATATGAACATCTTTCACATCAAAACCAGCTAAATAGAGAGAGTAGGCCATTTCACGTTCACCATTTGTCCCTTTTTCACGAATTATGGCTGCTTTCAATCCTGATTTTTCTTTTCTATTTGGATCAAGACCCAAGTCTTCGAATTTGCCTGTAAACGAACTGCTAAATTCGAATTTAAGTGGTTGTTCTTTATAGTTATCGAATCGTTCTTTAGCACAAACATTGCCACTCTGTTTCCGATCTAATAGATAAGATGTTTTGTACCAAACATCACGAAGCTTATCAATATCTAGTTCTGTTCTAAAATCATCTTTTTCGATAATCAGTTTACGTTCTTCAATAGGACGTGCAACAATTGCAAAACCTATTCCATAATCATTGAGTATCTTTTCTACAAGATGATGATGTTTAACTTGAATAATCACTCCGGGATTCTCAGCAAATAGAATCTTCACTAAATCAGAATGTCTGATTTTATCAAGTCGAGCTTCCAAACCTCCTTCTGTATTGGCAAAACACATCTCCAACATCGTGGTTATCATTCCACCTGCAGAAATATCATGTCCTGCTAAAACCAATCCTCGATTTACTAGTTCTTGGATTGCTGCAAAAGAATTCTTGAAATATTCTGCATCCGTAACTGTTGGTACTTCATCTCCAACTTTACTTAGGGTTTGTGCTAATGCTGATCCTCCAAGTCGTAATGAATCGCATGAAAAATCTACATAATAAAGATAGGTTCCTTTAATATAAGCTATTACAGGAGAAACAATTTTCCGAATGTTTTTCACTTCACCAGAAGCTGAAATGATTACGGTTCCAGGAGAAAGGACATTGAAATTGTCATATTTTTGAGTCATTGATAAAGAATCTTTTCCCGTAGGAATGTTGATCCCTAAATCGCAAACAAAGTCGGAGCATGCTTCAACAGCTTTATATAATCTTGCATCTTCACCTTCGTTTCTACACGACCACATCCAATTGGCGCTCAACGAAACACTTTGTAATCCATTAGAAAGAGGAGCAAATACAATATTTGTAAGTGCTTCGGCTACTGACATAACAGAACCGGCTGCTGGATCTACTATCCCAACTTGAGGTGCATGACCAATAGAGGTGGCCATTCCCGCATATCCTTTATAATCAAGGGCTACAGCTCCAAGATCACTTAGTGGCAATTGAATTTCACCTTGACATTGTTGACGTGCTACTTTACCTGTTACAGAACGATCGACTTTGTTGGTTAGCCAATCTTTACAAGCAACGGCTTCTAGTCGCAACACATTTTCTATGTATGAATCTAAATTCTCAATATTGTATTCTGGTGCAGTAAATTCTTCTTCAACTGTATTATCATTCATGATTGTAACAGGTGGTTTCCCAAAGAAATCTGCTAACTCCATATCAATTGGTCGGATACCATTGTCTTTTTCAAAGACGAATTTCATATCATCTGTTGTTTCACCAACTACATACATCGGCGAACGTTCACGGGAGGCTATTTTCTCAATTCTTTCAATATCTTTTTCCTTCACAAGTAATCCCATGCGTTCTTGACTTTCGTTTCCAATTATTTCTTTAGCAGAAAGGGTTTGGTCGCCTACAGGTAGTCTATCTAAGTCAATCTTTCCTCCAGTTTGTTCAACTAACTCTGAAAGACAGTTTAAATGTCCTCCCGCACCATGATCATGTATAGAAACAATTGGATTCTCATCTGACTCGGCAAGCGAACGGATAACATTGGCTACTCGTTTTTCCATTTCCGGATTGGCACGCTGAACAGCATTTAATTCAATTCCGGAAGAATATTCGCCGGTATTAACGGAAGACACCGCGCCGCCGCCCATACCAATTCTGTAGTTATCGCCACCAAGAACAACAATTTTTTCACCGGTTTCTGGTGTCTCTTTCAATGCATCGCGTTTATTGGCAAAACCAACGCCGCCAGCAAGCATAATTACTTTATCATAACCGAATTTTCTATAATTCTCTTCGTGTTCAAAAGTGAGTAAAGAACCACAAATAAGAGGTTGCCCAAATTTGTTTCCAAAGTCCGAAGCTCCATTGGATGCTTTAATAAGTAGTTGCTCTGGAGTTTGATACAACCATTTTCTTGGATCTAAAGCTTTTTCCCATGCTCTGTCATTTTCTAATCGAGGGTAGGAGGTCATGTAAACAGCTGTTCCAGCAATTGGAAGCGATGCTTTTCCACCTGATAAACGGTCGCGTATTTCTCCTCCGGTACCGGTAGATGCTCCATTGAAAGGTTCAACAGTTGTTGGAAAATTATGAGTTTCAGCTTTTAGTGAAAGTACACTGTCGAAATCTTTTGTCTCAAAAAAATCAGGCTTGTCTCCACTAGCAGGTGCAAATTGTTCAATTGTTGGTCCGTCAAAAAAAGCAACATTATCTTTATATGCACTGATTATTCCATTTGGATTAACCTTTGAGGTCTTTTTAATGAGCTGAAACAAAGAATATTCTTTTTCTTCACCATCAATAATAAATTTACCATTGAATATCTTATGACGACAATGTTCTGAATTTACTTGCGAGAATCCGAAAACTTCACTGTCAGTAAGTTTACGATTCATTTTTTCGCTTACCTTATTTAGATAACTCACTTCTTCGGGACTCAATGCTAGTCCTTCTTTTTCGTTGTATTCAGCAATATTATCTATGAATAGTATCTCTTCTGGCTTTTTGTCGATATTGAAAATGTTCTGATCTAGTTTGTCATAAATTCTTTGTAACATGGGATCATACTCATCTGAAATCAGACTGTATTCTTCAATTCGTTCAATACCAGTAATACCCATATTCTGAGTAATTTCTACGGCACAAGTACTCCAGGGAGTAATCATTTCGCGACGTGGACCAATAAACCGTTCATTTATTTCGGTTGCGTCCAATTTTTCTGCATTTCCGAATAGCCATTTTAACCGCTGAATCATTTCAGCCGACAATTCGGCAGAAGTATCTACTGCTATAACAGTTTTAGAGAGAGTCTGAAAAAAAACAATCATAATATTGTATCTTATTAGATAAGTGGATTATATTATTATAAACTACAAAGTTAATAAAAGCAATCCAAAAGCGGAAAATTAGATGTGTTTTTGTATGATTTAATAAATGAGTTTATCTTTGTTGCTTTAATGTGAGTTGATTTGCTATTGTTCGAAATATAGAATATGTTTTTATTTATTGTAAAAGGTATAATTATTGGTTTATTGGTCTCTGCACCAATGGGACCAATAGGAATGCTTACTATCCAAAGAACGTTGTTGAGAGGAAGGTGGCATGGATTTGCAACTGGCATCGGAGCAATGTTGTCCGATTTGGTTTATGCGACTTTAATAATGATGACAGTCGGTAAAGTATCTCATTTCATTGAAGATAACAGGGTGCCATTTTTATGGATCTCAAGTATAATTCTTATTGGTTTTGGTTTTTTAGTTTATAGAACAAATCCAATTAAAGATTGGGCGTCAAATGTTTTACCTATGCAGACGCGTTACATAAAGGACTTTGCGACTTCATTTGTACTTACTTTCTCAAATGTGTCAATTATTTTTGTGTTTCTAACTTTATATACACAAATGTCATTTAACCCGGTTAGAGAAGGAACAACTCAAATAATTATTGCTATTTCAACAATTGCTTTGGGAGCTCTTATTTGGTGGTTTGTTGTAACATCAATAGTTTCAAAGATGCGTAAACACTTTAATCGCAGAGGATTGATACTCTTAAATCGGATTGTTGGAACAATTTTTATGATAATTGGGGTGGCTGGTCTGATATTAAATCATTATTGAAAACCTACCATCTTTTAGCCATTTCAATTACTTCCAAATCTCTAATATTACCATCATCAATTACAAAACGTAATAGGGTTCTTACCTTATGTATTCCATAAATTCCGGCAGAACCGGGATTCATGTGCAAACATTTTAATTTGTCATCGTACATGACTTTTAAAATATGAGAATGACCTGATATGAATAGTTTTGGGGGGTTAGTAATCAGTTCATTACGAATTGATGGGTCATATCTATTGGGATAACCACCTATGTGCTTGATAACTACTTCAATATTTTCTTCGGTAAATCGAAGTCTTTCTGGAAAAGCAGAACGAACTCTGTAATCATCAATATTTCCATATACTGCTCGAAAAGGTTTGATAGATTCAAATTTTTGAGCAATTTCCATTGATCCTATGTCTCCTGCATGCCAAATCTCATCACAATTTTCAAAATAGGTCTCAAAAGCTTCATCCCAATAATCGTGTGTGTCAGATAATAATCCGATTTTTTTCATCTCTCTTTTATTATTTCAACAAAGTTAGTATTTTTACAAAAAATAATTATATTTCTGCTATGGAAAAGGGGCAATATTCATATTTTAAAAGGGACATCAGCTGGCTGTCATTTAATCATAGGGTATTAATGGAAGCAAAAGATGAGCGATTGCCTGTTTATGAACGCATTAAATTCTTGTCAATCTATTCATCTAATCTTGAGGAATTTTATAAGGTAAGGGTCTCAGGATATCATAGTTCGCTGATTGAAAGCGTTGAACGTGATGAAACTGTTGAAGAAGCACTGCAAGTATTAATGCAAATCACTGAAATTGTAACAGAGCATCAAAAAGAATATAATTATATATTCAATTTAATGATTTTACCTGAATTGGAGAAAAATCATATTATTTTGTATCAAACGCATGATGTGATTCCTTTTCATAGACCGTATGTGGAAAAATATTTTAACGAAGAGGTTTTCCCTTTTCTACAACCTATGATAATACAGAAAGATGCAATTCATTCATTTATTCAGGATGGTCGTATTTATCAGGTTGTAAGTCTGCTAAAGAAGAAAAAGAAGAGAAACACCGGAAATGATTTGCAATATACTTACGCAATCATGAAAATTCCGTATACCAAAATTCCAAGATTTATTGAACTGCCTGAGTTTGATGGAAAATATTATATCATGTTTATTGATGATATAATTAAAGCAAATCTAAGCAGCGTTTTCCCTGGATATGAAATAATTGATTGCTTTAGTATTACAATTTCAAGAGATGCTGATTTTACCTTGGAAAATGAGGACCAAAAGGATATTGCACAAAAAATTCTGAAGAAAGTGCGAAAAAGAAAAATTGGCGCGGTAACACGCTTTCAGTATGACAGAAGTATGCCTGATTATTTCTTGAAATATTTATGTGAATCATACGAAATAGAAGAGGAAGAACTTCTGCCATCGGGTAAATATCTTAATCTACAGGAACTGTCAAAACTGCCAAATCCGGTGGGGCAACGTTTGAAAAGACAACTACCGGTACCTTTACGAGTGCCTGTTTTTGAAGACAATACATCTATTCTAAGAGTATTACGAAATCAGGATGTGATGCTGAATTTCCCTTATCAATCTTTTGATTACTTACTTCGTTTTCTAATGCAGGCGGCTTTCGATCCAAAGGTGCTGGAAATAAAGGTTACTCAATACCGGGTTGCAGAAAATTCAGCGGTCATAAACTCACTTATTAGTGCAGCAAAAAATGGAAAGAAAGTGACCGTTTTTGTTGAAATGAAAGCACGCTTTGATGAAGAAAACAATTATATTTCTGCCGAAATGATGCAGGACGCGGGAATAAATGTGATATACAGCTTACCGGGACTAAAAGTGCATGCTAAACTGGCTTATGTAAGAAAAAGAAGCAACGAACCGGATCAACCGTTAAAAGGTTATGCTTATCTCAGTACGGGTAACTTTAATGAAAAGACAGCAAGACAATACTCTGATTGCGGATTACTGACTTCCGACAAAGATATTATTCATGATATTGATGAAATCTTTAATATTTTGGAAGGTAAACCGCATGAAAGAAAATTCAAACATTTATTGGTCGCTCAATTCAATATGGTTCCTGAAATATTGAAAATGATTAATCGAGAAATTGAAAATGTGAAGAATGGCGGAGTAGGGCGCATTGTCCTAAAAATGAATAGCTTGGAAGATAAAGAAATGATTAAAGCTTTGTACGAAGCTAGTGAAGCGGGGGTCAAAATAGATCTTATTGTAAGAGGAATTTGTTGTTTAATCCCTAATCAGTCTTATAGTAAAAATATTAAGGTTACAAGAATAGTGGATGCTTTTTTGGAACATAGCCGTGTATGGTATTTCTATAATCAGGGACAGGAAAATGTGTATCTTTCTTCGGCCGACTGGATGGAACGAAACCTCAGGCGCAGAATTGAATCTGCTTTCCCAATAAAATCGGAACGTCTTAAAAAACAGCTAATCGATTTGCTAAATATTCAACTTTCAGATAATCAAAGTGCAGTATGGGTGGATGAAAATATGGAAAATGTTTTTAAACATAACAACCAACCTCCAATAAGGGCACAATTAGCTTTTTATGAGTATCTAAAAATAAATACTGAGAAAGGATTAATATGAAAAATTGCTCTCATCTTGGTCTCATCATGGTATCACAGCCTAATCATAAGTAGACTCTATAACAACACAAACGATATCTCTAATATCGAATATCTTACATTGGAATTTACATCAAATCCCAATGCATTTTATTCCAAAATAATATCGAATACAGCCTCTGATTGTGAACTATTTCTTTTTTCCGAATGAACCGCTGACAATATCAAGCAATTCATTTGTAATCGACTGTTGACGCAATTTGTTGTGTTGAATGGTCAATTCGCTAATCAAATCATCAGCATTGTCAGTCGCAATCTGCATTGCCATTGCACGAGCTGCATGTTCAGATGTTACTGAGTCTGAATGAACTGTATAGAATTTTAACTTTAGTACACTGGGTATCAGTTGATTGACAATGGTGGTCTTGTCCGGCTCTACAATATAATCTAATGTCTTCTGATTTGTATCTACTGGTTTTAATTGAATTGGTAAGAATGTCTCTACAGTCAATATCTGATTTGCCCTGTTTTTAAAATGATGATAAATTAATACTACTTCATCAATTTTTTTTGAAAGGAACAAGTCTATCAATTTTCCTGTAAATACTTGTGCCATATCATACGATGGAGTTTCACTCTCATCATTATAATTTCCTTGAGGAGTAAATCCTAAAGCTTTTGTGGCCTTAGCTACCTTATCTCCAAATGGATAGATGAGAATGTCCTCTTTTTCAAGATGTTGATACTTTTTTACAGTTTCTTTTAGTTTGTCAATAACATTATTGTTAAATCTACCTGCCAAACTTGAGTTGGACGAAAAGGCTACAATTGCAACTCGTTTTACTTTGCGAACTTCCGAAAGAGGAGATGGATATTCAAACTCTGAACTTAAGAATATACTCAGTAATTCGTCCATCTTCTTCTGGTAAGGGTACAAATTCTCTATCCTGTTCTGGGCTTTCTTTAATTTCGCAGAAGAAATCATCATCATCGCTGATGTGATTTTCTGCGTTGACTTGACTGATTGAATTCTTGATTTTATTTCTTTTAAAGAAGCCATTTCCTGTTAATTATAAATATTTTAAGATTTGTTTTATTGTTTCATCGGCAGTGAGTCTTATTTTACGAGTAACATCATCGTCAATCTTTCCACTTTTAATTACATCAAGAACATCTTTTTGATGATGAAGCTCTAAAGTATGAATGAATTGTTTCTCAAATTCTTGCACTTTGTCGATGGGAACATTTGATAATAAACCATTTGTACCACAATATAAAACGGCTACCTGTTTCTCAACACTCATTGGATCGTGAAGAGCCTGAACAAGTAATCTCTCATTCTTAAGACCTTTATTTATGGTCATAGCAGTCACTTTATCCATATCTCCACCGAATTTAGTAAATGCTGCCAATTCCTGATATTGAGCCTGATCTATCTTTAATGTACCGGCCACTTTTTTCATCGGCTTTATTTGAGCAGTACCACCAACACGAGATACTGAAATACCGACATTGATTGCTGGACGATTGCCTTGATTAAACAAGTCTGTATCCAAAAATATCTGTCCGTCTGTAATTGAAATAACATTCGTTGGGATATAGGCTGACACATCACCGGCTTGAGTTTCAATAATTGGAAGTGCTGTAAGAGAACCGCCTCCCTTGACTTTGCCCTTGAGACTTTCAGGCAGGTCGTTCATGTTTTCCGCAACTTCTTGTTGAGAAATAATTCGTGCTGCGCGTTCAAGTAATCTTGAATGTAGATAGAAAATGTCTCCCGGATAGGCTTCACGTCCCGAAGGGCGCTGAAGAATCAATGATACTTCTCGGTAAGCAACAGCTTGTTTGGATAAATCATCATAAACAACTAAAGCATTTCTACCGGTATCGCGGAAATATTCTCCAATGGCTGCTCCTGCAAATGGTGCATAATATTGCATGGCTGCCGGATCAGAACCGTTGGCCGCTACAACAATTGTATATGGCATCGCTCCATACTCAGTAAGCGTATTCACTATAGATGCTACTGTGGAACCTTTTTGGCCGATTGCTACATAAATGCAATAAACGGGATCGCCTTCATCATAATTCTTTCTTTGATTGATTATCGTGTCAATAGCAATACTCGTTTTCCCAGTTTGCCGGTCTCCAATGATAAGCTCACGTTGACCTCTTCCAATGGGTATCATAGCATCTACAGATTTTAATCCGGTTTGCAATGGAGTAGTAACAGGTTGACGAAAGATTACACCAGGGGCTTTTCTTTCAAGTGGTAACTCAATTAGCTCGCCTGCTATTTTCCCTTTTCCGTCAATGGGTTGTCCTATCGTGTTTATTACTCTACCAAGCATGCCTTCTCCAACATAAATTGAGGCTACACGATTCGTACGTTTAACAATATCTCCTTCCTTTACTTCAAACGAAGCACCTAATAAGACGGCGCCAACATTGTCTTCTTCAAGATTCATCACAATTGCTTGCAAGCCATTTTCGAATTCCAGTAATTCGTAGGCTTGGGCATTGCGTAATCCGAAAATACGGACAACACCATCGCTCACTCTCATTACGACACCAGTTTCATTATATTTGACATCTGTGTCTATTCCTTCCAGTTGCATCTGCAACACTTTGGAAACTTCGCTTGTCTTTATTGAATTATCAGACATATTTATTCTATCGTTAACAAGCTGATTACTTGTATGATTTCAATTATATTTTGTTTATTTGTTTTAATTCTTTCTTTATTCGATTCAATTGACCGGAAATGCTGGCATCCCACCTATAATCCTCAACTTGAAGAACGAAACCTCCTATGATATCTGGATTTACATCACTTGTAAATTCTACAGTACCGCCAATTTGTTCCTCAATCATAACCTTTAAACGCTCGATTACACTGGGATCAGTCTTTACTGCTGTAGTTAGCGTTCCTAAATGAATATTATGACGCTTTCTATATAGTTCTGTATATCGACTTGCTATGGATTCTAGTTTATTTTCTCGTTTGTTTTCTATTAACAGGTCAAAAAACTTATCCATACTGTTGGAAACATTACCTCCAACTGCTGTAATAAGGATCTTTTTCTTTTTTGATTTTGATACAACGGGACTTGATAAACTTTGTTGCAAATTTTTTACTATCTTAAATATTTGAACAAGAAAGGTCATTTCTGAATATACCTTCTTCTCCTCATCATTTTGAGTAGCAAAATTCAACAGTGCTGTTGCATATCTCGAAGATATTAATCCTTCATTCATTTCTATTTATGATTTAGATATTTCTATCTCGTCAAGCAAACGATCTATCATATTCATTTGCTTTTCATTCTTATCCAATTCTTGGCGAAGTACCTTTTCTGCTATATCTACAGATAGGAGAGCTATTTCACTTCTTATTTCTCTTAATGCATTCTCCTTTTCTGTTTGAATCTGCATCTTGGCGTTCGTTATTATCTTATCAGCTTCTTCTTTAGCTTTAACTTTCGCCAATTCAATCATCTGATCACGTGTCTTGGCTGACTCTTCAATGAGTTTGCCTTGTTCGTGACGTGTTTGTGCTAATAGTGCTTCACTACTTTTCTTAACAGTAGCAAGTTCATCATGTGCTTTTTTTGCAGCCAACAAGGAGTCGTCAATATAGGCATTTCGAGTGTTCACCGATTTTATGACAATCGGAAAACCGAACTTAACCAATATGAAAACAACAATGCCGAATGCAATGAGCATCCAAAACACGAGACCAGGTTCAGGAGTTAATAGAGACATTCTTTTTTAGTTTTTAAAGAATGAAACCACAAACTACTACTGCAAACAGACAAACACCTTCAATAAGTGCCGCTGCAATAATCATTGTTGAACGAATATCGCCTGCTGCTTCGGGTTGACGAGCAATTCCTTCCATAGCTGAACTACCGATTTTACCAATTCCAATGCCAGCTCCAATAGCTGCAATTCCTGTTCCCAATGATAATCCTAATGTGCCTAAACCTGCTTCTGCAGCTTGTAATAAAATTGAAAGTAATAACATAATGTTAGTTTTAATAATCGTTATTATATAATTTAAAAATTGACTCTTTGTTTTAATCCTCTACTACTGATTCTTCTATATGTTTTGTATGATGCGGTTTTATGCGTGCCATACCTATATAAAGAGCAGTCAGTATAGTAAATACATATGCCTGAATGTAAGCAACTAAAAGTTCTACAAAATCCATAAATACAACGAATACAACTGCTACCCCTGTCATTGTCGCATTTATAGCTGTTCCTAGACTAACTGTAACAAAAATGACGCAAGTTAATCCAAGTACAATGGAATGTCCTGCCATAATGTTTGCAAAAAGACGAATCATGAGAGTAAAAGGTTTTGTAAATACACTTACTAATTCAATTGCAGGCATTAATGGAATGGGGACTTTCAACCATGTTGGAACATCAGGCCAAAATATATCTTTGAAATATTCTTTTGTTCCTGAAAAAGTAACCACAAAAAAAGTTACTAAAGCCAGTACTAATGTTATGGCTATATTACCTGTAACATTTGCTCCACCTGGAAAGATTGGAATTAATCCTAATAGATTATTTGTAAATATAAAAAAGAACAGGGTTAATAGATATGGAGCATATTTGTCAGAACCTTCACCAATTGTAGGTTTAATAATATCATTGTTTATTGAAACGATCAGGATTTCCATCATACCAACAAAACCTTTCTTTGGATTCATCGGATCTTGTTTATATGATCGTGCTACAATCATTACAATAATAATCAATAAGATTGATGCAATGAATAATGATGCTGCATTTTTAGTAAACGACAAATCTAATGGTCTACTCTCATTCCCATTGTTATCTTTTACTACAATTTTGTCTTTGTATTTACCATTATCTGCAATGTAGTACCCATTATAAGAGCCATCATTTTGATGAAATCTATTAGACATAAACACTTCCCAACCCTTAGATTTGCTATATAGAATCACAGGTAATGGAATTGTTAAATGAATATCACCACTACTAAAAATATGCCATTCATATGAATCGGCTATATGTCCAAGAATCAACTCTTTAACATCTCCTTCTTCAGATGCACTTTCTGTAGTAGGTTGTTCTGCAGCTTTTAAAGAAGATGCAATGAACAGCAATCCAATAATGAGCAGATAATAAATGTTGAACTTACTTTTCATTTATAATATTCTGTTGTTCCTTATTATTATTTGATTGTTTCAACATGTTGTTCAATCTTTCTAATTCTTTTTTCATCCATTTTTCTGATTTCAGAAGTATATATGTTTCTATTATCAAAAATATTAAGTAATAAATAATGAACATAACCGCAAAATTATAGATGTCGGATTTATTCATTACCCAATAAATAATGACTAGTGTTAAGCTGAAAATCACTTTTGCCACCTTCATTGCCATGTATTTTTTGATAAGACTTTTTGAATCTGATTTAACCGCTTTTCCAAGCACAATCAATAATACTACTCCGAAAACAAAAAAGAAAACCGGTAAAATCCAATATCCTTTGAACACTGATTCTGGGAAGTATGTCGTTTGAATCCATTGAATTCCAAAACCAAAAACAAGCATTGCAAGAATGAGTATAACCAGAAAATGGTTAAATAAACTTTTCATAATTATTCTTTAATGGATTCAATAAGTATGGTTATCTTATTATTGTTCATTTCCACAACACCATTCAATATAGAAAGTGTTGTTGTTTCTTCATTATGAACATAAGAGATTTTCCCCTTTTTCAATAATGAAATAATTGGAGCATGATCATTCAGCATTGAAAAAGAGCCTATTGTTCCAGGTACTGAAACACTTGTCACTTCTCCGCTAAAGTATTTTTTTTCAGGTGTAAGTACTTCCAATTTCATTATTAAGAAAATAAATATGTTAATATAAATATTATTATACTTGTTTTGATTGTTCAATTAATTTTTTACCTTTTTCAATAGCTTCATCAATTGTGCCAACGTTAAGAAATGCCATTTCGGGATATTCATCCATTTCACCATCAAGAATCATCTTAAAGCCTCTTATCGTTTCTTTTATTGGCACCATAACACCAGGAACACCCGTAAATTGTGAAGCCATCTGAAATGGTTGAGACAAGAATCGTTGAATTTTTCTTGCACGGTTTACTGTCAGTCTATCCTCATCTGATAACTCTTCCATGCCTAGGATCGAAATAATATCTTGTAATTCTTTATTACGCTGCAAAATCTGTTTTACACGTGTTGCAATATTATAATGTTCTTCGCCGACAACTTCCGGTGTTAGAATTCTTGATGTTGATTCTAAAGGATCGACTGCAGGAAAAATACCTAACGATGATATTTTACGACTAAGCACTGTAGTTGCATCCAAATACGAGAAAGTTGTTGCCGGAGCAGGGTCTGTCAAGTCGTCTGCAGGAACATAGACTGCTTGAACCGAAGTGATAGATCCATGTTTTGTAGATGTAATTCGTTCTTGCAGAGCACCCATTTCTGAAGCCAACGTTGGTTGATATCCAACTGCTGAAGGCATACGACCAAGAAGAGCTGAAACCTCAGAGCCAGCCTGTACGAAACGGAAAATATTATCTATGAATAGAAGAATGTCATTACCTTCACCCTGGTCACGAAATGATTCTGCTACTGATAGCCCAGACAAAGCTACAGATGCACGTGCACCCGGAGGTTCATTCATTTGTCCAAAAACCAAAGTGGTTTGTGATTTTGACACTTCGTTATAGTCAATTTTACTAAGATCCCAATTGCCTTCATCCATGCTTTTTTTGAACTCTTCGCCATATTTAATAACATCAGAGTCAATCATTTCACGAAGCAAATCGTTTCCTTCACGTGTACGTTCACCAACACCTGCGAATACTGAAAAACCACTATGTCCTTTTGCAATATTGTTGATCAACTCCATGATAAGTACTGTTTTTCCAACTCCAGCACCACCAAATAATCCTACTTTACCACCTTTTGAATAAGGTTCTAGCAAGTCGATAACTTTAATTCCAGTATAAAGAATTTCTTCTGATGTTGTAAGGTCTTCAAATTTAGGAGCTTCGCGATGAATAGGATATTCTCCTTCTCTGCTGAGAGGTTTTAATCCATCGATTGGGTTACCAATCACATTCATCAATCTGCCTTTAACCTGATCACCAATGGGCATTGAAATGGGTTTACCTGCAGCACGAACTTCCGCTCCACGCATTAATCCATCTGTACTATCCATTGCGACAGTACGAACAGTATTTTCTCCAATATGTTGTTGAACTTCAAGAACAAGGATGTTTCCGTTTCCTCTATCTATTGTAAGTGCTTCATCTATAGGTGGTAGTTTATCCAAGTCTTTATCAGATAAATCGAATGCTACGTCGACTACAGGTCCTATGATTTGTGATATATGTCCAATGATTTCTGACATAAATAATAATGTAATTTTTATTCAAATAATATTAGCTACAAACTTACTAAAAATATTCAATTAACAAATGAATATTTCAGTTAAAAGATACAATAATTTACCATTTAATCAAGTTTTGAGCCCAATTTGGCACTATGTTGAGAGCATAATTTTAGAGGTATCTGATTCAACTATCAGTTTGACTTTGATTTAAGTTATATTGAACAAAATGATAACAATGAAAAATGTTGTATAATAAATTAAGCAGTTTTGAAATTATAGAAAATGATATTCAGTTATTAAGAATGCAAATTGTTAATTTTTATTCTTTTAGTTCTTCCTTACTATTCAACACTGCTTTTCTCTTGTGCGTACTTTTAAAAATGTATCTTAGAATAATAATGAGTAAAACAATTATTAATATCCCTATGAAAACAGGAGCAATAAGAGACATAACAGCGACACCCGTAGAAGCGATTCCTTCGGTAGTTGAAACAATGTTGTTAGCTGAGCCACCTGTGAATTGAGAGGAAGTCAGGCGAGCGATAGCAGTCCCGCTTTGTACTGTTGCTGCAGTTCCACCCCCGACAACAAAGCCCATAATCCACTTCATCCATTCATTATCAGATGGAAAAACGGATGTCATTAATAATGTACCGGCAACAATAGATAAAGGAGTCGCGATACTATCTAATAAGTTATCCACAAAAGGTACGTAATAAGCAAGTACTTCGACTATTGCGGCAACACCAAAACAAACCAAAGCCGGTATTGAACCCAACCATTCAAAGCTATCGCCAAGGGTCAAAACTCCAAAATGAGCAGCCATGCCTGCAACAAGTAAGGGTATAAACACTCTAAAACCCGTGCTAGCACTTAGTCCTATGCCGAGAGCAATTGCACTGATTGTTTCAATATTTAATTCCATAGTACGACTTTAATTTACGATTTATTTTTAGACTAACATAATCTGTAAAAGTTTAACTTTCAATTGGGAAAGAGACTATTAATACTATACAATTAAGAATAAGTCGGTAAGAGGCATATAGAATTGTTGTTGTGATAAGAACTGTTAATACAATATGATTAAGACTAATCTTCTATTATATGCCAAATATCTTGGAAGCTGTCGGGATGTCTACGGAATTTTGCTAAAATATAAGGACAAGTCGGAATTACTTTATAACCGTTATCTCGTGCAAATTTAACCATCTCGTCGAAAAGAAGTGCTGCGATTCCCTGACCCTCAAATTCTTTTCTAACGCCAGTGTGATACGCGTCCATTATGTTTTCTTCCAGATCAAAATCAAGTTCAGCTATTTGTTCATCATCTTTAACGATGAAAAAGCGACCATTCTTTTTCTCAAGTTTTAGTTGTACGTCCATATTTTGTAGAGTTAATTATTATTTGATTATGAAACAATAAACATTTGAAATAGTTCTTAGAATATAATTTGATAATTTAAGATTCTTTCAATTGCGGGATTCTGATTATCTTTGAAAACACTTAAAACAAACTTAATAATGAAACGAATTTTATTGACACTTTTATTCTTTTCCATATTGTTCACCACTGTGTGGTCGGCAAATGTGGACTCTGTTACTATTTACAGTAAAGCTATGCAAAAACAAATAAAAGCCATAGTTATCACACCTGAATCCTATTCGAAAAGTACATCGAAGTATCCAGTAATGTATCTTTTGCACGGTCATGGTGGAAATCAAACTTCCTGGGGCGCTACTTCTGAAGTCAAGGAGATAAGCGACGCATATAACATGATTATTGTTTCGCCCGATGGACATCAATCGAGTTGGTATTTTGACAGTCCTGTAGATTCAACCTTTAAGTACGAGACATTTGTAGCAAAAGAGTTAACAGAATGGATTGATAAAAACTACAAAACAAAACCAGTACGTGAGAGTAGGGCAATTACCGGTTTAAGTATGGGCGGTCACGGTGGATTATATTTAGCATTTCGAAATCAGGAAGTCTTTGGAGCATGCGGAAGTATGAGTGGAGGTGTTGATATCAGGCCCTTTCCAAATAACTGGAATCTATCAGAACGATTAGGAAAGCAAAGTGAGTATCCCGAAAATTGGGAAAAAAACACAGTTATAAATCAATTATATCTTCTTACTCCCAATTCATTAAAGATAATAATTGACTGTGGTGTAGACGATTTCTTTTATAAAGTAAACGAGAAGTTGCACGAAGAATTACTATACAGAAATATCCCTCACGATTACATATCCCGTCCCGGTGTACACAATTGGGATTACTGGAAGAACTCAATCAAGTTTCAAGCTTTATATTTCAGTGAATATTTCAAAAGCACAAACAAGTAAAATAAATGAAACGCTTACTTCTCTTTGTTACCATTATATGTCTGTCGTTTAGCGCTTTACCGCAAGGCGTGGTTAAGTCCTTCAAGTTTGCCATTGTCACAGACACACATATAGGTAATCCCAATAACGATACCGATTTATGTCGCACAGTTCAAGACATAAATGGTCAGTCCGATATTGAATTTGTAATAGTATCCGGAGACGTAACAGAGTTTGGATCAGATCTTGAGATAACGACAGCCAAAAACATTTTAAGTGGTTTACAGAAACCATATTATGTTTTACCCGGAAACCATGATTCCAATTGGTCGGAGAGTGGAACGAACAGTTTTTTGCGCATCTTTGGTGCAGAGACCTTTGGTTTTGAGCACAAAGGATACCGATTTATAGGATTAGCCTCAGGACCCAATATGCGAATGGGTCCCGGTCAAATTCCCCGCGAGAACCTCACCTGGTTTTTCAATGAATTGAAGCAGATAGATAAAGAAACCCCAATTATCTACGTCAATCATTATCCTATGGACAATTCTTTGAACAACTGGTTTGAAGTATTAGATGCCTTTCGTCCTTATAATGTGCAACTTATGTTGTGCGGTCACGGTCATAACAATAATAAGTTAAATTTTGAAGGTGCAAATGCAGCAATGGCACGTTCAAATTTACGAGCAAAAGCCGATTTTGGCGGTTACAATATTGTATCTGTAACCCCAGACTCCATTTACCTTCAAGAGCGAACTGTTTTTGGAGAAACCCAAGTCCCATGGTTAGTCTATAATACAAGCCAGAAGCCCCGTTGGGAAATTAATCCCCCTCGTCCCGATTTTGATATGAACAAAACAAATCGTTATGTCAAAGAAGTCTGGAGTATTCAAGAAACCAGTGATATGGGAGGCGGTATGTATTTATCGAGTGGCAAACTCATATATACCAATACTTCAGGCGAGATAAAAGTCGTTAAAGCCAAAAACGGTAAAGAATTGTGGACTTATGAAACCGACGGGAAAATATATTCTACTCCAACAGTTTATAAAAACGATGTATGGGTCGCTTCATCAGACAGTTATGTATACGGTCTCAACCTGAAAAGTGGAAAACTTAAGTACAAGTTGAAGTCCGATAAAGCCGTAGTTTCATCACCCGTTTGTACAGAAGATATGGTAATTGCCGCCGGAAGCGACGGTCATTGTCGTGCCTGGAATGTAAATGATGGAAAGTTAGTATGGGATTTTGACAAAGTAAAGAATTTTGTCGTTACCCGTCCCTTATTGAAAGATGGCAAGCTGTTTTTCGGCAGTTGGGGAAATGAGTTTTACGCCCTAGATGTAAAAACCGGTAAACCCGTATGGATTTGGAACAACGGTCAGACGAACCGCATGCTATCACCCGCTCAGGTATGGCCAGTATTGACTCATGGGCGAATTTACCTAGCATCTCCCGATCGATATATGACCGTTTTGGATGAAAAAGATGGTACCGTTATTTGGCGAATTAACGATCCTGAAAACAGAGTCCGCGAGTCCATTGGCATATCAGAAGACGGCAATACCATCTATGCTAAAACGATGGATGGAAAAATCATTGCGATTGACGTGACCATTCCCGAGAGAAAAATAAAATGGATTACAACCGGAGAAGACATGGGATACGAATTAACCCCCACCGCAGTTGTTGAAAAAAATGGAGTATTGTTTGCGCCGACAGATAAAGGATTAATTTATGCCTATCGAGCTTTAGACGGCAGTTTTTTGTGGAAGTACCGCATTTCGAATGGATTGATAAACATGATTTTACCAACAGACAAGAACGAGCTCTTTGTATCAGCGATGGATGGTAAGTTAGTAAAGTTACGTTATCAATAGCTTGAATTAAATATTGTTAAATTTGCGAAGAGGGTTTTTATGTCTTGAGTTGATTAAAGGTAAAATTATAGTGAGACCATAGTGAGAGGTAGGTGAGAGGATAGTGAGACCATAGTGAGAGGTAAGTGAGAGGTAGGTGAGACCATAGTGAGACCATAGTGAGAGGAGTGTAAGAGGAGCGTGAAATGTCAGGACCACTTCGCAATGTGAAATAATGTTAAATATGCATATAAAAAAACAATGATTTAATTTGTGCGATACTTGCAAGTAGAACAATAATCTAAATAGTTCAATACTTATAAGTAAAATTAAGAATACTAATAAATAAAGACGGCAACAATCGCCGTCTTTATTTGTTTAGAAGTAAACCAAGTTAAAGATGAAAACGATCTTAATCACCGGAGGTTCGGGTATGATAGGCAGAAGGCTTTCTGAGGTACTCTTTGAGAAAGGGTACAACGTGATTTGGTTAAGTCGAAAACGTGATTTAAATGCTGAAATTCCCCAATACCATTGGAACTATCAAAAAAACGAAATAGACAAAGAAGCTTTAGAAAAAGCCAATGTGATTATTCATTTGGCAGGATCGAACCTTGGTAAGAGAGTATGGACACCGCATAAGAAGCAGATGATTTTGGAGAGTCGAGTTCAGACTACAAAGCAGTTATTAGGAACAACTATGTTTATGTCCAAGAGGCCCGAAGCATTTATTTCAGCATCAGCAGTTGGATATTATGGAATGCATACAAGCGATAAAATATACACCGAAGAAGATCAACCCGCACAAAATGATTTTCTGAGCACCACCTGTAAAGAGTGGGAGAATGCTGCAAATCATTTTCAAGAAGATTTAGGTATTCGAACAGTCATTTTACGTACCGCATTTGTAATTTCGAGTGAAAATGAAGGATTTGAAAAGATGAAGACCCTCACTCGTTTTGGGCTGGGTGCTCCATTAGGAACCGGTAATCAGTATATGAGCTGGATACAATTAGAAGATCTTTGTAATTTGTATGTTAAAGCAGTGGAAAACAGTCATATGCGAGGTGTTTATAATGCAGTAGCCCCGCAGCAAGTCACTAATGCACAGTTTATGAAAGCTTTAGCAAAAGAAACGCATCGACCATTTATTTTTCCCAAGATACCCGCTTTTATGATTCGATTCTTTTTAAGAGAAGCAGCAGGAATGATTTTAGAAGGAAGTCGTGTTTCCGCTCAAAAAATCCTTACTGACGGGTATCAATTTTGTTATCCCACCGTTAATGAAGCAATTCGCGAATCATTGTAAAAGAGGCAGGTATAAATTGATGTGTGAGGATGTTGATGAATTAAGTAAAAGTAAAAGATTGACGATATAAACACCTGTAATTATGGAAAAATCAATATACCCTTGTATTTGGTGCGACAATAACATGCGAGAAATGGCTGATTTTTACCTATCCATATTTCCCGATACTGAGATAGTAGATCAAAATCAGTGGGTTGTAGTTTTGAAAATGCATGGTCAACGGATCATGCTATTAAATGGAGGCGATATGTTCCGTCCCAATCCATCATGTTCACTGATGTATTTAACACCATCCGAAATGGAGGTAGAGTCAATATATAACAAGTTGATTGATGATGGTAAAGAATTAATGCCATTAGATTCCTATCCCTTCAGTCCCAAATATGCTTGGGTAGAAGATCGTTACGGAGTTTCGTGGCAGCTCTATACCGGAAGAGAAAACGATATTATTCAGAAAGTTGTTCCAACACTCATGTTTGTAGGCAATAATAACGGTAAAGCCGAGTCCGCCATCAATTACTACACCTCGATCTTTCCAAATTCAGAAAAAAGAGGCATTTTAAGATATACCGGTCAAGAAGGCGAGACAGCAGGAAATATTCAACATGCCGAGTTCCGTATAAATGATTATCTCCTAATGATTATGGACAGTTCTTATCCGCATAATTTTGGATTCACCGAAGGAATCTCTTTGGTAGTAGAATGCAATACACAAGAAAAAGTCGATTATTACTGGAATAAGCTCACCAGCGATGGAGGCGAGGAGAGTATGTGTGGTTGGTTAAAAGACAAATATGGTATGAGTTGGCAGATTACCCCAACAGTAATGAAAGAATTGTTACAGAAATCGCACAAGGTCATGGAAGTGATGATGACAATGAAAAAGCTTGATATTAAGAAGTTACAAGAAGCCGCAGATTAATCCGATCAAACTATTCAAATTCATGTGAAAGATCTCCCGAATTATGATTCACTATATACTTTTAAATATCAAGAAGAGAATAATTGCGACCGTTTATTTTTTTAATTATAATTCAATTTATACTATTCAAATACTTAACAATTAAAGATCATGGTAAAATTAAATCCGTACCTCAATTTTAATGGTACATGCGAAAAAGCGTTCAATTTTTATAAGTCCGTTTTTGGTGGTGATTTTAAAGGCGACATAATGAGATTTGGTGATATTAATATGGAAGGAATGACTATTTCCGATGAAGAACGTAATCTCGTCCTGCATATTTCTTTACCCATAGGCGATGAAGTACTAATGGGTTCAGACGTGTTTGGTGCCCAGAGTGCCGGTTATAGAGCAGGTAACAATAACTATATCAGTATCTCCGTAGACAGTCGTGAAGAAGCAGACAGATTATTCAATGAACTCTCTGCAGAAGGTGAAGTAGAAATGCCTATGGACGATATGTTTTGGGGAGATTATTATGGAAGTTTCCGTGATAAATTTGGCATTTGGTGGATGATTTCTTGTGATACCGGAAGAAATATGGAATGATATAAAACTATATATAATATTCCATCAGGTCGATTAGTCCAGCCTGTAAAGCATATCTTGTAGCTTCGTTGACGCTGTTTACTCCCAGTTTACGGTAAATATTACGTCTGTGTGTATTTACCGTGTGAAAGCTGAGATTTTTCTCTATTGCGATTTCTTTGGTTGACTTTCCAAGTGCGATTTCGTGTAGAATGTTTTTTTCGGAGGTAGTGAGAGGATCTGTAATTTTCACGGGCAGCACATCACTCATCATTATCGATTCCGCAAAGTCGCACCAATAAACCTCTCCAGCTGATATGCTTTTTAATGCATTAATTATCTGAGTTTTAGTGTTGTGTTTCATTACAACACTAATTGTTGGGTCCGCCATTAGTAGTTGTCGCAGGAAATACTCATCAAGCTCATCAGAGAACAACAGCCAGGTCGATTCTCTTGCACCCGCTTTAATGTTTATAAGCTGATTGAAAGACGAAAAATCGAAAAGCGAATAATCGACCACAACCACTGATTTAGGTAATCCGCGCAAAGCATCCAGCAACTGTCGACTAGAAGTCACCTCAGTCACTGATGCACTGTCGTCGATCTCCTTCAGATATAAAATCAATCCTGCGCGGGTAATGTCCTGATTATCTGCTAAAATAAAATTATTTATCACATATTTTCTTGTTTAGTCTATCACAAATTTAATGAATTATTACTGTCGATTTGTAAAAAATACCACAAATGTGCTATTTCAACGTCTAAAAACAACCTTTACCTTTGTACAAAAAAGATAAATATTGAATTATTATGACAAAAATTGCAGAAAACCTTACAGCATTAGTAGGAAATACCCCTTTGCTTAGACTCAATGCATTTGAGAAGTCTCAAGGAGCGAAAGCCAATCTTATCGCAAAATTGGAAAGTTTTAACCCTCTGGGTAGTGTGAAAGACCGTATTGCTTTGGCTATGGTTGAAGATGCCGAAAAGAATGGTACGCTCAAACCCAACTCAGTTATTATTGAACCCACCAGCGGTAACACAGGAATTGGTCTTGCTTTTGTATCCTCAATTAAAAACTATCGGTTAATTCTTACTATGCCCGAGACTATGAGTCTTGAAAGGAGAAATCTACTCAAGGCACTTGGTGCTGAGTTGGTGCTTACACCCGGAGTTAGTGGAATGAAAGGAGCTATAGCAAAAGCAGAAGAACTGCAGTCGGAAATACCCAATGCTGTGATCCTTCAGCAGTTTAAGAATCAAGCCAATCCACAGATTCATTATAAAACCACTGGTGAAGAGATCTGGCGCGATACTGACGGTAAAGTCGACATATTCGTAAGCGGAGTAGGTACAGGAGGTACTGTAAGCGGTGCAGGTAAAAGGCTGAAGGAGTTAAATCCCAATGTAGTAATAGTAGCCGTAGAACCTACCGATTCAGCTGTGCTCTCCGGAGGAACATCCGGATCCCACAAAATTCAGGGTATTGGAGCCGGATTTATTCCCGCTACATACAATGCGAATGTTGTTGACCGTGTGGTAACTGTAACAAACGACGATGCCATCCGTACCAGTCGTCTTCTTTCCTCCACAGAAGGACTGTTAGTCGGCATTTCATCAGGTGCCGCAGTATTTGCAGCGTTGCAGTTATCTAAAGAGGCAGGTAATGAAGGCAAAAACATTGTAGTAATTCTTCCCGATACAGGGGAGCGTTATCTTTCTACCATCCTATATGCTTTTGACGAGTACCCTTTATAATAAAATTTTACGAAAAAAATCATCCGTAGAAATATCAAATAGTAAATCCACACCAGCAAGTCCAATAGACAAGCGTAGTGTGGATTTTATATATATTTATTTATTCGCGTTTAATTACAGACCTTTTTCAGACAAATATCTTTCAGCATCCATTGCTGCGCGGCATCCTGTACCGGCAGCCGTTATTGCCTGTCTGTACATATTATCAGCCGCATCACCAGCCGCAAAAACACCCTCTATGTTAGTTTTTGTCGTCGGTTGTTCAGTCATGATATATCCAACCTCGTCCAACTTCAAATAATCTTTAAAGATCTCTGTATTTGGTTTGTGTCCAATAGCAAGGAAGAACCCATCTATTTCAATATCAACCTTTTGTTCGTCCGGCTGTCCAAGTCTCTTCATCAGATGAGCCCCTTCAACCCCGTTATTTCCGAACAGTCCGATTGTATTATGTTCAAAAAGCACCTCAATTTTTGGATTATTCTTTACGCGATCTTGCATGATTTGAGAAGCCCTCAAAAAAGGTTTACGTACAATCAAATATACTTTATCCGCCAATCCTGACAAATAAATAGCCTCTTCACAAGCCGTATCCCCACCACCTACGACAGCAACTTTTTTCTTACGATAGAAAAAGCCATCGCATGTTGCACAAGCTGACACCCCTTGTCCAGCATATTTTGTTTCATCCGGAATGCCTAAATATTTTGCTGAAGCCCCAGTAGAAATTATCACCGAATCCGCTTCAATCACATGTTCATTGTCTATAGTCACTTTTAGAGGACGAACCGAAAAATCCACAGCCGTAGCCCTTCCCGGATAAATCTCAGCGCCAAAACGTTGCGCTTGTTTTTTCAAGTCCTCCATTAATTCCGGTCCTGTAATTCCTTCAGGATAACCCGGAAAGTTCTCCACTTCCGTAGTAGTAGTTAATTGTCCCCCAGGTTGCATACCTTCAAATAAAACAGGTTCCAGGTTTGCTCTTGAAGCATAGATAGCCGCAGTATATCCTGCAGGTCCCGATCCAATAATCAGACATCGTACTTTATTTCTCATATTGTGTATTCGTTTAAAAACCTTCTCTAATAAAGAGAAGGTTTATATGTTTTTATTTGTTTCAAAGATACATTAATTTTGATAACTAATGAAATGATATAGTAAAAATCTATGTAATGTAAACAAAACAAATTATCTCAAATCAATGATTTCAACACCCGGAAAATCAGCCTTATTAAAGATAAAAGTAGCGTCGTTGAATTTATAGTTTGAGTTGTAGTTACTGATATTAATTTTTGCTACAGAATTATCTTTAAGTTTAAGTACGATTTGCAGAAGAGTATTATTGTTTTTGTCCACTGCCAGTGTAGCCTCTTTAAAATCAGGGTTTTGAGTGTTTGGTGTCATATCAATAACGTACGCGTTTTTACCATTTACTGTTTTGCTTACAGGTTTTTTCAGTGTGAATCCTGTTTTATACATACTTAGCCAACCAGTAGGACTTGCCGTTAAATCTTGATTTGAAGGATCACTAATATTCACTTCGTTAGATTCTTTGAACATCCACCATTGCGTTGTTCCATTAAACCAAGCATTTACATTATCCGTGTTTAGAGTAAACGAATTACCTTTAATTTTTGCAACCCCTTTTTCGTTGTAAGTTTTATTTCCTTTTGCATCAGTAGTCACAATTTCAAAATTCAATTGGATTCCGTTAGATTTCAGATAATCATTATACGTTTTATCCAAGATGTTTTTTGCCTCCGTAGAACTCTGTCCAAATGCTATGAACGTGGACATTATCAAAGTCAGAGCTATGATTATTTTCTTTTTCATAATGTAATATATTGCTATTTATTGGTTTTCCTAATAGACCTTTTTTCGTTTGAAAAGTTTAATTTAAACAAGGTAGGTTGTTTATTTTAAAGAATTCAGTAATTTCTCTAGAGTATATTCATCAGAAATGTACACCTCTCTTGGTTTACTACCTTGAGCAGGGCCCACTATTCCCGCCGCTTCTATTTGATCCATTAATCTACCAGCGCGATTATATCCAATAGAAAATTTTCTTTGTATGAGAGAAGTCGATCCTTGTTGATGAACCACAATTAATCTTGCAGCCTCTTCGAACAAAGCATCATGTTCGTTCACATCAATGCCGCTTGATGATTTCCCAGCAGGTTCATTGACCGGCACTTCCGGCAACGGATATGCCGATTGATACCCCTGTTGTTTAGCAATATATTGATTTATTTCTTCCACTTCCGGAGTATCAACAAAAGCACATTGAATTCGTGTGAGGCTGCTACCTTGTGAGAAAAGCATATCCCCTCTACCGATAAGTTGGTTAGCCCCGTTCATATCCAGGATTGTTCTCGAATCCACCTGCGCAGTCACTCTGAAAGCCATTCTTGCCGGGAAGTTAGCTTTTATTGTACCCGTAATAATATTAGTCGTTGGTCGTTGCGTTGCAATTACCATATGAATACCCACGGCACGTGCTTTTTGTGCAATTCTTGCAATAGGCATTTCTATTTCTTTTCCAGCAGTCATAATCAGATCGCCGTACTCATCGATAACCACAACGATATAAGGCATAAATTTATGACCATTATTAGGATTCAGTCTCCGCGACTTGAATTTTTCGTTATATTCTTTTACGTTTCTAACATGTGCTTTTGAAAGCAATTCATACCTGTCGTCCATCTCTTTAGTAAGAGAATGCAAAGTTTGTGTAACCCGTGTCACATCAGTAATGATAGCCTTTTCTTCATCCGGTAATTTAGCCAAGTAATGATGTTCAATAGCCGAATAGATATTAAATTCCACCATTTTTGGGTCTATCAGAACGAATTTTAGTTCAGCAGGATGTTTTTTATACAGTAACGAAGTAATTATCGCATTCAAGCCAACTGATTTTCCTTGTCCAGTAGCACCCGCCACCAAGAGGTGAGGCATTTTTGTCAAGTCAAAAACAAAAACTTCATTTGTGATTGTTTTTCCTATTGAGATAGGTAATTCGTAGTCGCTCTCCTGATATTTCCTTGAAGAAATAACCGATTGCATTGACACAATTTGAGGATCCTTATTTGGCACTTCAATACCCACAGTACCTTTTCCCGGCATAGGAGCAATAATACGTATACCTATTGCAGAGAGACTCAGAGCAATATCATCCTCAAGATTTCTGATGCGTGAAATTCTCACTCCAGCTTCCGGTACAATTTCATAAAGAGTAATTGTAGGTCCAACAGTAGCTTTTATCGATGTGATTTCAATACCATAGTTACGTAGAGTACTAATAATTTTGTTTTTGTTCTCCGTCTGCTCTTGCATGTTAACCTCTTGATTCTTGGTGTTGTAAACCTTAAGCAGATTTATTGGCGGAAATTTAAACATTGACAGATCCATACGAGGATCATATTCTTCAATCATTTCCAATTGCTCTTTTTGTTCCGAGCGAAGTTGAGAAGAAGAAACAGTATCATCGCCTTTAGCTACGATCACTTCAAAATCGTTATCAATTCCAATTTCAGATTCAGGAGATGTTAAGTTTGACGTATCAACTATGTTTATTGGTGCAGCAGCTTCAGGTTTAGCTATCTCAAAAGGAATATCAGTCGTTTCTTCTAAATCCTCCTCTTCGATATTACTGTCATTTTTCTTAAACAAAGCTAATAATCGTTGTATCAAAGAAGGCTTCTTTTCTTTTGCAACATTCAGATTGTCATTGTTGTTAACAGGACAATCTGAAGTTGCACTTTCTTCTGTTCGTTGTAATATAGAAGTTGTTTTTGCAATCTTATTTCTAATCTTGTACATATTACTTTTTCGATACCATATAACAGCAATAAGTACAAACAGAATGACAAGCATTAACATTCCCGGCCATCCGATACTATTTTCCATAATACCTTCGATATGACTGCCATGTCCGCCACCCCAGTTGATATGACTATTTGGAAATAATTTATCCAGCAAGAAAGCAGAGCTTATTGATCCCGCAAATAATCCGTAAGCAGTGACCAGTATCACTTGAAGGAATGAAATATAATATACTTTTATCAACCTTAGTCCCAGGTAAATTACAAACAGAGGTATCAGCAGTGAGAATATGCCAAACCATTCATTTATAACTATTTCAGCTATAAATGCTCCAGCCACGCCAACCCAGTTAGCTATTTCCACATCTTTTGTCCGCGCAAGTTCCGAATAAGTTTTGTTTTGGACAAAGCTTTGGTCTTGTGCACCCGTCACAAAAAACGAGATCATTGCCAAGAGCATAAAAATTCCAATAAAAACCAGCAATGCACCTAACACAAAGTGCACTCTTTCGTTTTTAATAAAACTTATTATTCCTGTACTTTTTTGTTGAGTACGAGTAACCGGTTTCTTTTTGGTTCTTTTTGTCTGAGTCATAATTTTAATATTCATTATCTGAAAAAGAATAATGAACAAATAGCACAATTACATTATATTATCTGCAAAAATAATAAAAAGAAAGGAAGGATAAGAGATTTAGAGTCGTCAATTTCTTTAAAGTACCTCTCTTTTTGAATATTGTATCGTTAATATTATATTAAAAAGTGATAAATCAAAAAAATAAGAGTCCGCGAATCACTTCGCAGACTCTCCTTGTTAACACAATCTTCATGAAACAAACTACACTATCGAGTTGATTGCAGAAAAATAATCCGGTTCCTGTGCAATCTCGGGAACCAGCTCTGTATATACTACTTTCCCTTCGGGATTTACAACAACTACTGCTCTTGCCAAAAGGCCTTTTAGCGGTCCATTTGTCATAAGTAATCCATAATTATTTTCGAATTGTTGATCGCGAAAAGTGGAAAGTGTAATAACGTTTTCTATGCCTTCTGCCGTACAAAAACGTCCAGAAGCAAAAGGCAGATCGGCAGAAATTGCTAAGACAACAGAATGGCCTAATGTCGCAGCTTCTTTATTGAATTTTCTTACCGATGCAGCGCAAACGCTTGTATCTAAACTAGGGAAAATGTTAAGAACAGCATATTTCCCTTTATAATCTGATAATTTTACTTCAGAGAGATCTTTTCCAACAAGTGTGAAATCAGGAGCTGTATCGCCAACTTTTGGCAGTTCACCAACTGTGCTTACAGGTTGATTTTTGAATGTTATATTTGCCATATTTTTTATTTATAGTAATTTATATTCGTTCTTAATAATAACGTTTGTTGTATTATTATAAACTAAACAAAAGCTATAAATAAAAGTTCAATAAAAAGTGACAATTTAACTATTTGTTTTGTATGTCTCTTCCAATTCCTGTTTAAGGTACTTAGCAGTGTAACTATCAGGGTTACCAATAATTTGTTCAGGGGTTCCAACAGCCAATATATTTCCTCCTTTAGCCCCACCTTCGGGTCCTAAATCTATAATATAATCAGCACATTTTATTATATCAAAATTATGTTCAATCACGATTACTGTATTTCCTTTATTTACAAGTTTATTGAGTACACCAAGTAAGATTCGAATATCTTCAAAATGCAACCCAGTTGTTGGTTCGTCCAGTACATAAAGTGTGTTACCCGTATCCAATCTTGCCAGTTCAGTAGCAAGTTTTACGCGTTGACTTTCGCCACCTGATAGGGTAGTAGAAGATTGTCCCAGTTTGATATAACCTAATCCCACTTCCTGAAGTACTTCTATTTTGCGAAGAATATTCGGCACATTTTCAAAGAATTCCACCGCTGCGTTTATTGTCATATCCAGCACATCAGCAATTGATTTTCCTTTAAACCGGACTTCAAGTGTTTCCCTGTTGTATCTTTTTCCGTGACAAGTTTCGCAAGGCACCATCACATCCGGCATGAAGTTCATTTCAATTGTTTTATACCCGTTACCTCCGCAAGTTTCGCATCGTCCACCTTTAACATTAAAAGAGAAGCGACCAGGTTTGTATCCTCTTATTTTAGACTCAGGCATTTCGGTAAACAAGTTTCTTATATCGCTAAAAACACCGGTGTAAGTAGCCGGATTAGAGCGCGGTGTCCTACCAATTGGTGATTGGTCCACGCTCACAATTTTATCTAAATGCTCAATTCCCTCAATCGATTCGTACGGCATAGGATCTTTGAGAGACCTATAGAATTTTTGACTTAGAATTGGTTGCAAAGTTTCGTTTATAAGAGTAGATTTTCCACTTCCTGAAACCCCTGTCACACAGATGAATGTACCCAGAGGGAAATTGACGCTTACATTTTTCAGATTGTTTCCTTTGGCGCCTATTATGCTAAATTTCTTTCCATTGCCCGTTCTTCTAATTTTAGGCATTTCAATAGCAAGTTTGCCATTCAAATAATTTGATGTAAGCGTATTTTTCTTCAGCATTTCTTGCGGCAGCCCAGCAAAAACAACTTCGCCACCATTTCTTCCTGCAAACGGTCCCATGTCCACGATATAGTCCGATTCGAGCATCATTTCCTTATCGTGTTCCACTACAACAACCGAGTTTCCTGAATCGCGCAGTTTTTTTAGTGATTGGATCAAACGGTGATTATCCCTTTGATGTAACCCAATGCTCGGTTCGTCGAGAATATATAACACATTTACCAGTTCAGATCCGATTTGAGTAGCAAGTCTGATTCTCTGACTTTCGCCACCAGACAACGATACAGAAGAGCGAGATAAAGAAAGATAATCTAGTCCCACATCCAGCAGGAATTTTAGTCGCGATATGATTTCTTTTCTTATCTCTTCGGCAATCATTTTTTGCTTATTGCTGATATGATTATCCAAGTCTTGCATCCAATCGTAAAGTTGTCGAATGTCCATGTCCGCCAATTCCGCAATGTTTTTTTCTGCAATCTTGAAGTGTAATGCCTCTTGATTTAATCGTTTTCCTTTACATTCAGGGCATATTGAAGTCGTAATAAACTGTCCCGACCATTTTTTAGCAGTCGCCGAAGCTTCATCTTCTTGTTGCATTTCAATATATTTTGCCACCCCTTCGTAAGTCACCAAATAATTTGAATTTCCCAGAGACTCGTTTGTTATTTTCAATCTCTCATTTGTACCATATATGATTTCTTCAATAGCCTCCTGTGGAATATCCTTAATAGGAGTTTTAAGAGTCACCCCAAATTTCTCACAGATAGCTTTGATCTGCCAGAATAACAAATTGCTTTTTTCTTTTCCAAGTGGAACTATTCCTCCAGCCGCGATGCTTATCTCCTGGTTTGGAATCATTTTATCCATATCCACCTGATCTACGGAGCCAATACCTTTACATTTGTTGCAAGCACCCTGAGGAGAGTTAAACGAAAAGTTATGTGGAGCAGGTTCACGATACGATAATCCAGTTTCAGGATCCATCAATTGTCGGCTATAATGTCTGACTTCCTTTGATTCAATATCTTGAATCATAATCAGCCCCGAGCCCTGTTTCATCGCGATCTTAACGCTTGTTTTCAGTTGGTCTTCGAATTTGTTTGAAACCGCCAGTTTATCAATTAAAATTTCGATATTGTGGTTTTTGTATCTATCCACTCTCATACCCGGTAGGATTTCTTTTATATCGCCATCAATGCGTACATTCAGATACCCTTTTTTCCGGATTTGTTCAAACAGTTCTTTGTAGTGTCCTTTTCTGTTTCTCACAACCGGTGCAAGAATATATATTTTCCTTCCGATATATTTTTCGAGAATCAGTTCCAGCACTTGTTCTTCGGTATATTTAACCATCTTTTCGCCCGTAATGAATGAATATGCTTCACCTGCACGTGCAAAAAGAAGTCTCAGATAGTCATAAACTTCAGTAGTTGTACCCACTGTAGAACGCGGGTTTTTGTTGGTCGTTTTCTGCTCAATTGAGATAACCGGGCTTAATCCTGTAATCTTATCGACGTCCGGTCGTTCCATTTTGCCCAAGAAGCCCCGAGCATAAGCAGAGAAAGTCTCGATATATCGTCTTTGTCCCTCGGCAAAAATAGTATCAAAAGCAAGCGATGATTTACCGCTGCCACTCAATCCTGTGATCACGCTAAGTGAATCTCTAGGAATTGCCACGTCAATATTTTTTAGATTGTGCACACGTGCACCGTACACCTCAATATATTCTTTATCGGAAGTCATAGTTTATTTTAACGAATAGTTTTTTAAAAAGTTCATCCTTCATCTTAATTTCCAAGAGAGGATAAAAGGAATTAAACCATCTGCAAGAATCAGGGAGAAGTCCAGTTTAAATTATGTATTTTGTATTTTTCCCCCTTTTTATAGTATAAACTCTCTTCTGTAGGAATTAAAATGGTGTAAGTCTTTCCATTTTTATTTGTCAGTTTGTCGTCTCTAAGCCAAGTGTTGAAATCTTTCAACTGTGCATACGTCACTCCGTTTTGTTGTGCGAAAGTCACCAAGTTTGGAATAGATGTAGATATTTTAACCTCTTTGAATTCAATTGGTTTATAAAGCTGTTCCGGTTTAAGAACAAACCCGTAGTCGCGCGGGTTTTCAAAAATCAATTTAGCTGCCAACATTCTATAATAGTATCGAGTAGTTTCCTGCACCAGCCACAAATCCATAGCTTCTTCCACTTCCTGGTTGTTCAACGCTGAGTTTATTCTGGCCATGCCCCCATTGTATGACATAGAAGCTGCGCTCCACGAGCCATATTTTGCATAAGCACTTTTCAAATATCGACAAGCCCCAATTGTGGATTTTTCAATATTATATCGTTCATCCACTTCAGAAGTCACTTCCATTCCGTATTCTTTAGCTGTAGACGACATAAATTGCCACAAGCCAATTGCCCCTGCCGGAGATTTTGCATCTGAATCAAGATTACTTTCTATTACTGCAAGATATTTCATGTCATCAGGAATTCCATTTCTTTTTAAAATTGGTTCTATGATTGGAAATAATCTGTTAGCTCGTTTTATCATCAACATTGTAGAACCATGCATATATGTAAACGTGTTCAGCTCTCTATCTAATCGTTCACGAATATCATAACGTTCAGTTGTTGTTGTTTCGCCAGCAAAAGTCACCTGGTCCGGAATCTCCACCGAAGCTGTCATTGAAAGCACATAAGGTTTTTCAGCTTCTGCTTTATCAGAATCTTTTCCGGAAATCAAAGCGGTTATTGTAATGCCTGCAACTATCGAGATGAAAATCATCGTTAAGAGTAGGGCTTTTCTTTTCATATAGGATTATTTATTTGATCAAATTATTTAAAGAACAAATATACAATAAAACAAAACAACATCTCGTCAATTTTCATTAAGTTTGTATTATTAAATAGTTTATAATATATGAAATTCGAGACTCCTAGATCTGTAGTTAAAGCGCATGATTTGCGTCAATTTCAGTTTCGCGACACCCCTTTTGTTAAACTGATGAACAGGCGTATTTATAATATTCTGCTCATTGCTTCGCGTTATGATTTATTTATTTTGGAAGATGATGGGAGAGTAGATGAACAGATATTTAATGAATACACATCCCTTAGTCTTCGTTATCCACCACGTTTTACCCAGGTGATGAATGGTGAAGATGCTATAAAGGAGTTGAATTCCAACCATTACGAATTGATTATTTGTATGCCAAATATGGACAACAATGAGATATTTGAATTGGCAAAGAATATTAAAGACAACTACAAGCATATACCTATAGTTATACTTACACCTTTTTCGAAGGAAGTTTCTAAGGTTCTTGCTAAAGAAGATTTAGGAGGAATTGATTATGTTTTTAGCTGGTTGGGCGATTCTGATCTTTTGTTAGCCATCATTAAGCTTGTTGAAGACAAGATGAATGTCGAAAATGATGTAAAGACAGTAGGTGTTCAGACAATTTTGCTTGTTGAAGATTCGGTACGTTTTTATTCGTCGGCATTACCTCAACTCTATAAATTTGTGTTATCTGAATCTAAAGAGTTTTCAAAAGAAGCTCTAAATGATCATCAGCGAACCTTGCGTATGCGTGGTCGTCCTAAGATCTTGTTAGCCAGAAACTATGAAGAAGCCGTTGATCTGTACGAAAAATATGGCGATAATATGCTTGGAGTTCTAACAGATATGAGTTTCAACAAAAATGGTGTCAAAGACAAGTTAGCCGGTAAGAAATTAGGAGAATGGATTCGTTCTCAAGACAAGTATATTCCTATTATTTATGCTTCTTCAGAAACGTCTAACAGGCAGTATGCCAATGATGCACAAAGCTCATTTATCGACAAGAATTCCAAGACTTTTCCTCAGGATTTGCGTAAAACTGTAATGGAAAATTTTGGTTTTGGAGATTTTATTATTATTGCTCCTGATAGTGGAGAAGAAATTTTCAGAATAAGGAATTTGAAGGAAATGCAAACAAATATCCTCAAGATTCCTGAAGCATCACTTTTTTATCATTTCTCCAGGAATCATTTTTCTCGTTTCTTTTATTCGCGTGCAATGTTTCCTATTGCGGAAATGTTGAAAAAGGTTGATGTGAACGATTATGCCAATATGAATGATGCCCGAGAGCTTATATATGAAGCAATTGTTCTGTATCGCAGAATGAAGAACACCGGTGTTGTAGCCGTTTTTGAAAAAGACCGGTTTGACCGTTTTTCAAATTTTGCACGTATCGGCGAAGATTCTCTTGGTGGGAAAGGACGAGGTTTAGCATTTATGGGTACAATGGTTAAAATGAACAACAGATTAAATCGTTTCGAGAATTTTCCTGTCGAGATGCCCAAAACGGTAGTCTTGTGTACCGATATCTTTGATGAGTTTATGGAGTCAAATGACTTATATTCAATTGCATTATCTGATTTACCCGATGAAGAGATCTTAAAACATTTTTTAGTCGGGAAATTACCCAAACGATTAGCCGGCGATTTCTTTGTCTTTTTTGATGCAATTGATGGTCCAATTGCTGTCCGTTCGTCCAGTCTCCTGGAAGATTCATGTTATCAGCCATTTGCAGGAATCTATTCCACGTATATGATTCCCCATGTATCAGATCGATATGAGACATTTCGATTACTTAGTAATGCCATAAAGGCCGTTTATGCTTCTGTTTTTTATAAAGACAGTAAAGCTTATATGGCTGCAACTCAAAATCTTATAGATCAGGAGAAGATGGCAATTGTTTTGCAAGAAATGGTTGGTAGTCAGTATGGTACACGTTATTACCCCACCATTTCGGGAGTAGCACGTTCAATAAATTATTACCCTATTGGAAACGAGAAGACCGAAGATGGAGTAGTTAATATGGCATTAGGATTAGGTAAATATATTGTAGATGGAAATTTAGGATTACGTTTTTCGCCCCTTCATTCTTCCGCAATATTGCAGTTGAGTACACCTGAGATGGCATTAAAAGACACTCAAACACGCTTTTATGCTTTGGATACAGATTCCGGTTCTAAGGATTTTACAATCGATGACGGATTTAATTTGGTAAAATTAAAGTTAAAAGATGCAGAAGAAGACGGTACATTGAAATATATCTCTTCAACTTATGATCCCGAGGATAGAGTTATCCGAGATGGATATTATCCAGGCGGACGAAAAATAATCTCGTTTGCTAATATTTTACAGCATAACCTATTCCCATTATCTGAAGTATTGGATGATGTACTCAAGATTGGTCAGAGAGAAATGGGACGTCCAGTTGAAATTGAATTTGCTGTAAACATTAAGGATAGGGAATTCGCAGAGTTCTTTCTTTTGCAAATTCGACCTATTGTAGATAACAGAAAGTTTGTTTCTGAAGATCTTTCAGATATAAATATGGATGATACTATTTTATATTCCGTTAATGCTTTGGGTAATGGGATTGCCAATGATGTGTATGATGTGATTTATGTGAAGACAGAAAAGTTTAATGCCCATAATAATTCATTAATAGCCAGAGAACTAGAGAAGTTGAATTCTACTTTTATTGAAGGAGATCGCAATTATATTTTGGTCGGCCCCGGAAGATGGGGTTCAACAGATTCCTGGTTGGGAATACCCGTGAAATGGCCAAATATAAGTCAGGCACGTGTGATTGTTGAGTCAGGTCTCGAAAATTACCGTATTGAACCTAGTCAGGGCACCCATTTTTTTCAGAACCTAACATCCTTCAATATCGGTTATTTTACCATTAATCCTTTTCTTGAAGGAGAAGGTTTTTTCAATGAAGAATATTTAAATTCTCAACCATCAGTTTTTGAAACTGAATTCATTAGGCACGTACATTTTGAGAAACCTTTGACTATAAAAATAAATGGAAGAAAGAAGATAGGAGTTGTAATGAAGCCAGGATATTAGGGTAAATATTTCAGTAAATATTGAACATACGTTCTGTAGTAATCTGTAGGACGTACAATATTGTCATCATAAGCTATTATATCCAAGTCGATAATCACTTTTCCATGTTTTTTATCTTCGGATGTTCTGCCCATTTCTTGTTCAATTTGTTTTAATATTTTGATTGTTTCATCTAAATGATGTTCGCTTTGAAATGTTGCTAACATATTCACAAACCTATCTGAATAGTTTTTTCCAATTGGTTCACTTTCACTTGTTTGAGTGAAATATATGTCTGTAAAATATCTTAACAGCAGTTCTTTGACAACGGCAATATTATTTAGGGTATTGTAATTTGACCCTATACTTAATAAAAAGGAATGCATGTTTTTTTGTTTTGTAATATAAAGGTACTTAAAAAAGTTTATCTTTGTTTATGGTGTTAGTTTTAAAATAAATCAGTTTATAATGAAAAAGACGCGAACATTCATTTTTCTTTTGCTGTTTTTGTCGGCATTAGAAATTTTTGCTCAAGAAAGTAAGCAACTTATCTACCGCATAAATATCAAAGAAAATATTGGCAGCAACACCATGATTTATCTTCAAAACGGTTTACGAAAAGCACAATCAGAAAAAGCCACTTGTGTTCTTTTGCATATGAACACATACGGTGGTGGAGTTATGGAAGCAGACTCTATGCGTACAGCAATATTGAATTCAGAACTTCCTGTTTATGTTTTTATTGATAATAACGCAGCTTCTGCCGGAGCTTTGATTTCTATTGCCTGTGATAGTATTTATATGCGAAAAGGCGCAACAATTGGTGCAGCAACTGTAGTAAGTGCCACTGACGGTATGGCCGCCCCTGATAAATATCAATCATATATGCGTGGGATGATGCGAGCAACAGCTGAAAGTCACGGTAAGGATACCGTTATTGTTAATGGTAAACCTGTAGAACAATGGCGTAGAGACCCAAAAATTGCAGAAGCTATGGTAGATGAAAAAGTGGTTGTTCCTCAACTCGACGATGATTCTACCCGTGTGTTAACATTAACAGCTGAGGAAGCAGTTAAACTCGGTTATTGTGAGGGAATCGCTGAGTCGATCCATGAGGTTGCCACAAGTTATTTAGGTTATAAAGACTATGAGATAAAAACATACAACCCAACTATATATGACCATATTCGTGGTTTTTTGATGAATGGCATTGTTCAGGCTTTACTTATCATGATTATTATTGGTGCTGTATATTTTGAAATACAAGCGCCAGGTATTGGAGCAGGAGCAGCTATAGCAATTATCGCCGCAATTTTATATTTCACCCCATTATTTCTATCAGGCTATGCACAAAGTTGGGAAATTATTATTTTTGTGATAGGACTTATACTTATTGTATTAGAGTTATTTGTCATTCCAGGTTTTGGCATTGCGGGTGCTCTTGGTATAATTTTTATGATTACCGGTCTACTTTTAGCTATGATAGGTAATATAAACTTCAATTTTGAAGGAGTTTCATTAAATGCTTTTTTCAAATCGTTGATGACATTACTTGCCGGATTAGGATTAGGTTTCGCCCTGATTATTTATGCTTCCAGCAGGATAGGGAAGAAAGGATTTCTTAAGAATGTCGCTCTCAATGCTGATCAAGAAGGTTATATGTCCGTATCAATGGAGCCAGCCTCAATTGTCGGCAAATCAGGTATAGCAGCAACAGTACTTCGTCCCTCGGGCAGGGTAGAAGTCGATGGCGAATTATATGATGCAGCATCAATTTTTGGATTTATCGATAAAGGTGAGTCAATTATTGTACGTAGGTACGAAAACTCTCAAGTCTATGTTGTAAGAAAACCAAATTCATCTAAATAATAGTAATTATACAAATGAATTGGTTGTTATCAATGAAATAGGAAAAACAATGATTTATTTGTTTTATTCTAGTACATTTATGTTTAATTTTGTAACAAAGTAATTGTATTACAAATGAAAGTCATTAAGAATGTTCTGAGTTTTATTTATCAGTGGTTAATTTTTATGCCAATTTTTGCAGTATTAACACTGATAACAACTCTTTCAGTGATAATATTTTCTTCTATTTTTGGAAACAAGTTTTGGGGATATTATCCTCCAAAATGGTGGTCGAAGTTAACCTGTTGGTTAGCTTTATGTTGTGTTAAAACCAAAGGCCGTGAGAATATTGATTCAAAACAATCGTATGTTTTTGTTGCAAACCATCAAAGTGCATTCGATATTTTCTTGATATATGGTTTTTTGAATAAGAATATAAAATGGGTTCAGAAAGCCAGTTTACGAAAAATTCCATTTGTAGGAAAGGCATCAGAGATTGCAGGACATGTTTTTGTTGATAATTCCAGTGCTGCAGCCCGTATAAGTACGATTAAGAAAGCCGAAAAGCAAATTGTTGATGGTGTTTCGATGGTAATGTTTCCTGAAGGTTCACGTACTCGTACAGGCAAATTGACTCGTTTTCACAAAGGCGCATATTATGTTGCCAAGGATTTAAAACTTCAGATTGTTCCTATTACTATCAACGGAGCATTTAATGTGATGAAGAGAGGAACGTATTTTATTCATCCTGGTAAATTAGAGCTTATTATACATAAACCAATTAGCACAAATAATCTGACAGATGCAGATATTCCAGTGATAATAGAGGAATCAAAAAATATCATTCATGATTCTCTCTGGGAATCCTATAAATAAGTTTATTATTTTTTGTATTGTAGCTGGAAATATTATTCAAGATTATTTATATCATCTTGAATAGAATCAATATATAATTTATTGTTATAATTATGGTTGGAACTAGCGGAAAGCTGTGTTTTATGAATCGAACCTATATAAAAAAGGAATGGTTGTCTCACGACAACCAATCTTCATTGTTAACCTTAAATCTAATACCATGAAAAACACGATGCAAATATAGAGCATTTTAAATCAAACTCCAAATGATTTGAAGAAAAAATGCTTCGTTTTAATGTTATTTAATGATTATGTCCGTATTCTATCATGATTCGGGTTGTTATATTTGAATTTATTTGCATATTTATTCTAATAAAAGCTTTTCTGTTTTTATTGTTTTAGCACTTATTTATCAATCATCAATTGATAAATTTTCAATTTTCCTAAAAGGCATAATTCGTTGTATTTTGGTTTAAAATCAGTTTTAATTTGTGTCATACAGACTAAGAGTTCTCTCTTTTTATGTATATTTGCAAATATTAATTCATTAAATTATTCAATATAAATTCTGAAAAATGTCAAAGAAAATTCTTGTAACAGGAGGAACCGGATATATCGGTTCACATACAGTTGTTGAACTTCAACAGTCGGGATATGAAGTTGTGATTGTAGACAATCTTTCAAATTCCAATGCAGACGTATTAGAAGGTATTACACATATTTCCGGCAAACGACCCGCATTTGAAAAAATTGATTGTACAGATATAGATTCAATGAAGGCCACATTTAGAAAATACAATGGATTTGACGGCATTATTCATTTTGCAGCAAGTAAGGCAGTCGGCGAGTCAGTTCAGAAGCCATTAATGTATTATCGCAACAATATTGTTTCTTTGATCAATTTGCTTGAGTTGATGCCTGAATTTGGAGTTAAAGGAATTGTATTTTCTTCTTCCTGTACAGTTTACGGAGAGCCCGATAATAATCCAATAGATGAAAATGCTCCAATAAAACCTGCAACTTCACCATATGGTAATACCAAACAAGTAAATGAAGAAATCATTCAGGATTATATTCATTCAGGAGCAAATGTTAAGAGTATTATTTTGCGTTATTTTAATCCAATAGGTGCCCATCCATCCGCAGAGATTGGTGAATTACCTTTGGGCGTTCCCCAAAACTTGGTACCATATATCACTCAAACCGGAATGGGTGTTCGCAAACAATTAAGTGTTTTTGGAAATGATTATAATACACCAGATGGGTCATGCATTCGAGATTTCATCAATGTTGTAGATTTGGCCAAGGCACATGTTATTGCAATTGATAGGATGTTGAATGATAAATCGGAAGAAAAGGTAGAAATTTTCAATCTTGGAACCGGTAATGGAGTATCTGTTTTAGAATTGATCAATGTGTTTGAAAAAGTAAGTGGTAAACCATTGAATTATAAGATAAGTGATCGTAGGGAAGGTGATATTGAGCAGATTTGGGCTAATCCAGACAAAGCCAATAATGTATTAGGATGGAAAGCTAAAGAAACAATTGAAGATACAATGGCATCAGCTTGGAATTGGCAACAACAATTACGTAAAAAAGGTATTATGTAATCTTCATTATAAATTAGCAAAAGAGTCCAAAATATTATTATGGACTCTTTTTGTTCAAAATTATTATTAGATCTTATATTTGAAAAACAGAGAGATACTTAAAAGTAATATTGAATTAAAACATAGAAATGTTCATTCCCTTCTTCTGACGATTCTTCAAATTCTATTTTGTTCTCCCTTGACAACCATCCGATTGCAATAAGTATTTCTTTTTCCGTCAATCCAGAAACTCTTGCAATCTTATCAATATTCATTTTACCACCTTTGCTTAGTAAATTCCAAATAATACCAGCATTTGTTCCTATTGTTTTATTATTAATCATTTTACTTTGGATATGAATGAAGACCACATGGAAATTGTAATTATGATTATAACATTACCGTATGATTTTTGTTCATAGAACAATGAGTCTAACCAAAGTAGCGGCCAAATTAATCAAATGTTTTTATACGGAGAAATAGATATCTGTAAGTATTTCAGATATTTATGCGAAGATAGTGAAAGTCATGAGGTAAAAAAAGATTGCCGGGATTTCAATAAGTAAACTATCTATTCTGTCAAGTATGCCACCATGTCCCGGAAGAAGATGCCCCGAGTCTTTAATCTTATAAGTACGTTTGATAAGCGATTCGAACAGATCTCCAACTGTACCAAAAACAGATGCAATAGCCGCAAAACCTATCCAGAATCCGATTGGATATTGTGGATAAAAATGAGCAAAAATCAATCCAGCTATAATTGTAAAGAAAAGTCCCGCTATGAGTCCTTCAGTAGTTTTTTTTGGAGATATATGTTCAACGAAACGATGTTTACCAATTAATGTTCCAAAAAAGTATGCAGCCGTATCATTTACCCAGATCATTACAAAAATGGCAAGGATAAGTGCATGATGGAAATCGTCATTAAATAAATTATATTGATACCCAATGAGCATTAACAAACACATTGGAAGTGTAATATATAATTGTCCGAAAGCTGAATTGATAATAGAATGAAGAATATCGTGACGTTTAATACAAATACCTGAGGTGAACAAAATCAGAAGATATATCAAAATTGTCGCACTGAAGAAATACACGTTTAGTCCTTCCATAAAGAAGAAAGCAGATACATAAATCACTAGGCCCGAAACGATGTTAAACACTTTACTAATATAATGTTCAGTATCTTTTTCTACCATTCGATAGAATTCATAAAGGCCTAGTGCCAGAATTATTCCAAAAACCACCAGGAAGGAATATTTACCGCCAAGAACTCCTATTAGTACAAAAAGTATATATGTTATACCTGCGCCTGCTCGTGTAATGAGATCTTTAATATTCAATTCTTTAGCGGTTTTATGTGAAGTGAGGAATTAGTATCTGAGTATCTTTTTGTTTTAGATTATCTTTAACAGATTTATTGTCTGCAGATACTTATTCTTCTGTTTTTGGTTCAGAATTTTCAGCATCTGATTGCTCTGTACTGTCTGATTTTTCAACAACCAGATCGATATTATTTTCTATAAGAATATTATACCAGCTGATCAGCTTCTTAACATCCGATGCATAAACCCTTTCAGAATCATAATCCGGTAATATTTCAGCAAGATATGCAAACATTTTATTGCTTGAATCTTTTGGACTTACTGAAGTTTTGTTGCCATTTTCTTTATCTTTAATTTTGTTTAATACTTCAACCAAAGGAACATCATCTGTTTTAGTATAGATTGAAACATCGCTAAGTGCGACTGCTTTATCATTAGCGTGAATAGGGTAACGTTTTGCATCGTTCAATGATTCAACGATACTAATATTTTTACCTGTAGACACGAGTTTAAAAAGTCCGGATTTACCGCTTACGGATAGGATTTTATTTAACATAATAGCTTAAGTTAGTTCTAAAAAGAAATTAATTTAATAGCGTGCAAAAATAACGAGAGTTTCTAAGATTCGCAACTTTATCATCAAATTCGGAGTAAAACTTTTGTTTGATAATGAGTTAAAATTGTAATAAAATGCGAATTGAAACAATCTCAACAGTTTAATCTTCAATTACTTCAGCAAAGTCCTCAATGTTTTCGTCCACATACTGAGCTATTATTTGAATCTCTTCTTCTTCGATGTAAAACATTTTTTCCTCCAGTTCATCGAATGCTTCAAAATCGACATACATAGCATTGAATTCTTCTTCTGTAGTTTCTCGTTCCAGTTCAGCCCTATTAGCATCATATATTTCCTTTGCTTTATATATTATTTTCGATAACCCTGTTGCCCCCATCAATTTCAGTGATTTTGCCGTAGGGTTATCGAATACATAACCGCCGTAACCATTTTGAATAAGTTGTACAAATCCCCCCTGATTTACTTCATCCATAAAAAAACGAAGAGCCAGGAGCGTATGTTGATAACCATTTAGTTTATCAATATTTTCAGTCGTTATATCTCCTCCAACTTCATTAAGGTAAGCGTCTGTAAACACTTTAAGGAATTCATCCATACCTTGTTGTGCAGCTTTTTCAAGCTCTTTGTTTTGAATCTGTACCATTTTCAATTATATTTTTGGACAAATATAGTAACTTTTCGTGTGAAAATATGCGGTAAAGCATTTGCTTTATAGATGAAAAAATTGTTCTTTTGTGCAAGAAATAATTAATAAACTAATTAATCTTAAATAATGGCAACAATTAAACCATTTAGGGGGATACGTCCTCCCAAAGAGATTGTTCTTGAAGTAGCATCTCGTCCTTATGATGTTTTAAATTCTGAAGAAGCCCGCAATGAAGCTGCCGGCAACGAGAAATCATTATATCATATTATTAAACCAGAGATAGATTTTCCGGTAGGTAAAGACGAGCATGATTCCGATGTTTATGAAAAAGCATCCGAGAATTTTCAGAAATTTCAGGACAAAGGCTGGTTGATTCAGGACGATAAAGAAATGTATTATGTATATGCACAGACTATGAATGGTAAAACCCAGTATGGTTTGGTAGTGGGAGCATCTGTAGCAGATTACATGAGTGGAAATATCAAGAAGCATGAGTTAACCCGTCGCGACAAAGAAGAAGACAGGATGAAGCATGTTCGTGTGAACGATGCTAATATAGAGCCAGTATTTTTTGCTTATCAAGATAATAAAGATATTGATGAGCTTGTTCTGCGAATTATCACCAAGACACCAGAATATGATTTTGTATCAGTTGATGGTGTTGGTCATCATTTCTGGTTAATAGATGATGATAAAGATATAAGTCGTATCACGGAAATATTTGCAGAATTTCCCTGTATGTACATTGCCGACGGTCATCATCGTTCAGCCGCCGCCGCATTGGTAGGCGCAGAAAAAGCAAAAAACAATCCGAATCACACAGGTACAGAGGAGTATAACTATTTTATGGCCGTCTGTTTTCCTGCCAGTCAGCTTACTATTATAGATTATAATAGAGTCGTTACCGATCTTGATGGTTTGACTCCCAGTGAGTTTTTGAAATTACTTGAAGTCAATTTCATGGTAGAATCAACCGGATCAGAGATACAAAAGCCAAAGGCATTGCACAATTTTTCCGTTTATCTAGATGGAAAATCATACAGTGTAACCGCAAAGCCCGAGATATTGAATGATGAAGATCCCATTGATCAGTTAGATGTAACAATTACATCAAATTTAGTATTAGATGAGATCTTAGGCATCAAAGATTTGCGTTCCGACAAGCGCGTAGATTTTGTTGGTGGAATTCGTGGTCTTGGAGAATTGAAAAAGCGTGTTGATAGTGGTGAAATGGCTTTAGCCATAGCGCTTTATCCCACATCTATGAACCAATTGATGACAATTGCCGATACCGGTAATATTATGCCGCCCAAATCCACTTGGTTTGAGCCAAAGCTCCGTTCAGGATTAGTTATTCATAAATTAAAATGAGTATAGATATAGAGATAGGGTTAATGATTCAGCATTTTTCGGAAACGATTTATCCAGAAATTGTAGATCATTATCGCTATTTACATCAACATCCCGAGCTATCTTATCAAGAAAAATTTAGTTCAGAATATATAACTTCATTTTTAGATTCAGAAGGCATTTCCTATCGTTCACGAATTGGAGGATACGGCATTTTGGCATGGGTTAAGGGAGAAAAACCAGGTACCGGTAATACCATAGCATTTGTAGCCGATATGGATGCGTTGCCCGTGAAGGAGTTGAACGATGTGCCTTATAAGTCCACCAATGAAGGAGTTATGCACGCCTGTGGACACGATTCACAAGTCGCGTCAATGATGGGAGCCGTTAAAATAGTCAACGCTTTACGCAAAGAATTTTGTGGAAACCGATTATTTGTTTTTCAACCCGGTGAAGAATTGTCGCCCGGCGGAGCAGATTTGATGATAAAAGCAGGAGTTTTCGATGATTATCAGCCAGATTTTATTGTCAAGCAACATGCCTATATAGATTTACCCGCAGGCCAGATCAGTTTTCAATCCGGTACAATAATGGCCTCTGCCGATGAAGTCCACATAAAAGTAAAAGGTCAGGGAGGTCACGGAGCATTACCCCATGAGTTAAACGACACAGTATTAGCCGCTTCGAGTGTAATTGTAGCATTACAGCAAGTCGTCAGTAGAAGGCGAAACCCTTTTAATCCAATGGTTTTATCATTTGGAAAATTCATTGCAGACGGAGCGACCAATGTCATTCCCAGCGAAGTGACCCTTGCCGGTTCCCTTCGTTGTATGAATGAAGAAGAGCGCAACAAAACGTTAGAACTCATACCCGAAATCATTCATAATACAGTATGTGCCTATGGCTGTACTGCAGAAGTAATTATTCCTGAAGGATATCCCTGCACGATCAGTCACGAAGAAATCACAAAGACTATCTCTCAAAAAGCCATTGATTTTCTGGGTAAATCCAATGTGTCAGAATTTCCAAAGCGAATGACTTCTGAAGATTTTGGTTTTTTTACTCAATTATATCCCTCTTGTTATTATCGTTTTGGCATTTCCCATTCCAATTTCAGATCAGGTCCATTACATTCCGGGACTTTTTTAATCGATGAAGAATCTTTGAAAACGGCAGTTGGCATGTTCTCATATATTGCCCTGTCGTGATCTGAAATAAGTTTACATAAAATGTAAGACAAACATCAATTTTAAGAGATTATCATAACAAACATAAACAGTTTTAGGAGTCTTTATAAATTTTAGATGCCCTCAAACGAATAATTTGTATTATTTTTGCACCAAATGTTCTTTTTATTTACAATTTAAAGTATTTAGGTATGGCTTATCATGAATTAGATGAATTAGATGAAAAAATCTTGAACCTGATTCTAAACAATGCTCGCATTGCTTTTTTGGAAGTCGCCCGTGAATGTAATGTTTCCGGTGCCGCTATTCATCAACGTATTAAGAAGCTTGAAAGTTTAGGGGTTCTTAAAGGCTCGGAGTATATCGTTGATGAAGAGAAAATTGGGTATGAGACTTGTGCTTATATCGGGATTTTTTTGACTTCCCCCAGTAGTTATGACGAAGCTGTAAAAGAACTTCAAAAAATTCCTGAGGTAGTAGAATGTTACTATACCACAGGTAAATACGATTTATTAATCAAAGTTTTTGCAAAAAACAATCATGATTTATTAGATCTTATTCACGACAAAATACAACCGATCGGATTAGCACGAACAGAAACTTTAGTAAGCTTTAAAGAAGCCTTTAGGAAGAAGCTACCGATTAATTTTTCAAAAGATAACATTGAAGAAAAGTAATTAGAAAAAGCACTTATTTTTAGTAATAAATGATATGATAAACAGAAGAAAATTTATTAAGGCCAGTGGTATCGGGCTGGCGGCAATGGCTGTAAATCCTTCATGGGCAGCATCAATGCAGAAAAATTCCCAATACACAAGCAATAGACCAAAATTGGCAAATCGTAAGTTTACATCAAAAGCTGTAGAGGAAACCATTGTAAAGGTTAAAGCTCAAATTAAAGATCCCAAATTAGCTTGGATGTTTGAAAATTGTTTTCCAAGTACGTTAGATACAACGGTCAATTTCAAAATGAAAAACGGTAAGCCCGACACATTTGTCATTACCGGCGATATTGACGCAATGTGGTTAAGGGACTCATCTGCTCAGGTATTCCCATATCTTCCACTTGCCAATAAAGATCCAAAATTAAAGCAAATGATTGCCGGTCTTATCAACAGACAAACACAATGTATTTTGTTTGACCCCTATGCAAATGCTTTCAATGACGAGCCAAAGCCAGACAGTGAATGGATGACCGACAAAACAAAAATGGATCCGATGTTGCATGAACGCAAATATGAGATAGATTCATTATGTTATCCAATCCGTTTAGCATACAATTATTGGAAAATCACCGGAGACACCTCAGTTTTCAATGAAGATTCACAGAAAGCAATTAAGTTGATTATCAAGACCTTTAAGGAGCAACAACGTAAAGACGGATTAGGGCCTTATGAATTCCAGCGAGTTACCGGCAGAGCAACCGACACCCAGACAATGGATGGCTATGGAAATCCAGTGAATCCCGTAGGATTAATTGTCTCCGCGTTCCGTCCTTCTGACGATGCCACAGTGTTTGGATTCCTTGTTCCTTCGAATATGTTTGCTATCACCTCATTACGTCAAGCAGCCGAGATTTTGGAGAAAGTCGCAAATGATACTGCACTTGCCCTTGAATGTAAAGAATTAGCAAATGAAGTTGAAGAAGCCGTAAAGAAATATGCCATAGTTAATCATCCTGTATATGGAAAGATTTATGCATTTGAAGTAGACGGATTTGGAGGAGCCTATTTAATGGATGATGCAAACGTTCCAAGTTTGTTGGCATTGCCATATTTGGGAGCCGTTAAAGTAGACGATCCAATTTATCAGAACACCCGTAAGTTCGTTTTAAGTAAAAATAATCCATTCTTCTTCAAGGGAAAATATGGCGAAGGAATTGGCGGTCCACATATTGGATACGACATGATTTGGCCTATGAGTATTATTATGCGTGCAGAAACAAGTACAAGTGATGAAGAGATCAAGAATTGCATTCAGATGTTGCGAAATACAGATGGAGACACAGGCTTTATGCACGAGTCTTTCCACAAAGATGATCCTAAGAAATTTACCCGCAAATGGTTTGCATGGGTAAACACATTATTTGGCGAACTAATTTTAAGACTCTACAATGAAAATAAAATGCATTTAATAAACATTTAATCAATAAGGAATGAAAAAAACAAATCTATTTGCTATCCTTCTGGTGTTGCTGAGCTGTCAGTTTGCAGCAGCTCAAAAAAATATCGAGCCAGTCGACTTTGTCAGCACATTAGTAGGAACACAATCAGAATTTAAACTATCTAATGGAAATACATACCCTGCAACAGCACGTCCCTGGGGTATGAATTTCTGGACACCTCAAACACGTAAAATTGGTGACGGTTGGCAATATGCTTATACTGACGATAAAATTAATGGTTTTAAACAAACCCATCAACCCAGTCCGTGGATGAATGATTACGGTCAGTTTTCGATTATGCCAATGACAGATAAAATTGAGTTTGATCAAGAAAAACGCGCCAGTTGGTTTTCTCACAAAGCAGAAGTCGCCAAGCCCCATTATTACAGCGTTTATCTTGCTGATTATGATGTTAAGACAGAGATTACTCCGACAGAAAGAGCAGCTGTTTTTCGTTTTACTTTTCCAGAGACAGACAAATCCTACGTAGTAGTAGATGCCTTTAACAGAGGATCAGGAGTAGAAATTATTCCCGAGAAAAATGCTGTTATCGGTTACACCACCCGTAATAGTGGAGGCGTTCCTGAAAACTTCAAGAATTATTTTGTAATTGTTTTTGACAAACCATTTACCTATAAAAATGTAGTAAGTGGAGGTAAAAACATTGAAGAAGGATTAAAATCAGAGTCCGACCATTCAGGAGCGATCATTGGATTCTCAACAAAGAGAGGAGAGACCGTAATTGCCAGAGTAGCATCATCGTTTATAAGTTACGATCAAGCTTGGCAAAATCTTAAGGAAGTAACCGATAAAGATTTTGATCAAGTAAAGTCCGAAGGAAGAAAAGCCTGGAATGAAGTCTTGGGCAAGATAGAAATTGAAGGAGGTAATTTTGATCAACAACGCACCTTTTATTCCACTTTATATCGTTCAACATTATTCCCCAGGAAGTTTTATGAGATAGATGCCAACGGAAAAGTTGTTCATTACAGTCCCTATAACGGAAAAGTGCTTCCCGGATATATGTACACCGATACCGGTTTTTGGGATACATTCCGTGCTTTGTTTCCATTGTTGAATTTAGTTTATCCATCAGTAAATAAGGAGATTCAGGAAGGATTATTAAACACCTATCTTGAGAGTGGATTTTTGCCAGAGTGGGCAAGTCCCGGTCACCGAGGCATTATGATTGGTAACAATTCAGCCTCAGTTGTTTCCGACGCCTATATAAAGGGTCTTCGCGGTTATGATATTGAAAAGCTTTATGAAGGATTGTTGCATGGAACAGAAAATGTACATCCAAGAGTATCATCAACCGGACGTTTAGGACATCAGTATTACAACGAGTTAGGTTATGTACCTTATGATGTAAAAATTAACGAAAATGCTGCCCGTACTCTTGAATATGCTTATGATGATTGGACAATATACAAACTTGCAAAAGCTTTGAATCGTCCACAAAAAGAGATCGATTTATATGCAAAAAGAGCAATGAATTACAAGAATGTGTTCTCTCCAGAGTACAATCTAATGCGAGGCAGAAATAAGGATGGTTCATTCCAAACCCCTTTCAGTCCCACTAAATGGGGTGATGCCTTTACCGAAGGTAACAGTTGGCATTACACCTGGTCGGTTTTTCATGATCCCCAAGGTCTTATTGATTTGATGGGTGGTAAAACGACCTTTGTAAACATGTTAGATTCTGTTTTTGAGACCCCACCAGTATTTGACGATAGTTATTATGGCGGAGTAATTCACGAGATACGTGAAATGCAGATCATGAATATGGGTCAGTATGCTCATGGTAATCAACCTATTCAGCATATGATTTATCTGTATAATTATGCCGGTGAGCCATGGAAAGCTCAATATTGGGTACGTGAAGTAATGGACAAATTATATTCACCTAATCCCGATGGATATTGTGGTGACGAAGACAACGGTCAGACATCAGCCTGGTATGTTTTCTCAGCGATGGGTATTTATCCAGTATGTCCCGGAAGCAATGAATACGTGATTGGTTCCCCATTGTTTAACAAAGTCAAGTTACATCTTGAAAATGGCAAAACCGTTGAGATAAACGCTGTAAATAACAATAAGGACAGTCGTTATGTATCTGACATAAAGGTAAATGGTAAGACTTATACAAAGAATTACTTTACTCATTCAGAATTCACAAATGGAGCTAAAATCGATTTCCAGATGTCCTCAACCCCAAATAAGAAAAGAGGTATTAAAGCATCCGATTTCCCATATTCATTTACCAATGATTTAAAAGGAATGTATAAATAATTATTATCGACCAAGATGAATTGATAATACTATTTATTAGAAATTAAAAGCGTTGCTTTGATCTTATCGGATTAAGAGCAACGCTTTTTCTTTGTCTATATTTAAATCTTCAGGATTAATTTTGTTTTTAACTTCCAGAAATAATTTATTGTTGAAGTTTAGTAATTCAATGGGTAGATAAGGATAAAACTGCCACTTTTTGATCTCCACATTTCCAATCCCTTGTTGTACAATTCCAATTTCTTTAGCCGCAGCGTAAGACAGATCAATAATTCTACTTTTAGAGAAAGGGCCTCTGTCTGTGACTTTTACGACAACTGTTTTATTATTATTCAGATTTTTCACCTGAATGAATGTTCCAAAAGGCAGCGTTCGATGAGCGCAAGTCAGGCTATCTTTATGGTATGGAATGCCACTAGAAGTATTTCTCCCATGTAGTTTGTGCGAATAAAAGGATGCTTTTCCGCTTTCCTGGCCCCAGGTGATAGATATTAAACCACCTAAAACCATTATAATAGTCCATATGATAAATCGTTTCATATATCTATTCTTCATTCTTTCAGGTTCAAAGGAAATTAATTTAATCCAAACTATCAATAATTAGGCATGTATTTTTGATATTTCGAAAAATAATTCGAAATATATTTGGAGGTATCAAATATTATGTGTACTTTTGCATTCCATTTAAGGGAAACATATCGCGGAGTGGAGCAGTGGCAGCTCGTTGGGCTCATAACCCAAAGGTCGTTGGTTCGAATCCTTCCTCCGCAACTATCGAAAAGGAAAGTTCTAAACTTTCCTTTTTTGTTTTTAATCAAATAAATATATCTTTGTTGTGAATAAACATTATTTCAAGTGGCACATCTAATAAAACAAAATATAATTATCTGTTTCATAGTTATTTTGATAGCTTCCATTGTCGGATGCAATGAAGTTGATCCAAGTAAGCATGCAGGTCGTTTACGTATCAGTCTTACCGAAGGAGGAGGGCTTTTTTTAAAAGGATTTTATATTGATTTACAATCGATTGAAGTAATCCTTTCCGATTCATTAGGTCACAGTACCAATGAATGGATACCATTAGAATTTACCGGAGGCGTGTATGAATTATCCAATTTAACGCAAGAAAAGTCCAAACAGCTTGTAGATCAATTTTTTCCTGCCGAAAATCGTATTATTAATATACGTTTAACTTTCGGGAAAGACAGCTATCTATTATTAAGCGGTCAAGGCAACGAGAAAATTCCAGTAATTATTCCAGACGAATACTCAAAAAGTACCATATTTCCTGCAAATGCCCAGATATTTGAAAACGTTATTTGTAACATCCTGTTAGATATCAATATTTTGGAGTCGTTATCATTAGAAAATGGCACCTATGTATTCCGTCCTACAGGCAGGTCGTATCCAGAAACTTTTGGAGGAACAATAAAAGGATCCGTTCAACAAAAAGACATTCCTTTTATTGTATTAGCCCATAAAGAAAATGTAGATACAATTGCCACATTAACCGATCGTTCAGGCGTTTTTCTTTTTAGAGGTCTGAATACAGGACTTTGGAATATCACAATACTTGGTGATGATTCATTGAGATATGCCGACAGTACCTTTGTCGATACAGTATTTCAGGGGAAAATAACAACAATAAGTCCAGTAAACCTAAAGCAAATAAATTGAATTAGTTATTATTACAATATGCAAACTATTGAAGAGATCATAGATTGGGGTCTGATTCCATATTCAGAAGCATGGGACAGGCAAACGAAGCTTTTTAACGAAGCCCTTGAGCGAAAGCAAAAAGGGGAGAAGCCCGTTCAGAAACTTATCTTGTGTGAACATCCCCATGTTATAACATTAGGGAAACGTGGAGATGAGCATAATTTGTTATCATCCAGAGAGTTTTTACAACAGAAAGACGTCGATTTTTTTCATATTGATCGTGGCGGCGATATCACTTATCACGGTCCGGGTCAGCTTGTTGTTTACCCAATTTTTGATTTAGACGCTTTTGGTATGGGTTTAAAAACCTATATACATGCCATTGAGGAAGTCGTTATTCGGCTATTATCCAATCACGGGATAAAATCAGAGCGAAAGGACAGAGCCACAGGTGTTTGGCTTGATGTTTCAGATATGCGAATGGCCCGTAAAATGTGTGCGATAGGAGTCCGTAGCAGTCGCTTTGTCACTATGCACGGACTCGCTTTGAATGTAAATACAGACTTGAAATATTTCACATTGATAAATCCATGTGGATTTACAGAATCCGGAGTAACATCCATTCGAAAAGAGTTGAATGTAGATCATGTAGATATGGAAACAATAAAACAAGAAATGATAAGTCTTTTCAAAGAAATGTTCACGAAATAAAAATAACTATTTTTTACTTATTAATTAATATATAATGAAATCCACTTTATTTATTCTTACTCTTGTTTCTTTTTTCTATACCAGTCCTTTTGTCACTGCACAAACCAAAATTCACGAAGTTAATTTGAGCGGCAACAGTTATGTGACAGAGCAAAGAGAAGGTGCTAACATCACAGAGAAAGGTCTTTCCAATTGGACAGAAGAATCATCTTTAATTCAGACATACGTTTATTTTTCAAAGCCACAAACAATTTCATTATATGTGAAAGGCGTTTCAGAAGAAAAAGCAGTAATCCTTGTCAAGTTCAATAAAAAGCAAAAGAAAATCAAAATCGATGGAGGCAAGTTTGAATCATTAGTCGGAAAATATAAAATAGAATCTCCCGGTTATTATGCTATTGGATTACAAGGTATTGAAAGAAAAGGGAAAGTTTTTGCAGACGTCTCATCCTTTTTAATTCATTCAGAAGACGATCATTTAGTTTATGTTCATGATTTTACCGATTATTGGGCGAGAAGAGGACCCTCCGTTCATTTGAATTTTAAAATGCCAAAAGACACAATCGAATGGTTTTATAATGAAGTAACTGTTCCAGAGGGAAATGATGTTATTGGAAGTTATTATATGGCCAATGGATTTGGAGAAGGATATTTTGGTATGCAATGCAATTCATCAAAAGAGCGTAGAATTCTTTTTTCTGTTTGGAGTCCCTTTAACACCGAAGATCCCAAGCTCATTCCCGACAGTTTAAAGATAAAGATGTTAAGAAAAGGTGAAGGCGTTTATATTGGTGAATTCGGCAATGAAGGATCAGGCGGACAAAGTTTTCTTCGTTATAATTGGAAAGCCGGAAATACCTATAAGTTTCTTACTCAAATTAAGCCAGATGGTAAAGGCTGTACCATTTACACATCATATTTTTTTGCATCAGATGAAAATCGTTGGCGTCTGATCGCCAGTTTTTTGCGTCCACAGACAGACGTCTATTATACCCGTGCACATTCATTTCTTGAAAACTTTATTCCAGAGCAAGGATATCTTTCGAGACAAGTCTATTTTGGTAACCAATGGTATAAGACAAAAGACGGTAGATGGATTTCAAACAACAGTGCCTCATTTTCGCATGATGCCACAGCCAAAGCCGGTGTTCGTCTTGATTATCAAGGAGGGTATGATAAATCAAACAATTCTTTTTATCTTAGAAACTGTGGTTTTTTCAGTCAATCCACTAAATTTGGAACAATATTTCAAAGAAACGAAGAGAGCGATCATCCAGAAATTGACTTTGTTAATCTTGAGAACCTATAATAAAGTCATTATTTCTTAGTATAAAAATGAATTATCGAGATTTTAACTAAATTTCACTTACTGTTGCAATTAAATTAGCCTCTTATTTTTATCTTTGTAATTAATAAATTGAATTTTGAACTTAATAAGATTACACAATGAAAAGAATACTTTTTTACGGGATTGCACTTGCTTCTCTTTTGGTTTTAGGAACATCTTGTAAACCAAAACAAAGCGCATATAAACAAGTTTATGAAGCTGCCAAAGAAAGAGAAATTCAAGATGCAGCATCTCAACCAACAACAAGTGTTGTAAAACCGGCATCTACTTTGCCTCCTGTTGAAGTTTCCGTTAGAAAAGAAAAAGTAGAACCTGTTTACGCTTCAGATGCCGCCGGTTTAAAAAAATTCAGTGTCGTAATCGCATCTTTGAGTGTAAAAATAAATGCTGAGTCACTTAAAGAAAGAATGACAGCTGAAGGATATCCTGTTATATTAGCACAAAACGAGCAAGGCATGTATCGTGTAATTGTTGCAAGTTATGATAGTAAAGAACAAGCAGCTGCGAAACGCGATGAAATTATAACCAAATATTCAGCAAAGGGAAATACTGATTATTTACGAAGAACTTATGGTGTTCCTTTTAATGACCTATGGTTATTGGAAAGACAGTATTAAGATGTTCAGATTTTAGATATTTATAAAAGAAAAGCTGCCTCTTTTTAAATCAAGAAGGGTCGGCTTTTCGCTTTTAAATAAGATGGTTATACGTTTTTTAGGAACTGGTACTTCAACGGGTGTGCCCGAATTGGGTTGCACTTGTTCTGTATGTACATCAGCTGATTTCAGAGATAACCGTCTAAGGTCCTCCGTTCAGATTCACGTCGATAATGTCAATATTATAATTGATTGTACACCAGATTTTCGTCAGCAGATGTTTTTCGTTCCATTTGAAAAAATCGATGGTTTATTGTTGACACATGAACATTATGATCATATTGGCGGATTAGATGATTTGCGTCCTTTTTGTCGTTTTGGTCCTGTAAATATTTATGCAGAATCAAATGTAACACATGCATTAGAATACAGGATGCCATATATTTTTTCAGATCATAAATATATGGGTATTCCAGAATTATTTTTTCATGATATTCAATATCTCCAATCATTCTTTATTCAATCTGTAGAAATACAACCCATTAGGGTAATGCATTATAAGTTACCCATTTTAGGTTATAGAATTGGAGGTTTTGCCTATCTTACTGATTTGAAATATCTTCCCGAGGATGAAATGGTGAAGTTAAAAGACCTTGATATTCTTGTGATTACCGCATTAAGGAAGAAAGATCATATATCACATCAGAATTTAGCAGAAGCCATTCAGTTAGCAGAAAGAGTAGGAGCCAAGCGTACCTATTTTACTCATATGAGTCACCATATTGGACTTCATGCAGAAGTTGAAAGAGAAATACCAGAAAACATGTATTTTGCGTATGATGGTTTAGAGTTAAAGATTTAATGTAGTCTTTAGGAAATTTAACCTAAATTGATGCAACGTTTTTGGTGAATTTACATCTTATAATTAAATTGCAAAGTTGTAGTATATTTACTACACGAGTTAGAGAATAAATATGTATATTTACATTAAACTTTTTGATGTTGAATATGTCTTATTATCGTAATAAACAAATTATTAAACAATAGGGAGAAAGGCTATGAAAACTAAACAATTTTTGATTGCTTGTTTGTTGACACTGTTGCCCGTATTCGGTTTTGCTCAAGAGTGGGATGATATTTATGCAAACCCATCAGAGAAACAACCGGTTCGGAAAGAAGTCAAAAAAGAGCAACCTCAAAAAAAGAAAGTTGTGGTTGTTACAGGTGACAATTCCAATATGGAGGTAGTTGCCAACGGCAGGAATCTAGATGAATATAATCGCCGAGACGTAGGCGTATATAATGAAAATGATCAGTCTGTAATGGACGAAGATTCTGTATATCAGCAATATGAATATACGGATAGGATTATTAAATATTCTGATCCCGAATCAAGTGTTCGCATTACAGGTGCCGATGATATAATTGTATATGTGACCGACGAAGTCTATGACGATTATTATTACAATCGCGGTTGGGATTATCGAATTAATTTCAATTTCGGTTGGGGATGGTCATCATATTATTCATCCTATTATCCATGGTATGATCCATGGTCTTATGGTGGTTGGTACGATCCATGGTATTACGGAGGTTGGTATGATCCATGGTATTACGGTAGTTGGTATTCGCCATGGTATTATGGCAGCTGGTATTCACCCTGGTATTATAATAGATGGTATTCACCCTGGTATGGAGGCGGATACTATGGATATGGCAGTGGTTATTATAATGGGTTCTATGACGGATATTATTCAAGTCTACCACGTAACAGTTCAGGTAGAAGTTCCGGTGTATATAGAAAAAGTTCTTTAGGATCCTCTTCACGATCATCCAGTTTGGTAAATTCCGGTAGAAGTTCCAGTCGTTCGTCAGTAGGTACAACAACCGGCAGAAGTTCTAATCGCACATCATTAGGCACAACAACCGGCAGAAGCAGTAGAACATCTGAAACCTACAATACAAGGAATGCAAGTAATAGTTCAAGAACACGAATAATTGATAATTCAGGTCGTGTACGTGATTCTCGTTCAGGGCAAATAATTCCAGGAACAAGCAGCAGTACATCACGCTCGACAGTAGGCCGTTCCGGTTCGACCATCAACAGTAACAGAACAGTGGCACCATCAAGCAGTGAAAGAACCTATCAAAGAAGCAGCAATACCTATTCAACTCCTTCAAGATCAAGTTCAACTACTAACAGCAGATCTATTTCTACTCCTTCAAGCAGTAGTAGATCTATTTCTACCCCATCAAGCAGCAGTAGAAGTTCATCCACTTATTCAGCCCCTTCAAGAAGCAGTTCTTCCGTAAGTTCAGGTTCATATGGTGGAGGCGGCAGTAGCAGCAGCGGTAGTAGTAGTTCAAGAAGCAGCAGTGGTGGAGGTCGTCGTTAAACCAATAAATAAAAGAAACCGCTACCTTTCAATAACCCAATTAGGTAATTATTAAAGGGCGGTTTTTTATATAGACTAACTATAATAATCGAAGATAAATGAAAAAATGTACATTCTTACTAATGTTTGCTTTACTTTTCTCTATCCATGTATTTGGTCAAGGAGAAGTTGAAGCCAACATGATATCGCGAGGTGATTTATATGGCACTGCACGTGGATTAGCTATGGGAGGCGCATTCGGTGCTTTAGGCGGAGATCAAACCGGAGTAGCTATTAATCCTGCAGGAATTGCTGTTTACCGAAGTTCAGAAGTTGCAGGAACTTTCACTACCTCACGTGAAACTTCTAAAATTGGAAACAATTCTTTTTCAGTTTCTGATTCCGGATTAAATAATTTGGGATATATCGGTTATTTTCCTTTACGGAGCAATAGTGTACCATCAATCAATTTTGGATTCACATATAACAAATTAAAATCCTTTGAAAAGTCCTATAGTGCTGTAGGTGGAGGAAGATCAAGTTCTTTGACAGATTATATTGTTCACAGACATGGTGATGTCAGTGAATATCTTTTAGGAACCACCGATATTAACGGTAAAGAGCAAGACCCATTTTATCTTGATCAAGGTGCTCCATGGTTACCAATTTTGGCATATCAAAGTTTTTTAATGTATCCTATATATGACAATATGGATAAGCAAATCGGTTATGAATCAATCCTTAATCCCAACGACAAAGTAGAGAATCTTCTCGATGTAAAGGAAAAAGGTTCAATTGAGAACTTTGATTTTACCATTGGCACATCAATAAATAATCGATTGAATATTGGTTTTTCTTTAAACGTCACAAATTTTTATTATAATCTATCATCAGTATATACAGAGAATTTCCCAACAGGAGACAACAATGGATTTGACATAGAAAACTGGTTAACAACAGAAGGAGCCGGTGTAGGGTTAAAGCTTGGTGCTATTTATCGTCCAACAAATTCCATACGATTAGGTTTAGCTTATCATTCACCCGTATGGTATACATTAACAGATACCTATTCCGCGCTATCGTCATATAAAATTGATGGATATCTTAATAAGCTATCTCCAGCCGATCAGGAAGCCTATTTAGGGATAACCAATAGAACTGTCGATACAGGTACAGCCAGATGGGATTACAATTTTCAAACACCCGGTAAGTGGGTTGCAAGTATAGCCGGTGTTTTTGGTAGTCGTTTCATAGCAAGTTTAGATTATGAAATTACCAACTATAAAGACATGAGTTATTCAGACTCATACGGTTCAGGGATTTCAAATATCTACAGCAACACCAATTCTTATATAGATACAGATTATAAATCCGCATCAAGTTTAAGAGCAGGAATTGAATATCGTTTCACACCACGTTTTTATGGTCGTTTAGGTTATGCTTGGATAGAGAATCCATATAATGAAATATATAAAGACCAACAAGGCGATGCAATGATTAGCGGAACCGTTCCACATTATAGAATGGAAGGCGATGCCAATTATTATACAGGAGGAATTGGATATCGATTCAACCAGAATTTCTATATGGATTTAGCCATTGTTGTTAAGAATCAAACAGATGATTTATATCCCTTTCCAAATGTTTATTCAGATGAAGCACGTAAAAATATCGTTGTGAATGCCGAGCCTTATGCACTTGAGAATAAAAATGTAAAAGGCGCTTTAACAGTAGGATATAAGTTTTAAGCTAACTAACAGAATTTGAAAAGCAGGATTATTTAATCCTGCTTTTCTTTTATTTAATACCCTAAAAGGTTATCTTTGTATAAAAGAAAAAGTCATGGCTGATTCCAATAATTATTTATCCGAAAACCGAAAAAAGGTAACCACCAAACGGTTACAAGAGATGAAACAGCAAGGAGAGAAGATTTCCATGCTAACCGCGTACGATTATTCAATGGCCAAAATCATTGATGAAGCCGGTATGGATGCAATTTTGGTCGGTGATTCCGCAGCGAATACTATGGCAGGTTATTCCAGTACTTTGCCAATCACTCTCGATCAGATGATTTATCACGCTCAATCTGTTTCAAGAGCTATATCACACTCGTTATTAGTTGTAGATATGCCATTTGGCAGTTATCAAGGAAATCCCGATGAAGCATTTTCGAATGCTGTAAGAATCATGAAAGAAACCGATGCCGATTGTTTAAAATTAGAAGGCGGTAAAGAGATAAGTGCATCTATTGAGCGCATTTTAAGTGGAGGCATTCCAATTATGGGTCATTTAGGTCTTACTCCTCAGTCGATCAACAAGTTTGGCACATACGGTGTTCGTGCAAAAGAACAATCCGAAGCAGTAAAGTTATGCGAAGATGCTAAATATCTTCAGGAAATTGGATGCTTCGCTTTGGTTTTAGAGAAAATTCCATCCGATCTTGCCAAGAAGATATCTGAAGAATTAACTATTCCAGTGATAGGAATAGGAGCGGGTCCCCATGTTGACGGTCAAGTGCTTGTTATGCATGATATGTTAGGAATTAACAAAGGTTTTTCACCTAAGTTTTTGCGAGTATATGCCAATCTGCACGACACAATTTACGATGCTGTTCAGTCCTATATCAGTGATGTAAAATCTCAAGATTTCCCATCGATTGACGAGAGTTATTGATTTTCTGACATAACTACCTGATAATCAGGTATTTCAGGTAAATAAACGAAAGTCATATCGTCGTAGTTCATTTTGCAGCAATAATGAGTAATTCCATTTGAAACTATAAGATACCCGACTTTTAGCACTAAATTATAGTTTGCAATCTGATCAAATACTTTCTGAGTAATGGCAACGTCCGGCTTTTTATATTCGATAATCACTTTAGGTTGAAGCTTTTTGTTATAAACAACAGTATCGCATCTTCTATTTAGATTATTCAATGAAATATTTGCCTCATTGACCATTAGAGAAGCAGGATATTTTTTTTCAGAAATCAGATAATTCACAAAGTTTTGTCTTACCCATTCTTCAGGAGTAAGAGCTACATATTTTTTACGCAGCAAATCGAATACTTCAAAGTTATCTTTGTTTTTTCGGATTTTAGCATCAAAACTTGGCAAATTTAAATCGTACATATTGTATCTTTGTTTAATCAGAAGATCAATGACAAAATTAATGTATAAATGAAAACTAAACAAGAAATAGTTGCTAATTGGCTTCCACGATATACAAAAAGAAAACTAGAAGATTTTAGTAAGTTTATACTATTGACTAATTTTCAACACTATGTGGAGATCTTTGCCGATTATTTTAATGTCCCAATCATTGGTCTTGATGGTAACATGCCAAATGCATCAGCAGAAGGCATAACCATAATAAATTTTGGAATGGGAAGTGCAAATGCAGCAACCATAATGGATTTATTAAGTGCCGTTGAACCCACTGCAACGCTTTTCCTGGGAAAGTGCGGAGCCGTCAAGGAAAACCGTCAAATAGGAGATTATATTCTTCCCATTGCAGCAATACGAGGAGAAGGCACCTCCAATGATTATTATCCTCCTGAAGTACCTTCATTACCCGCATTTAGTCTTATGAGATCTGTATCGTCGAACATACGCGATTTTCAGCGCGATTACTGGACCGGAACCGTTTATACAACCAATAGGCGAGTATGGGAATATGATGAAGAATTCAAGACCTATCTTCGAAAGATTCGTGTTATGGCAGTAGATATGGAAACCGCGACCCTGTTTACGTGTGGATTTGCGAACCACATACCCATAGGCGCACTTTTGTTGATTTCCGATCAACCCATGATCTCAAGCGGAGTAAAGACAGAAGAAAGTGATAAGTTAGTAACCGAGAATTTTGTCACCGACCATGTAATGATCGGTGTAAAATCACTTAAAACATTAATTAAAAACGGATCGACGGTCAAGCACCTTCGATTTGACTGGTAATATAATATGGCATCACCTTCCACTCAAAATACATTTAACTCCATTCGCACAAGCATTAAAAAGCGCGAATTTAAGCCCATTTATTTGCTTATGGGCGAAGAATCTTATTATATTGACGAATTAGTCGACTTGCTATCAAAAACCGTTCTTACCGAAGCTGAAAAGGATTTTAACATGCTTACGTTTTATGGTGTAGATTCCGATGTCAACAACATCATTGCATCAGCACGTCGTTTTCCGATGATGTCAGAATATCAGTTGATCATAGTAAAAGAAGCCCAACTTCTTGATAAGCTGGAATTATTTGATATTTATGCTAAAAATCCGATGCCATCTACTATTCTTGTTCTTACCTATATGCACGGTAAAATTGATTCACGCAAAGCCGTCGTAAAGAATATCAGTAAGGTTGGTCTTGTATTTGAGTCAAAGCATCTATATGACAATCAGATACCATCTTTTATCACTCAATATTTAAGAGATAAAGGTGTTAGTATTGATGAAAAATCATCTATATTATTAGCAGATCATGTAGGAAATGATTTAAGTAAGCTTATTCAGGAATTAAAGAAATTAGAAGTAGCTGTATCTAGTCAGAAGACCAAAAGAATTACTTCAGAGTTGATAGAGTTAAATGTAGGGATCAGTAAAGATTTCAATAATTTTGAATTAACAACTGCTGTCGCTCAAAAAGATGTCTATCAAGTAAATCGGATCATCGATTATTTTGACAGGAATCCTAAGGATAATCCTATTATGGTTACCATAACCGTTATGTTTAATTATTTCAGTAATTTATTGGAATGCTATTGGTTACCCCGAAAAGACGAACAATCAGTAATGAAAACCCTGAATATTGGAAATGCCTTTTTCGCAAAAGATTATATGGTCGGTTTAAGAAATTACAACGCCATGAAAGTAACAGAAATCATTTCACTTTTACGAACTTATGATGCAAAATCCAAAGGGATTGATAATTCATCATCAACCCATGGTCAGTTACTTAAAGAATTGATGTATAAGATATTGCATTAAAAACATTAAAGTTTAATCCAGTCAGTAACCTTTTTACTTATTGGGCTTTCTTTAGGCATAAGAACATCCACAACATTTCCCGATTCATCAATCAAGTACTTTTGAAAGTTCCATGTCACTTCCTGATCAAATTTTCCGTTCAACGACTTAGTCGTTAACCATTTATAAATAGGAGCCTTATCTTTTCCTTTAACGCTGATTTTTGACATCATAGGAAAAGTAATCCCATAGTTTATCGTACAAAACTGTTGAATTTCAGCGTTTGTACCTGGTTCTTGTTTCAAGAAGTTATTAGCCGGAAAACCAATCACTACAAAGTTTTCGTTTTTGTATGTCTCATATAACAATTGCAAGTCTTTATATTGTGGAGTGAATCCACATTTTGATGCAACATTCACGATCATCACTTTTTTACCTTTCAAAGAACTCATATCAAAATCTTTTCCATTGATATCTTTTACTTTGAAATCGTAAAGATTTTTTACCGATTGAGCATTTAGTGAAAATGTAGTCATGATAAGTGAAAATATTAGTAGGAGTTGAAGAGCAAATTTTCTGTTCATAATTTAATTAATGATCAAGTTTACTTTTTTATAACGCAGTATCTTACTTTATTGTTTTTAAGGCGTAAAATAATTTTCCGATCATTTTTTCGAACAACTCAATTTAGTGGTCAAGTTGCTGTAATTAAAACAAATAACAATAATCTTAATTGTTCGAGAGTTTCATATTTAAAATTATTCGACAAGAGGTACACAAATAATCTCAAAAATCACAGATTAATACAACATCTGAAAATAATAAATGTATAGAAATGGAAATACAAATGTGCTGTTCATTGAAAATACATTTGTAACTTGAAAATCATTATCAAATGTTATTAAACTAAAGTTGATAATATAACAAATGTACATTTAGACTAATAAACAAAAGTGATTATAACTTATATATATTAATATCACAAAAGTGAATCAAGTCTTTTATACATAAGTATAGACATTGCATTTTGCATTTAACATTATATATTATTAGTCGATTTAACCATATAAATAGCATTATTTAAGTGATATAGTATTGATTTATAAAGTAGATATTCATAAAATCGGTTTAAAACAAGTTCTGGTTTAGATTCAATGTTAAAAACAAGACTTATTTATTTCTAGTAGTCTAAATATCAGTATATTAATGGATATTTCTAAATTATTGAATTACACTAAAAATTGATCAATTATATATGTTAACCGTTGGTTGAATACAAATGTATCGCTACCGATATTCAAATGTAATATAGAAATGTATATGAAATTAATTTGCAAATGTTTTGTTAATAGTTTATATTTGTATCGTAATATATAAGTGTAAACTCCTAAAATTCTATACAAATGGAAATCAAGGATCGGATTAAAGCAATAATGGAGGCCGAAAATGAGACTCCCGCAAAGTTTGCAGACAGATTGCAGATAAACAGAGCAGTTATTTCTCACATATTAAATGGTAGGAATAATCCAAGTCTTGACGTAGTAATGAAAATACTATCAGATATGGACTATATAAATCCCGATTGGCTTTTAAATGGTATTGGTAGTATGTATAGAACCGATATAAATATCGACTCTTTATCTAAAGAGCGCGATTTGTTTTCTACTGAATCCAGTCCATCACCTATTGTAACACCAATAGACAATCCAGTTAAAAATGCAGAAGATCAGAGAGTCAATCCTAAACCCTCTGAGAATAGCATATTTATGCAAGAAAAAATTCCCGACAAAAAAATCGCACAGATAATCATTTATTATTCAGACAATACATTTGAGTCTTTTATTCCCAATTCAGGAAATTCAAAATAAAAGATGCGAATATACATTCTATAACATTTCATTCATCTTTTTTCTTTAACTTTGTACATCAAAAAGCATTATTGATATTATTATACCAAAGATTACGGAATGAAGAAAATGCTAGATATGATTGTTCGGTCCAACGAGCAATTGAATTATCATAATTATTTACTAAAGGTATCGCCAGCAGACAATTCTCCTCTGCCTGTAATGAAACCCGGTAATTTTGTCCAAATAGAGGTAAAGGATTCGCCCAACACCTTTTTGCGCCGTCCTATTTCGGTGAATTATTTTGACAAGCAAAAGAACGAGATGTGGTTATTAGTACAAGATATTGGTGAAGGCACCCATCACATATGTCAATCCAAAGAAAATGATATTCTAAACATAATATTACCCCTTGGAAATTCATTTACAGTACCAATAAATGCAGATGAAAATTGCCGATTACTGTTAATTGGCGGTGGAGTTGGCACAGCCCCCATGTTGTATCTCGGTAAAGTACTTCAAGGTCAAGGATTTGATCCAACCTTTCTTTTAGGTGGTCGTTCATCCCAAGATTTATTGCAACTCGATGATTTTGAACGTACAGGAACTGTTTATTATACAACAGAAGATGGATCAAAAGGTGAGAAAGGATTTGTTACAGATCACTCAATATTACAAGACCAGCATTTTGACTACATATACACATGCGGTCCTAAACCTATGATGATGGCAGTCGCAAAATATGCCCACGAGAAGAATATTGTATGTGAGGTGTCCCTTGAAAATCTTATGGCATGTGGATTTGGTGCATGTTTATGTTGTGTGGAAAAAACCACAAAAGGTAATCTCTGCACCTGTACTGATGGTCCAGTATTTGATATAAAAGATTTATTATGGCACAATTAAACGTAAAAATAAGCAATTTAGAATTAAAAAATCCTGTAATGACCGCATCCGGCACGTTCGGTTACGGAACTGAATACGCCGATTTTATTGATTTAGAGCGACTTGGAGGAATATTTGTCAAAGGTACCACATTAGAACCACGTGAAGGAAATTCATATCCCAGAATGGCCGAGACCGCTTCAGGAATGTTGAATGCCGTAGGATTACAGAATAAAGGAGTTGGTTATTTTATTGATCATATTTATCCAGAAATAAAAGATTTTGGAACCCCTATTATTGTAAACGTATCAGGTTCATCTATAGATGATTATGTAGCATGTGCAGAGAAATTGATAGATTTGGAAAAAGTCCCTGCTATCGAACTCAATATATCATGTCCAAATGTAAAAGAAGGAGGAATGGCCTTTGGCACATCTTGTAAATCAGCAGCCAGTGTAGTCAAAGCCGTTCGCAGCGTCTATCCTAAAACCCTGATTGTGAAATTATCTCCAAATGTCACAGACATTTCAGAAATAGCATTAGCCGTAGAATCTGAAGGAGCAGACTCCGTATCGCTTGTCAATACTTTTTTGGGAATGGCCATAGATGCCGAGAAAAGGTCGCCCAAGCTTTCCACTATAACCGGCGGATTATCAGGACCATGCATCAAGCCAATAGCCCTTAGGATGGTATGGGAAGTATTTCATGCGGTTAAAATTCCAATTATCGGTATGGGCGGTATTTGTAATTGGCAAGATGCAATAGAATTCATTCTTGCCGGTGCAACAGCCATAGAGATAGGAACATACAATTTTATTAATCCCACAGCATCAATAAAAATATTAGAAGGAATTGAAAATTATTTAGATAGGCATCATATTAATTCAGTGACCGATTTAATTGGTCAATTAGAGGTATGACATTGAGAGGAAGGTGAGAGTAAAGTGTTAGCTTTGGATTAAAGATTAGAAGTGTAATTAAGTGAATATAAATTAATACATTATATACGATGGAGACATTGTGCATAGAAATTCCTTTTGATAAAGAAGAATTCCTTGAATCACAAAAGATAAAATGGGCATTCTTATGGAGAAATGAGATGACTAAGATGGTTGCTTGGTTAATTGCAGCAATTATTTTAATTATTGCAGGATTATTATTATTAAAAGATGGAGAACCCTTTAATGTATTTCTATTTATTGGTGCACTTTTTCTGTTGAATGCCATACTCACATGGCAGTCCAGATTTTTTTCCCATCGAAATCAAGTAAAGCAAACAAAAATGCTTGCAGAAAAATATGAAAGCATGGGATTATTATGCGTTTATGAATTCACCGATGAATCATTAGATTATAGTGATAACGAAAAGCATTTTAATTTGAATTGGGATTTATTTAGATATTACACCCTTTACAAAGGCTATTTAATACTTTTTATCGGAGAATTTTTAATAGATATTGTAATGTTCAAGCAAGAATTTATCGAAGAAAAAGCATTACAATATGATAAAATTCATGAATTTGTGAAAATCAAATTAAAACATAGAAATTTGTAAAAATATCTATTTATTTTCAGGAATGCTGATCCAGTCAACTGTTTTTCCTGTTTCGGCTGATTTTTTAGCCGCCTCCAGAATTTTTACTGTCGTTACATTATTTTCCAGTGCAGACAAGTCGTTTTGCTGAGGAATAATGTTTCCGCGAACAACATTCAAAAAATACGAAAAAGCATCCCTGCGATCATTAGGAAGTGCAGAAGCAGAAAACGTTTGTGCAATATTTGATCCAGATTTTAAAATCATCATATCATTTGCATTCGCACAATTGACAAATCCCGATTGTCCATAAATTTGCATATCTTTTCTGTTATAAGGCCAATTCCACGAAGCCTGAATAACAACCTGAGATCTTGGATATTGAATTATTATTGTAGCCTCGTCGTCGACCTTTGGATAAATTTGAGGTTTATTGGTATGAGTAACAGCGGTAACTGAAACAGGAGACTCCCCTTTCATCAACCAAGAAGAGATGTTTGCTCCATAGCAGCCAAAATCGTATAGAGCGCCCGATCCGTTTAAAACCGGATCCGTCAGCCATGCAAGAAACTCTTTGCTACAACCAATTTCTACCGGTCCCTGGTGACCCGTTTGGAACACTATTTTCCTAATTTCACCAATAGCTTTTTCCGAATTAATCAGTTCGTACGCATTGTTAGTGCTTGGATACCACGAAGTTTCATAATTTGTAAGCAAATGGATATTATATTTTTTTGCCAGATATTTCATTCTTTCAGCATGTTTCACGCTTACAGCAAGCGGTTTTTCGACCATAACATGAATACCTTTCGGAGCACATTTCTCCACCACTTCGAGATGTCCGAACACATCATTATAAGCCATTACAGCTTCAGGTTTAGTTTTAAGAATCATTTCGTCGATGGAAGGGTAAACCATTTTCAAATCCAAACCATAAATATTCGCATATTTCTTGGCCAGTTCAGCATTAGGTTCAGCAATACCCACTATATCTATATCCCCTTTGACTTTCCGTCCCAGTAAACCATGGATATGATCATGCGTTAATCCCACAACCCCTATTCGTAGCGGTTTTTGTTGCGCCGATACGACAAAACTGAAAGCCAGAGCAGCTAAGACAAAAAATATTTTTGTTTTCATGCAGTTTATTTGTGTATAAATTTAATGCAAGTATAGTTAAAAAAGATTAGAAGATTGTGAACCATATTGAAAAATATATTCAGGTTATTATATTTTCTTTCCAATATAGAAAACATAGCCATAGAAATCTTTGTACTTATAATACATTCTTTCTTCGTGCCTTATATTTTTAATTAGTTCTTCTGCAGTAGTATTCCCTTTATATTTTTTCAGGAATATTTCTTGAGCAGCAGTTTGAGGAACATAAAAATGATCCGTCCAACAATTTTCAGGTAGAATAAAAGTCGCAACCGGAATATATCCCGCTTTCTGCATTTGTTCAACTTTTTTTGGAATCGTGTCTATTTCAGGATAAGCATCCATCCAAAAATCAGTAATCTCTTGAGGTCGCACATCCGTAAACCATGATGCTTCTGAGACCGCAATAAATCCACCATTTTTCAGGAATTTTCGCCATTCATTTATTCCTTTTTCAAATCCAATATTATATATAGCACCTTCCGACCATATCAAATCTAATTCCTCATGTTCAAAAGGAAGATTTTCCATATTTCCGATGATACCCTTGACCCTATTTTGCAGATTATGTTTTTGCATGTTAGCATTAAAAATATCGACAAACTTAGGAAACAAGTCGATCGCTGTAATTTTACCAGTCGTGTGTTGAGCCAGCGTTATTGTTTGTCCCCCCGTACCGCAGCCGATATCCGCGATAATCGATTGTTCTGTAAGATTATCGATGAATCCCAAAGCCTTCAATGTAACTTCCTGGCTACCAGGTCCTTGTCGTTCTGCATTAGTGAAATATTCACTGATTAAATTAACGTCGAATTCATGAATTGATTTATTTTCGGTGCTCATAGTCTTGATTTTTTTAATATTAGAACAAAGGTATAAAACATAAAAAGAAAATAAACATAATTAGTTTACGAATATAAAATAAAACATCACACATGAAGAATTGAGAAGACCCTTTTACCCTTGAAATTGATTATTAGTCGATAATCTATCAATATTACTTAGAATAATTCTAAATAATACACTAAATATTACTATTTTTGCAACAAAAGATCAAAAATATATGTTTCATACTGTCAAAACAAGTGTAAAACCCTATATGAAGTTGTCCGATTTAATAGATGACAACCCCTTGTTATTGTTGATGTTGCAGCACTTCAATATTGATTTTCGTGTAATAGATTTGACTGTATCCCAATTGTGTTTAGAATACAAAATAAGTGACAATCTATTTATCAGCATTGCTAATTTATATAACGGATTTGGAACAAAGGAAAATGAAACGTTTTCCAAGACCGATTTATTACAAGTGATAGATTTTTTAGAAAACACCCACGTTTATTATCGATCCGATAAATACCCACAAATAAGAAACTATATTACCCAATTGCAACAAAACCATCCTGCGAAAGAGTTAAAACTCATTGAAAAGTTTTTCGATGAATATTTTAACGAAGTAATAGAGCATTTGGATTATGAAGACAAGGTCGCTTTTCCCTATTTCATCACATTACTTAAAAAACAAAAAGGCAAAAGCGATTATGTGCCCTATTCATCGAACGATTATAACGACCATCATACAGATATAGAACTTAAGTTGCAGGATTTAAAGAATTTACTTCTTAAATACGTGAAAATTGACGGCGATTTAGATTTGCGTCGCCGGCTATTTTTTGCGCTTTACGAGCTAGAATTCGATTTATATATTCATTCACAAATTGAAGAAACTATATTGATTCCATCAGGCATTTGTATAGAAAATGAGCAAGAATTATAGACCCTCTTTACAAATTGTTGTGTATGAAACTTCGCAAATTATTTTCGAAGGATTGCAAACCATTCTATATCAATCCGAGTTAGATTGCAGAGTTTACCATGCAGATACGCTTGACCATCTTAAAGTAACCCTCGAAAACAAGCCTGTTAATATACTTATTACCAGCTATATGATGTTTTTGAATCTTGAAAAAGAGATCAAGAAAATACGCAGATCACACCCATTGCTCAGTATTGTAGGAATTGATGCCGGATTTATACAAAAGCAGTCTTTTCAACTGTTTGACACAACCTTTGCCTTATATGACTCTTCAGAACAAATCATACATTCACTTATTAAACTAGACGAAAAAAATCAATGTTTGTCAAGCAAAAAAAGCGAAGAAGACAATCTCACCGACCGTGAAATAGAAGTACTTACCTGTTTAGTCAACGGTCAGACGAACAAAGAAATAGCCGATTTTTTGAATATCAGTATACATACCGTTATCAGTCATCGTAAGAATATCACACTCAAAACCGGTATTCGGAGTCAATCCGGTTTAACTATTTACGCCATTTCAAAAAAGATAATTGAGATAGACGATTTTTTACCCGATAATCTCACTTAAGCAATAACTATTAAATAACATATTCTTTTATTAAGTATGATTTGGGTTATTAAAACATCCCATATTTCAGTGATATTCGATTCAAAAAATCCCCAATTTTAAGGATTGAAGAGTCATTTAATTCTGTTTTACTTTGCGCCTTGAAATTAAAACAGGATTAAATAATGAAAAAAATCACATTCATACTCATTTACATAAGTATTTTAATTTTTAGTGCATCCGCTCAAAAGACCGACGCCATGCTTTTTGGCGATGTAAAAGACAAGCAAACAAAAGAGCATATTCCTTTTGTAACCGTTACAATAAAAGGCACCAATAAAGGCACTGTTGCCGATGTTTCCGGTCATTTTAAGTTATCCCATCTTCCTCTTGGAAAACAAACCATTGTAGCCCAATTTATTGGTTATAAACCCCAAGAGATAGAAGTAATTATGGAACAAGGCAAAGCCATAGAAGTCTTTTTCGAGTTAGAAGAAGATGTCTTTAATCTTGATCAGGTTGTAGTTACCGGCACCCGTACCCAGCATTATGTGAAAGATGTACCGATCAGAACCGAAGTCGTTACCTCTCAAGCCTTAAAAAATAAAAATGCGTGGAATGTATTTGAAGCATTGGAAGGCGTTCCCGGAGTCAGGGTAGAAGATCAATGTCAATCCTGTAATTTTACCATGGTAAGAATGCAAGGTCTTGGTTCAGAACATACTCAGGTATTAATAAACGGTCAGCCCATCTATTCCGGTCTTGCCAGTGTATATGGATTAGAGCAAATAGGCACCGGTGATGTAGATCGAATAGAAGTTATAAAAGGTGCCGGATCAGCTTTATATGGCAGCAGTGCTATTGCCGGAGCCATTAATATTATTACCAAAGAACCCACCCCCGTACCACACATTTCAGCAGATATTCAATTTGGAAATTTCCAATCGAACGTATATAATTTCTCTTCATCCATGAGAAACGAAGGTGGAAATATTGGATTGAGCATATATGCACAAAAAATAGACCATGGAGTAATTGATGAAACCGGAGAAGGCGACACCCTTGAAGAAGTAAAGAGAAAAGACGGAATATCCGATCGTGTAGCCTCCAATCTGCATAATATAGGAGCAAGTTTATTTATAGACAATCCATTTTTTGGACACGACAAATTAGTCTTTCGTGGCAAGGCCATAAATGAAAAACGTGAAGGAGGCATCATTACCGACGATTACTATAAAAATCCCTTTACCGATGGAACAGAAAACATCACGACAAACCGTTATGAGTTAGAAGCAAATTACACCAAGACCATCAATAAGAAAGTCGATTTAAGTTTTACCAACACCTTTATCAATCACAATCGTGAAGCCACCAACGATTCCTATTTGTTAAGCTATTTAGAGACCCACAATAACGAGACACCCAATGTATTGGATATGCGTCCTTATTTAGCCAAGGAAAATTCACTTATTTCGACCCTCACACTCGGCACAACTTTTGGAGACCATCATTTGTTGTTTGGGCTACAAAATTATTTAACACGATTAAATGAATCCGGCATGTATGTAGTAGTAGATGAAAGCAGTCCCTATTACGGAAATTCCTATAAATCCACTGCCCGTAAACATGCACATGAAATAGGAGCATTTATTCAAGACGAATGGCGCGTCACTTCAGAATTTACCATTGTCCCAGGAATTAGGATAGACCATCATGTATCCGGTGAAGAATACACGTCAGATAAAACCATTTTTGACGGAGACTTTCCAAAAACCAGTTTTGATCAAACAAGTATTAATCCACGTTTAGCGTTAAAGTATAATCTTAGTGAGCATATCACTCTCAGAGCAAATATGGGAACAGGTTTTAGAGCACCCTACGGATTTTCGGAAGATTTACATTTATGCAGTGGTTCCCCCCGTGTTTGGAAATCATCCGATTTGAAAGCTGAAACATCCCGCAGCACCAATTTTTCCGCTGATTATTACGGACATCAATTTCAGATAAGTGCAAATGTATTCTACACCTACCTCAAAGATAAAATTGATTTTACCGATGCCGATGAAAATGTGAAGAATCTCGGTTACACCTATCAGTGGCGTAATATTGACGATGCCGTTGTTAAAGGAATTGAAATGATGATACTTGTAAATCCTATTAAAAGTCTGAATATAGGCGCAGATTTTGGAATAAACAGCGGAGAATATAAACAGGTACGTCAAGATTGGGTTGGAACCCAATATGAGAGCAACAGTAAGTATATACCCCGTTTTCCCACGACGACCGGAAGTTTAAAGATTGAATATGCCCCTCGGTTATGGAATTTTTCTGTTTACGGATTATATCAAGGTAAAATGTTTATCGACTATATGAGTGAAGACGCGAATAAATCGGCAATCATGCAAACAGATCCATATATGACATTTAATGCAAGTGTTTCCAGAACATTCGGAAATGTTCGATTATATGCAGGCGGCAAGAATATTTTCAGTTACATACAAGATAAAAAATATTTAGACGATGCCGCCTTTATGTACGCACCCGTTTACGGAGCACAATATTATACCGGCATATCTATTAATATAAACAATATATAATGAAAACATGGTGGTGTAATCGGATAGGGCGGTGTTGAAATCCTATTAATATAAACAATCTATAATGAAAACCCGGGAGATCTTATTGTTCCTTTTGAAACATATCTATGAATATAAACAACCAATAAGAATAATCATTTATCAAAAGCCGCTCGTTGTTAATTCACGAGCGGTTTTTTTATACTTAAATTGTTATGAAGAAATAAAGCGTTATAGCAATGCGTATAAAATACGAGCGATTTTTTTATATACCTAAATTGTTATCAAGCAAAGAAAGTAGCAAATGACATAGCTGTTGATGCTATTTTTATTATACCTAAATTGTTATCCGTGAGATAATCATCCCTCATTGTAATAAAACATATTTTAAATAACAGTAAACCTTTAATCGTTAAAAGTGTTTTAATTTAGCTTTATACTTTTCATTAGTATTAGAATCAAATTTAAATAATAGACTATGGATACCCATCAAATTACGTCATTTATTCAAAAGTTAGACAGTGACATAGAAAAACCAGAATAATAACAGTCAACGATATACAATGATGGACATTACCTTTCACACGTTTTACTATTTTCTTGATATAGGAGGAACTTTTGCTTTTGCCATAAGTGGAGCAACCGCAGCCAAGCAACGAGGACTAGACCTGTTTGGCATTTGTGCCGTAGCGTTTACAGTAGCCTGTGGCGGCGGCATTATACGTGATTTATCCATTGGTGCCATTCCTCCAGCAGGTTTATCCACCTGGTACTATCTTGCCACATCGTTGTTAGCCGCGATGATGACCATAGGATTATATCCCCTTGTAAGAAAACTCAATCGTCCAGTAATATTTTTTGATGCCATAGGTTTATCCATGTTTGCCGTTACCGGAGCCCAAAAATCCCTTTCGTTTGGTCACAATGCCGAAGTCGCCGTTCTTTTAGGTATAATTACCGCTGTAGGAGGCGGCATTATTCGTGATATGTTACTCACCCGGATCCCCGTGATATTAGAAAAAGAAGTATATGCCTCTGCAGCTCTTATTGGCGCTTTGATAGTAGTTTTGGGCGATCATTTCAATTGGTTAACCAGAGATTGGATATCAATTATTGCAATGTTAGTATGCTTTACTTTACGCATGTTAGCACTTCGTAATCATTGGAATCTTCCTACATTCAGAGATTATCCAAAGTCGCCCAGCAGTTAACTTTATATCGGATTAACTATTTAACAACGTTAAAGATAGCCATATTTATTATCAAAATGTTGTAAATTTAAATGTATTATTGACGAATTGAAATGTTTATTATATCTTTGTGTTTCATAAAATCATAATTGATAATAATATTATGTCAAAATTATATATTCCGCAAGGTTATACCCCGTTACTCAATTTAAAAAAGACAGAGTGGGGTATAAAAAGTATTAAAGATTTCTTTCAGCAAAACCTGTCCTCCGAGCTTCGTTTAAGGCGAGTGACAGCACCCTTATTTGTAGAACGTGGAACCGGCATAAATGACGATTTGAATGGTGTTGAGCGCGCTGTGAATTTCCCTATCAAAGACATGGACAATAAAGTCGCTGAAATAGTTCATTCCCTTGCAAAATGGAAGCGTTTAACCCTTGCAGAATATGAGATAGAAGAAGGCTATGGTATTTATACCGATATGAATGCCATTCGTGCAGACGAAGAATTAGACAATTTACATTCATTATATGTCGATCAATGGGATTGGGAATTAGTAATAAATGATTCCAACAGAAATCTGGAATATTTAAAAGAGATTGTCCGTCGTATTTATGCATCAATGTTAAGAACCGAATATCTTGTATATGAGATATTTCCAGAGATCAAACCATTACTTCCAAAAGAAATAACTTTTATTCATTCCGAAGAATTATTACAAAAATATCCCACACTCAGTTCAAAAGAGCGTGAAGACGCAATTACCAAAGAGACAGGCGCCGTGTTTATCATAGGAATTGGAGGCAAACTGTCAAATGGCGAGCCCCATGACGGTCGTTCCCCCGATTATGACGATTGGAGTACCATTAATGAAGACGGATATTTAGGATTAAATGGTGATTTGCTTGTATGGAATTCCGTATTAAATCAAGCGATGGAATTATCATCGATGGGTATAAGAGTAAGTCCCGAATCTTTGAATCATCAGTTAAAGATCAGAAATGAAGAAAGCAGAGCTTCGTTATATTTCCATAAGCGACTGTTGAATAATGAGTTGCCGTTGACTATGGGAGGAGGAATTGGTCAGTCCCGTTTATGTATGTTTTACCTTCGTAAAGCCCATATTGGTGAAATTCAAGCCAGTTTATGGCCCCAAGACATGATTGAAAAAGCCAAACAGAATCAAATATATTTAATTTAATAAGAAATTTACGATTAGTGATGGATGTTCAAATTGAAGAAGGTTGGAAACAACATTTGCAGGAAGAATTCAGTAAGACCTATTTTATAAAGCTCACAGAATTTGTTCGCAATGAATATGCCACCCAAAAGGTTTATCCACCTGCAAAACACATATTCAACGCCTTCAATAAATGTCCATTTGGCGACGTAAAAATAGTTATTGTCGGTCAAGACCCCTATCACGAACCAGGTCAAGCCCATGGGCTGTGTTTTTCCGTCAATGATGACGTTGCCATCCCCCCCTCATTAATAAATATTTATAAAGAGATCAATGATGATTTGGGAATTGAAGTTCCCAAATCAGGAAATTTAGAGCGCTGGAGTAAGCAAGGCGTATTTTTATTAAACGCCACTCTTACTGTCAGAGCCCACAAAGCCGGATCCCATCAGAACAAAGGATGGGAAGAGTTCACCGATGCCGCAATTCAGCACCTTGCAAACGAGCGTGAAAACATAGTATTTATGTTATGGGGAGCATACGCTCAGAAGAAAGGAGCAAAAATTGATCCACGAAAACATTTAGTATTGAAGTCGCCCCATCCATCCCCATTGTCCGCCTACCGTGGTTTTTTTGGAAACAAACATTTCAGTAAAGCCAACGAATATCTTGTTTCGAAAGGCAAGGAACCTGTTGATTGGTAAATTGATGGAAATTAAATAAACTTTGCAATATCGATTAAACGTTATAAATTTGTCTCATTAAGAATCTATGTTTTAATTTTTTAATTAAGATATCAATGAAGAGACAAATTTATTACTACCTTGTGTTGGTCCTTATTACACTTTTTGTGCATTCATCATGTAAAGAAAGTATAGAAGAAATATTCCTGTTACCCGAAAGTAGTACCGTTCTTTTTGAAAACTCAGAAAAGCAAAACAAACTTATTTCGTTCCAGACCAACGCCAGTATAGTCAGCGCCACAGTACCAGCGTCAGAAGCAGAATGGTGCAGTGTTGAGATAGAAGAAAAGACCCTTCGTATATCCGTAGCACAAAACCCCTCATTAGAATCAAGAAGCACCGTCGTTCGTTTAAGTGCAGATGACAAGATTGATGCAACCATAGAAGTAACACAACAAGGAAGAGTAAAGAGTTCCACGAAAAGATTTAATTCGTTCGTCATTCCTGCAGCGATCAATAATATAAAAAATGATATCGTAGGAGTAGTCGATAATTACATGTTTACGATTACGCTCAGAACCACAGACTGGATTCCCAATGTAAAAAGTCTCACAGCCAATTTTGATGCCGTAGGAACAGTCTATGTAGCTGATAAGATTCAGGAAAGCGGTCAAACCCCTAATTCATTTCTGAACGAGCTAACCTATACTGTAGTCGCCGAAGACGGCACCTCAGTAAACTATAAAGTCATTGGTAAAGGTCCCATGTTCACTGGACTACCCGTCATCAGCGTAGATATTGAAGGCGGATTGGAGGTCATAGAGAAAACTGTAAAACTACCATCAACCCTAAACCTTGTAAATACCGGGAACGAGAATTGGGAAAAGAGCAATGCAAGTATATCCATTCGTGGTCGCGGCAACAGTACCTGGTCGATGCCCAAGAAGCCCTACCGTATAGATTTTCCCAGTAAGACATCCATGTTTGGTCTCCCAGCCGCAAAAAAGTGGGTACTCCTTGCCAACTATCAAGACCCAACCCTTTTGATGAACGACATTGCATTTGAGTTAGGCAAACGATTTGGGTTGCAGTACAACCACTCGTCGATCCATGCAGAACTCTTTATCAATGGCACATACAGAGGAAATTATCAGCTCACCGAACAAAATGAGATAGGCGAAGGACGCGTAAATGTAGATAAGAATAACGGATTTTTAGTCGAGTTAGATCAGTACTATGACGAAGATTATAAATTCAGAAGCAATTATTTGAATCTCCCAGTGATGGTTATCGGTCCCGATTTAGAAAGCGAAGTCGGCATGACCTATATCAAAGACGCATTTCAGGCATTTGAGAATTCACTGTTTGAGTCGGGCTTCCCCAATGAAAGCTTTATGCAATATTGCGATATTAAATCATTGATAGACTATATGTTAATCAACGAGATAGTCCGCAATCAAGAACTCTTTCATCCCAAGAGCACCTTTTGTTACAAAGACGTCGGCAGTTTGATTAAGTGGGGTCCTTTGTGGGATTTTGACTGGGCCTTTGGTTATAATGAAAGTAACAAATACTTTGTGAAGAAAGACCTACTTTTTTATCGTGGGAGTTCCAATACGATGACCGGCAGTAAGTTTTTCAACAGATTCATGGAAGTACCCGAATTTAGGAAACAATATGTCGCCCGTTGGAAAGAGATGAAACCACAAGTAGCAGATATAGTCAATTATATTGATGATATGAGTATCAAGCTGACCAAATCACAACAAGAGAATTTCAAGATCTCAACAGCAAAACCCGTAACCATGAATGCCTCTTATCAAGAGTTAATAGAACAAATGAAAACCTGGTTAACCGAGAGAATAGCATTTCTTGATCAACAGTTTGCCAGTTTTTGAATAATGTCAGACATCAAGCGAACCATTAATTTCGTTCATTTGTCAGTAATAGCGTATAACTATAATAAGTCTAAACATAATTTGATATGAAAATTTCTATAATCCGATTCCTTTTAACTGTTTATTTTGGAACAATAGTAATTTATGCCGATGCACAAAATAAAGTCCCCCAACAAAGCGCCAGTGAGCGGAATTCGCCCATTGATGCCCGTTGGGTAGACCGTGCAGAATTCTTTGGAAAAGGAGAGAAACCCAAAAATACTAAAAATGTATTGTGGTACCGAGAGTCCGCCAAGGTATGGGAAGAAGCCCTACCACTTGGCAACGGCACATTAGGTGCAATGGTTTTTGGAGGAGTCGCCGATGAACGAATCCAATTAAATGAAAACACTTTATGGGATGGATATATTTTGGACCCCAACAATCCCGAAGGCAGCAAAGTCCTACCCGAAGTACAGCGATTGTTGTTCGAAGATAAAAATAATGAAGCAGTCAAACTTGCCGAAGCCACGATGATGGGAAACCCCAAAAGAATAAAGTCCTATCAGTCGTTAGGAGAACTTTGGTTCGACACACCCGAGCTAACCGCCCACGATTACGTGAGAAGTCTGGATCTATCAACCGCTATCTCAACTGTAAAATACACATCAAACGGAGTAATCTATACCCGTCAATATTTTGTGTCAGCACCAGACAATGTCATCGTTGTACGTATTTCGGCCGACAAGGAAAATAAAATCAATCTTTCTTTAGCATTAAAAAGAGCCCAGGATTCAAAAACCGAAAAGTTAGGAGAAGACGGACTCTTATTAAGCGGTCGCGTTTCCACTAAAGACAAAGAAGAAAATCCCCGTGGAGTAAGCTTTGCCGCACAGGTAAAAGTCCAAGCAGAAGGCGGCCAGGTAGAAGTCGTTGAAAATGCTAACCATGAGCAACTTTTGAAAGTAAAAGATGCCAATACACTTACTCTGTTTATTGCAGGAGCAACAAATTATCCAGGATTAAAGAATCTCGCCAAAGGCATTACACAATTTTCGGAAGACCCTAAAAAGAAATGTGCCACAACAATAGCAAGCGTCATCAATAAACCATTTGACAAGATTAAATCCGACCATATTACCGATCATCGTAAATATTTTGAACGCGTCGATTTAGATTTCGGTCCCATTTCCGAAGAAATAGAATCGTTACCCACCAATGAACGATTACAACTAGCCCGTAAAACAGGTCAGCCAGATCTCGGTTTGGTATCCACATATTTTCAGTTCGGACGCTATCTGTTGATCGGATCCTCCCGTCCCGGCGGCATGCCCGCCAATTTGCAAGGACTATGGGCCTGGCAGATGAATGCACCCTGGAATGCAGATTTTCATACAAACATTAATTTTCAGATGAATTATTGGCCATCCGATTTGACCAATTTATCAGAGATGCATACCCCCTTATTCGATCTAACAGATGTTTTAATAAAGCCGGGAGAAAAAAGCGCAGCGACGATTTATGGCGCCAGAGGCTGGGTCGTTCACCATCTGACCGACGCCTGGGGCTATACAGCCCCAGCCGATGGACCACAAGGAATATGGCCAATGGGCTCAGCCTGGTTGGCCCAGCATCCCTGGGAACACTATTGTTTTACCAGAGATAAGAACTTTTTAGCCCAACGAGCCTGGCCAATTATGAAAGGAGCCGCCCGTTTCATTATGGATTTTTTAGTAGAAGCACCCGCAGGAACAGCATACGCCGGTAAATTAGTGACCAATCCCTCATATTCACCCGAGAACGCATTTATCTTGCCCAACGGAGAACATTCCGTATTTACCTATGGCGCCACTATGGATTTAGAGATCATACATAACTTATTGACAAACTGTATAGATGCCAGTAAGATATTGAATACCGATGTCACCTTCAGAAAAGAATGCGAAGCAACCTTGAAAAGGCTCCCTGAAATCCGTATCAGTGAAAAGACAGGACGCATTTTAGAATGGGCAGAAGATTACGAAGAAGTAGAACCACACCATCGTCATACATCCCATTTGTTCGGTTTACACCCCGGAAATCAGATTACGGTAGTCGGAACCCCCGAGTTAGCCGAAGCAGCACGTAAAACCCTTATAGCCCGTGGTGATGGAGGAACAGGTTGGGGATTAGCATGGAAAATAAACATGTGGAATCGTCTACATGATGGAAATCATTCCTTTAAATTATTATCCGTATTACTTGCAGAAAAGACATTACCCAATCTATTTGATGATCATCCACCATTCCAGATAGACGGTAATTTTGGCGCGACTGCCGCTATTGCCGAGATGCTTGTTCAAAGCCATTTGAAGAGAAAAGACGGAAGTTTTGAAGTACACCTTCTTCCATCACTTCCCGACGCAATGGCAAAGACAGGCACAGTAAAAGGAATCAAAGCAAGAGGAGGATTTGTCGTTGATCTTAGCTGGGAAGACAACAAGTTGAAAGAAGCCACGATCTATTCACAAACAGGAGGGACACTTCCGCTTAGGTCAGGAACCATTTTTAAAACCTATAAATTGAAAAAAGGAGAGAAAATAGTTGTCGATTCACAATTGAAAAGCCTTTAAAAACGCCATTTTGTCGATAAAAAAACCTTGTTAATCTATTAGATTTGTATCAGGGTTGTGTATTGATTATTTTTGCTTTGTTAAAAATAAACTGCTTTTAATAAGTAAAGTAACACGTACAACAATGCAAAAAATCATTTATTCATTAGCATTACTTTTCGCGCTATCTATGACTATTCATGCGCAAAGTGATATATCAGGAGGCTTAATCAACGGTAAACTGGTTGATGCAATCACAGAAAAGCCAGTACCATTTGGTAACATTCGAGTTTTACAGCAAAAAGACAGTCTTTTTGTCACCGGTCAACCATCAGAAGAAGACGGAACGTTTTCTTTAATAGTGAATAACGGATCATATATCGTTCATATTTCCTTTATGGGTTATAATGATATATATAAAAATATTGTAGTAACAACAAAAGCCCCCGTCGTAGATATGGGCACAATTTCTCTTACACATAACACAATTTTATTAAACGAAACAGTAGTAACAGCCAAAGCCGCCGAAGTCGTTGTCAAGGGCGATACCTTAGAATATAACGCAGACTCCTATAAAGTCACCGAAAGTGCCGTCGTAGAAGATTTGATTAAAAAGATGCCCGGAGCCGAGATAGACGAAAACGGTAAAATCACCATTAACGGAAAAGAGATCAAGAAAATATTAGTCGACGGCGAAGAATTTTTCAGTAACGACCCCAAGGTAGCGTCAAAGAATCTTCCCGCCAGAATGGTAAATAAAGTACAAGTATTTGATAAATCCACAGATATATCCAGGATGACCGGATTTGATGACGGCGAAGAAGAATCAGTAATCAATTTATCCGTACGACCCGGGATGAAAGAAGGACTCTTTGGAAATGCCTTTGCCGGTTATGGCAGTAAAGACCGTTATGAAGCCAATATAATGGCCAATTACATGAAAAATAAAGACCAGTACACCTTATTAGGCGGATTAAACAACACCAATAATGCCGGATTTTCCGATATAGCCTCCGCCACGTTTGGAGGAATGGGCGGCAGAAGAGGTCGTGGTATGTCAGGAGGATCCGGGATCACCGAATCCGGTAATGGCGGTATAAATTTCAGCAAGCAGTTTTCCAGCAAATTAAAACTCGGAGGTAACGTCAGATACGGTCAGACCAATACCGACGTAACCTCTAAGGTCCACACCCAGAACCTATTAAGCTCAGGCAACACCTTAGAAGACGAAAATAATGCATCCAACAATTTCAGTCGCAATTTCAACGTAGATTTACGTATGGAGTGGACCCCCGACACCCTCACACGAATTATTTTCGAGCCACAGATTGGATATTCAGACAACAATCAGACAGAAAGAGGAAGTTTCTTAACAACCAAAGAATTGACCGGCGACACCATAAACAATGGTAATTCAGACTATTATTCCGAAGGAAACAGTAATTCCATGGGAGCCAGATTAGATTTTAGTCGCCAGCTCGGTAAGCCCGGTCGAGTATTCAGTTTTCAGTTAAGCGGCAATACCAATGACGCAGAAAACAATGGAACCAACATCTCCAACACCTATTATACAGGCACCAGGCCCGATGATATTATTGATCAGCATTTCACAAATACAAACGCAAATAACAGTTATCGAGGCTATGTATCATACGTAGAGCCCGTCGGATTCAACAATTACATTCAGTTAGCATATAATTACAATCAGAACAATTCAAAATCCGACAAAGACACCCGTTCCAAAGACCTAAGCGGAGACTATACCGTTTTAGATTCCCTATACAGTAAGCGATTAGAGAACACCTTTGTCAATCAAGAGATGGAAGTTAATTTCCGTGCCGACAGAGGCGTTTATGACTATACTATTGGGTTCAGTGCCCAGCCCTCCAGTTCACGGAGCAAAACCTTTATTGGCGATCACATGATCAATGATCTATCTCAAAATGTCTGGAATTTTTCACCCATGGCCCAGTTTAACTATCGCTGGAGTCGTCAGAAAAACCTGCGAATCCGTTATTTTGGCGATACCGATCAGCCCTCCGTTCAACAGCTCTCACCCGTAGTCGATGTATCCGATCCCCTGAATGTACGATATGGTAATCCCAATTTGAAACCATCTTTTCAGCACCGTTTCAATGTCCGTTACATGAATTTCGATCAACAAAAAGGCAGTGCGTACAATTTCTTTGCCAATGCCGGATATATGACCAACGATATTGTTTCCACCACCTTTACCGATATTAAAACCGGTCGTAAAGAAACCACATACGAGAATGTTAAAGGCAACTGGAATGCAAATGGACGATTGATGATGAATATCCCATTAAAATCCAACATAAAATTCTCCATATCCTCTATGACCTTTGCCGGTTATAATCATATCAACGGATTTTCAAATAACGAGCCAAACCTAAGTAAAACATTAAATTTAGGTCAAGGATTAGGAGTTAATTACAGATCAGACATATTTGATTTTGGTGTTCGCGGCAACGTAAATTACAATGGAGTAAAGAACTCCCTTGAAGGCCAGCGCGATCAAGAATATTACAACTATAATACAACAGCCAATACCGCGATTTATTTCCCGTATGACTTTACCCTTGAAAGTGATATATCCTATTCGACCAATTCCGGATATTCCGATGGATACAAGCAAAACGAATGGTTATGGAACGCATCCCTTCAAAAAGCATTATTTAAAGATAAAATTGGTACCTTGCGCTTTAAAATCTATGATATATTGCAACAACGCAGTAATATCAGCAGAAATGTGACATCAAACTTTATTCGTGACACAACGTCAAACACATTGACAAGCTATTTTATGTTCCATTTCATATATAGATTCAATTTCTTTAAAGGCGGAGCAACAGCATCAGACATGATGCCAGGCGGTCCCGGAAGACCCGGTGAAGGTGGCAGACCAGAAGGACCCGGTGGTCGCGGCGGTGGAGATCGATATCATTAATTAATAAATATATGGCATCTATAAGCATATTAAGGAGAGATAGTCACAAAAGTAAGACAACAACCATTCTTATTCACGCAATAATTTGGTTCATTGTATTTTTTGTGCCTATCTTTCTTGTAGACAGAACAGATGGATTCAGTTGGACAAGGGTTTGGAGATCAATTCCAGATCTTTTGTCCTTTGTACTTGTCTTCTATATCAATTTTTTATGGTTGATAAAGCGATATCTGTTTAAAGGAAAAATTGGAGAGTTCATCCTTATCAACCTTGCATTGATAATCATTGTCGTTTCCATTTTGTTTACGACCCATGATTTATGGCGTAATTTCATTGAGCCCGAGCGAATGCAAGAATTTCAGCGTCGAGCAGGCAGAAGACGCGGTCCTTCCCCCATGTCCATTATCACCCGCGATATTGTTTCATTAGGATTAGTCGCCGGGTTAAGTGTCGCGTTCAAGATGAGTACCCATTGGTTTGAGGTAGAGGCCCAGCGTAAAGAACTTGAGAAAGCCAAATCCGAAGCCGAGTTACAAAATATAAAGAATCAGATCAATCCCCATTTTCTGCTAAACACCTTAAACAATATCTATGCCCTTATAGAGTTTGACCCCCCCAAAGCACAGAAAGCCGTTTTAGATTTGAGCAAACTCCTTCGTCATCTTCTGTATGACAATAATAAGACCTTTGCTTCATTGCGAAGTGAAGTCGATTTCATTCAGAATTATATTGAATTGATGCGTATTCGTTTATCCCCCAATGTTAAGTTAACAACCCATTTTAATATTAAAGAGAATAAAGAAACTCAGATATCTCCTTTAATTTTTATATCTTTGATAGAGAATGCCTTTAAGCATGGAATAAGTGCCGGTAAAGAATCGTTTATCAATATCTCTTTGACCGAGAATAATGACGGTAAAGTGGAATTTATATCCATGAACAGTTATTTTCCAAAAGCCACATCAGACAAGAGTGGGAGCGGGATAGGACTCGATTTGGTAAAAAAGCAGTTAGAGCTGTTATATCCCGAAAAATATACGATGGATATAAACATTAATAAAGGCATATATACAGTCATTTTGATTGTCGACACAAAAAGTGATAATAATTTAGAACAATGACATTAAATTGTTGGATATTAGATGATGAGCCATTCGCGTTGAACCTGTTAGAAATGTATGTCAATAAAACACCATTTCTTAATCTAACAGGTAAATTCAATAATGCTGTCTCCGCTATGGAACAGTACGAAAAAGGTAAAGTAGATATTATTTTTCTGGATATCCAGATGCCCGATGTCAATGGATTGGAGTTTGCCCATATGATTGAAAATTCCTACACACGCATTGTTTTTACCACCGCTTTCAGCAAGTACGCCCTTGACGGTTATAAAGTCAATGCCATTGACTATCTGCTCAAGCCATTTTCCTATGCCGATTTTCTTGTCGCCGCTAAAAAAGCCCTTACCTGGTTTGAGCTCATCACACATAAAAAAGATCTTCCAGAGAAAGAAGAAAATTCAAGTAACGGCATTTTTGTAAAGTCCGATTATAAGCTCATTCAAATTCAGTATAACGATATCCTTTATATTGAAGGATTGAAGGATTATGTCAAAATCTATACATTGAACAATCCCAATCCCATATTAACTTTGATGAATCTGAAAACACTTGAAGAAGATCTTCCTAAAGACCGTTTTATCCGTGTCCACCGATCCTTTATTGTTCAGAAGAACAAAATAGACAGCATTAAACGAAACCGCATAAGCATAGGTAAAAATGAAATACCTATCGGTGAGACATACCGTCATAATTTGATTCAAGGAATTGAAAAGAGTTAATGTTTGAATAAGTTAAAGAGGCATTTATTGAAGTCAAACTTCAGAAGATGAAGAATGCAATATTTGACTAAAATGTGGACGAAAATGTAAAAAAAAGTTAAAGTTAGGAGCAAAAAAATGGTGAGACCATAGTCGGACCATCATCGGAGTTGCATCGGAGGTGCAACGGAGGTGCGTGGGAGGTGAAAAGTATTAAAGGAGGTTAAAATATCTTTTATTATGTTTATCTCCTCCCGAAAAATAAGTTTACACATAATGAAAACAAAAATCAGGACGACACAGTAGGAAGTCAAAAAAAACCCTTAGATATGAAAAAATATTTTAAACTATTAGTAATTACTGCAATTGGATTAATAACCTGTTCACAGACAGGTAATAATGCGAATGTTCAAAATGATAAAGAAAATCAGCGTCAATCTGATATTATTTCTGGAATCACATTCAAAAAAACAAAAGGACAAGCCATTTTAATGGGTAAGTCGATAAAAATATACGACAATAATCTTAATGTAAGTGAAGAACTTTCTAATATGCCACCCAGGATTGTCGATATAATAGGAATTTCGGACAGTATTTTTAATGATACAAAAGATATTTGTAATGCATTTTGGTATGTAAAGGTCAGAGGAGAGAAAATTGACGGGATAGTTAACGGAAGACAAGTCTTTAAAATTCAAAACTCAAATCAAGATACATGTTTTACGGTTGACGATAATCAAATTGAAATCCTTACAACAAATTTTTTAGGTATGGGGGTTGATTATAATGGAGACCTGATGGGATGTCCAGTAGACCAGCCAATTCTAATCAAAGACAATAAGAATGATTATTTTGGACTGGTAGATCTAATTCAAAATGAATATTCCAAAAAAGCAAGTTGGGACAACGAATATCCGTTTTTTGAAATTCGAAGTGATGATGGTTGCCAAGACAGAATTAAATCAATCAATATTGAAGGAGCAAAAATTATACTTAAAATACACAGAGAATTTCAAGAAGGTGAAAATGATTATGAAGTATTATTGAAATTTGAGAATGACAAGTATATAGCAGAATATCTTAATTATGGGGAGATAAAATATTAATAAATTACTATTAACAACAACATGTTATGGCATTTTTAGTATAGGGTTTGCGAAAGTTGCTTTTTTTGTTGCGTTGTGCTAACTAGTCCACTTTAATGATTTTAATCTCATAAATTAATCTAAAATATAGAAATTTGCAGCAACTTTAATTTACTGTTATTCAGATTAGTAATTTTCTTAATCCATAGGCTTTATCATACTTTGTATAAAAGTTACTTCATCATCTGTGAGATCATATTTTGAATAGAGTTGATGATCTATTTCATCCACCGATTTATTCCAGTCAATGTCAGAATTTGAAGTAAAATTTTGGAGAGGTACGAATTGAAATTTCTCTTTTGACAAATTGATAGAAGTTATTGCTTGTAATAATAAAAATCTAACAAATTTAGTTTTCAAATATGAATATAAAGCAATCACATTTTCTCTTTGACTAAATTTCCCAATTATTAAATATGAATCTGTACATACTTCATTAGGATTTAGAATTTCAGTTCTAGATAATACTCGGAACATTCCATTTTTATCGGGCTCTCCTGCATGCTCACTTGTTACTTTACTTACCATTATTTTATATGATTTCAAATAAGGATTTTCATTATTAATTTCAGATTTCCTAATATAGCTTTTTCCGTCACTTGAATGCAAAATTATTCCATCATCAATAATTTTCTTATGTCCTCTTGTGTTAGAAGAAATACTAAAGGGATTTCTTGATGAAACTATAAAAGAAATTTTTTCCTCTTTGAAATCATTAATTTTATTAATTATACTAACAGCTTTATTGTATCTAATAAAAACAGAGAATTCATTTAGTTTACGTTTCATTGTTTCTTTTGAACCATCATGGATATGGATGAATTCACATTCTTCTTCTTCATTTTTAGAATTCCATAAAAAGAAATTAATACCTCCACTAATACTTGTGTTTGGAAAACAATCTTTTGCATTTGTAAAATCTATTATTTTCGATATGCGATAATCATTAAGCATTGTTTCTCTGAAATCATCAAGTCCTTTACCACCAGCAAACCACCTTGATGGAGTAATCATTGAAATATATTGAGGATTACATTGTTTAGCAATATTAACAAAATGATTATAAATTGGTTTCGCACTTGCTCCTGCACCACCATCCATAGTTTGATACGGTGGATTACCTACTATTGCATTAAATTTCATATTGTTGTTGTAATTTGATTTCCAATAAGTTTTTCCTTTTTGAATTTTTTCAATAAATTTTGTAGGTTTATTAGTGATTTGGTTTATTAAGTCTTCGAAATGGTGTGTGTTCACCTTAGCTTCTCTAAAACCTACCAATGTTCTTTTGGTTATACTTTTAGCCATAGGTGTTTTACAGATTACAAAGATATTTTCAGCTACTACACTATCCCATACACTGAGTTGATTTTCTACACTTAAGTTTTGATTTAGGTCTATTGAATCATCTTTACTTAAACGTGAGCGATAAATACTATAAGCCATATAAAGAGGATAAAGTCCTGATTTAGAGTTTATTTCAAGTATAAGTGAATCGGGAGCAAATACATCTTTTGTAACTTGTCCATGATCTACAAATCGGGGTTGTTCAAGTGTTTTTTCCATTTTCTCGTCGTAAAACACAAAACCACCAATGCAATCTCCCAAGTGCATATTAACTACACGCCATGGTGTAAGTACTGTTTCTTTATCAGGATTTCGAAAGGTGTTGAAAATTGTAGTTATACGCTCAATGCGTTCTTCCACACTCAGTTGATCTGCAGCTCGAGCCATGGTACGAATGCGTTTTCCAGCTGCTCGAAAAACGTCGGGTTCATAATATTTTTTGAAACTGTTAAAAATCTCTTTTGTTACACCTTTTGGCATAAACTCTTCCCAAGATTGTTGATCGATTAGATCGGCAAAGTTATCAATAGTAATTTCCTTATCTTCATCATTTCCGTCAGCACCGTATATAAGTAATGGCATGCGAATGGATATTCCGCGAAGAATAGAAATGGCACTGTCACGATTTTTCTTCTTTTCTTTTTTTTCATTCAGTAGGTTTTTTTCTTCTTCAGTTAGTTCTTTCCTACTGCGATTCTTCTTTTCAGCATTTTCCAAATGTTCATATTGTTCGTCAGTAAAGCCTTGCTTATTTATGTCAATGTCACCACTTTTCGGCATAGCCTTCGTATTACCAATAATTCCTTTGAGTTTTTCGAAATCGTTGAGTTCTATGGTGTCGAGTTTCATAAGTTGGTCATTATTATATAGATAACCATCTTCAAAACCATTGCGCACCACACGTTCAATATAAACCTTTTTGAGCTGCTCAAGCATTCCATCTACATTATAGGTAATCATTTGCGAACCATCAACGGCAATGATAGGGCAGAAGTTAAGGAATTCAGTCATTGTTTGACGATCACTGCCTGATGTTTTACCCGCTTTTGCAGATATTTTTGCAGTTTCGGCTATTACTTTTAGTGTGCGGTCGGGTGCAAAATCAAACACAAAACAATCTTCCTTTATTCGACCGTTAATTGTAGCGGGAGTTTGTACACGGAATATGGTTTGCATATAACCCGAAGCTGAGGTGTTGTAAGAACCAGAGAGCATAAAAACGGCAGTCCATGCAGGCACAGAAACACCTGTTGTGAGTCTACCACATGAAAGCGTAATAGTATATGTTTCATGTGGATTTACACCAATAGCATCATTAACTTTTTTAAGTGCCTCCTGATTTACTTCTTCTTCATCACCATCACCAGCTACATTTACTATTTTAAATTGACTGAATACCGGGTGAGTTTGAAGCATTGTACTCAATGCACGTGCCTCTTTTACACCAGGCACTAACCAGAGAGAATGTCGGAAGTTATCTCGATATTCAGGCGTAGAATATGGATAGTTGCTTTCTGGGTCATCCTTACATATAAGATTGAGAAATGAACGTATATCACTTTTATGAATAAATGTGTTTTCATTGTTAACACGAAAAAATTCATGAAAATTAAAGGCAACATCTTCATCAATAAAATCTTTCAACAGTTTACCAAGGTCATACGTGTAGATATTGAGACGTGGTAATGTTGCATATGGATTGGGGTCGCCAAAATGGATTTTATCCCAATCTGCTTTGGCACGTTGTTCCATCACGTAGTCCCAGGTGTAAATTTCTTCTTCATTGTGGTCATTTAATAAATTGAAAGGTGTACCTGAAAGCTGTAGAATTTTGGTATCTTTTTTTACCAATTCGCTCATAACATTTTTACCTAGTTCGGTTTGAGTGCCCTCGTGAGCCTCATCAACAATTATCAAATTCCACGGAGTGCCAAACACTTCGTTGTTTTTGTCGAAATTGCCACCAACTAATTCTGAACCGCGTAGGTCCTGTATAGATGCAAAATATACATAATGATCTTTATTTTTTTTACACTTTTCTTCAAGATTGATAAATGTATCACCATTGTTTTTCGAACCATAAGCAAAATCAGGTCGGTTATAAAATATTTTACCAAAATCTTCAAACCAACCGGCATCCACAACTGGACGATGTGTTAGAATAAGAGTGCGCAAATAATTCATGTCCTTCACAACTTGAAGTGATGAAAGGGTCTTGCCAAAACGCATTTTAGCGTACCATAACATAACATTGCCTTTTTTAAACAGTCTCTTTGTCTTCTCAATTGCATCCTGTTGTTCCGGACGAAATACAATGGGACTACGGTTTGTGCTTATCTCGCTTGCATTTAACGAATCTCTGCCTGCTTTAACTGCTACAATAGCTTTTTTAACTGTTTCAAGGTCGGTATAAAACCATTCGTTTGCTTTATTTTCTTTATCAAAAAATTTCTTCTTAATACCTGAACGTACTAAAACATTATGTACTTCTTTATCAGAGAATGCTTGGATAGTCCCTTTTTTAGCATATACAGAAACCTCTGTATAAAGTAAATCATATCTAATACCTGCAGTTTGTGTATAACTGTTAATTCTTTTTTTTGCGGCTTGATTAAGGACTTTACTGTTGGGTTCAAGTCCCCAAATGTTTTCATTATCTGAAGTAGTTTCACCTATTTTAAGACAGCCACTATGTTCCTCATCATTAATACGGAACACATAAATCAGTTTAAGTTTTAATGAAGAAGTAAATTTCATATATATTTCATTAAGTCAATAAATCTTATTTTACGCCCTTTTTTCCCTGTTTCGGGATCTTTATTCCCCCAGTCTTTCACGAGGCAGTAAATGCCATTATGTTTTGTTATAATTTCTTTTTGACAACCATAACAGGGCGATTTTTCCGTATATCCGAACAGTTCTTGGGTCAGTTTATCGTGACAACTATTCGGTACAACACCTTTCATCCCATCCATTTGCCAAATATTCCACGATATTATGTAGGCTATATATTTAATGGATTTTAGAACAGGGAGTTTTTTAAATTTTTTTGAAAAGTTTTCTATAAATGTAAAAAGCATTGCTTCGCGTGCAAGAAGCAAGCTATCACCCTGCCATTCAAAAGCATAAGTGTTTTTATACGCAGTTTGTGCAGCTTTAAGCCATTCATCTGAAGTATCAACATTTTCACTTATGACGCGCAACTTTCTATCAAGTAAACCAATTCTATTTTCTATCGGAATATATTCTCCTGTTGTCGTATCATATCGGCTGGTTATATAAGGTGCTTCTCCACAAGTCATTTCAAGACGAGTATCTCGAACATAATGTTTCCATGTTTTACCTTTAGGAAATGTGATAACTTCGTTATTTATCTGCCAAGAATGTGATCCATCAGAATTTGTAATTTCAGTATTGAACACATTTTCCCGACCAAACCAGGCATTATCAATTAAATTATTTTGTGCGTTGCAAATCCAAGAGGGTGTAAATACTTCTGCCATATCCCTAACGCGTGTCTGTTGTAGCTCTTTATCTTTTTTTACACGTGGCATTATAACAAAACCACGTTGACCTGTGATGAGTTCAGATGAAATTGGTGAAGCAAAATCATAACCTTTTCCAAGGTCTTGATAATTATCAGTTGCCCAAAAAATATTTTCTTTTGTAGAATGATCACGTAAAAGTATATCTAATACCTCTGGGTACTGTTCACGTATATCATTTTCAAATATGTCAATCTCGTCGAACATTAATAGAAAAATATTATTATCTGTTTAATAACTCATATGAGGAAAGTATTATTCTTTGTTTTTTTCGAAACTATAAGTTATACTATTAAATTAAAAATCATTTAATGGTGGAATAATCACCGAACATTAAAAACACAAGCTATTTAAGCTCTGCTATGCAAATATAATTAATTTTAAAGTTAAAAAGTTAATGATTTTAATTAAAAACACATATTATATTAATCTTTCAGAAACTCATCCTTTTCAAAATTCCTGTTCCAGAAGAAAATCAAGTAAAAACAATATATTCTCAGAAATATTATTAATAGTGTAAATATCAACTCTTTAATTAGCTTTTCTCTCAAATATTTGTCGATTTGAATTTATGATTTTGTTATAATGAGTAGTAATAATCTTTAATCTTTTTAGCCATAAGTTTTCTGCGTTCCAGAAGAAAGTCTTCATAATTCATTATGTCCATTGAAACAACATTTTCAGGAATACAATTAATCCTTAAATTTTCCTTTAACAACGTCTCATCGGTGATATTTCCATACTTCAATACTTTTGTAGCACATTGATTAAAAACAGTATTAAAGTACTCATTAGGAGCTTTATGACCTATCGAAATATTTGTAGCAGTATCAAGATATGTATAGTTAGCAATCTGATTATATTTTGATTTTTCAGTAATTCCATTTTTTTGTAAATACACTTTCGGAAAAATATGGTGGATATCTCCCATAGTTGTAATTAAGTCACGTACTTTAGTACCGTACATCAATAGAGAATTATCACTACCATGAACTTGCGCCGCCAAAAAGACATTAAAAAAAGGACTATTGATTGCAGAAGTTTCTAAATTTTGAACTAATCCTATTTCCCAAAACGTATCAGAAAGATTAGAGTCTTCCATTTCATTGAAGTATTCTAAAAAACCTTTTTCTTCAATTCTGCGAATATCTAAATCCATTGAAGTTTCTGGAGAAGTAATATACCTGCTTGTTAAAGTAGAAAATACATACCATTTTGAAACAAAATGTTTTATTTGTGTTTTTTCTATTTTATTATTGTTGTTTAAAATAAGATAAAGTGTATATGCAAAATCTAATGTCATTTGCGAGTTTATCAATCTTTCTGAAATGAAACCGGCCGATTTTAAAGCGAGAGTAAAGTTTGTAAATGAAAATTCATTCATAAAATCTATTACACCATCTGTCAGTTTTGAGAATGATAATTCAGCTATTTCTTCTTTATAATCGCGAGTTTCAAAATCACGACCACCAAGCAAACTAACTAAATCTTTCATTTTTCCTCGACCAAATTTGTGCATAAAGGCAACTCTTAAAATATCACCATACCCAGGATTAAAAATATCTTCTTTATCATCTTTAAGCCATTTAATTTTGGGAGCATATTTTGTTTCCATAAAATCTTTATCTTTTATCATCTCATTATACCATTCAGGTTGAACTGCCAAATGAGAAAAATAATCGATCGCTTTACGCAGAATGTTACCCCCATATTTTACATTAGCCGCTATTTTTGACATAGCAAAATCAGATTGATTTAATTTTGCTCCCTGACTATTAATTCTAATAAATATATCAGTTACTTCATCAATTGTCAATTCCTTATCCAATGTGATTACACCAATTTGACGGTTTTTAATTCCAATTAAATTATCGATGATATCATGTAATTTATCGGAATCCATTTCTTCATTGACTTCACAATATTGTGAAACAAAACTTCCTCGTTTAAAATCTGGTTTAAAAACATCTGAAATATCACTAATCCATTTTTTATCTTTCAATATGGCACTATCTTGAACTTTAAAAACTTCTTCTTCGTCATTTGCTATTGGATTAAATGAGATTTTTATTCTTTTCTTTTCAAAATCAGAGTTGATTACATCCATTCCCATTATAGATGTCATTAGTGCTGTAACACGTTGTTGACCATCAATCATGATTTTTTTTCCTTCTGATAACGTTCCATCTTTTAATTTCATGTTTGGACTTTGAGAAATAATTAAGTAGCCAGTTGGATAACCTGTATAAAGCGAATCAATCAGATCACGCACTTGGGAAGGTTTCCACACGAAGGGTCTTTGTATCTCCGGTATTGCTATTTCGTTTGACTTAATGTAATTTAGTACTTGTTCTACTGAAATATTAGAAGCGTTGTATTTTTCTGCCATAATTTATAAATTAAATTTTATGATTAACTATAAAACAGTCAATTAACCTTTAGTCCACAAAAAGGGTGTACTCTTTTCAATGCATTCCACAAAAATAACAAATATTTAAATTAAAACATATACAAATATAATTTTCATTATTTTATCTTTACTTCACCTTCTCTTGAGATAATAGAAATTCCAGTGAAAATATTATAAAGAAAAAACAGCCTTAGTCAATAAAAAAACAATGTTTTTAATTATATATTTTAGGAACAAATTCTTTTAATTTACTGCTTTTTGATATAAACTTCCAATTAAATCAAATAATTACCAAAAAGATGACGAAAATTCAAAGATCCGTGTTAATTAGTTGGTGAAGGGAAGTGATAAACTTTCGTTTAAGTGATCTTTGACATATTGAATTTTTATATATTTACATCCTAAAATAAAAGCATTATTGTTGATAAATGTAAAGGGTGAAAAGCAATCATATAAAATGTTCAATTTCTTAAAAAATATTGATAAGAAAGGCTATAAACCAAAATATGGAGGTTTAGAAATATTTAAGTTTATAGGTCCCGGTTTATTAGTCACTGTCGGCTTTATTGATCCAGGAAACTGGGCATCAAATTTGGCTGCAGGAGCTAATTACGGATATGAACTGCTTTGGATGGTAACATTATCAACAATAATGCTTATTATTTTACAACACAATGTAGCTCATTTAGGTATAGCAACAGGATTATGTCTTTCTGAGGCAGCTACAATTTACATGAAGCCAGCATATTCAAAAATAATTCTATCATCAGCCATGCTGGCATCTATATCGACATCATTAGCCGAAATTTTAGGAGGTGCAATTGCCTTGAACATGTTATTCGATATCCCCATTAAAGCAGGAGCAATCCTTGTAACAGCCTTCGTTTTGATTATGTTATATACCAATTCGTACAAAATGATAGAGAAATGGATTATTGCTTTTGTATCTATCATTGGCCTATCGTTTCTATACGAACTATCATTAGTGCAAATTGATTGGACTTCCGCGATTACAGGATGGGTAACACCATCATTTCCAAAAGGTTCAATGGTGGTTATTATGAGTGTTTTAGGAGCAGTTGTGATGCCCCACAATCTTTTTTTACATTCAGAAATCATTCAAAGTCGTCAGTGGAATTTGAAAAATGAAAAGGTAATAAAGAAACAATTGAAATTCGAGTTTATGGATACTCTTTTTTCAATGCTTATTGGTTGGGCCATTAACAGTGCTATGATACTTTTAGCAGCAACAACCTTTTTTGTAACAAAAAAGCAAGTTACAGAACTTCAACAAGCAAAACAATTATTAGAACCTTTGTTAGGAAGTAATGCCGCGATTGTTTTTGCAGTAGCACTTTTATTTTCGGGGATTGCATCTGTGATTACATCCGGTATGGCAGCCGGTACAATAGTCGCCGGTATGTATAAAGAACCCTATGATATAAAAGATAATCATTCACGATTGGGTGTCGCCATTTCTTTGTTGGTTGGGCTTTTTATCATTTTTTTGATCTCCAATCCATTTAACGGACTTATTATCTCACAGATGTGTTTAAGTATACAACTTCCCTTTACAATCTTTTTACAAGTACATTTAACATCTTCAGAGAAAGTAATGGGAAAATATAAAAACTCTAATTTTTTCAAAATTCTTCTTTATGGAGTAGGAGGAATTGTCACGGTTTTGAATATTGCTTTGTTTGTAAGTATGTTTGTTAGATAGGAGGGGATGAATGGGGAAATAGTTCCAATGAAGAAAAAAAGAAATCAAAGCGGGGATTCAGAAGATAATCTATAAAATCCAATTAAATGAACGAGTACGAAGAAATTAGAAAAACAATAGATGCATATAAATATTGGGTTGACAGCAATTGTACTATATAATGGAAAGTGCAATAATCTAAGGCTGAGTGAAACGAAGCCTTAGAGAGGATTACGAAGTAAATATTGGAACTTTTTTGCCATTCGTTTTCGTGCCGAAATTTCTTTTTTTATTTTCTGAATTTATTCTTGTTCGATTTCTAATTAAAAATGCTGGTAATCGAAAATAAATATGTAATTTCGACATTAAATATCAATATGAAGAAGGCGTACAAATATAGAGGAGGCATTGGAATATTTGACCAAAAAGGACAATCAACCTTTGAAAGAGATATAAATACCCTTGTTAATAATCAAATTTATTTTCCTTCTAAAATGGATTTGAATGACCCTACGGAAGGATTTTATAACAATTCTTTTATAAATACTATCTTAAAAACATTAAGCAAAGTTACTTCAACGGCTAATAAAATAACGCAAGCGTATGGAAAATTACTTGAAAAGATTGCAGATACAGGAGTATATTCTTTGAGTAACACTGTAGATAATGAATTGTTGTGGGCATATTATGCAAAAGGGCATACTGGTTTTGCTATTGAGTATGAGATTGATACACTAAAACAGTCTATTAATCATAATAAGTATTTTCAATAGTATTGCTAAAGTGCAATTTTTACTATCAAGAAAAGGAAAATGGAAGTTTTATTATTTGATAACCAGTAAAGGTGAAGCTATTGGGGAAAAAATTTCATTAGAAAGCCGTGATAAACGATTAGAAATGATTCATAAAGAAACGACTTTAAGAAATACTGGTAATACAAAACGACTTAAGAAATAGAAACAATTAACGCTAAAAATACAAACTTGGAAAAGACTATTTTTTATTCTTGGCAATCGGACTTACCAAAAAACAAAAACTTAAATTTTATTGAAGCATCTATTAAAAGTGCTTTGAAAAAATTGCATGGTAGAAAACCTATTTCTGTTGATTTGAAGTTTGATAAAGCTACAAGAAGTCTGGCAGGCTCACCTGATATTGCCGAATCTATCTTCACTAAGATAGCTGGCTGCAATGTATTTATCGCCGATATTTCAATCATAAACCCAGAATCTGAAAATTCAAGAAAAACATCAAATCCTAATGTTCTAATTGAGCTTGGATTTGCTGCACGGGCATTAGGCTGGGAAAAGATAATATGTATTTATAATAACGAATTTGGAGATTATAAGGACTTGCCATTTGACCTTAGAAATAGGAGAATAATGGATTACTCATGCAATAGAAGCAAAAATGAGTTATCAAGTAAAATCGAATCCGCTATTATAGAAATGAATGCAAAAGGTAATTTAACGGATAAGATTTTAGATTTTCTAAAAAAAGAAATAGATAAAGAAATATTAGGATTGCTTTCTCATTTGTTATTAATAACTGATTTTGAAGGTTCAAAGAAAGATTTATTCGCTGCCATACAAACATTTTTAAACTTATCAAAAGAAGACTTGTTGGCTAATTTGAAGGGCAAAAAAATATTAGGTTTTTACCTGTTTAAAGTATTTGATGAATATGGGAATAAGATACATAACTATATCAATCAAGCTTTAGGTTCTCCTTACTATAATAGGGAAATACTAAATTCATTAATTGATATATATGAATGGTTTGCGGAATACAGCAAATTTAGAACTAATTTCTTTTCAAAATTATTCATGGAAACAAAAGAAAAAGAAGATGATTTGTTTATCATAAAAGGCTCTAACATGACAACAGACAAGTTGCCTAATAGATATATTCTTATGAAGAGAATAGACGAAGAAAAGGGAATAGTCAGCAACTTTGGGGATTTTCCAATAGGTGTCATCCCTAATCTTACAAATTATTTCATACTAAATGAAAATATTCTTGATAGATATTGTGATATAATCTTTCTTTTAATCAGTTCAATTAATAAATGGCTTGATGTCTCTAATAATGAGTTTATTTTCGATTTCACGAAGCAATGGAGAATAAAGAAAACCGATGGTGAATGGCTTTAATGATTTATAGACTAAGATTATAAAGCGGTTTCTTTGCTACTTTCTTTTTCAGCGCACTTCACGAAAGAAAGTAGTTTTTATTAGCACAGTGCAAATAACAAGGTGTGTTCAGCGCAGCTTGAAATTCTTTCCGCAGCACTGAACTCCTTACAAAATACTATTTCTCCGAAGTCGAATTATTTTTATTATAAATCCATTCATCCCGCCGTTTCCGGCACTCTTCCAGCGTTTTCGCTACCGTAGAGAAAAGTTCCCCATCCGTATGGCGATAATCATACTGAAAATATTCTGTCCCCCTGAACGCTCCCGCAATGAACGTTACATATTTCTCCTGTCCCTGCTCTTGTGTTGTGGACACTCCGTTTTTATTTAGTGATTCCATAAATATTTATATTAATAATGTGATTAATAAGACAATGAAAACCGCAGCTACCAAAAGCTATACAATACAGATACAAACAACCGTAGGATAAAGCGGATAACGAAAAACGCTATTATCAATATCGCCCATATATCCGCCGAAGTGGACAGGAAATAAATTACTGAAGCCAGTAACCCCACCCGGAGCGATAACCTGAATAAACCGCTTGCTTTCATTATAATTTGTTTTGTGGGCGGGTTTCCCCGCCCGGTGAATAATCAGGATACCCGAAAAACAAAACCATCATCAAACCAGTAATCAGTCATAAACAAGTCACGGGCAAACTTTTCATAATCAAAGTAAGTTTTTGCAAACTCCGGTAGGTCATATAACTCTTCTATAATTTCATAGGCAAAGTCTTCTTCATCTTTATATTGCCCGTTATAATCATCCCTGAAAGAAGAAATAAGGTCGTTTGCATCTTCGATTGAAAGGTCGTGTGAACCGTGATTACACCACACCATAAACGCTTCCTGCTCGTCTTCACTTAAATCGTCCATTGCATCCCAGATGTCGAAAAAGTTATCAGATAACCAACTTTCTCCTATTAATTCATCCGATATATTTTCCCAGTCCTGAAACATATATTCAGGGTCTTCTTCGTCTTCGTGTAACTCCTTGCAAGCTTCATAAAACTCGTCTTTGTCCGAAAAGTCGGAAAGGTCAAACCACTTGCCTTCGATTGAGCCATCGTTGTACTTTGCGTATGTACCTACATAAATTCTTGTTTCGCTTAAACTTGTTGCTTCCATGACTTCTGTTTTTTTGTTGATATATGCGAATTTTTGAGGTGAGGGAGTTGAGTTTCATAACCTTTTTTTCCTGCTTCTCGTAAATCCGACTTTTTTTATATGCGTCTTTCCGTCGGGTCGGTCGTTTTCGTTTCATATATGCCGGAAAGTGTAGGTTTTAGTCTTTGCAAGTTTTTGTGGAAAAATACTCTCAAGCAAAGCGCAACAGGAAGATTTTTGCATCAAACCGTTTAGGGCTTAAACTCTCAAAGAGGTTAAGAAGCCGTAAATACTTTTGCATATAGAAATGGAAATGATTAACCGCCCCGATGGAATGACTGCCTATGGGAGTGGTTTACGATAAAAGGAGCTGGGGAAAAAGCATTAAATAACTATCTTTAAATCTAATAAATAGTATAAAATGGAAAACTATAATAAGTACATATCAGAGTATAAAGAGTTATTGCAAAAAAGTGTTATACAAAAAACATATAACTACTTAATAAAATATGTAATGAACTTGAAGGTTTACCTTGAGAAAAGCTTATTGAATAAATATTCTTTTGGCAATGTGTCTCTGGGATATATGAATTTTACTTATTTTCCCTTCTTTAATGAGTATTTAAGGGATAGGAAATTGCGCTTCGGGATACGCCAAACCACTGAAACATGAAAAAATAAAGATGTCCCGAACTTGTTCAAGTCGTATAATAGGAAACTTCTTTTTCATAATGGCTTCCAGTTCCGGTTCTGTAAGATATTCTCTGTCTGATTTTTCAAAATGAAGCTTATAATTAGAATAAGGGTCGGCGTGTATCCATCCGTTGCTTTTAGCAATCAAAATGACCGATTTTAACCGTTGCATGAATTTCGCAGTAGTATTCTGTCCACAACTGTGTATCGTCTTTAAATAGACGTCAAAATCATAAAGGAAAGAATGGTCAATCTCTTTCAGGTTAATATCTGAAATATTGTACTTATACTTCATAAATTCCTCAAGCCGGGTACTCGTCCTTAAATACTTCATATAGGTATCACGGCTTACACCTTTGCCTATTTGTGCTTCTAAGTTTTCATTGTGATGGCGGAAAAGGTCTAATAAAGAATCATTGCGGGTCTGTAAACCTAAAAAAGCATTTCTTACCTTTTCTGCAGTCACCGAAGCTTCTCTGTCTGATATATCTCTATAATTTTGTGTTATGGATGCCCGGAAGTCATCCAGCAATCCATTTAATTGCTGGGATGCGGCAGATTTACCAATAGCTTTTCCGGCTTTAGGATTCCAGTCTGCCGGATTGATTTCACATTTAAGACTGAACTGGGCGATTTCACCATTTAATGTGATTCTCGCCATAACAGGTGCTTTCCCGTTACTTTTAACTGCGTTCTTTTTAATGTAGAAAAGAATTTTAAATGTACTTCTTATAATTCCCATTTTTAAAGATTACAAAACTATTTATTTGTTACCTCAAATGGGACATTTCTGTTACGCCAATATGCGACAAATCAACGCCTTATCACGACATTCGTTACCTATTCCGATTTTCAAAAAATAGGTAATGATTTGGTAACGGAACTCTGTCCATTTTTGGCTTTTCTTTGACTTTAGGGTGGAATAAGGTTACAAAGAAAAAGCCCGTAAATTGCTTACTTTACAGGCTTTTTTGTATTGATTGTCGCTTGATTGACAGCGACTTGGCGGTATGGATGGGACTCGAACTGCAACTCTTTAGGTAACAGGTATGTACATGGTGGTTGTTAACTACTTAGAGCCAATATTCAACGATAATAAGGATTATAACATTATACTATCCAAACATAAGAGGGAGGTGACTGCTTAATGAATTAATTAGATATTGCAATTTATTCAGAAGGGAGGTTATAAACTCCTTTCACTAAAATTTCCCGTTTTGGTATAGTTGATAATATTTTTGTGTAATTGTCAGAAGTCATTCCTGTATTAGCAGTCGTAGGACGGAAATAGAGTCCGTTATCGTCTTGTTTTCGAGGAAATAAATTCTCTGTGAATTATCAACAACTATAAAAGCTTCTTCGGGAAGTCACGTCGTTATTATTTGGGGGGGGACAATACGAATTGGATGAAGGAGTTTCAAGAACAAAAGAAAAACTGTATCTTGGCGGCGATTATTACTATCAATCCATTATGAAAGGTAATGGTGTAAGAATATTTTGCATTAAATTTTAAATATTTTGATTAAAAATGGAAATCAAACCAAATGAAACTATTATCGAAAGTGATCTGGATATTCTTGGATCAAAAGAAGAGGCTTGGAAAGCATCCATGAGGATTCACTATCTTACTGATAACCATTTGATAAAAAAGCTACAACAAATGGAGGATGGGATATATTGTATCAAGATCCAACTGACCTGCGTTATTGGGAATTAACAGCCCCAAAAGGGTCGTATCACGGAGCTGGTCCGCTAAGATTAAGCTATGTGTCTAATCAAGATGCTATTTTAAAATACGATTTAGATAAATTATAAGTGGTTATTAATAAGACCTTGGTTGACACAAATATTTATCATTTTTTCTCTGTTACGTGACAAAACTTCACTTAGAAGAGACAAAACGGCATGATTTAGTGTAAGGAGATCAGATAATTCCACCTCGTTGTAACTTTTTATAATTCAATATATTTGCGGCATGATATTTGAATTGGTATAATAAAAACTAAAATTTAATAATATGAATAAAAGTGAATATTTAGAATCTACAGTAAAGACCTACAAGATATCAAAAGAAGAAGACTTGTTAAATAAGTATAAAGGAAAAAATCAGCAAGTAAAGGATGATTTAAAAACTGAATATGGAGATAAATTATATCAGCCTTTTAACTCAGGTTCATATGCAAAACACACAGCTATTAATACTAGATTTGATTTTGATTTAGTCGCTCCATTCAAGAAAAATGCATTCGGGGCAAATGGTACTTTAGAAGATACATATACGAAAACATATGATTTCCTTTATGATAAGTATTCTTCTATAGCTACTATTCGCAAACAACGGGTATCTATCGGTGTTATTTTTGATACAGATAGTGATGGAGATCAAGTTTGTATTGATGTTGTTCCTGGGCGAGAATTAAACCAAGACACATATGATGAAGACAAGAATCTCAATTTATATGTGTATAAGAGATATGGAGAATTAGAAGAAGGTAGTGATTATATCAAAACAAATATTCACGCCCAAATAGAAAATATCAAGGAAACTCCAAACAAAGATAAAGTAAGGAAAATTATTCGATTATTTAAGATATGGAAAACAACTAAATATGATTCACCTATCAAATCGTTTTTCATTGAACTTGCTGTCATAAAAGCATTTGATAAGCAAAGTATTACGGGTAATCTTTGGGATAGTTTAAAAACTGTAATAGAGTATTTGAAAGATGAAGTTGTAAAAGATTCTTTTACTCTTATTGATCCAGGTAATAGCAATAACGATGTAGCTAAGACTCTAAATTGCAATGAGAAACAATGGTTTTCAAATGATTGTAATAATATATTGAGGCGAATTGAAGATAATGAAGAAAATATCAAAACTTTCTTTCCTCAGAATGAAAAATTTGAAGAAGATGATGATACAGAAAGTAACACTAGTGTTTTTTCATATGGTGTAGCAGGCAGCACATATACTCAAACACCTCCTAAAACAGAGAGATTTGGATAAGAAGGTTCAATGTGTCGACGAAACAATAAGTAAATTTGATAATATTACAATAATATCTTCCTTTGAGAATAATGAAAAAAATACAATCGAAGGGGAAATTATTGTTACTTTATCGAATGGGGAAACCTTATTATTTAAAGTAAATATTCAATCTCAATATCCTTATGACTGTGTAGAATCTGAATCTATCCAATTTATCAATAAAGGATTAAAAGAATATCCCCATGTCATGGAAAATGGACGTATTTGTATTCATACGTCTCATGAAACGGATATTAACAAAAAGTTGGCTAATGATTTTTATTCATTGTTAGAATGGGCGGAAAAATTTATTGTAAGAAAAGAGAAAGATGAACATTACGAACATATAGTTATCCCTTCTTCAAAATTGATAAAAGAGGGGGAGTTAAAAAAGGTATTCTATTTTACAGATACTGAATATAAGTTTAGTTCTTATCAATATGGCTTTTTTTACTATGTTCCAATGTCTAATTCTAGAGACTTTTTTTCTTCTGTAAGTAATAATGTCATAATAGATTTTTATAGAGACAATAAATCAATAGCATCATCAAAGTGGAGTAAGAGTTTTATATCTAAAGGGGCTGATTACAAATTTAAAAAAGGCATTTATATTACATGTCCTTCACCTCCAAGTAATGGTAAATTTGGTTATCAGAAATGGGATAGCTTTGAAAAAATAATACACCCTAAACAAAAAGAATTCATTTATAATGTATTTCAAGAACAAAAAAAGAATAAAGTAAAAGAATTACCTCTGTTAATTGGTTATAATTTACCAAAGAATCAATTTCATTGGCAAGTTGTTATAATGAAATTAGATGAGCCTCCTATCTTAGAGATTCATCACATCCAATTGTTTAGTTCTCGAATAATAAAATGGGGAGAAACTGAAAATTGTTCTTATGAATACTTTTTTGGAAGAGGAATCTTAAGTAAACAAATAACTCAAGCTAAAATATTGGTCATTGGTGTTGGAGCTGTTGGTAGTATATTAGCTACAACTTTGGTAAGAGGAGGTGCGGTGAATCTAACACTTTGCGATTATGATATAAAAAAACCGGAAAATGTATGTCGGAGTGAATATTGTTTTACGAAAGGTAATAACGTTAAAATTATAGAGCTAAAAGAAAAATTGTTGGCAATTTCGCCCTTCGTTGATATAGAACTAATGGATCCATTATATTGGGAAACTAAAGTTAAAAGCAACTTCAGGTCAGATCAATATTCAGAAGATGAAAATAAAATTCTAGAAGAACTTCACAAATATGACTTCATAATTGATTGTAGTACAGATAATAGTTTGATGCATATCATAGATAAAATAAATCTAACCAACATAATAACTATATCCATCACGAACAAAGCAAAGGGATTAGTTTGTGCATGTACACCTAAAAACTATAAATGGGTAATGAATCAATATCAGAATATTATCGAAAACGATACTTCTGACATGTATAATCCAACAGGATGTTGGAGCCCAACATTCAAAGCTTCTTATAATGATATACAAACTCTTGTACAGTATGCAATTAAACAATTGAACTATAAATTAGAGAAAGGATACCCTCTTTCTAATTTTACTTTAGAGATTGAGGAAAATAATAATATAGAGATAAAACTGAAAGAATATTGAATCTATATAACAATGAATTGGATGTCTTTATTAGTGTGGATGAAATATTAATAGAGAAATTGGTTAAAATAGGAGACCTATATTTTCCTAAGGAATATGGAGGCTTTCTTGTTGGTTACTATAACGAAACCTTTAAAATCGTTTATATCACTGACTATGTCCTTCCAATGAAATATGAGAACACATCTACAAGTTTTAAAAGAGAGCCCAGTGGGCTTGAGGAACTATTTGAAGAGTTATATATTAAGACTCCCTCTCAATATTATATAGGTGAATGGCATACACACCCTAATGGAATATCTAAAGCTAGTTCTCTTGATAGAATCGCATTAAACAAAATTGCAGAAGATAAATCAACTCCAATTGAAAACCCAATTATGCTTATAATTGGATATCAAAGGGAAAATATCACCCTCTCTTTTTATGTTTCAGTAAATGGAAAACTATACGAATATGAACAACGAAAATAAAGAAAAATTAAAACAGCTTTTTGAAAGCCTACAAAAGCAAATGCTAGCAGAATTGAGCACCAATCGATTATTTATAGATCATCCTGGTACAAAAGGAGACTCTATTGAAAATGTTTGGATAGAATGGCTTAGAAAATACTTACCTAATAAATATTCTGTTGATAAAGCAATAGTAATAGATTCACTTGGTAATGTTAGTCACCAAATGGATTTAGTTATTTATGACGAACAATTTACTCCTTTTGTATTCAATCAAAATGGTATAAAATATGTTCCTGCTGAAGGTATTTATGCTGTTTTTGAAGTAAAACCTGAAATTAATAAAGGCTATATTGAGTATGCAGGAGAGAAAATAGCTAGTGTTAGAACGTTGCATAGAACTGCTACTACATTTATCAATGGTGGACAAAAATGCTCCCCGAGAGGATTTACAAAAATTTTAGGAGGAATATTAACTATATCTAATAGTTTTACACCAGAAAACAACGTAACACTAGAAAAACATCTTAAAAATCTGAAGGGGATGAAAAGTATGGAGATGGGTTGTATTGTAGATTATGGTTGTTTTATTATAGATTATGTAAATCCTAATTTTGTTGGAGATGTAAACGATTTTGGTCATATGGATGAATTTCGCAGATATTACTCTAAACGAGAAATTCAGAAAATAATATTTAGTAGCTCTCAATATGCTCTTGTTTCTTTTTTCTTACAGTTGACTCGTTATTTGCAACAAGCAATAGGAACTATTCCTGCTATAGATCTTAATGCTTATGCTCATTCAATTGATTTTAAATTAGATGAATATATTTAAAAAATAAAAAGGACATTCACCGTCACTTACCGCTTCTACACCTCATTTCTCCAATTCAACGAATATTCTCTATTTATTTGCAAGAAATTCATTGCAATGAAAATAGTTTAAGTAAAATTTAAAAGAATATTTGATATGGAAATTATAGCAATCGAAAGACAAACTTTCGAGCAAATCAAAAATCGACTTATGCTTTTTGCCAAGCAGATCAAAAAGCTATGTGCAAACGAACTGCCAAAGATAAATGGCTCGACAATCAAGATGTGTGTGAATTACTGAATATATCGAAGCGTAGCTTGCAATATTATCTTAATTGTGGTAAACTCTCATTCTCTCAAATCAACAACAAATGTTATTACAAAGTAGCTGATGTTGAGAAACTATTGAAAGATTCATCAATCCAAAAACCGAATAAGCCATGAAAGAAGAAATATTATTCGATTTAGATATATTGATTGGTAAGCATTCGGTCTACTCAGTCCTAAATTAACTTTTGATTCTTTATTTATTTGCCCACAAAAAAAGATGGGGACATTAAAGAATTTTGAAAAAGTTTATGATCGTTTCCAATCCAGCAGTCTCAAAATAAGGGAGTTTTGTCAGAATGAGAATTCCAACACAAATCTATTTCTTAGTCTTTTCTTCTGTCAGAGATGCCATACTGGAACTATGTACTTTATTGGTTATTGAATTGACAATTCTCTTTGTCTCTTCTGCATCTACACACTCCTATAATATCGATACCGAAAATTAATAAAATGCATTATATCTGTTGAATGCTCCTATATATATCTTATAATATAATGAGAATGAGTTTTATAAGGTATTAAAAAAGCGGATAGTTAGACCGCTTTATATTATCATATATTATTACAAAAATAAAAATTATTCTACTTAATCCTCAATCTCCATTTTCAACAGCCAATGATAAACATTTTGATTAGAAATTGTAACGACATATGCCTGCACAAATTCCCAACCTAACGACCCCATAAAATTCATTGCATCAACCATAGAGTTAAAAGTAACAGCTTTTCCGTTTTCATCTTTATATCGACGATCCGGAGCCCAAAAACTTACCGGTTGACCAAAATCTATATCAACCGTTACTTTTGAACTTAGAAGTTTTTCAGTACCCATTATCTCACAATAAACATACTTCTTGTGCTTAATTAATTGATTTTCTATGTTTTGGTTTAAAGTTTTATTTTCCTGAGCAAAACCACTTACACTCATTAGGAGCATAAATAAAATAAATAATACTTTTCTCATAATTAAATAATTTATAGTGAATAGTTTGTAAAATATGATTGCAATTTACAAAAAAAAGTTTATATTATTACTCTTTTATCCATTAATAGACCAAGAAATTGTCCCAGGCTTGTATGCTCTTTAACTCTTACAATCAACTTTCCAGCATTAGTGAACTAAAAGCAACTTATGCTTTTTAATAACTTCCGAAAACTCTGCTTATTTAGCATTCCAGTCATAATAGGTACTTTCTGCGATACCTACTTTAAGACAAATTTCAGAAACAGTATTGCTATCTTCTTTTATAAGTGAACAAATACCTTGAACTATTTTTTATACCTTGTTATCCCCTTTTTGGTTAAAATATAATTCTTTTATTACTTTTGTAGATTCATCTTGTTATTTCTATATAGTATGAAAAAAACAAATAATACTCTACTTGCAATTATAACTATCTTACTATGTCTGGGCCTTTGGTCTGGTGGAATGTTTTTAACTCATTGGTACGCAATAAAGTATTTTACTGTTCTTGAAGGTGATAGTCGAGCTTTATTAGGTGATAGTTTTGGCGCAGTTAATGCTTTAATTTCTGCATTTGCATTTGCCGGCGTTATTTTTTCAATGTATTTACAAAGAAACGACTTAGAGTTACAAAGAGAATCTTTAGATATTCAGAAAGAGGAATTAAAGCGAAACACAAACGAACTTGCTTTACAACGTCAAGAGTTTGAAACACAAAATAAAACTATTAAATTACAGCGTTTTGAGAACACCTTTTTTAATATGTTGACTCTTCAACAAGAGATTATCTCAGAACTTAATTATACTGATGCAGATGGCAATAATTCTGTTGGAAGAAGTGTTTTTGAAGCTATTTACTCATATAGACTGAGAAATCCATTTGGATTAGTTCCGGAATACTTAAATGGATTAATTGATTATATTTTAAGATACTCATATTTTGAATTAATGAACCTTAGTTATTTTCAATCATTAAACCATTATTTCACACATTTGTACCATATCATTAGTTATATAGATTCTTCTCACCTTCTCGATTCTGAAGAAGAAAGATATAATTATGTTCGAATCTTAAGGGCAACTTTATCAAAATATGAATTATATCTTCTGTATTTTAATTGTTTAAATTTTCCTGATTTCAAGAAACTTGTGGAGAAATATTCATTATTAAAATATGTACCAGATTACTTTCTTCTAGACGACTACAAGATAGATCAAATTAAGAAACTTCATGAAGAGTTCAAAAATTCAGCTTTTTATCCTGAAGAAAATGGATTCAATAAGGCCTGATACGCGTTTTGTGCAAATAGAAAAATCTTTAAAGCCACAGTTATCTTCTTTGATAAAGACTACTTTCATAAAAATTTGGCAAATATTCATTTTTTGGTTAAGTTGGAATTCTTTTAACAGAAAGACCTGCATATTATTGATTTGGACGAATAGCAACACCTTAAATATCAGAATTACTTTAAACTGATTGAGCAAAAAGCTAAAGATACTCTCTATATACACCCGATATTATCCGAAGTTTCATCAAAATTCTGTTGATGAATTAGACTACATTGCCATAAGCCGAAGTAGGGCTCAATGTTCAGTCATGAACCGTAATGAACGTTTTTTGTAGGAGTTTAAGACATTTATTATACAACATTTTTTGACCGAACGTCAACTTGCTTTTTATGCGAAAAGTTGCACGTTACACCCAAGTATTTATCGGCAGCGGTAAAAGAAGTCAGTACCAAAGATGTTTTTGGCATTATTTTCCAGTAAGTCATCCAAAAGTACCTTTTACAGCAATAAAAGTCGTCGTACTTTTGTTTCAAATTTAATTCATTAAAAAATAATTGAAGCAAAAGTATTGGAAATTATTAAGTTTACAGATTCTATATGCACTTTGTGGTGGGGTAGCAAACCAATTTTGTGCACGTTTGAAAAACATTATAGAAATCAAATGAAATTAATCTACATTTTGGGTTGACCAATGAAGGACATTACTGATTTCTATGAGTGTTATAACAAAAATGGACATAAATTAGAACAATAGAATATAAATATTGACTGGTTACCCTCTTATCTTTAAATGTTTATTCAGAAGGGAGGTTGTAGACTCCTTTCACTAAAATTTCCCGTTCCGGTATGGTTGATAATATTTCTGTGTATTTGTCAGAAGTCATTCCTGTTTTAACAGTCGTCGGACGGAAATAGAGACCATTATCGTCTTGTTTTTCGAGGATATAAATTCTCTGTGAATTACCAATAATGATAAAAGCTTCTTCGGGAAGTCCTTTTGTTTGACGTTCGGATATAATGATTTCTGCCTCGACGTACATATTATTCACAAAATGTGTTAGATCGGGTTGATCTATGACGGCTACACATGGAATTGATCTAAGTTCGGGATCAATTGCCCTTCCGATTTTAGAGATGTGCGCTTTGTATTTTACTTCCGGATTATTATGATTGTAAAATTTAACCACCTGAGCTTTTTCTCCATCTGTTAATTTTGTAATATCTTTTTCAAATACATTCAACTGAAGAAAAGCACGGTTGTTGTTTACCACCGACATCAAATTTTTGTCGGGTGTAACATATTCACCAAGCATGCAATTACGTTGTGTTATATAACCATTGATAGGAGAGACAATATTGATGGATGATTGAAACTTGCCATTTAACACATTATCCGGATTAATATGCAATAGATTTAATTGTTGTTTGACCCCTTGGTATTGGGCTTGCAGACTCTTATAGTTGCTCTCTGCCGCAATAAAATCCTTTTTGGCTATTATGCTGTCGGAATATAGAGAAGCAGCCCTCTCGAAAGCTGATTTGGCTTCAGAATAACGTGCAGCGATATTTACAAATTCTTGCTGGAGAGAAACTATCTCGTTACTCTCGACAGTGAGAAGTGTTGCACCTTGTTGAACATAATCGCCCAATTCGTTTATGATGCTTTTGACCGTGCCGGCAATTCGACTTGTGATTTGCGCCTCACCTTTAGTAGAAGAAACAATATTACCATTTACCTGCAATGTCTCTCTAAAAGGAATTGTTTGCAGTGTCCCAAGTTCCATACCCATTGCATTAAACTGTTCATTGGTTATAAATACAAGAGCAGAATCGGCGTATGCTGAAGCATCAACTTGTGGGTTATTTGTTTTGTTTCCACACGAAGCAAGAAAAATTGTTATTGTGCAGAGAATGAATAATGAAAAATACTTTATTGTTTTCATATTTATTATATCTATTCAATAGTCAAGTAATTTAGTTCGAGGACAATATTATTATACTCAGCCAGGTTGTCGAGATAATTGATTTTTATGCTCGTTGCATTTTCTAAATTTTGGATATATTTAAAAAAATCTATCTCCCCAACATTATAACTTGCTTCAGCAAAACGTATGATCTCGTCACTTATCTTTTTTCCTGAGTCGGTATAAAAGCTGATATTTTTATAATATTTTTCGAGTTGTTGTCGTAATTCATTCTGTCTGGTAGAATAGGAGAGTAGATATGCTTGTTTCATACTCTCGGCCATTTGAATTCCATATTTCCGTGCCCTTATCTTGCTCTTTTGTTCACCAAAGAACAGAGGAATTGAGACCCCAACCTGCCAGCCCCAATAGTTTTTTGCATTTTCAAAACGATTTGTTCCATTGAAAACCTCAAAATTTATATCCGGTAATATATTATTCCGTTCAACATTCAGCATAGAAGATTCATATTTAATCCTTTGGTCAGCTATTTGCAATTCCGGATTAGCTATTACAGTATCTGTGAGCAGCAAAGGAAAAAGTTCCCGGTAAGGAACAAAAACCGAATCCCTGGTCTGAAGTAAGAGATATAACTTGTTATATGCCACATTGAGATCAGATATAGTCTGTTCTAATTGAATGATTGCCTGTTGTTGTTTTGCCGTAGCATTCAGTTTTTCGAGATACGTTGTTTCTCCCGCGTTGAACTGTTTATCAGCCATTTCCGAACTTCGAGAATAAATATCAGAAATAAATTGATAATGTTTCTGTTTATTCAAAAGATATAGAATATTATAATAAGCTTTGTTGATTTCTTTTACAAGTAGAAATCGCGCTTTATTATATTCAGCCTGCGATATGGAAACGCCAATTTTATTAGCGTTTAGTCGCGCAGCATAAACCGTTGGGAAGTTAAATTCTTGTGAAGCCCCAACGACATATAGAGGATGTTCATTTTCAGCTCTATTATTTTCATCAGTACCATAATAAACCCCCGTTTTTCCGATAGTGAAAGCCGAAGGAACCAAAGCCCTGTTTTGTTCTATCTGTAATTGATATGTTTTTAATCCAATATTGTTTTGCAGACCAATTGAGACAGCATCATCCACAGAAATTGGTTTTCCGTTTTGCGCCTGAATAGTTGTCGACAATAAAAGCAATATCGGTAAAAGAATAACTTTTGTTTTCCTTTTAAACATCATTTTTCGATTATCATCCATAAAATAGCCATATAAAAGAGGTAAAACAATCATAGTTAGGAATGTAGCCGTTATTAAACCACCAATTACCACAGTAGCCAGCGGTCGTTGTACTTCAGCCCCCGCAGAAGTCGATACAGCCATAGGTAAGAACCCAAGAGCAGCCGCTGAAGCAGTCAGAATAACCGGTCTTAGCCGGTCCATCGAACCATTCACTATCAGGTCATGTATTTTCATGTTCCTATTATTTTCTTTCAGTTCTTTATAATGTTCTATGAGCACTATGCCGTTGAGAACAGCCACGCCAAACAGCGCGATAAAGCCAACACCAGCAGAGATACTAAATGGCATACCTCTTATCCACAGCGCCACTATTCCGCCCACTATTGCAAGCGGTATCGCAGAGAATATGATTAAAGTCTCTTTGATTGAATTAAAAGCAAAAACCAGCAAAAGGAAAATGAGCGCCAGAGAAATAGGAATTACCACCGCCAGTCGGTTAGACGCATTCTGCAGATTCTCATATTGACCACCATATTCCAGATAATAACCCGGTTGTAAATTAAGGTTATTATTCAAAGTACTTTGAATATCCTTAACCACCGACTGTAAGTCCCTGTATCTCACGTTAACACTTACCACTATTCGTCGCCTTGTGTTATCACGCGAAATTTTTGCAGGTCCCGCCGAGTATTCAATGTCAGCCAGTTCGCTCAATCTAACCTGTTTTCCATCAGGCAAGTTAACATACATCTGTCGAATATTTTCAATATCCTGCCGATAGTTTTCATGAAACCTCACCACCAGGTCGAACCCTTTTTCAGCCTCATAAATCTTTCCAGCAGTTTCTCCTCCGAAAGCCATTGTCAGGTATCTGTTCAAGTCAGAGATAGCAGCACCATAATACGCTATTTTTTGGCGATTATACGTAACCCTCATTTGCGGCAGTCCCACTGTTTTTTCAACAATCACATCCGCCGCACCAGGTATATTACTTATCAGCGAACTTATTTCCTCCGCTTTTAGAGCAAGATAATCTAAATCCTCGCCAAACACCTTTACCGCGATATCAGAGCGAACACCCGTTACCAGTTCATTGAAACGCATCTCGATTGGCTGTGTAAATTCCAGTTCCATACCCGGGAATACCGACAGCACCTCTTTGAATTTATCCGCAAGTTCATCCTTACTTTTTGCATGCACCCATTTTTTTGGAGGATGCAATCTTATGATCATGTCGATTTCCTCCATTGACATTGGATCCGTAGGCACTTCCGCCGCCCCAATCCGGCTCACAATCTGATCCACCTCATCTTTAAAGTTAGTAAGCAGAACCTGTTCCATTTTAGTAGTCGTTTCGATTGTTTTAGCCAGTGACGTACCCGTTTTCAGCACCGGTTGAATTACAAAATCCCCTTCGTTGAGCGTAGGAGTGAATTCCGCTCCCAGTCGCGGTGCTATGATCACCCCCAAGAGCAGTAGCACCAAAGAAGCCCCAGCGATAATTATTTTATGATTCCACGACCATTCGATAGCCGGTTTATAAGTTTTTATTGCAAGCCTCATCAATTTAGAAGAATGCGATTTTTTATTCTTTTTAGGTGTTAAAAAAATTGACGAAGCCACCGGTAGCCATGTCATTCCAAATATTGAAGCCCCGATAACCGCAAAACAGAAAGTCGCCGCCATTGGTCGGAACATTTTCCCTTCGACCCCAATAAGCGTAAGAATAGGTATAAACACAATGATAATGATCAATTGACCAAATATAGCAGAGTTCATCATGTTTGCAGCCCCCTCTATAGCAATTTTATCCATTTGTATTTTCCGTACCCCAGGTTGCAGTTGGTTTAAGATATTAGAGTTCAATGAAAAGAGCAATGTTATGAACTCCGCGATAATTACCCCACCATCGATAATAATACCAAAGTCCAGTGCGCCCAAGCTCATCAGATTAGCATCCACCCCAAATAAATACATCATTCCAAAAGTAAAGAAGAGAGACAAAGGAATGATAGAAGCAATTACCAGCGCCATTCTTACATCACCCAAGATAAGAATCACCACCAAGATAACGATTAGAATACCAATGATAAGATTTTCAAAGATAGTAGTAGTGGTACGTCCGATCAGTTCACTCCGGTCGATAACAGGATTGATGAATACCCCTTCCGGGAGTGATTTCTGTATTTCATTGACACGATTTTTCACATCATTTATCACTTGAGAGGAATTGGCATCCTTGAGCATCATGACCTGTCCCATGACCTTTTCGCCCTCACCATTTGCCGTTATCGCACCAAATCTGTTAGCATGTCCAAACTGAACCGAAGCAACATCCCCAATTAATATTGGAATACCCTTTACATTTTTAACAACAATATTGCGAATATCCCCGAGGTTTTTTATGTTACCATCGCCCCGGATAAAGTAACTCTGGTTACTCTTTTCGATGTATGAACCACCCGTTATGCTATTATTATTTTTCAAGGCATCAAACACCTCTATCAGTGTAATTCCGTGGCTTTGCAGTTCCTCCGGATTTATTGCCACTTCATATTGTTTAAGATATCCACCCCAGGTATTTACTTCCACAACCCCGTCAATACCAGACAGTTGTCTTTTCACGATCCAGTCCTGTATTGTACGCAGTTCCGTAATAGAGTATTTATCTTTATATTCCCGTTTTACATCTAAAGTATATTGATATATTTCACCTAAGCCCGTAGTTATTGGTCCCATTGAAGGAGTTCCCATTCCTTCAGGAATATTTTCCTGCGCCTCGATTATTTTTTCAGAGATAAGCTGTCTTGGCAAGTACGTCCCCAGTTTTTCATCAAAAATAATAGTAACCACTGAGAGACCGAATTTCGATACAGAGCGAATTTCTTTTACCCCAGGCAGATTTGCCATTGCCAATTCCACAGGCATTGTGATGTACTGTTCAATGTCCTGTGTAGAAAGGTTAGTAGAAGTAGTAATTATTTGTACCTGATTGTTTGTTATGTCCGGTACAGCACCCACAGACAATTGACTTGCCCCATAAATACCAAAAACCAGAATAGTTATGGTAAACAGGATAACAATTAATTTATGTTTAACACTGAATTCTATTATCTTTTTCATGTATTACTTATTAGAATTCCTATATATTTAATTGCTCTTCAAATATATAAAAAAATTGAATCTAATAAGTAATGAATGAAATAATTATAATATTTTTACTGATCAAGCACTTTCCGCAACCAGTCCTTTGCTTGCTTCGATAATCATATCCGCGGTTTTTTCTATACCAAAATAAGACGTATCGACAGTCATGTCATATATATTGAGATCCGCCCATTCCCGGCCAGTATAGTATTTGCAATAATTTGTACGTTCCTTATCTTTTTTGCTCATCATTTTCTCCGCATCTTTCGGTAATATATTATAATTTTCTATAACCCTTTTCTTCCGGAAATTTTTGTCGGCATGAACAAAAACATTGAAGCAGTTTTTATGTCCCTTCAGGATATAATCAGCAGCACGTCCCACGATCACACAAGACTGTTTAGTCGCTATGTCCCGAATCACACGTGTCTGAGCCATAAAAAGCAAGTCGTTAGGTGGAATCGCCTCATTCACATACGCATAATTCTGTTTATAAAGTTGATACAATAATGAATTAGGAAGTTTCTGTTCATGTTCTTTCACGAACTCTTTTGTAAAACCACTTTCCGCAGCTGTAATATCAATCAGTTCACTATCATAGAAAGCGATACCCAGTTTTTTAGCAATCAGATCACCTACAGCATGTCCACCGCTACCATACTGACGAGAAATTGTAATAACGAAGTTATCAGTCTTTGTATAAGGCTCCGCTACAAACACCACAGGTTTTTCCGTACCCAGCAATCTATCCACGAACAATATCCTTTTCTGATATATCTGAACCACAAGACCTACAGTCATCGCGTTAATAATTGTACCTTCGCGTATACCCTCAAGGCTGCCATGAAAGATTAGTACACAAGCCGAAGCAATGACCACGAAAACAGTGTCAGTAGATATTTTTGTATTTCCAAAATTCATTTTAAATGTGTCAGACATTACCGTTATAAAACCCTCTCCCGGCAGATAACCCACATCCGCCTTCAGCTCCAAGAAGATACCTAAAGCCAGGAATAACACACTGATGACCACTAAAAGAAGTCGCACCACATAAATCTCCGGATTCAACCAAGCTGTGAGATACAGATTCAAGTCGATAAAAAGACCATAAAGCAAAGCATAAGGAATTTGTAAAAGCTGTTGAAAACCAAATTTCTTTTTCAGAATAAAGACCTGAGTGAGGATAAGAACAGAGTTCAAAAAAACTGTGAATGTTCCTACTGAGATTCCAGGTATAATTAAGTTCATTACGTAAGGTATTGATGATACCGGAGTAGTTCCCAAATCTGATCTAATTGATAACGCAATTCCCAACGAAATAAAATATACTCCGGTAATAAAGAGTAATAATCGGAGTTTGATTTTTTCTTTTCTCATATTAATTAATTAAATACACGAATCCATCATGAAAATAAGCTCGCGCCCATCTTCATAATAAATGATAACCTATTTTTTTTAAAATTCTGATTTGACAGCAAAGATAGCAAAAATTTCTTTATAAAGTCTTTGAATATTGGGCTTTATTCTGTATCTTTGTTATTGTATCACTCAGTTTAGAGTGAGTTTGATTATACCATGAATCAGTCGAAAGCTAATCATGAAATGTTGTAAAATGAAAATGAGTTTATGAAGTATAAATTATTTTTTATATTGATCTGTTCTTATATTCAATTGGGAGCGCTCTATTCTCAAAATATTACAGGAACCGTTATAAACGAACAAAACCAACCAATTGAATTTGCCAATGTTGTACTATGTTTATTACCCGACAGTTCATTGATTGCAGGAACAGTGACCGACAGTACCGGTCGTTTCTCGTTACAATCCAAACATTTGGCAGAAGAAACCTATATGCAAATATCTTTTATAGGTTACCAGACACAAACCATTGCTACTACGCCACAACAATCCATTGTACTTAAGGCAGAGACTACCGAATTGGGAGAAGTAGTTGTTAAAAGTAATTTACCCGTTATCCGTATTAAGAACGATGCATTGGTTACCACCGTAGAAAATTCGATATTAAGCAAAGCCGGAACCGGTAATGATGTTTTGAAAAGGCTCCCTTCACTATCCGGAGATAACGGAGTTTATACTGTTTTCGGCAAAGGAGAAGCCAAGATCTACATCAATAATAGAGAAATGCGAGATGTTACAGAGTTAGACAACCTCAATTCCGCCGATATACGCGATGTGGAAATCATCAATAATCCCGGTGCCAGATACGATGCATCCGTAAAAGCCGTGATACGCATTAACACAATAAGGAAAGTCGGCGATGGATTTAGCTTTGATGTCCGATCGACCTACAATCAGTCGCAGAACACAGATTTATATGAACAACTCAATGTGAACTATCGCAAAAACGGATGGGATATTTTTGGGACAGCTTCATATAGCAAAGATAAGTGGTTTCAAGAGAGCAAGATGTGGCAAAAGACATATGTAGATACCCTTTGGACACAAGACAACACTTTTTTTGCCGAAGGCACATCTAAAGCGTTGACAGGAATTGCAGGTATAAATTATGAAATCACCCCCAAGCATTACGCAGGAATAAAATACACTGTTTCAGCCTATCCGAATGATAAATCAGTCACAAATATGAACAGCACCGTACTTGCAGACGGAGCGTTGTATGACAAATGGTCCAGTCATGAAGTCACCCAATACAACAATAAACCAGCACACAGGTTTAATGCCTATTACAATGGCGATTTCGGCAAATTGAAAGTCGATTTCAACACCGATTTTTATGAAAGCAAGCAATCGCAAAGCACTTTTGTCACTGAAACAAGTCAGGAATACGAAGACCGTACTGTCAATTCGGAGAACAATGTCAGCAACCGGTTGATTGCCTCTAAGCTGGTACTTACATATCCCGTTTTTATTGGTAATCTATCTTTCGGCAGTGAATATACCAATACCCATCGTATTGATGATTATTTAAATATAGAACAATATGTACCATCTTCCAATACCACCATTCACGAGCAGAACAATGCCTTTTTTGCCGAATATTCATTAATGGTACCCATTGGTCAGCTCGGCGCCGGACTTCGTTATGAGAATGTCCGTTCAGACTATTTCAGCAACGATATAAAAGTAGAAGACCAAAGTCGCCAGTACGGTCAGTGGTTTCCCAATATATCTTACGGCACTCAAATAAAAGATGTGAGCATTCAGTTAAGTTACACAGCAAAAACCAGGCGTCCCACATACAGGCAATTGAGCAGTAATGTGTTTTACGGCAATCGTTTTACGTTACAAACCGGAAATCCCTATTTGAAGCCAGCTATTAATCACGATATCACTTTGGTAGGAGTATGGAAGTTTATTCAAGTAATGATGAGTTATAAAAATGAGAAAGACGCCATTATTTATTGGACCGAGCAGATGGAAGAAAACCCAGCAGTATCAGTAGTCGGTTATCGTAATTTAGAAAAGCTGCCAAGTTTAACCGCTTTTGTAACCCTTTCACCTAAATTCGGTATTTGGTCGCCCCAGTTAAGCGGTGGAGTTATCAAGCAGTGGTTAACCATTATGAGTAATAATACCCCATTAACATTAAATAAACCCTTACCGATAGTAAACTTAAATAATTCGTTCAGACTACCCAAAGGATTTGATTTTACGATTGATGCCAATTTTCAAGGAAAAGGCAATTACCAGAATGTCTATTTAACAGACAACCTAATTGTGGTAAATTTGGGCATTACCAAATCATTTATCGACGATTGTCTTCGTATTGAGTTAAAAGGCAAAGATTTGTTTAACGAAAGGAGAGATGGCAATTTGCTATACAACAGTCGTATGAATTTGTGGCAACGCAACCGTTATGACAATCGCGAGTTTGAGCTGACCGTTCGTTATCGCTTCAATGCCGCACGCAGTAAATATAAAGGAACCGGAGCAGGGGAGAGTGAGATTGGACGATTTTAGAAGATGAAAATTATATTCAAGTTAATCAACATAATAAACTAATAAATACTAAAATTTAGAGAAATGAAAAAAATGTTATTGTTAATCGTATGTATGGGATTTATGCTACCATATATAAACGCACAAGCGAAAGTTATTGAATTATCTTCGCCGAACGGAAAGCTTAATTTATCGCTGCAAATTTCCGACAAAATTGCATATTCGATAAAAGTCCAGGATAAAGTGCTATTAGACAATTGTTTGTTGCAGCTTCAGTTAAGAGATCAGACATTAGGTGAAAATCCGAAAATTGTTTCTCAAAAGCGTAAAACCATTACCGAGACTATCAAGCCAGTGGTACCATTGAAGTATTCATCGATTAATAATCAGTATAATCAGCTGATTATTAATTTCAAGGGCAACTATGCCGTTGAGTTTAGAGCATTTGATGGAGGAATAGCCTATCGTTTTATTTCACGAATGAAAGATGATATAGAAGTGATAGGAGAGAATTTCAGCATTTCTTTTCCCGAAAATTATTCCGCATACACCCAACAACCGAATGGTTTTAAAACTTCTTATGAAGATCCCTACACCAAAGTTGAGACCAATCTTTGGAAACAATCGGACAAGATGTCGACTCTTCCCGTATTGATTAATACATCAACGGGTTATAAAATATTAATTTCAGAGACAGACTTAACCGATTATCCAGGTATGTTTTTGAAAGGCAGTGGAGAGAATGGCATGTATGCTGTTTTTCCCAAGGCCCCTTTAAAATTTGGAGAAGATGGCGATAGAAGTCTGAAAATTTTAGAAGAAGCAGATTATATTGCAAAAACACGTGGAGACAGAACCTTTCCCTGGCGTTATTTTATTATTGCAGAGAATGATGCAAAGTTAGTAGAAAGCACCTTGCCTGTCCAACTCGCTCCCGCGTCCAATATTGTTGATCCCTCGTGGATTAAACCCGGTCAGGTAAGTTGGGAATGGTGGAATGATGCATCCCCTTATGGCGATGATGTAAATTTTGTATCCGGTTATAATTTGGAAACCTATAAATATTATATTGATTTTGCCGCAAAGCAAGGAATCCCATATATATTAATGGATGAAGGATGGGCAAAAAGTACCCGTGATCCTTATACCCCAAATCCAAAAGTAAATGTACATGAATTGATTCGTTATGGGAAAGAAAAAAATGTAGGCGTAATCCTTTGGCTAACCTGGTTAACAGTCGAAAATAATTTCGATTTATTTGAAACTTTCAAAAAATGGGGCGTTGCCGGTGTGAAAATAGATTTCATGGATCGCAGCGACCAATGGATGGTAAATTATTATGAACGAGTTGCAAAAGAAGCAGCAAAGAATGAATTACTAATTGATTTTCACGGCTCATTCAAACCGTCCGGATTAGAGCAAAGGTATCCAAATGTACTTTCTTATGAAGGTGTACGAGGAATGGAGCAAATGGGAGGAGCTACACCCAACAATAGTTTATTATTTCCTTTTATAAGAAATATTGCAGGTCCAATGGATTATACACCCGGTGCCATGATCAGCATGCAACCCGAAGTTTATAGTTCACGACGTCCAAATTCCGCAAGTATCGGCACACGAGCCTATCAGTTAGCCCTATATGTTGTTTTTGAGAGTGGAATTCAAATGTTGGCAGATAATCCCACAATGTATTACCGTAATCAAGATTGTACAGATTTTATCACGAAGGTACCAACGACCTGGGACGAAACAAAAGTACTTGAAGCCAAAGTCGGCGAATATATTGTAGTAGCCAAACGAAAAGGAGAAAAATGGTTTATTGGAGCAATAACCAATGGTAAAGAATCAGAAAGGACTTTTACGTTGAATATGGATTTTTTGAAAGTCGGCAAAACATACGATATGATTTCATTTGAAGATGGCATTAATGCAGGGAGACAAGCCATGGATTATCGCAAGAAAATTTCTCGTGTCACTTTAAAAGATCCCCTACAAATTAAATTAGTGAAGAATGGCGGATGGGCAGCGATACTGCAATAATTGTTAGATTGTAATAATAATTTATTAATTTTGCTGTTCAATAAAAAAATCACTATTAACTCAATTATAATGAATAAAGAAAAGAAATTCATACTACCTGAAAAGGAAATTCCTACACAATGGTATAACATTATGGCTGACATGAAAAATAAGCCAAAACCGTTATTGAATCCTGCAACACGAGAAGCAATTAAACCAGAAGATTTATATCCGGTTTTTAACGAAGAATGCAGCAAACAGGAATTGAATACAACAGATGTGTGGATTGATATTCCCGAAGAAGTTAGAGATAAATATAAGATTTACAGATCGACACCAATGGTTAGAGCTTATGAATTAGAAAAAGCTTTAGATACACCAGCACATATTTATTTTAAGAATGAAAGTGTTAGTCCTGTAGGATCTCATAAATTAAATTCCGCTTTGGCTCAAGCCTATTATTGTAAGAAACAAGGAATTACCAATATAACTACTGAGACTGGAGCCGGACAGTGGGGTACAGCTCTATCTTTTGCTGCAAAGGCATTTGGCTTGGAATTAGCTGTTTATATGGTAAAAATCAGTTTTGAACAAAAGCCATATCGTCGTTCATTGATGCAAGCTTGGGGAGCTCATGTTATTGCATCGCCAAGTATGTCCACAAAAGCCGGCAGGAAAATACTGACTGAAAATCCTAAATATCAGGGAAGTTTGGGTACAGCTATTTCAGAGGCAATTGAGCTTGCATTACAAACCACCAATTGTAAATATACTTTGGGTAGTGTATTAAACCATGTTGCATTACACCAAACAGTGATTGGTTTGGAAGCTGAAAAACAAATGGAAATGGCAGATGATTATCCAGATGTTGTTATTGGTTGTTTTGGTGGAGGTTCAAATTTTTCTGGAATTTCTTTTCCTTTTATGCGTCATAAGATCAATGGAGATAATAATACCCGATTTGTTGCCGCAGAGCCATCATCATGTCCCAAATTGACACGTGGAGTATTTCAATATGATTTTGGAGATGAAGCCGGTTATACGCCATTATTTCCTATGTATACACTTGGCCATCAATTTCAGCCAGCTCATATTCATGCAGGAGGTTTACGTTATCATGGTGCAGGTCAGATTGTGAGTCAGCTTATGAATGACAACTTAATGGAAGCGATGGATATTCCTCAGTTAGAGTCATTTGACGCAGGTATTTTATTTGCACAGACAGAAGGTATTTTGCCAGCTCCTGAATCAAATCATGCCATTGCTGCAGCTATCCGCGAAGCAAAAAAAGCAAAAGAAGAAGGAACTAAAAAAACTATTTTGTTCAATTTATCGGGACATGGATTTGTTGATATGACAGCTTATGATCAATATTTGTCGGGTGATTTAACAAATTATTTTTTGTCGGATAATGATATAACTAAAACTACAGATTTGCTTGAGAAAATCATTTAATAGAGTTATAAAAGTGAAAATAAAACAATTACTACTTTCTTTTATGCTATTTGGATATGCAGCTTTTTCGTTCTCCAGTGAAACAGATTCTACTGCATATCCCAGTTTCAAGTTTGACGGAACCTTAAAAAATAAATTCGAGTATGTTCCTGAAGTTGGCACATCACGTTTTTCGGTAAGGAATTCGCGATTGGGTGTATCCGGGAAAATATTTCCTATGGTAGACTATAGAGCTCAAGTCGAGTTGAGCAGTGAAGGCAAGTTTCAAGTTCTTGATTTAAGCGGTTCAATTAAGCCTTATGAAGGATTATCTTTTACTCTTGGTCAGACCAGTATTCCAATTTATAATTCATACACGACCAATCCAGGTACCATGATGTTTGCCAACAGAACATTTTTGGCAAAATATTATGGTGGTACTCGTGATATTGGATTTCTCACTAAATATGATTTTGATGCATTGCAAATTCCAATGAGTGCTGAATTCGGGATTTTTAATAGTAACGTTATTAATAGTCCCACTTGGCGCGATAAGCTATCTTACGCAGCTCGTATCAGTTTTGGAGACATGAAAGGATTTAGGTCGACTTTTAAAGTATATGATTATCCTAACTCACCTGAAATACACCATTTCATGTACGGTGCCGACTTAAGATATGAAGGCAAAAATTGGAAAGTTGAAACTGAAGCAATGAAAAGAGATGATAAAGTGAATAATGATAAAGATCTTTTTGCATATTATCTTCAAGGAGCGTATAGCTTTAAGCTAAAAGAGAATTACATGTTTAAAAATATTATGCCAGCGGTGCGTTATGATTTTATCGACCAAATTGCCGACAATAAGATAGATGTCAGTCGCCTCACATTTGGATTAGGTTTTGGATTAGGTAAAAAAGCATTCAGTTCGCTTCTACGTATTGATTACGAGTGGTATTTTAAAAACAATCAACTCGATTTTTTGAATCAGTATGAGGAGATGGATGCCGATAAATTAACAGTTGAATTAGTGTATATATTTTGAATCATTCTAAATAATATATATATTTGCCAAATATAAATGAATTCTGAAAGTATCATTTAGTTAGTATGAAACAGAACATATCAATATTTTTTCTACTTATAATGCTGGTGGTTGGTGTTCAACCTACACTTGCCATGCATTTTTGTGGAAACGATTTGCATTCTGTAAGTGTTTTGAATGAGACACTTAATAATTCATGCTGTACAAATGATACTTCCACGAATTCGAATAACGATCAAACTTGTGAATTGGAGCATGATGCCTGCTGCGATACACAAAATGTTGAATTATCCACTGATAGTTTTGACAAACAGTTAACTATTTCTGTTTCATCACCCACGATTGATAAAGTATGGGTTGGTTTCACTCAAAAACTCAACCAAGATATTCATGGAAATGAACTTGTTAAACAACGTTTTTTTCCTGAAATAGGAATCTTTAAGCAAAATATTAACCTTCTGACTTTTATCTGTATTTATAGAATTTGATTTTACAGGTCAATAAGAAACCTTATTGACAATTAAACTGTTATATCATTTTATTGTGATATAACTTGTTGTTTATGTATCTGTAAATTTAAATAACAATACAAATAAAAGTTACTACTGTGATCAATAAAATAATTAAATACTTTCTTGAGAACAGATTGATTACAATCATGTTACTTATAGCCGTAATCTTATTAGGAGTAGTTACGGCACCCTTTAACTGGAAAGAAACGTTTTTACCAAGAAACCCTATTCCAGTAGATGCCATTCCAGATATTGGTGATAATCAGCAAATTGTTGCCACAGAATGGATGGGACGATCTCCCAAAGACATTCAAGAGCAAGTTACTTACCCATTGACAACCACATTGTTGGGTATACCAGGTGTTAAAACGATACGCAGCTCCTCGATGTTTGGTATGTCATTTATCTACATCATCTTTGAAGATAATGTGGAATTTTACTGGAGTCGCTCGCGCGTATTAGAAAAGTTAAATTCTTTGCCACCCGGTACTCTGCCCGAAGGAGTACAACCAACGTTGGGCCCAGATGCTACTGCATTGGGGCAGATTTATTGGTACACATTGGAAGGACGTAATCCAGAAACAGGGAAACCATCCGGAGGTTGGGATCCTGATGAATTAAGAAGTATTCAGGATTTCCAAGTTAAATATGCCTTATCCAGTGCTGATGGAGTTTCGGAAGTAGGATCAATAGGCGGTTTTATAAAAGAATATCAAGTTGATATAGATCCGAACGCAATGCGAGCATTCAATGTTACAATAATGGATGTAATGAATGCAGTACAGAAAAGTAATCTGGATATTGGAGCTGAAACGGTTGAAATAAATAAAGCAGAATATTTAGTAAGAGGCTTGGGATATTTAAGACAAGTCTCAGATTTGGAAGAGTCGGTTATTACCGTGAGAGATGGTATTCCTGTAAAGATTAAAGATGTTGCATTTGTAACAATAGGACCAGCACCTCGCAGAGGCGCACTTGACAAAGAAGGAGTTGAAGCTGTTGGAGGAGTCGTCGTCGCTCGTACCGGATCTAATCCGATGCAGGTAATAGACAATGTGAAAGAGAAAATCAAAGAGATGGATTCCGGGTTACCTCAGAAGACCTTAGCCGATGGCAGTATATCAAAGGTCACTGTAGTACCTTTTTATGATAGATCCGGTTTGATTCATGAAACGATTGGAACGTTAGAATCGACGTTGACACATGAAATTTTGATTAGTATTATAGTGATTATCGCATTAATTCTAAATTTACGAGCATCCATTATAGTCTCTACAATGTTACCTATTTCTGTACTTGCCACTTTTATCATTATGAAAATGAGTGGAGTTGCAGCCAATATTGTTTCATTATCAGGGATTGCCATTGCAATAGGTATTATTGTAGATGTTGGAGTTGTGATTGTCGAAAATGTTATACGAAGTCGCGAGTTAGAACCGAACAAGTATATTTCCGGTGGTAAACCTCTTCTCAATTTAATTTTTAAAGCCACCAGTGAAGTATCAGGAGCTATAGTTACATCAATGGCAACCATCATCATAAGTTTTATTCCAGTATTTGCTTTAGAAGCTCAGGAAGGTCGACTATTCCATCCGCTGGCATTTACAAAAACATTTGTTCTATTATCCTCTTTGATACTAGGTCTTACTATTTTGCCAACATTGATTTATTATGTTTTCTCGTTCAAGATAACATCTCAAAAAGTAAGAAAAGCAGCAAATTATATACTTATTATAGGAGGTATATTATTATTGATATTAACGGGATCATGGGCAACCATTGGACTTTCGTTAATAGGTTTGAATGGTCTTTTTGGTTATAAATGGAAGAATCCCAAGACTCAAAACCATGTAAATATTGGAATTGTTTTAGCAATAGCCATTTATTATTTAACTGTTGAATGGCTGCCGTTAGGGCCACAGAATGGAACCCCCGTCAACTTTATTATGGTTGTAGTGATGATCTTTTTAATAATAGGCTTATTATGGTTATTTGTAAGATATTATGAAGAAATACTAAGATGGTCTTTGGATCACAGATGGAAGTTTATGATGATACCCATTTTCACTATTTTATTTGGAGTAGTGATATGGATGGGTTTTGATAAAACTTTTGGTGTTGTAGCCAAAGGATTTGAAACTGTGGGATGGAAATCGTTTAGGCAAACCGCTTTATGGGAAGGGCCAAGTAAGCTGTTTTCAGGTCTTGGAAATGAGTTTATGCCAAGTTTGGATGAAGGCTCTTTTCTGTTAATGCCCACGAGCATGCCACATACGGGAGTCGAGCAGAATTTACAATATATTGAGACATTAGACAGAAGGATAAGTGCCATACCAGAAGTTGAGACAACAGTAGGCAAATGGGGTCGTGTAAATTCCGCATTAGATCCAGCTCCGATACAAATGTTTGAAAATACAATATCCTATCTGCCAGAATATATATTAGATGAGAACGGAAAACGAGAACGATTTAAAGTAAACAGAAAAGGAGAGTTTATCTTAAAAAATGGTTTGACCTATAATCCAGCTGATGGATTTAAACTTATTCCAGCTGACAGTTTGATAATAGATAAAAGAGGTAATTATTTTAGACAGTGGCGTCCTGAAATAAAAAAGCCAGACGATATTTGGCAAGAGATTGTCAATGTTTCTCATATTCCCGGGTTAACTTCCGCGCCCAAACTTCAACCTATTGAAGCGAGGCAAGTAATGCTTTCAACCGGAATGAGAGCACCTATGGGAATAAAAGTATTGGGTCCTGATTTGGAATCGATAGAACAAGGTGGAAAATTATTAGAAGCAGCGTTAAAGGATGTATCTTCGATTATCCCATCCACTGTATTTTATGACCGAGCAGTCGGCGCCCCATATATTGAAATTAAATTGAATCGTCAGAATATGGCTCGATACGGATTGACTGTCGCAGACCTACAGGAAGTTATCAGTACAGCCGTAGGAGGAATGCCGTTGACTACCACTGTTGAAGGTCGAGAAAGATATCCCGTACGAATTCGTTATCCACGAGAAATGAGGAGTAATCCTGAAGACTTAAAAAAGATCATAATTCCTACAGCAAGTGGAGTACAGATACCATTAGGAGATGTAGCAGAAATCGAATTTACCAGAGGTGCTCAGATGATTCAAAGTGAAAACAGTTTTTTGCTTGGTTATGTTATTTTTGACAAAGTTGAAGGTAAAGCAGAAGTAGAAGCTGTGAAAGATGCAGCAAAAGTGTTGAACGCCAAGTTAAGTTCCGGTGAACTTGTATTACCAAAAGGCGTATCCTATGAATTTGCCGGTAATTTTGAACAACAAGCAAGAGCTGCTCGCAGATTAGCAATTATCATTCCTATTGTTTTAGCATTGATTCTACTTGTACTCTATTTTCAGTTTAAGACAATTACCGCATCGTTAATTCATTTCTCAGGAGTTTTTGTCGCTTTAGCCGGTGGATTTATTCTGCTTTGGCTATACGGTCAACCTTGGTTTTTGGATTTTTCAATTGAAGGTACCAATCTGCGTGACATATTTCATATGCATCCCATCAATTTAAGTATAGCTGTCTGGGTTGGTTTTATCGCCCTGTTTGGTATTGCCACAAACGATGGTGTTTTAATGGGTACTTATATCCATGATATATTTGAAGAAAGGAAACCTTCGACAGAACATGATATTAGGGAAGCCGTTGTTTTTGCAGGTAAAAAACGAGTAAGACCTGCGGTTATGACTTTAGCAACTACACTTATCGCGTTATTGCCAGTATTGACCTCAAACGGAAAAGGTTCAGATATTATGATACCCATGTCTATTCCTACTTTTGGGGGAATGCTCATTCAATCCATGACCATGTTTGTAGTTCCAATTTTACAATGTTGGTGGAGAGAATCGGCACTTAAAAAAGGTAAACAAATTGAAGAGTAAAATTAAAGAAAATGAATTTAAGAAATATAATATTATCAGTAAGTAGTGCTGTTATAATACTTCTTTCAAGTTTAAACGCTTATGGGCAGGGCACTGATTCTTTGAATCATTATCTGCAAGCAGCGATACAAAATAACGAAGGAATAAAAGCAGATTATTACTCCTATAAAGCCGCCCTGGATAAAATTCCACAAGCAGGAGCATGGTTAGATCCCACATTGGAATCAGGTTTTTATCTGAGTCCAATGGAGCTTATAGGAGGAAAAGAAATTGCCAATTTCAGTCTGATGCAAATGTTTTCGTGGCCTGGTACCCGCAAAGCAGCTCAGACAGAAATGGAGCATATGGCAAATATGGAGTTTGAAAAGTACCGAGAATCCGTTAATCAACTTTATTTTGATGTATATGATCAATGGTTTAAATTGAACACACTGCAACAACGATTGATTAATTATAAGGACAATAAAGAATTGTTGAATATCCTCGAAGAGTTGGCGTTATTAAAGTATTCTTCAAGTGGAAGTTCAAGTTCTTATCCCGCCAGTTCTCCACGTCCTTCTACTTCTTCGGCACCTGTTTCATCAGGAGGAGGAATGTCCGGGATGACCGGTATGGGAGGCGTTAATGCTTCATCAGTGCAAAGCAGTTCAACTTCGCGGGTGTCAGGCATGGGAGGTTCTGGTTCTTTCTCCATGGGAGGTATGAGCAGTTCTTCAGGTGGCATGTCGGATGTGTTGCGTATTAAACTTGAGATTGCAGAATTGAATAGTAATATTGAGACAGTTTTATCTGAAATAAATACAGAAAAGGCAAAGTTCAATACATTGTTAAATCGTCCTATTGAAAGTGAAGTTATTCTTCCTGATTCGTTTGAAATAATTCCTTTCCATTTTGATTTGAATTCATCTTTGCAAAAAGTCGCGTCCGATAATCCGATGTTGGGAATGATCAAAGAAGAAGGATTGGCCTATAAGGCAAAGGGAGAAATGGACAAAAAAATGAGCTATCCCATGTTTGGTATTGGACTGGAATATATGCTTATTGGTAAAAGCAGTTCTACTATGGATCCTATGTCCTCAATGGCTGCAGCAGTCGGTACATCCAGTATGAATGGCATGGATATGGTGATGCCGATGGTATCGGTCACAATTCCTCTCTATCGAGGAAAATACAAAGCACAACAACGCGAGAGCATGAACAGACAACAAGCAACTGTTTCGAGATTTACAGATACTTACAAGCAGTTGGAAGCAGAGTTGGTCCGTTCTAATCATTTTTTAGAAGATGCTGTTCGCAAAATCCAGTTATATAAAGAACAAACAAAGTTGGCTACCACCACCTATGACCTGATAGTTCAAGAATATGCATCCGGAAAGAGTGATCTTTCCAATGTAATTCAGGTTCAAAGACAATTACTGGATTATAGACTAAAAGAAATTGAGTCTATTGCGTCATATAATACGATGGTTGCAGCTATTCAAAAAATTCTTTCATTCACAGATAAAAATAACAGAAAATGAACAATTATAAATTCAAAAAGATATTTGTAAACCGAAATGTGATGTACAGCATTTTGTTTGTTGCAGGAGTTCTAATAGGAATTTTCTTTATGAAAACTTGCACTAGCACGAGAGAAGCGGCTAAAGAAGTAGTAGCTGCTGATACACATGATCATGAACATGAAGCAGGTCAGTTGTGGACTTGTTCAATGCATCCACAAATTAAGATGGACAAACCAGGTAAGTGCCCTATTTGCGGAATGGATTTGATTCCGCTTAAAACAAGTGCAAGCAGTGGTGAATCAGCTGATCCAAATGCGATTATGATGTCGGAGGAAGCCATTGCCTTGGCAAATATTCAGACAACAAAAATAGGCAAGTCAGATCCTAAGAAAAAGCTCGAGTTATATGGAACAATAGAAGTAGATGAGCGACTATCCAAAACTCAGACATCACATATAAGTGGTCGTATTGAAAGTTTATCAGTAAATTTTACAGGAGAATTGGTGCGACAAGGTCAGACTATCGCAACAGTTTATTCACCAGAATTACTGAATGCCCAAAAAGAGTTGCAGGAAGCCATAAAAATGCAACAAATTCAGCCAGCTCTTGCTCAAGCCGCACGTGAAAAACTTCGTTTATGGAAGCTTACAGATACACAGATTGAAGCTATAGAAAAATCGGGAACTGTAGCCCCGTTAATGGAAATTAAGGCAAATACGGGTGGGGTAGTTGTAACAAAGTTAGTGAATGAAGGTGATTATGTGAATCAAGGTAGTCCGCTTTATGAAGTAGCAAATCTTTCGCAAGTATGGGCTGTATTTGATGCATATGAAGTAGATCTTCCTTTTTTGAAAGTAGGAGACAATTTAGAGTTTTCAGTCCGTGCCTTACCCGGAAAAACTTTTACCGGGAAAATATCATTTATTGATCCCATGTTAGATCCGACAACACGTACATCAAAAGTAAGGGTAGTAATATCAAATAGTGGAATGCAGTTTAAACCAGGTATGTATGCTGTAGCAACAGTAAATGCTCCAATTCGTCAAGCAGGAAATGATATTATCATTCCAAAATCCGCGATATTATGGACAGGTGAACGTTCCATTGTATATGTTAAACAAGCCAATGCTGAAATGCCTTCATTTTTACTTAGAGAAGTTGTACTTGGTCCATCTTTGGGTGATTCATATATAATACTTTCAGGTCTTTCTGAAGGAGAGGAAATTGTTACAAACGGAGTATTCACAATTGATGCGAGTGCCCAATTAGAGGGAAAACGAAGCATGATGAATTCGGAGGTATCAAAGCCTATGACAGGTCACGAAGGTCATACCATGTCAGGCGAATCTACCAGTCATGAAGACCACAAAATGTAAAAATTATAATAAACTATTAATATTTAAAACAACAATAATGAAAAAGATTATTTTATCAATTATGGTAATTGGAGGATTTATTTTTGCTGCTTGTAATTCAAGCACTTCCAATAAACAACAATCTGAAACTCAAAGTAAGGCAATGGATCATTCCACAATGACCGATTCGACAATGAATGCGGCAGAGGGTGAGCATGCCATGTTAAATGTAAATGGGCTTTGTGAAATGTGTAAACAACGCATTGAGACAGCCGCTCTGAATGTAAAAGGTGTGACTTCTGCTGACTGGAATATTGAAAAGAAAGTATTACATGTTAATTTCGATCCGAATGTGACGAATATAGATGCGATTAGTAAAGCGATAGCGGATGCAGGACATGATACTGATAAGTACAAAGCAACTCAGGCAGCTTATGATGCTTTACCCAGTTGCTGCAAATACAGAGATTAACTAATTGATTTTTTCATAGCGGGTGGAATTGTACCACCCGTTATGAATATATTCTGAATCAGATTCCTTTAAACAGTAACCAGGAAACTAATAATGTTAGTATTATATTGAAACCTTGAGCTGATAAAAATGCCCATATGTATTTAGCATTTGATTTTTTAAAGATGTATCTGAAATCTGTTTCAAGTCCAATACAAATAAATGCTAGTGAGAAAAGAATCTCTCGTGCTCCTTTATTCGCTATTTTAGAAAGTTCTTTAGCCGAATCCGCTTCAATTAAGAAACTAAAGGCAAGAGATGCGAGGATAAATCCTATTACAAATTTTGGAAATCTTTCCCAGAGAACAGAGCCTGAAGGACGAATATCGTTGTTTGTGCCTTTCATTGACCAGTAGAGAGAGATTACAAAAGCCGCTACTCCTAAAAGTACATTCTGAGCAGACTTGATGATAACACTATATTGTTCAGCTGTTTCGCCAATAAATTTTCCGGATGCCACAACAGCTGCAGTAGTATCAATGGTTCCTCCCAACCATGCTCCAGCTACTTCTTCTGTCAATCCTATTTCTTTTGCAATCCAAGGCAATATATACATCATTGGTATAGCAACAATTAGAACAAGAGATACAACAAATGACAGTTTTTTTGGGTCTCCTTTGATAGCACCACTAGTAGCTATTGCTGCTGAAACACCACAAATAGATACAGCACTGGAAAGGAGTGTGGACATTTCTTTATCTACTTTGAAAATCTTAGTAGATATCCAAAAACTAAAATACCACACGCAGAAAACAACTATAACCGCTTGTATTAATCCAAGAGCTCCAGCTTTCATGATTTCATTGAAAAGTATGGAACTTCCCAGTATTACCAAGCCAGCTTTAATATAATATTCACTCCGTACCGCAGGTCTCATCCATTTGGGAAGTCCCACAGTATTACGTATAAGTAAACCGATGATTACAGCAAAGAATACAGATTCGAGACCTGTTTTTTTGATTTCAGGTAACGCACTTAAATATTTTGCCGCAAGTGCAAGCACAAAAACGACAACAAAAGAAAGCAAGAAACCTAAGCTTTTTGTGTTACCCATAAAAAGGTATCCAAGCCAGGTTAGAATGCCGATAACAAAAAATAAAATTATGTTATTTGACATAAAAGTCGGGGCAATAGTAACAAAGATAAGAATGATCAGACCGATCAAGGTAGAAGTCCAATCTTCAGTTTTTAAAGATTTAATCATGTTTGAGAAATTAATACTTTTTGTAGTTTATTTTTGATTGTTGTGTGCAAATATAGCAACTTTTTTCAAATTCATAATTATGACTATCTTTGTGTAGTCAACTTCATTTATATTTATATTTATCTTATGATTGATAAAAATGCACAATTCTATAAATTAGGTTACGCTTTAAGCGGAGGTGGTGCAAAAGGCTTTGCTCATTTGGGAGTTTTAAGAGTGTTAGAAGAACATGGTCTAAAACCAAAAATAATTACAGGGACAAGTGCAGGTTCATTAGCCGGAGTTTTTTATGCTGATGGTTTTGAACTGGAAGAAATAATGGATCTTTTTAAAGGAAAACAATTTAAAGAATTTGTAGAAGTTGCAATCCCAACATCCGGTTTTTTCAAGGCTACGGGCATTGCCAAGTTCCTCAAGAACAATTTACGTTCCACTAAGTTTGAACAATTGCAAATCCCTTTTCATGTAGTCGCGACTAATTGGGACTCAGCAGAAATTGCTGTTTTTTCAGAGGGTAATCATTTGGTTGATGCAGTTGTAGCGTCATGTACAATTCCTATCATTTATCAACCTGTAGAAATTGATGGCGTGAATTACATTGACGGAGGTGTCCTTAAAAACTTTCCTGTATCCATTATCCGTGACATGTGTAAGTATGTAATTGGTGTAAATGTTGCTGTTTTTAGTCCTCCTGAAACCAAATACAACATCCGTAAAACTATTGCCCGTTATTTTGATATATCTTCGAAATCAAATACTTTAAGAGATAAAGAGCTCTGCGATATACTGATTGAGATTGAAGGGTTGGAAAGAATGTCTATGTTTGATTTACATAACATGAATGAAATAGCGCTATTGGGTCATAATACAGCAATTAAAGCATTAGATAATGACAAAGCCAAGCGTATAATTCACAGATGCAGAAAGTACGATAAACTAACAGAAGACTTTAGATTTTTGAAAAATAAAGTATTGGTTAATAAGGATCCAAATTCACTTGATAAATCTGAGGAAAATTAAATCAAATAATTAAAAGATTATTTTTCTTCTTTACTTTTCTTTGTTTCAAGATAATCAATTAAAGCAAGTGATTTTTGTTTTTCTATTGTCAGTTCATTCATTTGCTTCATTAGATTATATAATTCATAAGATAGTGCAATTCCTTTTTTGCTTGCCTGTGACATTTGAGTGGTTACTGTTTTGTTACCGATAAATGTAAGTGAAAGAGGTTCGTTTTGGAAAGAATAAATAAATTTTGCCAATCCATTCTCGTCTTTTGCAGTGAAACGAACAATCTCATAATTACCAACTTTGTAATTTAGTCCATCAGCAGTTACTTTATTAGTTTCTACAAATGTAGTATCATTGCGAGTTATCTTTAATTGATTATGATTGATTGATCTATTTGACAATACGCTTTCAATAAACATATCGCCAGTTTCTTCAACAGCGCTCCTTAACGAGTTTGTGCCAAGTGCATTGTCTAAAGGATAATTTTTAGGAATATACATTCCGTGATCCATATATTGATCTTTATAATAATTAAATTGAGATTTAAGCATTTTCAATTGTTGTTCTCCTGCTTTTAGTGCTGAATCGCAAAAAGTGATGTTTTTGGTGTTTTCTGCATAACGTACTTCATTCAATAAAGTGATGCTTTGCTTTATTACATCAAAGTTCTTGGGAAACAGTGCTTTAATGCTATCAATCTTAAGTTTAGCTTCGTCATAACGACCATTTTCATAAGCTGTTTTAGCTGAAATTAAATAATTCTCAGCTTCTTTGTTTTGATTAGTGCAAGAGGCTAACTGCATGATCAATAGTAATAAAGAAAAGAGAAGGATATGAGTAATTTTAGTCATTTATAAAAACTTTGTGATTATCAATATGGCAAATGTACAAAATTATTCAACTGTCAAAGGGGTTTTGAGCTGTAAAAATTGTATTTTTGCATTCGTTAAATATAAGAATCAAATGGAAGTCTCACAAAGAGAAATATTAAATTTTTTAGATAAAGATATTCTTCATCTGATTTCGCAATCCGCAGATGAATTGCATCTTGAATGCTATGTTATAGGTGGTTATGTGCGTGATTTCTTTCTATATAGACCATCAACAGATATAGATATTGTAACCATTGGTAAGGGAATTGATTTGGCAAAAGCTGTTGCAAAGAAATTAGGTAAGGGTGCATATCTCTCTGTTTTCAAGACATTTGGTACTGCACAAGTGAAATATAAGAATTATGAACTTGAATTTGTTGGTGCAAGAAAAGAATCTTATTCTCAAGATTCACGTAATCCTGAAGTGGAAGATGGAACATTAGAAGATGATCAAAACAGGCGTGACTTTACAATAAACGCACTTGCTTTCTGTTTGAATAAAGAGCGTTATGGGGAATTACTTGATCCATTTAACGGTTTGGATGATATGGAAAATCTAATTATCAGGACTCCTTTAGATCCAGATATTACTTTCAGTGATGATCCATTACGAATGATGCGAGCAATAAGGTTTGCCTCTCAATTGGGATTTGATATCTATACAGAGACTTTTGATTCTATTTTAAAAAATAAAGATCGTATTCTGATTGTTTCTAAAGAACGAATTGTAGATGAGTTAAATAAGATCATTTTATCACCGAAGCCATCTATTGGTTTTATTTTGTTGGATAAAACAGGTATTCTTGAAATTATATTTCCTGAACTTTTAGCATTGAAAGGTGCTGAAACGAAAGATGGAGTGGGGCATAAGGATAATTTTTACCATACGCTAAAGGTGTTGGATAATATTTCTCTTTGTTCTGATAATTTATGGCTTCGATGGGCTGCATTACTTCATGATATTGGAAAACCCAATACCAAAAGATGGGATCCTAAACTAGGTTGGACTTTTCATAATCATAACTATATGGGTGAAAAAATGATACCCAAAATTTTTGCACGAATGAAGCTTCCATTAAATGAAAAGATGAAATACACGCAAAAGATTGTATCACTTCACATGCGACCAATGCAATTGGTGGAAGAAGTTGTTACTGATTCTGCTGTGAGGAGACTTTTATTTGATGCTGGGGATGATATTGATGATTTAATGAGGTTATGCGAAGCTGATATAACTTCTAAAAATCCAGAGAAAGTACGCAAGTTTACTCAAAATTTTAAAATAGTTAGGCGCAAACTAAAAGAAATAGAAGAAAAGGATCGGATTCGTAATTTTCAACCACCAGTCGACGGGAATGAAATAATGGAGATTTTTGGTTTAGATCAAGGTCGTGAAGTGGGTTTACTTAAAAATGCTATTAAAGAAGCTATTCTTGACGGTATAATTCCAAATGAACATGATGCTGCATTTAATTTTATGCTTAAAGAGGCTGAAAGCAATTTTGGTTTGATTCCTGTAAAGGACAAAGACAATAATAAATTGGGCTAAAAGACTTATTTACCCAAGATTTTGTTATCTTTGTATTTAATTTAGATTTAAGAGCATTGTCTTTTTCCGATCAACCGATCCTAAATTTATGGCAAAAAAAAAGAAGATTAGCAAAGCAAGATTTGTAAATGCAAAAATTACGTCAACTATTAGTATAACGTTAGTTTTACTTCTTTTGGGTGTTACTATATTATTGCTTTTTCTGGGTAATGGCATATCAACTTACGTGAAAGAGAATATGAGTTTTAGCGTAATGTTATCTAATGACATTACCGAATCAGGAATCACAAAGATTCGTAAGAATTTAGATGCTATGCCTTTTGTGAATTCATCTCGTTTTATCAGTAAAGAGGAAGCTAAAGAGCAATTAATTAAAGAGTTAGGTGAAGATCCTGAAGAACTTTTGGGTTATAATCCTGCACAAGATGTAATTGAAATATATCTGAAATCGGAATATACGAATAGCGATAGTCTTGAAAGCGTAACTAAGTTAATAAAAGCAGAAAACAATGTAGATGATTTATTGTATCAACAAGAAGCTGTAGATATAATAAATAATAATTTGACTAAAATTACTACAGTATTATTATTTCTTGCTTTAGTTTTGTTGTTTATATCATTTACACTTATACGAAATACAATACGATTGACTATTTATTCAAAACGATTTTTAATTAATACAATGCAGCTTGTTGGTGCTACCGGAAGATTTATTCGTCGCCCCTTTGTTGCAAATACTGTGTTTATAGGTGTTATAGCCGGAATTATAGCAGATGCACTTATTTTAGGTTCTCTCTATTATTTTAGTAAAGAATTTGCTCAACTAAGTTCTATTATTAGTGTGACAGATTTGATTATTATATTTAGTTCTGTTATTTTAATGGGTGTTGTCATTACTTCTATAGCAACAATTCTGTCTGTGAATCATTTTCTGAAGATGGAACGCGATAGTATGTTTTATGTATAATCTGTTTTTTATAAATATATAGCTTATGTCTCAAAGAAACTTCGCATTAGGTAAAACTAATTTTATAATTATTGGAATTGCAATATTTGTAATTATTCTTGGATTTATACTTATGGCTGGGCCATCTTCATCACCAGAGGCTTTTGAACCAGATATTTTTAGTGCAAAACGCATTAAGATTGCTCCTATTGTTTGTTTGGTAGGTTTTTTATTGGTTATCGTTGGAATCCTTTTCCCATCCAAAAACAATTCATCAGAAAATATTGATACAAAATAATTGTTAATATTCAGATGAGTTATTTAGAAGCGATTATTATTGCAATAGTTGAAGGTCTTACTGAATTTTTACCTGTTTCTTCGACAGGACATATGATTATAGTACAAGCATTGCTTGGAATAGAGAGTACTGAATTCACCAAATTTTTTACTGTAAATATTCAATTTGGTGCTATTTTATCTGTTGTTGTACTTTATTGGAATCGTTTTTTCAAAATGAAACCTATAAAAGTATTCGATAAAGAAGCTGTTATAGGACTTTCTGGTTGGAATAAATTAAAAACTTATATCAGTAGGTTTATAAATAAATTTGATTTTTATTGGAAGTTATTTTTAGCATGTATTCCAGGATTAGTTCTAGGATTGCTATTTGGTGATGCTATAGATGCAGCTTTAGGGAGCGTTATTATTGTTTGTGTAATGCTTGTTATTGGAGGCGTTTTAATGCTATTCGTTGACTTATGGCTTAAGAATACATCCGAAAATCAGTCTATTTCGACCAAACGAGCATGGTTGATTGGCTTTAGTCAATGTGCCGCTATGTTTTTACCTGGATTATCACGTTCAATGGCTACAATTTTGGGAGGAATGGCCACAAAACTTAATAGAAGAAATGCTGCTGAATTTTCTTTCTTTTTGGCTGTTCCAACAATGTTGGGAGCTTCATTGATTAAAATGATTGGTGTTATGAAAGAGCCAGGTGGAGCATCATTATTGTTGGATAATTTAATGTTATTGATTGTTGGTAATGTTGTAGCTTTTATTGTAGCAATGATTGCTGTTAAGTTTTTTATTGATTATCTAACAAAACATGGATTTAAGTCATTCGGGATTTATAGAATTATTGTCGGAGGTTTTTTGTTGACACTGATTCTTTCTGGCTATAATTTAAGTATGTTCTAATTTTTAACAAATGGATTTTATAGAAGGCGAAATATTATATGTTAATAAACCTCTGCATTGGACTTCTTTTAGAGTGGTAAAGGTTGTTCGAGCAAAAATTTGTCAACGATTAAAAATAAAAAAATTAAAAGTAGGACATGCCGGCACGCTTGATCCTTTAGCAACAGGTGTAATGATTCTTTGCACAGGGAAAAAAACAAAAGAAATAGAGAGATTACAAGCTCATACTAAAGAATATATTGCTGATATTCGTTTGGGTGCCACTACACCTTCTTTTGATCTTGAAACAGAAATAGACAACAAATTTTCAATTGAACATATCACAAAAGAAAAAGTAGAAAATGCACTTCAAAATTTTATTGGCGAAATTAATCAGGTTCCACCTTCTTATTCTGCTTGTAAAGTTGATGGACGACGTGCATATGATTTAGCCAGAAATAACGAAGAAATTGAACTAAAACCAAAATTATTGGTTATAGATAAGATTGAATTGCTATCTTGCAATTTACCTGATATTAAAATCCGAGTGGTTTGCAGTAAAGGTACATATATTAGGGCTTTGGCACATGACATAGGTATAGCTCTTGAATCAGGTGCACATTTAACTGGTTTAGTGCGAACACGGGTAGGGGAGATTTCCTTAGAAAATTGTTTAAATATTGATCAATTAGATTCTTATTTTGAACAACATATTTTATAAATAAAAAAGAATAAAAGAAAAATATATATGAAGCTTTCACAATTCAAATTTAATTTGCCGGACGAACTAATCGCCAAATATCCCTCTCATTTCAGGGATGAAGCAAAATTGATGGTTCTACACAAAAAAACTGGTGAAATAGAACACCGTGTATTTAAAGATCTGTTAGATTATTTTCAACCACATGATTTTTTTATTTTTAATGACACAAAAGTTTTTCCCGCTCGTTTATTTGGAAATAAAGAAAAAACAGGAGCAAAAATTGAAGTCTTTCTGTTGCGTGAATTAAATCCAAGTCAACATCTTTGGGATGTTCTTGTGAATCCTGCCCGTAAGATAAGGATAGGTAATAAATTGTATTTTGGAGATAATGAAGAACTTGTGGCTGAAGTTATTGATAATACAACATCTCGTGGTCGTACGCTTCGTTTTTTATATGATGGAGAATATGAAGATTTTAAAAAACTATTGTTTTCGATAGGTGAAACTCCAATTCCTGAATATTTGGGAAGACTAGCAGAGCCTGAAGATGAGGAAAGATATCAAAATATATATTCTACAAATGAAGGAGCAGTTGTTGCTCCTGCAGCAGGTCTTCATTTCAGTCGTGAATTAATGAAACGTATGGAAATTAATGATATTGATTATGGATTTATTACTCTTCATAATGGTTTAGGTGCATATAGAGAAATTGACGTAGAAGATTTAACTAAGCACAAAATGGATTCAGAGCAAATCATTATTACTGAAGATTTATGTGATAATGTAAATAAGGCAAAAGATGAAGGACATAAAATCTGTGTGGTAGGTACTTCTGTTTTAAGAGCTATAGAAACTACAGTTAGTACTGATGGACACTTAAAACCAAGAGAAGGTTGGACAAATAAATTTATTTTTCCTCCATATGAATTTGGATTAAATAATGCTCTTATTACTAATTTTCATTTACCATTATCTCCTTTATTAATGATGGCATGTGCATTCGGTGGATATGAAAAAACAATAGATGCATATAAAATTGCAGTAAAAGAAGGATATAAATTTGGAGCATACGGAGATGCAATGTTGATTATTGATTAACAAATGGATTTTCATAACGTTTTTTTAGCTTTTGGTTCTAATTTAGGTAATAAAAAAGAAAATATAGAAATAGCTTATCAGAAAATCGAAAAGCAGATAGGGGAAATTATTTCCAAATCTGCTTTTTATATTACTAAACCTGAGGATTTTATTTCTAATAATTTCTTTGTCAATTCTGTTTGCTTGGTAGTCACTAAACTTAGTTTGACAGAAACATTTTCAATAACACAAAAGATTGAAATTGAGATAGGAAGAGCCGAAAAAACAATTAATGGTTGTTTTGCTGATCGATTAATTGATATTGATTTACTTCTGTATGATAGTATGATTGTAAACTCAATTGATCTAACTATCCCACATCCCAAATTTCATGCAAGAAGCTTTGTTTTGAAACCATTTGCCGAAATTGCCCCAGATGTTGTTCATCCTATTTTAAACAAAACTATAAGTGAATTGAATAATAATTTGCAATCTGACTAATGTACTATTTGTGTTTAATAAAAGTACCGTTATTCAGTTCTTCAAAAGCATGATCCAACTCTTCTCTTGTGTTCATCACTATGGGACCTCCCCATGCGATTGGTTCATCAAGCGCTTTACCTGATAGAAGAAGCATTCTTAATCCATTTTTTCCTGCTTTAATTATTATTTGTTCACCCTTATTGAAAAGAATCCCTGTATGAGAAGAAATTGAAGTTTGTTTTTCTCCAAATTCAGCATCCCCATCTACTAAATATGCAAATACATTTTCTATATCAATTGTTGGGATAGTCATTGATTTATTGGGAAAAACATTGATATCTAAATAAGTTGCTTTTACATAATCGGCTTGCATTGCACCCTTTGTTCCTTTGAATGAACCTGAAATAATTCGGACTTCTCCATTTTCATCTTTTACTAATGGAATTTTTTCAGCTTTTATGTCTCTATAAGCCGGATCAGTCATTTTGTCTTTTTGTGGTAAATTTATCCACAATTGAGCACCTAACATTCTATCTGATGCAATAGGCATTTCTTGATGAAGGATTCCACTTCCTGCAGTCATCCATTGACAGTCGCCAGCCATAATTGAACCTTTATTACCAAGGCTGTCTTCGTGATCCATCCTTCCATTTATAAGATATGTGACGGTTTCAATTCCTCTGTGAGGATGCCATGGAAATCCTTTAACGTAATCAGCAGGATCGTAGGAGTCGAAAGCATCAAGCATTAAAAAAGGATCCAATTCTTTCGTATCACGATACCCTATAACTCGTACTAAATTTACGCCTGCTCCATCAACAGCACGGTTTCCTTTAACTATTTTAATTATTTCTCTTGTTTTCATGTCGTTCATCATTATAATAAGCTTCTAAATTACATTAAAATATTTGTTTTACATATAGTTGTCAACATTTTCTATTAAATATAAACGTTTTGAATAATCTTATTTATATTTTATATTTGTATGTTCATCAAAAGTGAAATTATGAAAGAGAAAATAATTATTTATCAATTGTTTCCACGACTATTTGGAAATAAAAATTCAACTAGGAAATATAATGGGAATATTGAAGAAAATGGATGTGGTAAATTTAATGATATTACAGACAATGTTCTTTCTAAAATAAAAAAATCAGGATATACACATATTTGGTATATTGGAATTATAGCTCATGCTTCCACTACAAATTATACTGAATTCGGAATACCAAAACAATATCCAGAAATAATTAAAGGAAAAGCTGGTTCTCCTTATGCAATCAGAGATTATTATGATGTTGATCCTGATTTAGCTGAGAACATTGATAATCGGATGAAAGAATTTGAAGAATTAATAGATAGAACACATAAAGCTGGTTTAAAAGTATTTATTGATTTTGTTCCAAATCATTTAGCTCGAAATTACAGGTCAATAAATAAACCAGATAATATAGAAGACTTGGGAGAAAATGATAATTTTAATTATGCTTTTTCTCCTCAAAACAATTTTTATTATTTACCGAATGAACATCTATCTTTTAAATTTGTAGAAGATGAAAAAATGAACTATAATGAAAATCCAGTAAAAGCAACTGGAAATGATTGTTTTACTAATACTCCATCACAATTTGATTGGTATGATACTGTCAAATTGAATTATGGAGTTGATTATATGAATGGAATGAACAAACATTTTTTACCTATACCTAATACCTGGATAAAAATGAGGGATATTTTAATGTTTTGGGCTTCTAAAAATATTGATGGATTTAGATGTGATATGGCAGAAATGGTGCCGATTGAATTTTGGAGATGGGCTATTCTTCAAGTAAAAGATCAATACAACGATATTGTTTTTTTTGCTGAAACTTATAATCCTAATGAATATAGAAACTTCTTAGATTCTAATATTTTTAATTTTTTGTATGATAAAGTTGGATTATATGATGTATTAAGAAATGTTAGTTGTGGTATCAAACCTTCATCAGATATAACTTTTATATTAAATAATGTTGGGGATATTCAATCTAAGATGATCAATTTTATTGAAAATCACGATGAACAACGTGTTGCATCTGATTATTTTTTAGGTAATGGAAATAAAGCAATTGCATCTTTTATTTTGACTGCATGTATAAATTCTAATCCTATTATGGTATATGCTGGACAAGAATTTGGTGAAAGAGGTATGGATGAAGAAGGTTTCAGTGGAAAAGATGGTCGAACTTCTATTTTTGATTATTGGTCAATTGATACAATTTTTCGATGGAATAATTATGGGAAATGGGATGATAAGTTATTAAATGAAGAGGAAAAAAAACTACAAAAATTTTATACAAAGCTTCTTATTCTTTGCAATAAAGAAGAAGCTTTGCGCGAAGGATTATTTTATGATCTGATGTCAATTAACTACGATAATGAGGAATTCGATTCAACAAAACAATTTGCTTTTTTGCGAGGAAATACAAATGGGATAGTATTAGTTGTGGTTAATTTCGATAATCGTATTTCAAGTGTAAGCATAAGAATAAATGAAAGTGCAATTCGGTTTTTTAATATAAATTACTCAACCACTGGAAGAGCAATGCCAATTCTTTTTTCCACTGAAAAATCATACTCATTCACAAACAATGAACCACTTAAGATAACATTAGGTGCATATTCAGGAGAGGTATACAAAATTTCTTTTTTGTAAAACGTTTCATATTGATGATAGTTTTTGTAATTTTGTAAAAGAATAGAGATTGTGAAATAAAATAAAAGCTACGTACAATGCTAGAAAAGCCTTACAAAATTTTTTCAGGAACAAAATCACGTTATTTTGCCGAAAAAGTGTGCAACAGTTTAGGTTGTCCTCTTGGGAATATGATAATAGAACATTTTGCTGATGGAGAATTCGCCGTTTCGTACGAAGAATCAATTCGTGGAGCTCAAGTGTTTTTAATTCAATCAACATTTCCCACTTCAGATAACTTGATGGAGTTATTATTAATGATAGATGCCGCCAAACGTGCATCTGCAAAATCCATTGTGGCCGTAATACCATATTTTGGGTGGGCTAGACAAGATCGAAAAGATAAACCACGCGTTAGTATCGGTGCAAAGTTGATCGCAGATTTATTGAGCACTGCAGGTATTAATCGATTAATAACTATGGATTTGCATGCAGATCAAATTCAAGGTTTTTTTAATGTCCCTGTAGATCATTTATATGCTTCAGGTGTTTTTATGGATTATATGAAACAACTAAATCTTGATAATCCAGTGATTGCTACTCCAGATGTAGGTGGTACAAAGAGGGCCAGTTCATATGCTAAATTTCTTGGTTGTCCAATGGTAATATGTTATAAACTTCGAAAAAAAGCCAATGAAATTTCAGATATGCAAATAATTGGCGATGTAGAAGGCATGGATGTTATTTTGATTGACGATATTGTTGATACGGCAGGTACTATGACTAAAGCTGCTTCATTAATGCTTGATAATGGAGCTAATTCAGTTAGAGCAATAGCAAGTCATGCTGTGATGTCTGATCCAGCATCTGTTAGAGTAGATAATTCTCCTCTAACTGAAATTATTTTCACGGATAGTATTCCATACTCAAAGAAAAGTTCAAAAGTGAAAATTTTATCAGTATCAGATATGTTTGCAAATGCAATTTTAAGAGTATGCAACAATGAGTCAATTAGTTCATTGTATGTTGTATAAAAATTGAATACAAATTAAACATAACCAAACTTTTATTCAGTTTGGTTATGTTTTTTCAATTTTATCAAGTTGATATAGATTAATATCTTGTAACAAGTCTAACACAAATCCTAAATCAATATCTTTAGATAGGGTCAATCTTCTTTATATTGTATTCTATAATATTTTGTTTAATTACTAATTAATATCCCTCATATTTAGTTATCTTTGTTTACATGATAATATTTTTTTAAGTGCATAATGAATGGATGACAATACATATTTAAAAGATTTGAACACCACGCGTGATGATATGGTTAATATTCATGCAAATAAAGCAAAAGACAAATTAAACAAAAATAAAGCTCTTCGTTACATATATATTGGGGGAGGTATAGTTTCACTTATACTCGCTTTTTTAGGAATTATCATCCCTGGACTTCCAGTTACACCACTTGCGTTATTATCAGCTATTTTATTTGCAAAGAGTTCTGACAGACTTTATAATTGGTTGCTAAATAATAAATTATTAGGGCCAAGAATTAAAAATTACCAAAAAAATAAAGGAATAACTAGTAAAGGAAAAATTGGAGTAATAGCTTTTATGACTACAATGGTATTATTTTCTTCTTTTGTTGTTGTTAAAGTTATCTTTTTGAGAATAGTGATTCTATCACTTGGTATAATTGGTGGATTTGTTGTTTGGTTCTTTGTACCAACTGCTCAAAAAAAATCTAACGATTCATTAGAAAATGATAATCATAATAAACTAGTCTCTTAGAAAAGCAAAATAATACTTTTTTACTTTTTTGGACAATAGTTCAATATTCAACATGTCTGATGCTTCTGATATATCTTTTATTTTATTATTATTGTATATAATATCAATGCTATCATCTTCTTCATTATACATATTTGTTTCCATTACATCTAAAGAAATAAAATAGTTAGCTTCGTTATCAGAGATTTTGAATTTATTTTTATAAATATCCAATTTTGATTTTACTAGTGCTTTATCGATTGGCGAATCAGAGACAATTATTTTGAAAAGTTTTCGATTAACCATTCCATTACATAATTCTGATAATACGGGATCAACATGATCTTTCCAGACTTTTATAGCTGTCCATATATCATTGTCATCCAAATTCACGAAATATTTCAACGCTATTCCATTATTCTCAAAATCGTTAATGTTAACTTCATTTTCAAGAAAGAAGGAAAGAGAAGGGGGAGCAAACAATTTTTCATTATTTTGAATGAGTTCACGTGCACGGGAAAAAATATTAATAAGCATCTTTTCTGAAGCTACTAGAGTTTTATGTAGATAAACCTGCCAATACATCAACCGACGAGACATTAAAAAATTTTCTATCGAGTTTATACCTTTTGATTCTATTACTAGTTTGTCATCCTTTACATTCAACATTTTAATAATCCTTGCCGATCCTATATTTCCTTCGATTACTCCTGTAAAAAAACTATCACGACGTAAATAATCTAATCTATCTACATCGAGTTGTCCGCTTACAAGTTGGTGTAAAAAGTGTTTAGGATAATTGTCTGTAAAAATATCTATTGCTGTGTCAAGAATCCCTTCAAATTCTTTATTAATTTGTTTCATAAGTAATAAAGAAAGGATTTCGTGAGGTATGTTTTTAACAAGAGTATATTCAAGTAAATGTGAAAAGGGACCATGACCAATATCATGTAGCAGGATAGCTGCTAATGAGCTATTATACTCATTATCAGTTATTGTGTGACCTTTTAATCTAAGAATATTTAATGCTTCTCCCATTAAATGCATTGCCCCAATAGAGTGGTGAAAGCGTGTGTGTTGAGCTCCTGGATATACAAATGATGCCAAACCTAATTGACGGATACGATTTAATCGTTGTAAATATGGGTGTTGGATTATATCGTATATAAAATTAGTTGGTAAATTGATGAATCCAAAGACAGGATCATTAATGATTTTTCGTTTTTGCATTTAATTTTTTCAAATAAACGACTAAAGATACTTTTCAAGCATTTGTTTCATTACAATCTGTAATTTTTTTGCTTCATTTCTAGCTGATTCATCAAAATATTCTGATGAATCAGCATATATGATTCCTCGAGAAGAATTCACTATTAGTCCACATGTTTTATTCATTCCATATTGGCAAACCTCTTCCAATGAACCGCCTTGAGCACCAACACCGGGAACAAGTAGAAAATGATCTGGTACTATTTTTCTAACATCTTCAAACAATTTACCTTGAGTTGCACCAACTACATACATAAGCTGTTCATCTGTAGCCCATGTTTTAGAAATACGCAATACCTTTTCGAAGAGTTTTTCACCTGATGCATCTTCTGATAATTGAAAATCATTGGAACCTTTATTACTCGTCAGGGCTAATAAAATAACCCATTTTTCCTTGTAACCTAGAAAAGGTTTAATACTATCTTCACCCATATAAGGCGCAACAGTTAAAGCATCAACTTTCAAATTATTAAAAAAAGTACGAGCATATAGTTGACTAGTGTTACCAATATCTCCACGTTTAGCATCAGCAATGATTAACATTTCAGGAAATCGTTGTTTTATATATGCTACAGTTTTTTCAAAAGCTAACCAACCCTTTAGACCAGAATCTTCATAAAAAGCTAAGTTTGGTTTATATGCCACGCAATATGGAGCAGTAGCATTTATTATAGCTTTATTAAAATCATAAATTGGATCATCTGAATTGAGTAAATGTTCTGGAATTTTCTTTATATCAGTATCTAAACCAACACATAAGAATGATTGCTTACGTATAATTTGATCAAAAAGTTGAGATTTATTCATATATCAGTAAATTTTACAAAATTGCTTTTTTTGATTATTTTTATATTTAAATTTCAGATTCTTTCATTCGTTCAGCGTTTTCTGAAATTATTAGTTGATCAATGACAGATTGAATTTCTCCATTCATAAAGGCTGCTAAATTATAAATCGTATAATTTATTCTATGATCTGTAATGCGACCTTGAGGATAGTTGTATGTTCTAATTTTTGCAGAACGATCCCCTGTTGAAACCATAGTTTTACGACGTGAGGCTATATCTCCTTGTCGTTTGTTTAGCTCAATATCATAAAGTTTAGTTCTCAGCATTTGCATTGCTAACTCTCTATTTTGTAATTGAGAGCGTGCTTGTTGACAAATAACCACAATACCTGTTGGTTTGTGTGTAAGTTGAACTTTTGTTTCAACTTTATTAACATTTTGTCCTCCTGCGCCACTTGATCTTGCAGTATGAAAATCAATATCAGCAGGATTTAGTTCTACATCAAATTCTTCGGCTTCTGGCAGTACAACTACAGTTGCAGCAGATGTATGAACACGCCCCTGTGTTTCTGTAGCAGGTATACGTTGTACCCGATGAACACCTGATTCATACTTCAATATTCCATATACATCAATACCTGTAACGGTGAAAATTATTTCTTTAAATCCACCAGCAGTTCCCTCTGTATAACTCGTGACTTCAGTTTTCCAACCTTTAGTTTCACAAAATTTAGTATACATTTTAAAAAGATCTCCTGCAAATATTGACGCTTCATCTCCACCTGTTCCTCCACGAATTTCCATTACTACATTTTTAGAATCTTCAGGATTAGCTGGAATTAATAAGATTTTAATCTTTTCTTCAAATTCCTGAACCTTAGGTGTTAATGAGGAAAGTTCATCATTCGCTAGCTGTCTAATTTCTGGATCAGATTCATTTTCAAGGATGTTTTTTGCTTCTTCTATTGAATTAAGTATAATTATATATTCTTTTCTTGTTGTTATAATTTTTTGAAGTTCACTATATTCTTTATTTAATTTGATATAGCGATCCAAATCAGCAATAATTGATGGATCAGTAATTAAAGTACTAACTTCCTCAAATCTACTGACTAAATGTTCAGTTTTATTTAATAATATATTCTTAGTCATTTGATCATTTCGATTCTTAACAAATATATTTTTTGTTTCCAGACTGGGTTTAATAAGTATAACCAACTAAAAAGTTCCGATATTGATAATCAATAAATTCATCTATATTTATTGATATAAATATTTTCCCATCTCACTTTCAATAATTAGTTCTCTCTTATCTGATTTATCTACATAGCCTATTATTTGAGCATCAACATTAAATGAATTTGAAATATCTATTATCTGATTAGCAAATTTTTCAGGTATATAAATTTCCATTCTATGACCCATATTGTACACTTTGAACATTTCTTTCCAATCAGTATCTGATTGATTTTTAATAATATTAAAAAGTGGGGGTATTGGAAAAAGATTGTTTTTTACTACCTTAAGTTTATCACTTAAAAAATGCAAAATTTTTGTTTGACCTCCACCTGAACAATGTACCATGCCGTGAATCATAGACCTTAATTCGTTCAATATTAGCGATATAACAGGCGAGTATGTTCGAGTAGGGGATAACACTAATTTTCCTGCATTAATACCCAAATCATCAATATCGTCAGTTAATTTCAAATTACCTGAATAAACCAAATCTGAAGGTATAGTTGCATCATAACTTTCGGGATACTTCTGAGCTAAATAGTTTGCAAATACATCGTGACGTGCTGATGTCAATCCATTGCTTCCCATACCACTGTTATATTCTTTTTCGTATGTAGCTATACCAGATGATGAAAGCCCCACAATAACATCTCCGGCTTGAATATTTTCATTATTTATAACTTCTGTACGTTTCATTCTGCAAGTTACAGTACTATCAACAATTATAGTACGAACTAAATCTCCAACATCTGCAGTTTCGCCACCAGTTGGATATACATGTACTCCAAGAGAAGAAAGTTCTTCACATAAATCATTTGTACCATTTATAATAGCGGAAATAATTTCACCTGGAATTAGTTTCTTGTTTCTACCAATTGTTGAAGATAATAATATATTGTCTGTTGCTCCAACGCATAACAAATCGTCAATATTCATTATTAAAGCATCCTGAGCAATTCCTTTCCAAACAGAAATGTCACCAGTTTCACGCCAATAAATGTATGCAAGTGAAGATTTTGTCCCAGCACCGTCAGCATGCATAATATTACAATAGAGTGGATCATTTGCTAAATAGTCAGGAATAATTTTACAAAATGCTTTTGGAAAAATTCCTTTATCTATATTTTTAATTGCATTGTGTACATCTTCTTTTGAAGCGGAAACTCCGCGTTTATCATATCGTTGAGTGCTCATTTAAATTATTTTTTTTGAGTTATTTTCAATACACAAAGGTAGGAATTTTAAGCATATTATTAATCTGTTTTATCATCGTTTATTTTTTAGATTAACTGTTGTCATATTAAATATAATTACTATTATGTTTAATATGACAATGATAACATAAAATAGTACTGCTTTCTATTTGTGATATTTTGTTATTAATAATGATCTATAAAAAAGAGGCTGTCTCAAAAGATTGACAGCCTCTTTTTTTTTTCATTCAATTTTC
>ENA-UOOR01000053-UOOR01000053.1-fermentation-metagenome-genome-assembly--contig:-NODE-53-length-160827-cov-44.708550_pt1 | contig 160827 bp, 125 predicted proteins | sample MGYA00245780_ERZ724029 | MGnify/ENA primary metagenome ERZ724029 (study PRJEB28704, sample SAMN03018315) | fermentation metagenome | biome: anthropogenic terrestrial biome; feature: soil...
TGGATAAAAACAACTAGTTTTGTAAAAACCTGTAACGGTTATTTAGGACTAGTCAGTTATTCACCTTTTACAACCAATATTGGTGTATTTGAATGAAACAGCATCCTTCGAGCAATTCCAGGGTTAAACATCCGTGAGAATATGTTTCTTCTTGAACCAGACATCACTATCATTTCGATGTTATTCTCCTCTATAAATTTTTCCAGCGTATTTTCAAGACCTTCTTCAGATCTATCTATCAAACTATATTCAATTTCTAAATGTGAGAGACTTTTTGTAAGATAATCTTTGAAACCAGAAAGTTTTACTTCATTTAAAAAATCATCTTTTGAAGTAAGATGAACAAAATAAATCTTTATGTTACGGTTTTCAATAAATTTCATTAAAGTATTAAATGCCTTTATTTCTCTTTCTTGAAAATTTGTCAGGAATACCAATCGTTGAATCTCATTTAGAGTCTTATTATCTGCACTTTCAGGTATGGCGAAAATTGGAGTTTTACAACCATCAATTACTTCTGCTGTTACACTTCCAATAATATCAAATTCTCTTGCATTTTGACCTCTTGTTCCCATTACAACAGCTAATGGTCGCATTTTTTTAGAATAACTTATAATCTCTTCTTCAGGAAGTCCTTCTTGTAATATGAATGAATATGGTACATTAGATATTTCACCATTACCAATTTTTGTTTTGATCAATTTAGTGAGATTATTCATATCAGTTACTGCACGTTCACGAATATCTTTTAATAAATCTTGATCTGGTGCTTGTACTGAAAAAGAATCACCAAAAGGAATTGCTGCTGGATAGAAAGGAGTATAAAAGACATTCATCAATTTAATTTTGCAATTCATACTACTTGCTAAACTAAAAGCAAAAGCACACGCTTTTAAAGTATAATCAGAAAAATCAACGGGTACTAAAATCTCTTTTCGTGGCTCTTTCTCTTCCTCTTTCTCCTTTAAGTTTTCATATGAAAAGTCTACACTTTCTATAATTTCCAACGCACGTGGAAGGTCACTTTCGTTAATTCTAATGCGAGCATTACCTGGCAAAATTGGTTGTATCATATTAATACCATGAATCACTGCAGGTATACCTTCTGACTCTAAAATGCTTTTTAGAATTTGAGCTTTTTCATATGTATGGATTGCAACCGTGACTAGATTATCTTCTTTTTCTTTTGATCCTTTTTTATTTTCCATTTTAGTAGAATAATTAAGTTAAGTCATTTGTATTAGAAAGCCCAATATTTGAAATAACAAATATTGGGCTTCTGTATGTACTTTTCGTTAGGGTAATTCGGAAAATTCTTTTTCTACAATATGTTCCGGATAATCGCTCAAACCTAAAATATGTAATGCTTCATCGAAAATTGTAGTATCATCAAGCATTACAATACCTCCATTAGGACCCGGTTCAATATGGACTCCCGCACTTTTACCTTCTCGGTAGTTATATCCACCAAAATAATTTCGAACGGTATCGGGTGTGAGGCCCAGCTTCTCAGCGATTTTTACAATACTTCCATCGGGCAACTTATCTTTAAGTGCTCTTAAATCGTTAAATGAAATTGTTCTTGCCATGGTTCTTAATATTTTTGAAATAAATAAATTTGGTTCAGAAAATTTGATGCCCTAAACTTACATTATTTTTTTAATAAAAACAACTATTAGAGCATAAATAATGTTTTGCACACTCTTCACATTATATACAACATATTTCAATGAACTAAAGTTGCTAAAAAAGGGCTAAAAATAATTACTATAGCCATGTATAGCAAAATAAACAAACCTATGTCTTTTCCTGTTTTAATAGGATAAACAGTGACATACTTGTATTGCTTTTCTATGTGAAAATACTTAACGCGAATCCAAGCATAAAGTATATAAATTAATAAAGCGATGATTGATCCTACTAACATTCCTCCGATGACATCGGAAACAAAATGAACACCAAGATAAATTCGCGAATAACTATTAATTGTAGCCCACAATAATGATGAAATAATCAGCAATTTATTTCTGAATAAAAGAGAAAGGAAAACAGCAACACCAAATGCATTTGCCGCATGACTTGAAACAAACCCATAAAGTCCTCCTTTATATCCATTTACAATATCCACATAATTTTGAAAATCGGGGTGATGCGTGGGACGCAAACGTTCAAAAAAAGGTTTGAAAATAGAAGACGACACTTGATCACAAAAAACAAAGATTAAAATGAAACATATAGTTGCAAGAATGCCTTCCTTTTTAGGAACTTTATAAAAGAACATAAAAAGTAAAAAAAGTATAACAGGTATCCAAATAAATCTTCCAGTTATTGTCCAAAACATATTATCTAGAAAGATAGAATCACTTCCATTAAGAGCAAAAAAAAGATTCTTTTCATAGGGTAATAAGTTTTCTATGGCTTCTTTCATTATAATATTTTTAGAGAATTAGAAAATACTTTAATCTGAAATTAATTAAGAAAAAAGAATCTGTATAAATTAAATGATTTCGACAGATTCATTTTTAAGCCAGCCTACACTTCCGTTTGCAATTTCAACTTCATACCAATTTCTATCTGTTCCAGTTATCGTTACCTTTGTACCTTCATGTAATTGAAAAACCTCCGTACTATTTGTATCAGGAGATGACATTGCTGTTACTGCTCCAGTCATTATAATTGCGTGATTATGGTTTTGTCGTAAATCTTTTTGTCTAAAAGTAAATACATTGGCCATAATTAAGAGTACAAAAAACAAAACTCCTGTAAAAAAAGCTACCTTCTTTGCCCAAATAATTCGCACAAAAAGATATATTGCGGTACAAATCAAAAAGAGTATAAATAGTACTATAGCAATTGTAGCCCATATATTTGAATTGAACATATTTTGAATAGTCATAATCCAATTAACATAGAAAATATCCTGAGTAGTATCAATTTTATCTTCAGTTCTCAAATTTGCAAAACGAAGATTATGTTTAATATCACCATCTGCAGGATCAAGTAATAATGCTCTTTCATAATTCAGAATAGATTTCCCTATCTGATTATCACGAAAGTAAGCATTTCCTAAGTTATAATATAATTCTGCAGACTCCTTTCCTTGGTTTAAAAAAGAATTAACGATAGTTTCGTACAACTCAATGCTTTTCTTGAAATCACCATTGCGATATGCATCTGAAGCTGCTTTAATTTCAGTATTCTCTGCAGACAATGGAAATAAACAGAGAATAAATGCGAAACATAATATACAAATATTAACTTTAACTCTCATCATTATTGCTTTTTTACAGTTTCCACTTTCTTAAATCGGTTTTCCATTTCACCGATTGCTTCTACAGTCTCTTTATATATATCGTCCATAGCTTTAGAACTTTCGGCTGGTGAATATTGGGCAAATTCACAAGAATGCAGAATATTCATAAATTTTTCAATCAGGTTTTCTTCGATGCCTTTATTGGATAATTCTGCACCAACATTATCTTTTGACAAGCTAGCAACTGGTATTGATAATTTATCACTAAAATAGCCCCAAATAGCTCGCAACATCTCTTCATAGAAAGGCGTTTTCTTTCCTTCCTTTAGATATTTTTCGGCAATCTTCAATCTCTTTGTAGCTACTTTGTTAGCTTTTTTATTTCGCATCAATGTGATATTTGCACTTTCTTTGGCTTGTTTTCTATTTAAGAAGTAAATTAAAATTAATAATAAAAGAGGGATAAAATACCACAACCAATAATTTATAGAACCTACGAAATAACTACTTTTTGACTGAAAATAAGGATCTTTGGTTTTAATAAATCGAATATCCTCTTCTACTTTCACATCTTTTTTATTTATAAAATTGCTAGAGGACACCTTACTTGGGTCTGCCTTAGCGACTTTTAAATCATATGTTGAAGAAGAAAGCGTTTTGTATGTACCGCTTCCTAAATCAAAGTATGAAAACTCTATTGAAGAAATGGTATAATTACCTTCATATCGAGGAATTGCCAAATATTCAATTACTTTAGTACCCGTTGTACCATTTGTAGCAATTTGAATATTGTTATTAACAGTAGGATCATACACTTCAAAATTTGAAGGAAATTCGATCTTTGGATTTTGAATCAGTTTTAAATTGCCTGTACCCGATATTTCCAACTTTATAGTTACAGGCTCATTTGCTTTTGTGTCTGTTGTGCTAATACTTGATTTAAAAGTGAAAGTTCCTACTCCACCTGAAAAGTTTTCAGGTTTACCATTAGGTAAAGGTTTTACATTTATAGAGACAGGATTGGTAACCAATGATTTTGCAACATCTACCATTACTTCTTGAGAACCGAAGAAAGTCTCAATCTTTTTACCTGAAGGAACTGAAAAAACCATTTCCAGTTTACCACTCGGAATATTTATTTTACCTGATCGTTGTGGAAAAAGTAAAGTTTTCCTCAGATCTGCTGTATAATAATTCCTTCCATTGTAACGTTCCATTTTAAGTTGCTGGTTTGAAGGAAGTGGAACTTCTTCAACCATGAAACCCTCAAACTCAGGAAACTCTATTTTCCCAAAATTAACAACATTCAGCGTTGTATATAATCGAAATGTTACGGTAAATCCTTCTTGTTCATAAACATCATTTTTCGAAATAATTGCACGTATAAATACATCATTCGCGCTCACTTTACCTCCTGAAGAATTAGATTTTGATGGAGCTATAGTAGATCCATCCGAACTTGATCCGCTATTTGATTGGGATTGAGATGATTTATCTGGTGGTAAAACCTCTACTGTCAATGAATTGGATTTATATTTATTTCCACCCACTTTTACTGTTGCCGGACCGATATTGAAATTACCAGTTTTAGGTGCAACCAAGATATAAGTGTAGGTAAATGAACTCTCCGATGTTGTTTTTCCATTTATGGTTTGTCTGCTATAGCTTTTTGAAACAGAGGGTCCGAATAAAACTTCAAAATTCTCTAAATCAGAGTTAAGTTGCAGTTCGCTTCCTTCTTTATCTAAAGTGTAAGATAATCGAAACTGTTCTCCTTGAACTACTGAACTGGGAGCGGAAGCTTTAAACGATACCTGCGCTTCTAATCCCGTTATTCCGGTCAGTAAAAGCAATACTGTAAATAAAGCAAATTGAGATATTCTATTAATAAACTTCATGTTATACGTTTGATAATCAGTTACCAATCCTTATTATTTCTTCGGTTATTCTGCGCCTTTTCTTTTTGCATTTCGGCCTTCATACGATTCACTTTCTCTTGAGTTTCCTGTTCATCCTGTTCTATTGCTTGCAACATTTGTCGCGCATTATCACGTGACATTTGTTCAGGTTGATTTTGTTCCTCGGCTTTTTGTTGCTGATCTTTATTCTGATTCTGTTGTTGTTGGTCTTGTTGTTGATCATTTTGTTGTTGTTGATTTTCACCTCCACCATCTTGATCTTGTTGATCCTGTTGATCCTGCATCATTTTCTGCACAACTGCAAGATTATAACGCGTTTCTTCATCTTTAGGATTCAAGCGCAACGCCATTTTGTAAGCTTCCATTGATTTCTGAAGATCCTTCTTTTGCAGCAAGGTATTTCCAATATTATGCCAAGCGGCAGACATTTTTATTGGGTCCTCAGTTTCTGAAGTAAGATACTTTTGATATTGATCAATCGACTTATCCCACAGTTTTTGACGATAATAATTGTTACCCAGGTTGTAGTTTCCTTCTTTATCCTGAGGATTTTCTTTCACTGCATTGTTGTAAAACTTAAAAGATTCAGAATACTTCTGATCATTATAAGCTCTATTACCTTTCCGTACATTTTTCCGTACATCTTTCTGTGCTATTGCTGATAAAGACACCAACATAGCGACAAAAATCAAGCCATATTTTGTAATACTTACTTTCATTTGAATAAACGAATGTTCTTAAACCTCGGATTTTTCTTATCAAGAATCAACAATTCAAAAACAAGCATAATGAGCAAAATCCAAGCAAATATATCAAATTTCTCATCATAATCCGAATAACTCAGACTAGCTGTTTTCTTTGTTTCTAAGTTTTCCAATTCAGATTCCAGAGTTCTTACTGCAGAATTGGAGTTATCAGCATGAACATATAAACCTTTACCACTTTGAGCAATTTCCTGGCACATCTGTTCATTTAACTTTGACACAACAACATTCCCCTCGTTATCTGTTTTAAATTCGTTGCTATACATTGATTGAGGGATTGGTGAACCTTGTGTTGATCCAATACCAACAACATTAACCATGATTCCAGCATCAGCAGCTTTCTTTGCTGCTTCCATTGCATTTCCTTCATGATCTTCGCCATCAGTGATAATAATCATTGCTTTATCCACATCTTTATCACTAGAGAAAGATCTTACACACAAATCTATTGCATCAGCAATTGCCGTTCCCTGAACAGGGACCAAGTTTGGGTCGATAGATTTCAGAAACAACTTAGCCGATTGTGTATCTCCTGTGAGAGGCATCTGTACAAATGCTTCGCCAGCAAAAACCACGAGTGCCACTTTGTCCTGATCCCTTACATTAATAATACGCGTAAGCATTTGTTTCGCTTTTGCTAAGCGGTCGGGTTCAACATCACGAGCCAACATTGAGTTTGAGACATCAATTGCTATTGCAAGTTCAATCCCCTTCTTCTCTACCTTTTCAACTTTTGTGCCAAACTGTGGTCGTGCAATCATAAATATACAAACGCATAATGCCACAAAAATGATCCAGAACTTAGTATAAGAACGTCCCAATGACAGTTCAGGCATCATCATTTTGAGTGTAGAGAGCACACCCAGCTTTTCAACATCTTTTCGTTTTCTGATGTTCAGCCAAACATGCAACACCACAATCAATGGCATTGCGATAAACAAATATAAAAACTCTGGATTCTCGAATCTAAACATATTTTATTGATCCCTTTTAGGGTAATTCTTTAACTATATAAATTATGGAATACTTCTAAAAACCGTTCTTTTCAGGAGCAACTCCAATAAAATCAACAACAAAACCACAAATCCAATAGGCACGAACAACTCCTGTCGCCGAGTAACATTCTGGGTACTAATAAGATATTTTTCCATTGCATCAATTTCATGATAGATTTCTCTCAGTCCCTCAGTATTTTCGGCTCTGAAATATTTCCCCCCTGTAATTGAAGCAATATTCCTCAAAGTCTCCTCATCTATTGACACCTCCATATTTTGGTATCGAATTCCAAAAGGCGTTTGAACCGGAGTCGGTGCCATTCCTTTTGTCCCCACTCCAATTGTATAAACCCGAATTCCGTAAGATTGAGCCAGATCAGCAGCTGTAAGCGGAGCAATTTGTCCACTATTATTTGTACCATCAGTAAGCAGAATAACCACTTTCGATTTAGATTCATTTTCTTTAAGTCGGTTCACAGAATTAGCCAATCCCAGTCCAATAGCCGTTCCATCTTCAATAACACCAAAATCGACAGCGTTAAGCAAGTTCAGTAAAATCGCATGATCAGTTGTCAGTGGGCATTGCGTGAAGCTTTCCCCAGCAAAAGTTACCAGTCCGATATTATCGTTTTTTCGTTCAGTTATGAATTCCGCAGCAACATTTTTAGCCGCTTCCAATCTATTAGGTTTTAAATCCTGAGCCAGCATTGACCCAGAGACATCCAAAGCCATAACCATATCAATTCCCTGCGTTTCGCTCTCTTCCCAGCTATTTACCGATTGCGGTCGCGCGATAATAATAATTATCAGCGCAATTGTGATCGTTCTCAGCACAAAAGGAAGATGACGCAACCTTACTTTCCATCCAGGTTTTGTATTTTTGAAAGCATTAGTTGACGCCAATTTAAACGTAGCCTGAGCTTTTGACGATTTCAGTACATAAAAGACAATCAGCGGGATTATGATGAGCAGCAGCCATAAATAACCAGGATGTAAAAACTCAACATTATTCATTATTGCCCTCCTTTCCAGTAGCTTGCTCCTTCGGTTTATCTTTAGGATCAGGAACAGGATCCGGTTCACGCGTTTGATTTACAAAGAAATAAGAATTCATCATTGCCAAATCATTTTCATCAGTATACGGTTTATACTTAGCAAATTTCACCAAATCAGCGGTAGACAGAATCTGTTTCAAGTTCTCCATCACCGAATCTTTATCCGTACGCGTTTGCATTTGCTGTAATATTTCGCCCGAAGTCATTTCCATTGCATTCACTCCAAATCTTTCAGTCATATACTGCCTTAGGATGTCCGTTATCTTTGTATAGAACTCTTTTTCGTGTCCCTTTTGCCATATTTTCTCATCCTTCAGTTTATCCAGCGCCTTAATTGCACGAACGTGAGCCGGCAACACTTCTGGAGGTTTAAAGAAGTAACCCTTCCGCTTTTTATTTACAATAAGCATTGTTATTCCTATAACAAGTAAAATAATCAATATTGCTCCTGCGAAGATCCACAAAATCCACAGATAGTCGGTCCATACGAACGGAGGTTTTTGAATAGGCTTGATATCAGCCAGTTGTAGTTGATTAAAGTCTATTGAATCCGTTTCCTTATTCTTAAGCTTTTCGAGATACGCTTTAGTAGAATCGCTCAGTTCAGGTGACGTCACTTTCAATCCAAAAGCATTAGAATAAATAGTATCCAATCCATTAGAAATTGGAATAGATGGAACATAATACAAAGTAGAATCAAAAGACGTGACCACATATTTAAAATGCAAAGTCATCACATTATTTTCTATCAGCGTATCAGGTTTTAGCATAGTTAAAACCTCCAGACCCGGCATGATTTCCTTATCATAGACAGGAAAGCTAATCTGCATGTCTTTAGGTGCTATCACCTTTAGATCAAGCAGCGCCTGTTCACCGATCATGATTTCAGCCGGTTCAATAGTTGCCTGTACCGTTGCTTTCTGTGAATAAGCACCGATTGTAGGTATCAAGATTGCGCAACAAATGAGAACCATTTGTTTAATTGCCAAACTATAATTATGTTGAATATTCTTCAATATCTCTATCATTTTTAACTACGTTGTTGAAAAAGCATCATCAACGATTTCACAAAATCATCGTCGGTTGAAACCGAAATATTATCCACTTTACTATGTTTAAATGCATTATGCATTGTTTGTTGTTGTGTGCTCCACCAGTTAAGATAATCCTCTTGCGTTCTTTTTGACGAAGTATCTATCCATGTATCCTTATTTGTTTCAGGATCATGCACTTTCATGAGTCCAACCGATTTCAGTCCCGTACTCATTCTGTCGTAAACTTGCAAAGCGACCACATCATGTTTTCGATTAGCAATTTTGAGAGCCTGTTTATAATCGTTTGTATCGATAAAATCCGAAATAAGGAAAGTAGTACATCTTTTTTTGATAGCATTAGTCATATATTGCAAAGCCATTCCAATATCCGTACCTTTACTTGTCGGTTCGAATCCCAAAATTTCTCGAATAATAAAAAGGACATGTTTTCTTCCTTTTTTAGGAGGTATAAACTTTTCAATCTCATCAGAGAAAAAGATCACCCCAACTTTATCATTATTTTGTATAGTTGAAAAAGCCAGAGTAGCCGCAATTTCTGCCACCATATCCCTTTTGATCAGATGAGAAGTTCCAAATGAAAGACTCTCTGAAACATCAACCATCAACATCACCGTCATTTCCCTTTCCTCTTCAAACACCTTAATGTATGGTCGATTATATCTTGCCGTCACATTCCAGTCGATGTCTCTGATATCGTCACCGTATTGATATTCCCTTACTTCAGAAAAAGCCATTCCTCTCCCTTTAAAAGCCGAGTGATACTGTCCCGCAAAAATATTGTGTGACAATCCTTTAGCCTTTATTTCTATTTTCCTTACCTTTTTGAGTAGCTCGCTTGTTTCCATTTAATTATTTATCTGATTTTATCCACTAAAACACTCATTTCAGAAGAAGCCCGATTAAGGCACCTCCACTTTGTTAAGTATCTCGCTGATAATCTCTTCTGAAGTAAGGTTATTTGCTTCAGCCTCATAAGTAAGTCCGATTCTATGTCTCATTACGTCATGGCAAATAGCTCTAATATCTTCAGGAATCACATATCCCCGACGTTTTATAAATGCATAAGTACGAGCAGCCAGAGCCAGATTTATTGAAGCGCGTGGTGAAGCCCCAAATCCAATCATGTCTTTCAGGTCATGCATTCCATATTGTTCAGGGAATCGCGTAGCAAAAACTATATCTATAATATACCGTCCAATCTTTTCATCGATATAAACATCTCTAACCACTTTTCGCGCATCCATAATTTCCTGTATAGAAACCACCGGACGTCCAATTTTAGCAGGTTCGAATATATTCTGTTGAACGATACGTTTTTCTTCTTCTTTAGTTGGATAAGTAATAACCACTTTCAACATAAAACGGTCGACCTGCGCTTCCGGCAGTGGGTATGTACCCTCCTGTTCAATAGGGTTTTGCGTTGCCATTACGAGAAAAGGCTCAGGCAACTTATATGTTTTTTCTCCAATAGTCACCTGTCGTTCCTGCATTGCCTCGAGTAAAGCACTCTGCACTTTTGCCGGAGCACGGTTAATCTCGTCTGCCAGCACAAAATTAGCAAACACCGGTCCATGTTTAATTTGAAATTCTTCGTTCCTTTGACTATAAACCATTGTTCCCACGACATCAGCAGGCAGCAAATCTGGTGTAAACTGAATTCGGCTGTATTGTGCATCAATCAGTTGAGCCAATGATTTTATTGCTAAGGTTTTTGCCAGACCCGGCACACCTTCCAACAGAACATGTCCATCCGACAGCAAACTAATCAATAAAGATTCAACCAGATGTTTTTGCCCAACAATTACTTGGTCCATTCCCGAAACAATGGTTTGAACAAAAGCACTCTTTTGTTCAATGCGTTCATTTAATTCTTTAATATCAACTACTTGGCTCATTTTTTATGTATATTTTGAAACTATCACAATAATTTGGTGTACAAAAGTAGAAATGTTAATGGGGTTTCTGTTGAAAATGCAGTTAAAAATGTTTAAGTGTGATTATTACGATAAACAAAATTACGAATTAAAACTGTAAAGTTCTTTTTTCACTCATATAACCAAGATTCCAAGAAATAAATTTCATTTTTTCATAAAAATATCGAGATAGATTATTTAGTAAATGTTGAGAAGAGCGTGAAAAGAATATCAGAGGTGCATTAGATTTCCATTGTAGTTGCATTGTAGTTGCATTAGATTTGCATCAGATTAGAGTGAGACCAATGAGAGGAGTGTGAGAGGATGGTGAGACCATAAAAAGAAAAAAATCAGGACGACACAAAATAAAAGATTGAAACATTCATGTTTAATTTTAATTTTAATCTTCGTACATTATGATGAGTTAATTTGTATCTTTGCGGCTGATTTTCACGTTAAACAATTTTGGACTTTCAATTACAACATACAGAATCCGGATCGAATGCCAGGGCAGGTTTGATAACAACCGATCACGGACAAATAGAGACTCCCATTTTTATGCCAGTTGGCACTGTCGGCAGTGTCAAAGCGGTTCATATGACAGAGCTTAAAGAAGATATTGGAGCTCAAATTATATTGGGGAACACCTATCATTTGTATCTTCGTCCCGGTTTAGAAATATTGCGACAAGCCGGTGGTTTGCACAAATTCAACAGTTGGGATGGTCCAATATTGACTGACAGTGGAGGTTTTCAGGTATTTTCTCTTACAGACAACAGGAAACTAATGCAAGAGGGAGCAGAGTTTAGATCACATCTTGATGGATCCAAGCACTTTTTCACTCCTGAAAATGTGATGGATATACAGCGTGTTATTGGAGCCGATATAATTATGGCATTTGACGAATGCACACCCGGTGATGCAGATTATGCCTATGCAAAACAATCTCTTGATTTGACAGAGCAGTGGCTTGACCGTTGCTTTAATCGGTTCAATGAAACTGAAGGTTTGTATGGTTACCAACAAGCATTGTTTCCAATTGTTCAAGGCTGTGTTTATCCCGATTTGCGTAAACGTGCAGCAGAAAACATAGCAAAAAAAGGAGCCGACGGGAATGCTATTGGAGGATTAGCCGTAGGCGAGCCTACAGAAAAGATGTATGAAATGGTAGAGTTAGTCAATGACATTTTACCTAAAAACAAGCCACGATATTTGATGGGAGTAGGCACTCCTGCAAATATTCTAGAAAGTATTGAACGCGGAATAGACATGTTTGACTGTATTATGCCTACGAGGAACGGCAGAAACGGTCAGATTTTCACCAAGCATGGCATTATGAATATGCGCAATGAAAAGTGGAAAAATGATTTTTCTCCTATTGAAGAAGACGGAGCATCATTTGTAGATACTCAATACAGCAAAGCCTATTTGCGGCATCTGATTCACACAAATGAGATACTTGGTCTTCAGATAGCCTCGATACATAATTTGGCATTTTATTTATGGTTAGTTAAAGAAGCTCGTAAACATATAATTGCCAACACTTTTTCAGTTTGGAAACGCTCTATAATGGATGATATAACTCGCAGATTATAAGCAGATGAATAATCTAAGGCTCAACATATTGGACAAGTACATCATGAAGAAGTTCCTAGGAACCTATATATTCATGATTGTTTTGATTATGTCCATTGCTGTAGTTTTTGACATTAATGAGAAGTTGGACAAATTCATGAACAACCAAGCTCCGTTACATGCCATCATTTTTGACTATTACATTAATTTTGTTCCATTCTACGCAAATCTGTTTAGTCAGCTTTTCATCTTCCTTTCAGTTATATTTTTCACCTCTAAGATGGCCAATGATTCCGAGATCACAGCCATTTTGGCTAGTGGAGTCAGCTTTAAAAGATTCCTCAGACCCTATATGCTATCAGCTGGGATCTTAGCTGTTTTTTGGTTTATGATTGGTAGTTACGTTATCCCTCCAGCAAACGAGACACGTATCAACTTTGAAAACACATATGTTGATCCACGTCAAAAGAAAACTGGCGACCGCGATATTCAATTCAAAGTTGCCGCCAATACCATCGCCTATTTTGGAAGTTTCAATATGGAAAGCAATACGGGATATAATTTTTCACTTGATCATTTTGACAGTTTAAAACTTGTTTCCAGACTTACCGCACAATCGATACGATACGACTCAGCTTACAATTGGACCATTCAGAATTATCAGATTCGCAGTTTTGACGGCATGAGGGAGAACATATCAGAAGGCACAGAAATAGACACCGTTATGATGGTTGTACCCAACGACTTTGTTGTAGCCAAGAGCGATCAGCAGATGATGACAAGTCCCCAATTGCGAAACCACATACACAGTCAGAAAGAGCGTGGACTTGGTAACGTACAAGCATTTCAAATTGAATATCATTCTCGAGTTGCCTCCATTCTTTCCGCTTTTATTTTAACTCTTATTGGTGCATCTTTATCCGCCAAGAAAGTTAAAGGCGGTATGGGATTGAATCTTGGAGTTGGTCTTGCATTGAGTATGGCCTACATTTTATTCCAGACCGTTAGTTCATCTTTTGCAGTAAAAGGCAGTATGAGTCCTTTCATTGCAGCCTGGATACCTAATATATTTTTCGCAGCAATCGCACTCTATTTGTATAAAAATAAAGCACCAGATTAGAAGGCTGAAATCCGGGAATGTTAACATTAAACATTTTTAACCTAAACCACTTCATTGTAAAGCATTTCAGTCTTAACTTTGCAAAGCATGAATAAAACAATAATAACATATATAGTCACATTGTTAATCGCCACAATTGTTTATGGCGGTTCAGGAGTCAATATGTATTTTTATTGCTGTGATGATTGCCGCACCGAAGGCACTTCTGCCATAACCGAACTTAAATGTTGTGAAGTCCATCATCATTTAGGAGGATTGGTCACCCATTACACGTCAGATGTATCTTGTGCTCAACAAATATCTGCACATCCCGATGCCTGTGGTGTTGAAAGGATTCTTGTTAATTGGGATTCATTTACTGCATCCATAAATTATTTTCAACCAATAATAACCGACCTAAGGCATACTCTTTTTGATAAAGTTTACGATGAAGAAAATCATTCCGAAACAGTAGTTCAAGAAATCAAGCTTTTTGATTCATCTCAAAAACCGCCCAATCTGTCGAAGAATGTCTATTTCTGTACACTATCCACACTAATAATTTGATTTCATACCCCATTTACTTTCCACTCATTACTATGGGAAGTATTATTTAATACGGCATATATTATTATGTGCGTACTTATTTGGTATTTATCAAATTATTATATTCAATGAAAACAAACAATCAAATTAAACTATCTAGAGCTATATTTAATAGATTTGCTCTAATCTTATATATATCCATGATGTTTTCCCCCGTCATGGCAGCAGAAAAAATTAGAGGTCAAGTATTTGACGAACAAAACCAACCAGTGATTGGTGCAAGTATAATATGGGAAAAGACAAAAGTCGGAACCACTTCAGACACAAGTGGTTATTTTGAGATTGAGGTATCCAAAGCCAAAGAGCCACTTTTAGTGACATACATAGGATATGTACCTCAACAAGTACATATTGAGAATCCTAATGACAAAGTAACTATTTATTTAAAAGAAGATACAGAATTATTAGATGAAGTTGTAGTAAGTGAACGTGCTCCCGGAACCATTACACAACGTGAAGCATTGTTGCAAACACAGAAAATTACGATGGGTGAAATTCGCAGAGATGCCTGTTGCAATTTAGGTGAAAGTTTTGTCACCAATCCCTCCGTTGATGTTGCATATTCCGATGCAGCCACAGGTGCAAAACAGATTAAATTATTAGGATTAGCAGGCACTTATGTACAAATGCTTACCGAAAACTATCCTAACTTTAGAGGAGCAGCCACCAATTTTGGCATGGATTATATCCCTGGTCCTTGGATGGAAGGAATTTATATTTCAAAAGGCACCTCTTCAGTCAAAAATGGTTATGAAGCATTAGCCGGTCAGATAAATGTAGAGTACAAAAAGCCTCAAACTATGGACAAGTTATCTGTCAATCTGTTTGCGAATGACGCACTTAGAACAGAAATTAATGCAGATGCAAGTATACATTTAAAAGACAACTTGCAGACAGGTGTTTTTGCACATTATTCAGTGGACAAACAACCACATGACCGGAACAATGATGGATTTTTGGATTATCCAGCAACTGAACAATTCAACTTAATGAACAGGTGGAGCCATTCGGTTGGAAATTATACATCTCAGTATGGATTGAAATATATTAATGAAAACAGGACAGGCGGTCAGGACACCAAACATCATGTCTTTGATGATCCATATCTCATCACTTTGAATACCAACAGAGGCGAGTTCTACACAAAACAAGCATATTCGACAATTACCGATGATAATTTACTAACAAGTGCAGCTATTATAGCTTCTGCATCCATTCACGATCAAAAATCAATGTACGACCGCACCAGATATGATGTAAATCAGAAGAATCTCTATTTAAGCTTCTTATTTGAAAAAGAGTTTTCAAGAATACATCAGTTAAGCACAGGACTTAGCTTAAACTATGATGGTTTTGATGAGATGTTGCGTGAAACACCCATTGAAAGAAAAGAAACAGTTGTTGGTGGATATTTACAATACACATACAATTTGAACGACAAGCTTATTGCGATGGGCGGTGTTCGTGCCGACTACAGTTCACTTTATGGATTATTTGTCACCCCTCGAATGCATCTCAAATATAATCCTACGGAATGGGTACATTTTAGAGCATCTATTGGAAAAGGATTCAGAACAGCCAATGTTTTAGCCGAGAACAATTATCTTTTAGCCAGTTCAAGAAAAATAAATATAGCAGACAACCTTGACCAAGAAGAAGCTTGGAACACCGGCGCAAATGTAACATTTTACATTCCAATTGCAGGAAAGCAAATGACCCTAACAGGCGAGTTTTATCATACACGATTTATCAAACAAGTTGTAGTAGATGTCGACAGTGATCCACATACCATCAACTTTTACAATCTCGATGGCGGAACGTCATATTCAAGTAGTTCTCAGGTAGAAATGAGTTATCCCTTCTTTAAAGGATTCACTTTCACCGCCGCTTATCGCTATACCCGTTCGATGTCCGACTTCCGTAATCCTGCAACAGGTGAAATTCGTTATTTGAGCAAACCATTGATGAATGATTACAAAGGCTTGGTAACTGCTTCATATCAAACACCATTAAGAAAATGGCAGTTTGATGTAACCGCTCAATTTAACGGAGGGGGACGTATGCCAACGCCAGCTACTGTAAACCCGTTATGGGAAGAAAGATACCAACCTTATACAGTAGTGAACAGTCAGATAACCAAATACTTCAGAAACTGGTCGCTCTTCCTTGGCGCAGAGAATCTATTAGATTTCCGTCAATTGAATCCGATTGTTGATGCTTCTAATCCTCGCAGCAATGATTTTGATGCCACTATGGTTTGGGGCCCCGTTCACGGACGTAAGATTTTCGCAGGTTTAAGATTCAATATTCCAAGATATTAAGTACATAAAATATAAACATAAAAAGAAATGAAAAAAGTAATTACCCTATTGATGATTGTTGCCATGTCAACAAGTATTAGTTTCGCTCAGAAAAAAGAGAAGAAAAATGAAACCGCAAAATTTCAATTAACAGAAATGTGCGAGAATTGTGTAAAGAAAATCAACAATTATGTAGCCTTTGAAAAAGGAGTAACAGGTGTTGAGTATGACCGTCCTAACATGGCAGTTGCAATTAGTTATAATCCTGAAAAGACCGACACCACTAAACTGAAAAAAGCATTTGGTAAAGTAAAATTGGATGTAGTTTCTGTTAAACCAGTTACCCAGGTTCAAAAGAAATAATTAGTAAGGCTCTCTTTTAAAAATCAGAAGCAGAAGAACTATTGAAGTTCTTCTGCTTATCAATTCTTTTAAAAAAGTAAGACAGAAAAAAAGGCCATCTCATTATTATTATGAGACAGCCTCTTTTTGTTTTTGAGTATAACTTGTGATTCTTTACTCAATATTCTTTCTTACTTGCGTGAGGAAATCTTTCATGAGAGCAGAATCTTTACTATTCACAATCTCAAGCAGCTCTTTAAGTTTAGTTCTAATACCCTCGAGTTGTCCAGGCGTATAAGGATTAAAAAGGATTTCAGTTAAAAGGAAATCATCTTCAGAAAGCAATCCCTGTGCGATGCTCATGTGCCTTTTAAAAGTAGTTCCCGGAGCATCCTGATGTTTCATAACAGAAGCGAACACCAATGTAGACGCGAAAGGAATAGAAAGAGAATAAGCAATTGTTTCGTCATGCTCCTCAAATGTGTACTCTGAAATATTCAGTTTCAAATGGCTGTACAAGTCTCTGAAAAACACTTTTCCCAGATGATCCGATTCTTTTATTATAATAGCATTTTGTGTACTCAAATCACTGAGGCTAGCAAATGTTGGTCCGAACATAGGATGAGTAGAAACAAACGGATGCCCTTGTACCTCGTAATATTTTTTCAGACCAGTTTTTACAGAAGCTATATCTGAAAGAATACATTTTGGTGGTAAAAAAGGCATTACATTATTGAACGCGTCAATAGTATATTTCAATGTAGCAGCATTGATTACCAGTTCGGGAGCGAACTCTTTCACCTCTTTTGGGTCAGACATTCGCAGTGTATTGTAAGTAAAACGAAGTTTCTGTGGGTCCGTTTCCAAGACAGCCACTTCGTGATCGAAGCTTAGCACATCGGCAAAGAACGATCCCATTTTTCCGGCTCCTAATATTAATATCTTCATATTCAGTTGCTTAATTTACGCCAATAAGACAGGCATTATTTTCGTGCTAATTCCATTACCACCAATTGTTGGCGAACCGATTCTTCATGCACAGCCTCCAGAATTTTTTTAGCAAATTCAGACGACATATCCATTTTAACCGCCTGTTGAATACGATCTTGCAATATCTCGCCATAGCGTGCAGTTTGTAAAACCGGCATATCATGTTCAAGTTTATACTGTCCAATTTCGCGAGACACCCTCATTCTTTTTGAAAGCAGTTCGAATATCTTATCGTCTAATTCATCGATTTGTCCACGAAGAGTTGAAAGATCTTCAGTCGATTGAATAGAATCACGAATAACCAAAGAATGAATCACCTCGTTGAGAGCAGCAGGTGTAAGCTGTTGCTCCTTGTCACTTAAAGCCGTTTCCGGAGAGCAGTGAGATTCAATGATCAAGCCATCGTAGTTCATATCCATTGCTTGCTGAGCAATTGTAAGTATCAGACTCCTTTTTCCCCCCATGTGACTTGGATCACAAATGATAGGAAGATTAGGATATCTTCTTTTAAGTTCGATTGGGATGTGCCATTGAGGAATATTTCGATAAACATTTTTATCAGGAGTACTGAATCCACGATGAATAACCCCCAGTTTGCGAACCCCAGCGTTATACAATCTTTCGATTGCTCCGATCCACAATTCAAGGTCGGGATTTACCGGATTTTTTATTAGAACAGGCATATCCGTACCAGCCAAAGTATCCGCTATTTCCTGTACCGCAAACGGATTAGTAGTTGTTCGAGCACCTATCCACAACATATCCACCCCATATTTCAATGCCTCATATACATGCTTTTGCGTTGCCACTTCTACTGCAACGTACATACCCGTTTCTTTTTTTACCCTTTGTAACCATTTGAGTGCGAGGCTTCCCATCCCTTCGAACCCACCGGGTTTTGTTCTTGGTTTCCACACACCTGCACGAAAGATCTTTATACCTTGTGCAGCAAGTTGTTTTGCCGTTTCCATCACTTGTTCTTCGCTCTCTGCACTACAAGGACCAGCAATCACGAGCGGTCGTTTACTGTCGATCCCCGGAAGTAAAATTGATTCGAAATTCATATCTGAAGTTTTATTATTTGTTCTTATATCTTGTTATTCTATTATATGCTTCTTTTATCCTCTCCGTTGAAGCCCCAAGTGAAATACGTATGAATCTTTCACCGTTGCTACCAAAAATAAATCCAGGAGTGATAAAAACATTAGCATTATATAATATGTCGTTTATTAACTCTTCGCTACTTATCTCAATGTCGTTAATCTTTCCCCACACGAACAATCCGACTTGGCTTTTATCAAAAGTACAACCAAGTATTGTCATAATTTTTTCGGCCCAAATTCGTCTTTCCGCATAAATTTTGTTCATGTTTTCGTACCATTCCGGGGGATTAGATAACGCTGCCACTGCCGCAATTTGCATCGGTTTAAACTGTCCGCTATCGATATTGCTCTTTTCTTTAAGAATCCATTTCACGAATTGTTCATTAGAAGCCAGCATTCCGATACGCCATCCCGGCATATTATGCGATTTGCTTAACGAGTTAAGTTCTATGCATATATCTTTTGCACCCTCAATGGAAAGTATACTCATTGGATTGCTGTTTAATATAAAACTATACGGATTATCGTGGCAAATAATGATTTGATGTTTTTTTCCAAAGGTGACAAGTTTCTCAAACAACTCAATAGACGCATTAGCCCCTGTGGGCATGTTTGGATAATTTACCCACATAAGTTTTACCCCCGTCAAGTCCATCTTCTCCAAAGCATCGAAGTCCGGTTGCCAGTTATCATCCTCTTTTAGATCATAAGGAATAACTTTTGCACGCAGAAGTTTTGACACAGATGTATAAGTAGGATATCCCGGATTTGGCACCAGTACTCCATCGCCATAATTCAAAAAAGTGAGTGATATATGAAGGATTCCCTCTTTGGAGCCAATAAGAGGAAGAATCTCATTTGTCGACAATTCAACTCCATAATAGTTTTTATACCATTTACTGAACGCATCTCTCAATTCAGGAATACCATTATAAGGTTGATATCCATGATTATTTGTTTGGTTTGCACTTTCATTAAGCGCCTTTATTGTTTGTTCCGATGGCGGTTTATCAGGACTTCCCACTCCAAGGCTGACTATATCTTTTCCTTCGGCATTCAATTTTGCTACCTCAGCCAATTTCACAGAAAAATAATATTCCGATATTGCTTTAATATGTTCGGCAGGTTCTATTTGCATAATATGCTCCATGTTTTAATTAATCTTCAATTGTTTGTTTGTCTTCTCTATATTCTCCCAAAATTTTGAGATCTCGGACAAGAGGTAAAATGGCGTCGATAGATTGTTTATAACGCTCAAAGTTTGTAAAAGTTAGATCAATATAAAATTGGTACTCCCATTCTCGACCTATGATTGGCAAGGATTGAATACGTGTCAGATTTAAACCATAGAAAGAAAGGACCGAAAGAACTTGCGAGAGGCTACCTTCGTGATGAGAAAGTATAAAAACCAGAGACGATTTATTAACGTGATTATCTTTTTGCACTTCGGCCAACATTTCTTCGCGAGCGAGAATTAAGAAACGTGTAAAATTCCTTTTGTTTGTTTCTATGCCGCTTTTCAGTATTTGAAGACCGTAAATTTCTGCTGCCAAGCTACTGCAAACAGCAGCGTACCCCATAAGTGATTTATCCCGAATTTCTTTTGCAGCAAGCGCTGTATCCTCGTGTTCCACGATTTTGACATCGGGGAGAGTTTCCAGAAAATCTTCGCATTGCATTAATGCAATTGGATGCGACATCACTTCGTGTATCTGATCAATTGTTTGTCCCGGGAGAGCTGCCAATGAATGTGATATTCTAAGTTTATACTCCCCTGCAATTTGTAAATTGCTTTGTCTGAGCAGATCGTGATTTTGCAATAAGCTTCCAGCAATTGTATTTTCAATTGCCATTATACCAATGAGAGAAGGATCTTTTTCTGCTTCTTTAAAAATATCTCTAAATGTGAGACAAGGCACAATCTCTAAATCTTCGTCTTTGAAATAGTTTCTGGCTGCAATTTCGTGATATGCCCCTTTTACTCCCTGAATAGCTACTCTTTTCATCTGTAGTTTTGCTCGTTTTAGTCCAAAAAAAAATCCTATCGTGTTATCGACAGGATCTTATATTTTATATATTACTTTTTATTTACTAATTGTTTGCATACAAAATCCTGTCTTTACCTACTAAAGTAAAAATAAAAATAGAACGAATATGCAAAACTATAAGAGTTCATCTTGTTTCTTTTATAATGGATGCAAATTTACTACATTTTCTGTTTTATCAAAAGAAAATGCCATATTTTATTGAAAAATAGTACTTAAAAGCCATTTTCTTAAAAGATTATACAAAAACCGCAATTTAAGATATTTTAAGTATTGAGAACATATTGATAATATCAGACCATAGTGAGAAGTAGATGAGAGCATAAAACAGAAACTATTGTTAAGTTTTGTTTATTTTTACGAATTATTTATCTGCTTTTATGTTTAATCTTACTAATTAAAGCTAATTTAAATTGCAATAGATATGCGTTTTATTGTAAACTGAGAAATGAATTATATAAAATAATTAATATCTTTGTAACCATCGTAATTTTTAAAAGCTATTTTAACTTAATAAATTATATAAAAAATGTTTGAAGGACAACCTAAGGGACTGTATGCATTGGCATTAGCCAATACTGGCGAGCGATTTGGTTATTATACCATGCTTGCGATATTTACTCTATTTCTCCAGGCAAAATTTGGATTTTCTGCCGATCAAACCTCTACTATATTCGGTGGATTTTTGGGTTTAGTTTATTTTATGCCATTATTAGGTGGTATTCTTGCCGATAAATTTGGATATGGTAAAATGGTAACAGCCGGAATTGTTATTATGTTTTTCGGTTACATACTATTATCTATTCCTACAGGATTTGCAAGTATGAACACAGGTATTATCTTGATGTTCTCTGCTTTAGCCATGATTTCTATTGGTACAGGATTTTTCAAGGGCAACCTGCAAGTTATGGTAGGAAATTTGTATGACGATCCAAATTATAGTGCAAAAAGAGATAACGGATTCAGTATATTCTACATGGCTATTAACATTGGTGCACTATTTGCTCCAGCCGCTGCAACTGCAGTTACAAATAGCATTTTAGGCAAGGCTAATTTTACTTATAATGCTCAGATTCCATCACTTGCACATCAGTATTTAAATGGAAGTATCTCTGCTGAAGGAACTACTCATCTTACTAATTTAGCATCAGCTCAAGGATTTGTTGGAGATTTGGCTCAATTTAGCACAGCCTATATTGACCAACTATCATTATCATATAACAGTGGTTTTTTAGTAGCTTGTATCTCTTTGATCGTATCGATGTCGATATATCTTATATTCAAACCATCATTTAAGCATGCAATATACAGCAACAAACAAGCGAAAGCCGCTGGAGTTGGCAGTGCAGCACCAGAACTTACACCCAAACAAACGAAAGAGCGTGTTACTGCTTTATTATTAGTTTTTGTTGTTGTAATCTTTTTCTGGATGGCCTTCCATCAAAACGGTTTGACTTTGACCTTTTTTGCCCGTGACTTTACCGATAGTATAGCTACCGGCTTTACTCGAATTGGATTTAATGTATGGAATTTAGTTTTGATTATTGCAGCAGTTTACGCATGTTTTGCAATTTACGAATCCAAGAAACCAAAAGGCAAGTTAATAGCCGGTTTAGTTGCTACACTTGCTTTAGTGATATTAGTAGTAAATTATAGTAATACCCCTGATATAGTAGAGATTGCACCTCAAATTTTCCAACAATTTAATCCGTTTTTTGTAGTTGCTTTAACTCCCGTTTCATTGGCGATATTCTCATCACTTGCTAAAAAAGGGAAAGAGCCATCTGCCCCTCGAAAGATTGGATATGGAATGATTGTTGCGGCATTAGGTTTTGTTATTATGGCAGTAGCCTCACTTGGTCTTGCTACTCCAGACGAACTTGCAAGCACCGGAGGTAAGAGCGACGCACTTATTTCTCCTAACTGGCTTATATCGACTTATTTAGTATTAACTTTTGCTGAATTATTGCTATCGCCAATGGGTATTTCTTTTGTAACGAAAGTTGCACCTCCAAAATTAAAAGGTGCTATGATGGGATGTTGGTTTGCAGCGACCGCAATTGGTAATTATCTGACTGCAGTAATCGGATATTTATGGGGTCCGATACCATTATGGTTAGTATGGAGCGTACTTATTGTTTGTTGTGCTGTTTCTGCTATCTTTATTTTCTCAATTATGAAAAAATTAGAGAGAGCCACAGGCGACGCATAAAAATACAACCCTCAAATTACAGGAAACCGATGGAGTTTGTTCCATCGGTTTTTTTGTTGAAAATTTAACATTTTTGAAAACCTTAATTTTCCGATAGATAAGCATAACAAGCTATAACTTCTTTTTATTTAAGGAAAGTCCTACCCCTATTTTGATTATATTTGCGAAAGCAAAAGAAAAAGATTCACATTTTATGCAGCCATTTATTCACTTACATGTTCACTCTCAGTATTCACTTCTTGATGGTCAAGCCAGCATTCCTAATTTAGTTGACAAAGCCTACAAAGACGGTATGCGTGCAATTGCACTTACCGATCATGGTGCGATGTATGGAATTAAGGAATTCATCAATTATACAAATAAAAAGAATCAGGCTGTACAAAACGAGATCAAAAGGCTGGAAAATGAGATTAAGGAATCGGAAAATAAAGGAGTAAATAGTGATACTATCCAGAAACTGCATATCAATCTAAATGAAGAAAAGAAAAAACTTTTCAAGCCCATTATTGGTTGCGAATGCTATTTAGCTCGTCGCGACAGGTTTTCACAAAACGATAAAGTTGATTCCAGCGGTTGGCATTTGATTGTATTAGCAAAGAATTTAACCGGATACAAGAATCTGATAAAAATTGTTTCCAAAAGCTGGACTGAAGGCTATTATTACCGACCACGTATTGATAAAGCGCTATTAGAAGAATATCGTGAAGGCTTGATTATTTCATCAGCCTGTTTAGGAGGTGAAATTTCAAGAAAGATTGACGACGGTCAGATAAATGAAGCAGAAGAAGCCGTTCAGTGGTACAAGAATCTTTTTGGTGATGATTATTATTTAGAGATTCAACGTCACGAGACTTATCGTTTGGATGCAGATCAGACCACATTTCCAAAACAACAAAGAGTAAATGAAGAGTTACTTCGTATTGCAAAAAAATATGATGTAAAAGTTATTGCGACAAATGACACCCATTTTGTGAACGAAGAAGATGCCGATGCACATGATCGCCTCATTTGTTTAAATACAGGTAAGGATTTTGATGATCCAAACCGTATGCGCTATACCAAACAAGAATGGTTGAAAACAACAGCTGAGATGAATGAAGTCTTTGCTGATGTACCTGAAACATTATCGAATACCCTTGAGATTGCAGAAAAAGTAGATTTTTATTCTATTGACAATCCTGCACTCATGCCCTTTTACCCTATCGATCCAACATTTGGTAATGAAGATGAATATAAAATCAGGTACTCTCAGGAACAACTAATTGAAGAGTTTAGCGAACAGGTTTTCAATCGATTAGGCGGTTATAACAAAGTAGTCCGCATCAAATTGGAAGCTGATTACCTAACCCATCTTACAAAATTAGGAGCCGCAAATCGTTATGGCGATGATATCAACGATGAATTAAAAGAGCGCATTGATTTTGAATTGGAGACCATTAAGACCATGGGATTTCCTGGATATTTCTTAATTGTTCAGGATTTCATTGTAAATGCTCGCAAAATGGATGTTGCTGTTGGTCCCGGTCGTGGTTCAGCTGCAGGATCTGTTGTTGCCTATTGTCTTGGCATTACCGATATTGACCCTATAAAGTATGATTTGCTGTTTGAGCGATTTCTTAATCCAGATCGTATTTCCATGCCTGATATTGACATCGATTTTGATGATGAAGGCAGAGGGAAAGTTCTCCGTTGGGTAACAGAGAAATATGGCAATGAGAAAGTCGCCCATATTATTACCTATGGAACTATGGCTACAAAAATGGCTTTACGCGATGTAGCTCGTGTTCACAAGCTTCCATTATCAGAAGCAGACAGGCTTGCAAAACTTGTTCCGGACAGAATTCCAGGAGAGAAAAAAGTTTCACTTGCAAAAGCCATTGAAGTAGTTCCTGAGCTAAAAGAAGCGTCTCAAAGCAATGATCCATTGGTTAGAGACACGTTGAAATATGCCCAGATGTTAGAAGGCAACATTCGTGGAACGGGTGTTCATGCTTGTGGTGTTATCATTGGTCAGACGGACATTTCCGATATTGTCCCCATTAGTACTGCTGAAGATAAAGAGACAAAAGAGAAGCTATTAGTTACACAGTTTGAAGGTTCTGTAATTGAGGAAACCGGTCTTATTAAAATGGACTTCCTTGGTCTTAAAACTCTATCAATTATAAAGGATGCTATTGTAAATATAGAATCCACCACCAGGAAAAAAATTGATATCAATAAAATTGACTTGTCTGATGAGAAGACATATCAACTTTATTGTAATGGGCAAACGACAGGAACATTCCAATTTGAATCGGCTGGAATGCAGAAATATCTGAAAGAGCTTCAACCAAGCAAGTTTGAAGATTTGATAGCGATGAATGCTCTTTATCGCCCAGGTCCCATGGACAATATTCCATCATTTATTGCCAGGAAACAAGGTAAAGAAAAAATATCTTATGAAATTCCTATAACTGAGAAATATCTGAGTGAAACATATGGAATTACAGTGTATCAGGAACAGGTCATGCTTCTTTCGCGCTTACTTGCCAATTTTACCCGTGGTCAATCTGACGAGTTGCGTAAAGCAATGGGTAAGAAGCAAATAGAAAAGATGAATGCCCTAAAAGCTAAGTTCCTTTCCGGAGGTAAGGCAAATGGTCATGAAGAAAATAAGCTGAATAAAATATGGCTTGAATGGGAGAAATTTGCTCAATATGCGTTCAATAAATCTCATGCTACCTGTTATTCATGGGTTGCCTATCAAACTGCATGGTTAAAAGCACATTATCCATCAGAATATATGGCCTCTGTACTCTCGAACAACTTGAATAATATTGTTGAGATTACAAAGTTCATGGATGAATGTAAATCTATGAATATCAATGTGCTTAGTCCAGACATTAACGAATCGTTCCTTAAGTTCTCAGTAAATAAAAACGGTGACATTCGTTTTGGTCTTGCCGGTATAAAAAGTGTTGGTCATTCTGCAGTAGTTGATATTATTAATGAACGAAGAAAGAATGGAACTTATAAGGATCTTTTCGATTTTGTGGAGAGGGTTAATTTGTCATCTTGCAATAAGAAAAACATTGAAGCCTTGGCTCTTGCCGGAGCTTTCGACTCTTTTCCGGGAGTATCAAGAGAACAATTAGTTGGAGTTAATAGCAAGGGGGAGGAATTCCTTGACACATTGATCAGATACGGTAATAAATTTCAGCTAGATAAAATGGAATCGACCAATTCTCTTTTTGGAGATGATACATCATTTATGATTTCTCGTCCTGAAATCCCAAATGCGCCTAAATGGTCTGATTTAGAAAAACTTAACAAGGAAAGAGAACTTATTGGAATGTATTTATCAGCTCATCCACTTGACGACTATGAATTTATTTTGAAACATGTTTGTAATACAAACACACTTAATTTAACTGATTTGGAATCGCTCAATGGTAAAGAAGTTTCTTTTGGTGGTTTAGTTACAGCTGTTCGAGAAGGACAAACCAAGCGTAATTCGCCATACACTATTTTTAAAGTAGAAGATTACGAGGGAAGTATTGAAATTCCATTGTTTGGTGAAGATAGTGTGAATTTAGGAAGATACGCACGACTAGGGATGGCGATATATATTAATGCAAGAATTCAACCAAAAAGGTATCGACAAGAAGAACTTGAAATTAAGATTACTTCGATTAAATTACTAACCGAAGTAAAGGATACTTTAGTCTCAAAACTTACTCTACAACTTGAATTGAACGAATTAAACGACACAATGGTTGCCGATTTATCAGCTTTGATTAAAAACAATCCCGGCAGTTCATTGTTATATTTCCAAATTACAAGCTTGGATTCAAATATGAAAGTTCAGCTTTTCTCTCGTCCTTCGCGAATTGAAGTCAACAAGCATTTGATTGATTATTTAGAAGATGATTTAAACATTAATTTTAAAATAAACTAATTATATAAATAAAGTATTATGGCTCTTCAAATTACAGACACGACACTAGATAATGTGTTGAAAACAGACAAATTAGTAGTAATTGATTTCTGGGCTGAATGGTGTGGACCATGTAAAATGGTTGGTCCAATCATTGACGAAATCAGTGAGAAATATAAAGATCAAGTTGTTGTTGGGAAAATAGATGTTGATAACAACGACGGTGCAACCTCAAAATACGGAATTCGCAATATTCCAACAGTCCTCTTCATAAAAAACGGAGAAGTAGTTGACAAATTAGTTGGTGCAGCAGGAAAAAATGTATTTGTCGAGAAAGTTGAAAAACTTAAGTAATTGATTTTTATTATGAATACAAATAAAGGCGGTTGAATAGATCAATCGCCTTTTATATTTATCAATAAAATCTGTTGTTTATTTAAATACTTCTTTAAGTTTTTTAGCCCATCCTTGCAGACGTTCTTCAGTTAAATTGTATTCATTATCTTCATCAATAGCTAATCCAACCCATTTTCCGTCAATTACTGCATCCGATTCGTCATAAGTATAGCCTTCATCATCAACTTCGCCAATAATTGTAGCTTGATCTTTTACAGCATCATACAAGATACGCATAGATTGTGCAAAACTACTTGAGAAAGAACCACTATCACCTAACGCAAAAATTGCAATTGTTTTATCTGTGAGGTCAATTTTTTTAAATGTAGGTAGAAATCCTTCCCAATCATCTTGTAAATCACCTATACCTGTTGTTGAAGTACCTAATATATAGTATGGATATGCTTTAATGTCATCAAGTTTAACATTAGCAACATCATATAAATCTGCACTACTGTCAAGTATTTCATTTAATCTTTTTGCAACAGATTCAGTATTTCCTCCCGAAGATCCGTAAAGTATAGCAATGTTATTCATTTTATAGTCATTTTATATTATTAATTGAGTTTAAATGATAAACACTTCAATTGAATTTTTGTTTGTAATTGATTTAATGCAAATGACTTTTTTTGATAGTATGAGAAAAAAACATTAATTTTACAACATCTTTTGGCGCGGTAGTTCAATGGATAGAATAGAAGTTTCCTAAACTTTAGATTTGGGTTCGATTCCCAGCCGTGCTACAAAAGTTGTTTACCATAAGATAATTTTCCTATTAATAATTGATTACTAAACCATTCCTCTATTACCTTTTTTTTGCTTTGAAACAAATTTAAATAGAGTTGTTTTTCATCTTTTTAATTTCCAGTGTGTCATAAATATTGATGTTGGTTCCCCTTTGTTTTCTTGTTGATAATAAACTGTTAAAATGGAATCATCTTCCAATTGAACACTTGAAGGATATCCAAGGTCTCCATTAAATGCTTCTGCTAGAATAATTTCATTCTCAATATCCCAGGTTTTACCTTCATCTTTACTTATACAAGCACGTTCACTATATTTATCCCTTCTATGACCATAAACAACTAACACCCAACCATTATTTAACTCTATCAAATGAGGAGGATAGCCCCACATTGGAGTTTTATGAGGATTAGTCCAATTTTTCCCTCCATCATTACTTTCAGTTTGCATTAAGTATGATCCACTACTATCTTTAGGTTCATATCTGATCATTGCCAATAATTTACCACTCTTTAATTCGACAACGTGAGGTTCACTAAAACCTGCCGTTTTATCTTCAAAAGGAGGTACAGCGGAGATTACTTTCCAAGATATGCCATCGTCCCTAGATTCTTCGGCAACTACTGAGTAAATACCATTCCATGAACCAGTACCAAGATAAAATAAACGACCATCGCTCAACTGAATTGGGCCATGTGGAGCAGTAACAAGTGTACGGGTTGGTTCTTCCCAAGTTCTTCCACCATCCAAAGATCGTCTCACCCAATTACCTAACCATTCTTTTTTTAGAGCATCAGGAATTTTTTCAGCAATTCGATTATACTTTTGATATGCCCATTTCCATGTAGGAGAAGCATAAGCTAATGAGGTAAACCAACTTACAAGAATTGTATTTTTTGAAGTTTGAATTATTCCAGCATCTCTATCATCGAGTGGTGTATTATTAATTTCTTCCGGTTCACTCCAAGTTTCTCCATTATCTTTACTTCTAATCATATGTGTTTTACCCCATGGACAAACATGTGAATCTCGATCACCTGAGTATACAATTAGCAACTCTCCATTATTTGTTTTCCCAATTGTTGGCCATCCCAAATATCTATTCGGCTCCAATACTTCTTGAGAAGCAACTTGATGACCGTTTTGATCTATTTTTCTCTCAGTGATGAAATATTTTCCGGGTTCTTTACTAACTAATTTTGTTTTCAATATTATTGCAATTTTGTTTTCAATATTATTTACACAAACTGAATCTTCTTTTAAAATGTTTGAAGGAATAATCTTTTCAGAACTTGTTAATTTACCACTGCTAAACAAACTACCTGTGGTTATTAAACTTGCTGTTTTGATAAAGTTCCTTCTGTTAATATTCTGATTATTCATATATTAAATAGTTTTTTAAAATTGAATATAAACCAACTTATTATACTCGATTGACAAAACGTCTTTAAAGTTAAATCACCTTCTTTTTTCGCGAAAAAGTAATACAAAACCTATCAGAAAGAAAATAGCTAAAGCAAAAGGAATCGTCCAAATTGACACCCAATTATAAGCTCCTCCCTCTGAATAATGATCAACAACATTCCCTGCAACAATTGTTCCTAACAATTTCCCCACACCGTAAGTAGCAAAAGCTATTAATCCTTGTGCAGAATTCCGTAATGAAGATGGAGCTTCTTGATCCACATAAATTTGTCCGGTTACAAAGAAAAACGTAAAACAAAAACCATGAAATGGCAAAACAGCATAAAGAAAGCCATTTGTACCAGTAAATGATCCTAAAACAAATGACCCATACATTATTATCCATGCAACTATTGCAGCAACAATACTACCTTTATATTTTAGTTTTTTAAAAAGAAATGGAAATGTAAACAAGAATACAACCTCAGCAATCTGACCCAAGCTCATAGCAGCCGCAGCATTATTTATACCTTCATCTACAATAAACAGATTTGCAAATGAATCATAAAATGCAAGAGGGATACAAATTAATGCCATAAATATCAGTAATACTGAAAAAGATCTATCTTTTGTCAATTTGAATGCATCAAACCCAAGAATTTGTCCTACTGTTACTTTTTCAGCCACTTTTTCAGGTTTTTTATACGGTAAAAGCAATGCGTAAAGTCCAGCTAAAAATGAAACCGAAGAAGCAATAAGAAAAGGAGTTGAAAGAGTTTCCAAATCAAAAACACTTAATATTAATCCTGCAACTATCCATCCAAAAGAGCCAAATAATCTTATACGTGAAAACTCTTTTGAAGTATCTTTTAAATTCTCAAATGAGATAGAATTACATAACGACATTGTTGGCATAAAACAAATAGTATAGGCTAACAATGTTGGTAAAAATAATGAAAACTGTTCAATCCTGGTTAACCCAAAAAGTAACAATGATCCTAAAAAATTTAGAAAAACCAATACCCTATTTGGTGAGAAAAATCGATCAGCTATAATTCCAACAATCACGGGAGATATTATTGCAGCAATAGCAGCAGTTCCATATGCTAATCCTATTTGAACACCGCTAAAATGTAATGTTTGTCCTAAATATGTTCCCATGGTAACAAACCATGAACCTTGAATAAAATATTGTAAAAACATCATTATTGATAATTGTGCTTTTCTATTTATTATATTCATAATACATTAATTTTTCTTTGTTAAATATGCAGTTTAAAATTCTTAGTCCATTATCAAATTGCCCTTAATTACTAAACTATTTCCCTCATCATTCAATTCGAAAATTTGTGCTCTTTCTTTGCCATTTGGTGAATTAGGTTGATGTAACACGAGACAAAGTTTTCCTTCAAAAGTTAAAAAAATTGATCCATGGCCTCCATTTTCATCTACTAATGGTTCAATATGATGGATCCATGGCCCGATTAACTTTCCGGTTGTGGATTCTGCTATTCCTATCGCATAGTTACCATTTTGTAAAAAACTTGACCAAATCATCAACAACTTTCCTGTTTTTGTTCTATAAAGAAAACACCCATCTGTAACATAACTATTAGCTTTGTCAGGTGTCCATGGAGCATCAGAAGCACGAAATAAGAATTCAGGAGTTCCAATAGGCTCCGATAGATCGGTCTTTAATTCAATCATCTCAATTGTCCCATCTACAATCTGAACCCATTCATGGCAATAAATCATGTACGGTTTACCATCTTCTTCCCATAAAGTCCCGTCCAGTGCCATAAAGTCAATAGGAGTATGTGGCATTATTCCAAAAGGAAGGAATGGACCTTCTGGACTATCCGCATGAAAAATTTGAGTTCCCCGATAGGTGAAAGCCGGCCAATCAGGTTTTGGTTCTTTCCAGGTTTTATTGGTATTAAGTGTGCCAAACAAATAGTATTTTCCTTTATAAAAATGGATTTCAGGAGCCCAAATAGTTCCAGAAATCCAATTATTCTCCAGAACAGTAAAAACCCTTTTGGGGCCAGACCATTCTTTTAAATCTCTACTCCAAAATACTTCTACTCCTCCTAATTCTTGTCCATTTTTATTTTTTACAGATGCAGATCGGTACAAGTAATACAAGCCACTTTGCTTATCAGGGAGTATATATGGATCTCGAATATGAATATCTTTTAATTTGAAAGTATTTATTGAATCAACCCGTACTTTCTCCTGTATCTTCAAATTTATAGCAAACAATAAGTTTTGTTGTACAATCAGAATTGTACTAACAATTATAAAAATCTTTTTATAATTATTCATCATAGTATATAACTGTTTAAATGATAGCATACTTTAGAATTCAAAATCACATTATTTATATTCATATTTGAAATCTTATTTTCTTAATTATTCTTTTCCAAACTATCAAGATCAATTGTCATATCTTCAATAATTGCATTCTTTTCAATATTCTTTAATTGTTTAATCAATGAACTAGGATCTAAGCGACGAGTCATTTCTATCTCCATTAAACGATCAGGGTATCGTTTACGTATCGTACGGATATCATTCATAAACAAAGAGTCTTCACCTTTATAAAGTGCATATGCTGCTTGTTGAATCATAAATGCACCCAGACTATCAGGATATTTTTCCAGTACAGCTTTTAAATAATTATTACTACGTTCAAAACTTTTATGAGCCTCACCATCCTTATCCTTTGCCGCTTGAAAAAGTCCCAATTGAAAAAGATACTCGCCGGTAATAGCACCTTTTTGGTCAGCCAAAGTTTGAATATTTAATGCAGAATCAAGATATCCCATTTCAGCTAATAATTTTGCCTTAACTCCATAATAATCAGGATTCATACTATCAATAGATAACGCCTGATCTAAAAGAACCATAGCTTTTGACGTAGAGTCAACATCAAATGAAGAATTTACCAATGCAATTGCAAGTTGATAAATCGAATCAGCTTTCGGTTCAGTAATATAAGGTGTAATGTCCACATCTTTTTTATTATTGCATGAAGTCACACATAAAAAAGAAAGAATATAAATAAATATTATTTTGTAATTCATAACAATAATAGGGAGGACAGGTATAACCGTCCTCCCGATTTAAAAAATTAATTAATCAAATTACTCATCTGTAAAATTTATGGAATTAAAATTGATTTGTACATCTTCAATTCAGCCATATTAAAGTAAGTTGGAGCAGTTCCTCCATTTGTTTTATTTACTGTGAAACGAAAATAAGAGAATGGTTCATCAGCAAATATTGGCTTCGATTCATAAGTAGAACTAGCACCCGTTGGAAGTCCGGTAAGATGAGGAATTAAAACTCTCCAATTTTGACCATCATTGCTTACCGAAATAGTTACATCCGTAGGTTTGCCATTACTGTTATTTCTGTTTTGATACCAAAACTTAAATATTGAGACAGGCTCAGGTAAAGCTACTTGTAAATAATGTGCTACTGAAATAGAATAAGACCATGCAGAATGAAAAAAAGTACCTGCATTATTGTCTAATAAATTCCTGATTGGTCCTTCATTAGGTTCTTGTGCATTAGATGAGAGCATGCTTTCTGTCAAAGCAATCAATGAATGTTGAAGTTTTATTGCTTCCTGTTTAACAATAAACGATGACATATAATCCGGATTATCAGATGATTGTATTAATATTGTTGAAAACCGTGGAGTCTCCGATTTGGACATATCTGTTTTAAATTTAAGAATCCTATCCGAACCATCTGCTATATTACTTACCAAATGTACCCAATTTGCTGTATCTGGAATAGATATATAATCCACGTTCATATTTGAAGAAACCCGAACGGTAATTTCAGCAGGAGATGCGCTTACCGACTTCACAACACCCTTTCTTTGTCCTTCAACCAGAAGTTGAGGCTCTTTACCCGTTTGTGTTACATTTATAGAGTACGCTTGGTGTCCATAAGAAATTGTAACACGTGCAATTCGTGTCAAAAAAAGATCATTATTCCCAGCTGAAACAGTTACTTTCCCATCTTCTTTTTTCACAACGCACCATTCCGCATTTGATGATGCAGTCCAATTAGCAAATGGCACATTAGTCACAACTTCTATAACTTTATCACCTCCTCCTATTGGGAGAAAAATTGGAGTTAATCCTTTATCAGGAACGACTAATGATTCAACATTAAATTCAGTCTGGTAGTCAGGAGCACAAGATGTCACAGAAAACATATAAATCAATGCACCGACTAACATAAATATTAAAATATTATTTTTCATAAGGATCATTTTTATAATTGTTCTGCTCTTGGGCTAAATTCCATTCTTAAAATTGCTTTTACTTCTTTATAAGGTAGCGTTGAACTTAAACGATATTTATAATGAAGCCTAAACTCTTTATAGTAAGTAGAACGTCCATCAGGTGTAGTAAGAATATTAATCAGATATGTATTGTTATACATTTCATATGGAGGCAATTGCACAAGATCAAGCGTTTTGTAAGATTCAATTGTAACTTGTCGAGCCAACGGATTTTGAGGCGTTTGTTCTCCAACGGTTACTTTAATACTCTTTGCATTAATATCATCAAGTGCTTCTTTGTAATCACCAAAGGTTTCATCACCAGCCAACATCCTTACAGAGTTTTCAGCTAAAGGAAATATCTGATTTGCATTGGTTGGACGTCTAATCAATCGATCTGACAAGCTCAATGTTTCAACATACGTAGTTGTATAGTTATAATACGTATTCTTATATGTGGATGCAAACTCATTCTCTTTATAAATTCGTAACAGAACTTCTTTCTTCAAAGGATTAAATTCTTTCGTTATATTCGTATTCAATTTATAATCTAATAAATAAATAGAGTCAGGAGACAATTTATCAAGATTTTTCAAATAAATAGGAAATCTAACTAGATTTTGCCCTACGGGAATCTCCATTTGAGTCTTTGGCAAAGTATAACATTCCACTGGAAGCCATCTTGCAAATCGAGAAGAATCAATATCATAATTAGATTTATTAAAAGCATGAAATAATGAATCTGCCTCAACAAGAGCCACATTATAGGATTTACTGGCAAGTGTTGTACCACTTAATCCTGCTACCAAGAAAATTGTATCTCCTGATGTCCTTAGACTTGAAACTTGTCTATCGTATATTTGAGCAGAATTACTGAGCAAATTTACAACATTCTTATACTGCTCTGATTCGAAGTCATATGTTTCACACGCAGCAAAAGCAAAACCAATGATTGCTATTATAAATATTTTTATATAATTTTTCATATTTAAATCAGTTTAATTATTGTTACTGATGATTATCTATCCCAACCCGGATTTTGATCCATTGAAGGAACTTTCATTAATTCGCCATGAGGAATAGGCAGTAATACCATACTTGGTTTTGATATTCTGTCACGAACATTTTGAGTATTAATTGTCACAATATCCCAAAATCCAGTATTAGGACTATCCGCAGCTCTGTCTCGTTCCACATTAAGACCTCTCCAATTAGAAGAATTTGCATCTTCATCCAAATAAATACCCCAACGGCGTGTATCAAAGTATCTATAACCTTCATTAAACAACTCTATTTGACGTTCATTCATTACCACTTTTTGGAATTCTTCCTTACTTGATAATTGAAATTCAGTTGCACCAGGCAGACCAACACGATATCTAATCATATTGAAATATTTTGCCATTTCATCTTTATTTCTTGAAATAGTTACTTCGGCCTCTACACCTGTTGCATCAATTGTTTTAACTGTTACTTCACCTTCTATATTATTCAATGCTTCAACATATTCAAGAAGAATTTCTGCATATCGAATTATTGGAAACGGCTTTGGATTTGTTATGAATGCTGAAGTAACATTTCCTTTTCCATTAGCATACGAATCATCCGGATGAATATATTTGATAGGTGTATAACCTGAAACATTATAGTCATTGATATTGGTACCGGCACCTTTTATGCCTGAAACATCATCAGCAGAAAACCACATTTGTTTTTTGGTATATGCTCCATCTTGTGATGCCGAATTCATTGGCCAATAACTTCCAGGAAATCCGATTGAAGCATAAAACCTAACTTCACGGTTATCATACATTTTTGGAGCATTAGATCTGAGTTCATAAGAGCCTAATACTTTATTCTTTCCAATTGTATTTATCAAATCCGGATCATAAGGATAATCTTCTGAAGCATCGTGAATTGATCGCCCATCAGCCATTAAATATGAATCAACAACACGCTGTGGCACTGACATACCACCCCATCCACCAAAATAAACAGGAAATGAATGACGTGTATAACTTGATACATTTCCAGAAGGCATAGCCCATATGAATTCAGGATTTGTCTGTATTATACCTTCCCCATTAAACATATCTGTATAGGATCTGTATGGATCTATCCCACCTGCTCCTTCAGGAAAATTTTCAGTTGGAACATTCTCAGGTAAAGGATATGGTCTGCTTGCATCCATATCAACAGTATGTAATTGATAAATATCCATATCAATAAGACTCTTAGCTGCTGCTGCTGCAACCGCCCATCGTTTAGGATCATAAGTTTGATTCACATAAAACTTACCATCGCTTTTTCTTTTCCATGTTCCAAAACTCTGGCGAGCTGCATCTCCTCCATTAAATAAAGGAGAAGCGTGAATTAAGCGTAAACGTGAAATTAATCCCAATGCCGCACCTTTAGTTGGTCTTTCATAATAGCTCAATGATTGTTGAGCTGAAGTAGGAAGAACTCTTGCAGCCAAAGCAAACTCATTGCATACATATTCAATTGATTCATCATAAGTAGCTCTTTCTCTGTCATAATAAGATGCTGGCTCAGAACTTAGCATAACCTCATCACCTACAATTAACAACGGTCCCCAATTCATTAATAAATGATAGTAGGCATATCCGCGCATAAAATGAACATAACCCACATATAGTTGTCTGTCAAGCGAATTCATATCACTTACCTTATCAATATTTGCCAACATAATGTTGCAACGGTTTATTACCCTATACATTTGATACCAGATATTAAAACTACCCAGATTTCTTTCGTTTATTTCACCCACTGTAAAGAGAATTCCGGCAAATTCACCCGTTCTCCATCTAGCTGTCATTTCATCTGAAGCCATTTCGCCTGGATTCCAGGGAGTTCCCCAAATATCACCTGGATCTGGAAAATCTTTAGGAGTATTCCATAGATATCCATCAGCATTTTTTTGACTATGGAAAATAGAATCTTGGCTGAACGTATCTTCAAAATATCTATCTACATCCAGATAATTGCATGATGAAAGCGAAATCATTGCTATCCCCACTAACCCTATTATAATTTTTGATAGAATTTTCATATGATATATGTTTTAAAAATTAAGATATAATTGGAAAGTAAAGGTCGTTGGAATTGGATAAGCACCTCCATTATAAGTTGCTTGTTCCGGATCAAAGAATTTTACTTTATCTATAGTAAACAAATTATTTGCGACTAATTCCAAATCGACTGACGTTAATCCAAAAATTTTCATCCAATCATATTCATCAAGTTTATATCTCATACTAAGTTCCTGAAAACGTAGATATGAACCATCACGTTTCCAGAAAGTAGATAATTGTGAATTATTGGAGTTATTTCCATAAGAAAGACGTGGAAATTCAGCATTTGGATTTTCCGTTGCTGTTGTTCCTGAATACCATGCAGGAGTCCAACGATTTGCAGGATTATTAGCTAATTTAATTACATTGCCCAATTCTCCGTTGTAAAAAGGTATCCATCCAGGAGCATTCAGACCAAAGTTATAAATATTCATTCCAGAACGATAATAATCCACTTTTGCAGCGCCCCTAAATAAAATACCAACTGTGAATCTCTTGTATCTAAAATCACCACCCATACCATACATCACCCTTGGAACCTGATTTCCATATGATAATGGAACTCTGTCATCATCATTGATACGACCATCACCATTTACATCGCGATATTTTATATCTCCAGGACGCACCTGACCGAAAGTACTCTGGTCAGGACTGGTTTCAATCTCTTCTCTATTTTTGAAAAGTCCTTCAGCTATATATCCACGAATAATTCCATATGGTTTTCCCGTCACACTTAAATAGTTATAAGGAAGATCGTTTTCTTCAAAATAATCAACAATATTTTCTGAAAATGTATAATTACCTCTAATAGTAAAATCCATATCCTTGCTTATTTCCTGGAAAAACTCTATGTTACCATCAGAACCGTAACTATGCATTGTTCCCACATTAGAGAAAGGTAGATTTACCAATCCAAGATAATCAGGTAAAGTCACCCTTCTTTGATAGATATTTTCGCGGATATCTTTGAAGAAATCCATGGTAACCGACAATTTATCTTTGAATAACATAATATCAAAACCAAGGTTCGATTTCTTAGCAACCTCCCATTTCAAATTATCTGCTCCAATTGTTCTTTCTGCAATACCTTGACCGCGATATCCCCAATATACAGAAGCATAATTATCAATAAGTGTAAGATACGGAAATCTAGTTCCACCACTAATATTATCATTACCTGCTAATCCATACGATGCACGAATCTTAAGGAATTCAAGCCAAGGCAGGTTTTGCTTAGTCCAATCATAAGCTGTAGGTACCCAACCAACTGCAACAGAAGGAAATAAGCCAAAACGTTCTCCTTTTTTAAATTGAGTAGAGCCGGTGAAACCAAAGTTCGCATCAATAAAATATGTATCATTATAACCATATGAAGTACGACCTGAAAGGTTTTGACGACGTGCCGGAATAGCATCAATACCTAAATTATCAAACCAGTCACTATTTTGTACATCTTCCATATAGTAAAACAATAGTGCACCCAAATCATGTGAACCAAAAGAACGTTTCCAGTCAGCTTTTGTTTCCATATAATATTTGCGCCAACGATCGGTGTTTCTCCAATAATTAACTGTTTGTTCACGAATACGTAATGATTTGATTAATTGACCTTTTGAGTCACGCCCCGAAGCACGATACATATTTGGCCACATACGGCGACCCTCATTAAAATATATAATAACATCTGACATAACCTGTCCAGAAAGTGTTAATCCTTCAAAAACGCCACCAACTTGTTGAGATAATCTCAAAGTGACCATATTACGGTTTTCATTGTTCTGAGAATAACCCGTATAATTCAATACCGTATAAGGAGAAGACAAATCATAAGTTCCATAAGTAGGAAGAGTTCCATCTGAATACATTACCGGAAACATCAAAGGAGTAATCTGACGAACTGCAGCCCAAAGTGAATTGGTATTTTGTTGACCCGGCTGGGTTTGCTGAATTATATTTCCATCCATTCCGAAATATAACTGTGTAGTTTTTGTCAGATTCATATCAATATTGGCACGATAAGTCAATTTATTATATGAAACAGGTTCTTTAAATTTTGAATCAGGCTGATTATAAGCAGCTCCTTCCTGTTGCATACCAATAGATAAAAAGTATTGCGCAAAGTTTCCTCCTCCACGTGCACTTACATAGTAATTTTGTTGCAAAGATGTTTTCTTCATAATTTCGTCAATCCAGTTGACATTTGGATACATTTCAGGATCAAGACCAGATTTAATTACATCCAAATCCAAACGAGTGTATAAATCAGGATCACCAGACATAGCTCTTGCTTCATTAGCCAATAAAGCATAATCATAAGATCCCAGATATTCCGGTAAACGCTTGAGTTGAGAAATCTTAGTAGTTAGACGTCCTGTAACATTCAATTTACCAGCCTGTCCTTTTTTAGTAGTAATCAAAACAACGCCATTAGCACCGCGAACACCATAAACAGCTGTAGCTGCCGCATCTTTTAAAATTGCAAAACCTTGAATGTCATCAGGATCAACATCTTGAAGTCTACCTTCCATTCCATCAATCAGCACCAAAGCACCTGAACTAGCACCAAAAGTACCAATTCCACGAATCCAGAAGTTTGAAATATTACTTCCTGGTTCACCCGATAATTGTTGTGTGATTACACCTGCAACACGACCTCCTAACATATTATTTAATGAAGTAGCCGGAGTTTTTAGCTCGTCCACATCAACACTGGAAATTGCACCTACAATTGAAACTTTCTTTTGTGAAGATAAACCGGTTACAACCACCTCATCCAAAACTTTTGTATCTTCAACTAATACTATTTCAATATCGTTTTCGCTTACATTTCTTTTTATAGGTTTTTCAACTGAAATCATACCAATCATTTGAAAAATGATAGTATCACCTTGAGCAGCTTTAATGGAAAAGTTTCCGTCTAAATCTGAAATTACACCTAAACCGGGAACACCTTTAATGAGCACAGAAACACTGGGCAGTGGAACTTTATCTGCATCAACTACGACTCCTGAAATAGTCAAATTCCTATTTTGACCGTAACTCATTATGGTGAACATACTTGTCATGAGTATGACCAAACAAACTATTTTTTTCATATGTATCGTTTAAAATTATTATTGAATTGAAAGTTTACGGATTACATGGTTCCGTTTATCTGCTACGTAAACTTCAGAACCGTCAGCATTAACAGCTACTCCTGTTGGATAATTGAACATAGCAATTTCCGGACCTCCGTCACGAAATCCACGGTTACCAGGCAAACCAATTGCTGTACTAACTGTTGCTTTATCAGCAGGAACAGTCGTATCAATAACTCGGATACAATGATTTTGAGAATCAGCTATATATAATTTTCCATCGGCAGTAAAACATATCTGTCTGGGTGCAAAGAATTTTGCATTTTGCAATAATCCATCTTCCCAGCCACTTCCTGTGATAGGACCTTCAGTAATAGCTCTTCCAGCATACATTTCTCCTTTAAATGTTGTAGGATCAGATACTGTATCAAGTGTAGCGATATTAACTCTGCTTATCAAATTATAATCTTCCTGACTTATATATAACATATCTGGCTCAGTAGAAGAGAAAGTTAAATAACAGTTACTTCCATTTTGACCTTTTGCATTAACCAAATCAGGAGTAACTTTGTTTAAAAGCAACTCTACTACACGAGTAGAAGGATTAAAACGTACAAGCTGTCCCTTCCACATAACTGTATAAACCATATGGTCATTGGTATTAACCACAAATGAATACTTCCAGTTATCATTAATGATATCTTTGGTTGTTTCATCAGTAATCAACGAACGGCGACGGGGTGTATAATTCAAACTCTTGTGCATTGAATAAAAATATAATCCCCCATCTTCAGGTAAATAAACAGCTTCATTTCCGGCTTCGGCAGAAAAAGCCGGAGCATTCATAGCACCTGCTTCGTATTTTATAACAATTAATTCTTCATTTTTTGTATCAGCCATAAGAATATTTCCATTCACACCAACTCCTTTATCAGTCCATGCACCTTGACCAAGACCAGCCCGAGGTTGTTGTCCTTCAGTTCCACGTTCTGATATGAAAATATTGTTTTCATCATCTAAACAAATAGTAAAAGGAGATGATAGAGTGGCAGAAGTAAAACTTCCTCCTACTGTAGGAACACTATTGTTGTCATAATCAGGTTTTCCTACTACTGTAGTAACAGTTGTTTGTGTTTTGTAAAGGAAAATCTCAGAACCAATTCCCGAAACTAACTTATTGTTGTCTAATTTACGCTCAACAACGAGTTTCATTTCTCTTAAAAAAGTCAGTTTTGGTACAAATGCATATATCTTTGTACCACTTGAACTTACCAAACCTGCTTCATGCTTCATGCCCAAAGTGTCCTGAAAATAGACTTTCATGCCGGTGGTATCCGAACCAAAATTTTCACCTTCAATGATAATTGGTTGTGCAATGCCACCTGAATCAGGATAAAATCCAGTCACTTTTATCGGCTTTGTTGGGTCGAACTCAACAAATGTCGTTTGGTCTTCTTTACACGAAGCAAAAAGACCAATTAAAAGAAGCAGCAAGGAGCCTAAAAAGATTTTTTTGTTTTTCATTCTCTTCTTTGTATTTAAATTAATTAATTCATTTTTTCACGATTGTCTTTTAAGTACGATTTTTGTTTTTATTAATACAGGATCATTTCATATTTAAGTTTTTAAAAATATATTTTCATTCATTAAAATAATTAAAAACCATTTTTTATATACTTGCGTTCAAAAAACATTAAGTAATTTGTTTTCATTAACGTTTTATAATGTATTAAAACCAAACAAATCTATAAAAAAATTATTTGAAAATAAAGTTCATCCTTTGTTACGGTTGTATAAACCGATCATTTTTCACTTCTTATCTTAGAATCAATTACTCATGAATTAACTTAATGTTATTGACAATTGCAAATAAATGAAATAAAATTCATTTTCTATTTAAGTACAATGTTATTTAATGTTAATCATATTTGTTAAAGATTAACCAATTCGTGTAAGTATCACATTTATAGAGTTTAATGTTTTTTAGTGTTTTTATGATATATATTTATAATAAAGTTTCTATTAAATAAATTATCACAACATCTAATCAAATAAAAATAAATTATAATTCAATAGACAATAAATCTCCATCATCTATTGATTTTTTTAAGACTATCTTATCTTTTATTGATATAGTTACTAATATTTTATTGTTTTTTATTCTTTCTACTTCCACATCAAAACAGGTATTAAAAGCCATAACTCTTCTAAGGGTCATCTCATTCCAATCTTTAGGAAGACGAGGAGAAATCGAGAAGGAATTTAGTCCGGTCGGTCTAATTCCAAAAACTCCTTCAGTAATAATACGCCCATATAACCCACTTTCAGCAGAAAGATGTCGCTGACTCCCTTCAGGCCATGCTTCAATAGCATATGGAACATGATCGCCCAATAATCGGGTTGTAGAATAATCATCTAAATAGCTGATAGCTTGTTCTGTCGCTCCTGCAATAAAAGCTCCACGCAACGCATATAGCGTAGAACGATCCCAAAAAGTTGAACTTCCTGCTTGTGTTAACAATCCATCTTTTGTCCACAGACGTGGAGAAAAAAGTGCTCCTAACGTACCTTCTGTTCTTTCTTTTATACCAACTGTTAATGGCATGCAAATCCAGGATCTTAAAATATCATTTCCTTTATAATATTGATATGTTTCAAATCCTTCTACATTTGCACCAAAGTAATTTTCTATATTTTTACGTAATTTCTCAGCTTGATTACGATATTCTTTACTTTTGTTAGATGGACCACCAATTTCCTGATTTAAATATGCAGACGATATAAGGGCGTCATAATATAAAGATGACGTGCATAAATTGGCTTCTCCAGACTCAAATCGATTTTCTAATTCATCTGTATCGGATTTAACAACACCAAATTCATTCAAATTGCGACGACAATATTCCAAACACCAATCAATTAAAGTAGTTAATTCTATTGCGTCAGATCTACTGCCTCTTGCCAAGGCATAGCGGGCAGCACCATATGCAATCATCGCTGCATCTCCTCTATCACCGGCTCCATTCCAAATATCAAGACCTTCAGCAATTATTGAACTTGGTATTGGCTTCCACTCATCATTCATATAGTTTGCAAAAAGCCTAAATGAATTAAGTGCAGATTTATTACCATAATCATAACCGGTAAAAGGAAAATAGGGATTGATATATTCAGCCTGATCGTTTGCCCAGATTGCAGAATAATACGACTCACCTCCAGGACCATGCATTGGCCCATTTTTAGTTTCATAAATACTTTCAAGCGCTCGAATTTTCGAAAAGGCAAACATAGTATTTATTATCTCATTAGGACTTTCAAGAATCAAATTGTTCATCCATGAATTAATCAACGTTTCTCTGTTGTTCATTTCTCGCTGCCCATCAACAATCATAAATGATTCGTTGTTTTTACGACCGGTTGTATATGCAAAAAAACTAATTACTTCACCTGGCTTTAGAACAAAACTGCCGGATTTGTCTGTATACATTTCAATAATGTAGCTGCCATCAACTCCTTTTACAGGATCTGTAGTAATAACGGAGTTGGTTTCAGGTAACTCCAACATCATTTCTTTTTCACTAATATTTTCCATTTGGTATTTTTCCAAAAGCACAGGCAGTTCTGTTGAAGGAAAATAAGTTCTCTTAATGTTGATATTACCTGATGTTGTTTTGAAATCGCTATCAATATTCAACATACCTTTTAAAAAAATACGCTTAACTTTTTCATTAGTTAGCGAATAACCATTTACAGTAATTAGATCTAATATATTCCAGTCAGATCGGCGCATTAAACTAGCATGAGTGTTGTTTGGTATAGTTCTTAATAATGGAAATACCAGACTTTTATTAATTGTAAAAGTCCCCTCTTTAGTTATACCATATCGCAATACAACTGAAATCTGCTTTCCACTCATTTCAATGTGGTCCGAATGAACATCACCACCCTTAACATTCCATGTGATTCCTCTATCACTGTCAATAGTCCAACGATTCTGGGTATAAACAGAATTTGATGAGAAGATAAAAAAGGATATAAATGTTATTATCAAAGAATTTTTGTACATGTTATTTAATTTAAGATTAATACAAATATAATAATTTATATTCAATAAAGCAAATTATCAATCTATTTTTATCTAATTATTTATTCGATCATATTGCTGATTATCAGATACCTGCAAATTTTAAACCATTCAACTTATTCCAATCTCCACGAGTGAAATCTGGTATCCTTACAGGAGCACCTCCAGATGATGTGGAAATTTCAGTTAACTCAAATAAACAAGACCATTCAGCAGTGTCATATACATCTATATCAAGTGGTAAACCATTTCTTAGACAATAAATTAATCGATAATCCATTATAAAATCCATACCTCCGTGACCTCCAACTTTCTTTGCATACTCTCCAATCTCCTTAATAAATGGATGTTCGTATTGCTTTAAACATTTATTAAACTCTTCTTCCGAAAGAAATTCATGTGGTTTAGGTTCCAATGCAATTTTTGAATCAGGATATTTCTGAGCAAAACCCTTTGTCCCGCTCAAAGTATGTAAACGACTATAAGGTCTGGGACTTGTAACATCATGTTGAACCATAATTGTTTTACCTTTTTGAGTTTTTATTATGGTTGTGTTCATATCACCCAGCTTATAAGTTTTCTGTGACTCATTTGAATTTTCTCCAAATGTGTCTTTTAAATAATTAGTTATTCCAAATTGATTTGAAGAAACAGAAACTAAATAATTCATTTTATCCCCTCTATGAATGTTCATAGCTTGACAAATGGGACCAAATCCATGAGTGGGATATGGATTACCGGAATAATCTTCATAATATTTGATACGCCAACCGTTTGATTTTAATTGTGTCCTCAAATCATGAATATAGGCTCCTTCACCATGAACAATTTCACCAAAAACGTCCTGCTGAGCCATATTTAACGTATTAAGCTCAAAAAAATCGTAACAACAATTTTCTAATATCATACAATGACGTCTTGTCTTTTCTGCAGTATTTACTAACTGCCAGCATTCATCAACTGATGTGGCAGCGGGAACTTCTATGGCTACATGTTTCCCCTTTTCCATTGCATAAACAGCCATCGGAGTATGTGTTCCCCAATCTGTACATATATATATGAGGTCAATATCTTCTCGCTCACATACTTGCTTCCACGCTTCTTCTCCCACATATTCGGCAGCTGGTGCTATACCCTTTTTTTTAAGTACATCCTGCGAACTTTTGACACGAGATTCAACCAAATCACATAATGCAACAATTTCAACTCCTTCCATAAAAGTATAACGTTGAACAGCTGCACTTCCTCTATTGCCAACTCCAATAAAACCAATTCTCACAGTTGGGATTGGAGCGACTGCCAATTGTAAAACATTTTTTTGTCCGATAGGACGTACATTCTCATATTGAATATGAGAAGCAATATTCGATTGGGATTTATTTTGCTTTGAAGCACATGAACCCAAAAATAAGAAAACTAAAACAATTAAATAACTTAAAATTATCCTTTTCATTATATTAAAATTAAATCGTAATTATTCAAAATATCACGATATGAATGGCGTATTAAATCAATTCGACAAATATAAACACTAATATTGTTCAAATCACAGTTTTATGAAAGAAATTACATTATATTTGAACTATATTGATAAAATAAATTAATTAGATAATATGAAACAACTTAAATTATTTTCATTCCTATTTCTGATTGCTACTCTTTTACTAAGTTGTAATCAAAACAAAAGTCAATCTTCTGATGAATGGATCCAATTATTTAATGGTAAAGATCTAACAAATTGGACTGTAAAAATTAACGGATACGACGTAAACGATAATTTCGGAAATACATTCCGGGTTGAAGATGGCATGATCAAAGTTCGATATGAAGCTTATGACTCACTGAACAACCGCTTTGGCCATCTTTTCTATAATGAACCGTTTTCTAATTATATCCTTCGTGTTGAATATCGCATTGTTGGAGATCAATGTCCTGGAGCTCCGGGATGGGCTTACAAAAACAGTGGAATAATGATTCATGGACAAACACCTGAATCGATGGATAAAAATCAAGAGTTCCCTGCTTCAATAGAGGTTCAACTTCTTGGAAGCGACTCGCTTGTTCAACGCTCAAACATGAATCTATGTACTCCTGGAACTAACTTTGTAATGGATGGTCAATTAATTCTTGATCATTGTACAAACTCAAATTCAGAACCTGTTTATGGTGAGGACTGGCATGTCGCAGAAGTTGTAGTTCGTGGAAATGAAGTAATACACCATATTTTTGAAGGTGATACACTAATGACATATAATCAACCTCAATTGGACGATCGTGAAGCAAATTATGAAAAATTAGCAGCCCTCAACGGCAATACAAAAATGTTAAGCAAGGGAACAATATCTTTACAAAGCGAAGGACATCCAATAGATTTTAGAAAAGTAGAAATAAAAATCATTAAAGATTAAAAGACTAAATAAGATAAAATAAAAAAATCCCACTTACAAAAAGTGGGATTTTATATTTAATAAAACTTTATTACAATTTAGGACCGGCAGCAACTAATGCTTTACCTGCATCATTACTTGTAAATTTAGAAAAGTTCTTTGTAAAACGAGCAGCAAGATCCTTTGCTTTTTCATCCCACTGAGAAGCTTCAGCATAAGTATCACGAGGATCAAGAATTGCTGGATTAACACCTGGAAGTTCAGTAGGAACTACAAAATCGAAATAGGGTATCGTCTTTGTAGGTGCATTGTCAATCGATCCATCAAGAATTGCGTCGATAATACCTCTTGTATCTTTAATAGAAATACGTTTTCCTGTACCGTTCCAACCAGTATTTACTAAATATGCTTTAGCACCTGATTTTTCCATTTTCTTTACCAATTCTTCTGCATATTTTGTAGGATGCAGTGAAAGGAATGCAGCACCAAAACATGCCGAGAAAGTTGGTGTTGGCTCAGTAATACCGCGCTCTGTACCTGCTAATTTGGCAGTAAAACCAGATAAGAAATAATATTGTGTTTGCTCTGGAGTCAAAATTGATACCGGAGGCAATACTCCAAATGCATCAGCTGAAAGGAAAATAACTTGTTTTGCAGCTGGACCTTTTGATACTGGTTTTACAATATTGTCGATATGATAAATTGGATAAGAAACACGTGTGTTTTCAGTAGCTGACTTATCATCGAAATCAATTATACCATTAGCATCAACAATTACATTCTCTAAAAGAGCATCACGTTTGATAGCTTTGTAGATGTCTGGTTCGTGCTCCTTGCTCAAACTAATAACTTTTGCGTAGCAACCTCCTTCAAAATTGAAAACTCCTTCGTCATCCCAACCATGTTCATCATCACCTATCAATAATCTTTTCGGATCTGTTGACAATGTGGTTTTACCTGTTCCTGAAAGACCAAAGAAAATAGCAGTGTTTTCACCGTTAAGATCTGTATTTGCAGAACAGTGCATAGAAGCAATACCTTGAAGTGGTAACAGATAGTTCATATAAGAGAACATACCTTTTTTCATCTCACCACCATACCATGTACCTCCAATCAACTGAATCTTTTCAGTTAAATTGAATACAGTAAATGTTTTTGAGTTAAGACCTAAACTTGCCCAATCTTCACCTGCATCAGTTTTTGAAGCATTCATTACAACAAAATCAGGTTCGCCATAATTAGCCAATTCCTCTTCAGTAGGACGGATAAACATGTTTTTTACAAAATGAGCTTGCCAAGCAACCTCCATAATAAAACGGATTTTTAAACGAGTATTTTCGTTTGTACCACTAAATGTATCAACAACAAATAAGCGTTTACCCGATAATTGTTTAGTTGCAATTTTCTTTAACTCAGCCCAAGATGCTTCAGAAAGAGGCTTGTTGTCGTTTTTATATTCGTCAGAAGTCCACCAAATTGTGTCTTTTGAAACTTCGTCCATTACAAAAAACTTGTCCTTAGGTGAACGACCGGTATAAACACCTGTCATAACGTTCACTGCTCCAAGTTCCGTTACCTGACCTTTTTCAAAACCTTCCAAACTTGGTTTTGTTTCTTCCTCGAACAACAGATCATAAGAAGGATTGTACACAACCTCTTTTACGTCTGTAATGCCATACTTGCTTAAATCTAAATTTGCCATTTAATTACGGAATTAATAATTTGAATAATATAATAATAAAAACAATTCTCTAACTCTAGTTTGTGGAATGCAAAAATAGTAATTATAATTTAATTACATATACAATTAAAGAAAAAAATCTTTAATTAAATTTCAAATCCTTCATTTGATTGTAACAAAAAAATTCTCAAATTGTTTTTAAATGAGCTAAACCTATTAACTTTGCCCCTGATTTTATGTAACATATTTTATTAGCTAATCTTTTATGAAAATTGTTGATTTATCTGAGCAGAATTCATTACTAAGTACTTATATTCGTGAATTAAGAGATGTAACCATTCAAAATGACCGTTTAAGATTTCGTAGAAATATTGAACGAATTGGTGAAATAATGGCTTATGAGATAAGCAAAACAATGAATTATAAAGAGATTGAAGTGGATACTCCTCTCTCAAAAGCTATGGCTAATAAATTGAATGAACAAGTGGTTATCAGCACAATATTAAGAGCAGGCCTGCCTTTTCATCACGGTTTTCTGAACTATTTTGATAACGCTGAAAATGCTTTTGTTTCGGCATACAGAAAATACAAAGAAAGCCACGAATCTTTTAGCATTCATATCGAATATATTGCGTCTCCATGTATAGAAAATAAAACTCTTATTATCACTGATCCTATGTTAGCAACTGGAGGAAGTATGGAATTGACATACAAATCTTTATTGACTAAAGGGGTGCCGGCTAAAATACATGTAGCAAGCATCATTTCAAGCAAACAAGCAATAGATTATTGTTGTCAACATTTTCCGGAAGATAAAACAACAATTTGGACTGCGGCAATAGATCCATTCTTGGATAATAACTCTTATATAGTTCCGGGATTGGGCGATGCTGGTGATTTGGCTTATGGAATAAAAGAATAAGTTATTTGTAAAATTTCTTTTCAAATAACTTAAATTCTCCTTTTTTTAAGATAAGACGATTCCATACTGCTACCAAAAAACCTATTCCATAACCAAAAAGTTGAACCCAGGCAGCAATTATACTGAATAGACCTACTTTTATAGATTTATTTTTTAAACAGGAATCTATAAAAACAAGCAGACAATATAATAATGGAACTAAAAGTAGTATGGGAATAAAGATTGATAACAAAACTATTGTGACCATACAAACAACAAATGCCGTTGGAAGCAAATGTACTAATTTTAAAGAACCTGGGTGATCTAAATGTAAGTTGATTCGGGCAATACCAGAATTACTTACTTGCTTAAAAAACTGCCTGAAATTTGTACGTCTTTTATGATAAACAAATGCATCGGGAATAAGTGCCGTCGAAAAACCTGCAGCTAATAATCTTAGACTAAAATCAACATCTTCTCCAAAACGCATTGTTCCATATCCTCCAATAACGTCAAAAGCTTTGCGAGTAACACCAAGATTAAAACTACGGGGATGAAACTTATCCATCGACTTTTTACCACCTCGAATACCTCCTGTAGTAAAAAAAGAGGTCATTGAATAATTAATAGCTTTTTGAATTGGGGTAAATGTTGGCAAAGCTCTATCTGGACCGCCAAAAGCATCAACAGGATATTTGGTCAGATAATCTTTCACGTTCTGAAAATAATCTTTTGGAATGATACAATCTGAATCAAAGAAAACAAGATAATCTTTTGTTGCCTTTTTTGCACCTTCATTCCTAGTTAATCCTGGTCCGGAATTTGACTTTTCGAAATAGGTTATATGCAATAGACTTTTATATTTATCAACAATAATATCACTTTTATTTGTTGATCCATCTTCAACAACAATAACCTCAAATTCAGAAAAAGATTGTTCAGTGAGACTTTGTAACAATTCATCCAACTCATCCGGACGATTGTAAACAGGTATGATTACAGAAAAATCCATTAAATATATTCTACTTCTTTAAATTCTTTGTAATAACCAATGGTTTCTTTTGTTAGAATGTCCAGTGGCACATAATTTTCTACTTTTATCGGATTCCTATAAATCAAGTGCTCTATAAGGGTTTTCATAGCTAAATATCCTTGATGTTCTGGCTCCTGACCAACTAAAAAATCAATATATCCTAATTCAAGGGCTTCTACATTCTGTTTTGTAACGTCAATGCAGACCAATTTGATATTATCAATTTTATTATCTGACAAAAAATTTGCAATAACACTTCCTCTCGAATTAAGTACAACAACTCCTCCAATGGACGAATTTAAATTAAAAAACTCACTGAGTAGTTGTTCGTTTTTTTGAGGCTCCATAACTGAAAATGGTATCCTGTAAATCTTGTTATGCAATTTTTCTTTTTTGTGATAATCAAGAAATCCTTTTTTGCGAAGAATAGTATTATTCGCACTTTCATCACCAATTCGCACTGCTTGAAGAATACCTATTCCGCTATTTTCAGGAATAATATAAGAAATAAGTTTACACATCAATTGACCACATATATAAGGATCGGAAGAAAAGAATGCTAACGGCGAAGTTCCTTCAACCATCGAATCTACATATATATATGGGATATTCTTTTTATCGAGTTCCTGGGCTAAATGTATAGTTTCTTCCTTAAATGTCGGACCAATAATACAAGCATCTGCTTCTATTGAAAGTATATATTTAAAAGTATCTCTGCATGAGTAGATATCATATTGATTATATGTATGAATCAAACACTCTACATCAATATTTTCATATTCATTCAATGCACGTTTTATACCATTATGAATAGTTTCCCAATACTCACCATGCGATTGCTGGGGTGTTGTGATTAAAATCCTATATTTTCTTTTTAATGACATCCCTGAAATATGCACATTTGGACGGTACTTCACACGATCAAGAACTTTTTCAACTGCTTCTCTTGCCGAAGGTGAAACGTTTCCTCTATTGTGCAGAATCCTATCTACAGTACCTGTCGATACTCCCGCCATTTCTGCAATGTCTTTAATACGAATTTTTTTTTGCATTCTTCAAATAGATATTGAATAACTTAAATATTTATCAACAAATATAACAACTTAATTTATTAATTGCCCTTTTTAGCCTACTTTATTTCAATCTCTAATACTTGTTTATCGATCAGTAATTTTTCTCGAAGTGTTGCATAATCTATTTCCTGAACTGATTTTTGCTGATCTATAGCATGACAAGCAGCTGTTGCCGCGGATTGACCAAGTACCATGAAAACGGGCTCCATTCTAATTGAACCAAAAGCAATATGAGTTGCACTCACACAAACTGGTACCAATAGATTTTCACATTCTTTTTTCTTGGGGATGATCGAACGATAACTTATGGGATAAGGATTTGCTACAGATGCTTCAACATTACCTTCATTTTGAACATACCCATTAGCGTCTACATATCTCTTTACATGATGGGAATCCATTCCATAAGCTCCAAATCCAATCGCGTCTTCTACTACTTCAATTCGCTCACAATTTTTTTGTGTCATCACATAATCACTCTTCATCCTACGTGCTTCTCTGATATACAGCTGATGTTGCCAACCATCACTCTCTGGTCCATATTCGTCTTTGCATGTTCCCCACGTTGAAACAATATCTCTTACTTTTTTTGGGATTCTGGAATGATAGGCTAATGTCCACATTAATCCTTGCTGATAATCTAGATGAGCTTGAACTATCTTTTCTCTCTCTTCATAACTTGCTTCAGGATAATCATAATTCTGACCAATAAAATCAGTAGAAAAACCTTTCTGATTGTTGGTATCGGTTTTTTTATTAGGCATGGGAGAGTTTATCCAGGGGACTAATTTATCACCATAATCATACATTTCTTCTATTGGACCAACAGCCGCTTCATAATTTCTAAATAATAGTTCGTAATTTATTTCTTCATAATTATCGGGTTTCTCAAAGGGAATCCTGTTTTCAGGATGATTCGTAAGCGTCATTCTAAAACAGTATGCTTGTATTCCTTTATCTCCACTCCCATCAACTCCCGGCTTTCCTCCTTCTACAAAATATGGCAACAAACCGCTGCTTGGATCACCTTTTATAACGTAAGGATCAACCTTATCTATGAAATTGTGGTTGTATGCGTTTCTTGAAAGGGTCCATTTTAACGTCCTATTAATTCTATTTGCCTGTACACCGTTTAAAGTTTCTCCATACTCTTCGTTCGACTCTCTGCCAATTCTGTACGACACTCCTGACGCAGCCATCAAATCTCCCTCATAGGTGGCATCAATAAACATTTTTCCATAATATTTTGTACCACTTTCCATTTCAATAGATACAATTCTTCCACCAATTTTTGACACTCCGGTTTCACGATTTAACCTTTCTCTATAAATAATATCAATATCTTCACTTTTTAACATCAACTGATAAACTTTTAATGCAGCTGAAGGCTCAAAAGTCCACATGGCATCTTCACCTTTAATTGTTTTAGTCTGACCAGAATCCATATATTCTTCTTTAAATTGCCATTTCCAATTTTCGGGAATATCGTAATAGGAACGGATATTTTGATAAAATTCGCGAGAAATTCCTCCAATAACATGTTTGTTACCAATATCTGTTTGACCTAATCCTCCTGTTGTGAGACCACCTAACCTGTCCGTCGACTCAATAAGTACTACCGATTTTCCCATTCTCGATGTTTGAATCGCAGCTACTATTCCTGCTGAAGTACCTCCATAAACAACAACGTCGTAGCTGTTTACCTTTTGTCCAAACGAATTAAAAATAAAAAATGCAATAAAAAAGCTTGTTAATAATATTTTCATCATATACTACTTAACGGTTGTTCCCAAAGATTCACCTAAATTGTAATTCTGCAAATTTTCTAAGTCATATTTACCTACACCCTCTATCATCAGCTTTTTCAACTCATCTAAATGATAATTATAAACACCTCGTGGATTCGTATTATTTTTGCAAGCTACTAAAGCAGCCATACCTACTACTTCTCCCATAATACCAGTTGTACGCATTACACGTACAGAACCTAGTACAACATGAGTTACACTAATATTTCTTCCCGCCATTAATAAGTTGTCAATATTTCGTGAATAAAGACAACGATAAGGAATTGGATAAGGATGAATTGCCTTATGAACGGCAATAGATAAGAATTCATTCTCAGGGAAGTTTTTTGTATTTTTAGGATCTGGATAATGCAGGTCTATAGTCCATGTTGTGGGTACTGAAGCATCGGGATAAATAACAAAATCTTTGAGATCCTGCTCTTTCAAAATATAATCACCAAGTAAACGACGCGATTCCCTTTTGCCTGCAATATAAGCAACCCAATCCAGTTTCCGATAATTATATTTTTCTTTTTCTGAACTGAAATTCTTTAACCACGACCAATTAGAATAAACAACCAGAATACCATAATCACGGATTCGTTCAAAATCTTTAATTTGATCATAATTCATCCCAGTTTCCCATGTCCATTCACCCATAGTCACTTTCTCCGCATTTTCGTTATTAAATTCTACACCATATTTGAAAACAGGAAAATCGACAGGTTGTTTTTCTTCAACAGAGTACCATTGTACAGATGCCCCCATGGTCATCTTATCCGGTTTTTCTGGTGCTGAAGGTTCATCGAATTGATCCTTAGATTCACGCCCCATAGCATAATCTGCCCCGGCTAGAAACCCGATTGTTCCATCACCTGTGCAATCAGCAAAAAGTGGTGCGGTAAAAGATAGTTCTTCTGATGTTTCAATATGTCGGGCATATATTTCAGTTATAAAAGTCTTTTCTTTTTTTACCGCAAATGCACGATAATTGATAAAGAGTGATATGTTATCTTCTGCCAACACCATTTTCATTTTTTTATCATCCTCATAAAAATCTGCAGGTTGAGCATTTCCACCGCGCAAAGGGCCAATTTCGTTTACTACATCACCCAATGCTGGATATGGTTCCACATTGATTCTTCCTCCAAGATGTACCCGTACTTCCGAACTGTTGTTACCTCCAAGGACAGGTCTATCTTGAATTAAAGCAACTTTCATTCCCAATCTGGCAGCTGAAATAGCAGCAGTAGTACCAGCCACTCCTCCACCCACTATTACCAAATCAAATTTGCCAGCTTTTAAAGGTTCTTCTGATAATTTTAGCTCTTGTTTTCTAAATTGACACAAAGATCTCGGTTCGTTTGGAGGAGGATTATCATTTTTGGTAAAGTAAATTGCATCTATCCTACCATTAAACCCAGTAAGATCCTGTAAAGTAATAAAATTAAGTTTCTTTTTTATATTTATCTTTCCCACTTTTTGCCAATACCATTCATTACCTGAATTGCCCAAAACATGTCCTAAAATTTCTCCATTAAATTTGAGATAAAATTTACCAGGTCCTTCGCCTTTAAACCATGGAGAAGTCCAATTATATGTTCGAACGTACACATTATAATCACCGGTTTCTGGAAAGTTGATTGTCATTTCCGCATCTTCAACTGGTTTACCCATTCCATGCGCCATTAAGTAAGGCGATCCCATTAAATCCATAAATTGTTGATCGACTACCCAACCACCTTTCTTACTAAAACTTTCTGCTTCTATTAAAATAGAAGTCGACTGTGCCATCATTATATTCGTAATTACTGCGAACAATAAAACTAAGCCATATATTCTCATATTAATTCCTATTTATATTCCAACCAATCGCCGTCACCTGTAGGATCCACTTCTACGGTAATCCTCACCATGTTTTCAGACATATGTGATAATATCAATTCACGTTGATCATAAAAACCTATTAAATAAGGATCGAAAGGAATATTCGCTTTTACGTCAAACTTAACCCAAAGCCCACCAATTCCTGTTGGTTTCCCTAATTTCCAAAAATCATTGATTCGATAATTATGAAATGCTATCGGTCGGATCTTAGCAAACCCATCAGCATTTTCTACTGGTAACTCATAAAAAGTGCCATGACAACTAAACAAGTCCGTTCGGTTGCCACTTCACCGTATGCCAATTAATAATGATTATATCAATATTTGTCGGCAATACTCTTTGCAAATTCTTACTTCTTTTACTGAAGAAGACCATGGAACTACAGGATACTCAAGTTCAATATCACAATAAATTGGCCATTTCTTATCTCTAATTAAAAAAAGTACTTCTGATATTGGCGTTTCTCCCTGTCCCCAAACCTGATTTTTATTTTCTTGACTTATATTGTTTTTCCCTGTTTTGTCCTTAAGGTGAATACTTGCTATACGATCATGGTAATTAAGAATGAAATCAGTCGGATTTAATCCTGTTGATCCAAAATAATGACCTATATCAAAGTTTAGCATATTAGCGGGTGAATATGCTAATAATTTATCAACATTGAAATTAGTTTCTGCATATTGATAGTGATTGTGCAAAATAGCATACATCCCGTTTTGTGCGGCAACTGGCCCCATTAATCGAGCATTTGATTCATCCAATTCTGCACTTATTCCAATTGCACCAAGAGCTTTAGCTACTTTAAATGAATAATCAAGTTCTTCTTCAGTATTTCCGGCAACCCATTTATAAATATGAATGTTTATACCTGCATCATTAAACGTCTTTCGAAGTTGTGCATATTTTTCGGGAGTTCCATGCGACTTGCGCCATTCTTTTAATTCAGATACTTTCTTCGAGTCTGGAGCTCCCAGATAATCCTCAACACCTGTTCCCATTAGTTCTACTGAACTTATTCCTGCGTCTGAACAGGCTTTGATCGTTTCCACCAATCCACCTTTCAAATCACGAAAACTATATGTAATTGCTCCAATTTGTACTCCTGCATATTTGGAATTAGGAATTAAAACAGATTTTTCGTTTGACTTGCCTATCAACTTGCTACTTCCACAAGAATTTAATGTAGGAATTAAGGTACTGGCCGCTAATACTGCAGTTGTATTTAAAAATCCTCTTCTACTCAATTTATTAGAATTAATTTTAATATTTTTCATTTGGTTATTTTTTATTATTGATTATTAATTAAAGATACATATTTAATTATTATAGAACATCATTTACAACTAAATTCTTATTTATAATCTTTTGAAACAGAATAAGGACGATCCTCAATATTAGTACCTCTCTCTTTGTTGGGTGTGTTGCTCATCACTAACTTCAACTTACCTCCGTTCACAATATCGGAATAAGTAATCCAGTTTTTAGTATGTTTCACACCATTTAATTTAACATCCTTTATATATACATTTTCAGGACTGTTATTTTCTGCTTCAATAACAAACTTTTTACCATCTTCAAGAGTTATTGTAACCTTATTGAACATAGGACTGCCCAAAACATACTGATCGGTTCCAGGACAAACACTATATATTCCCATTGCACTCAATACATACCACGAAGAAAGACCTCCCTGGTCTTCATCACCTGGGTAACCTTGAGGAGAAGCATTATATAACTGCGACATTACTTTACGTACTTGCGCTTGCGACTTCCATGGCTCTCCTGAGAAGTTATACAGATAAGGTACATGCTGACAAGGTTGATTACCGTGTGCGTACTGCCCCATATTGGCTGCTAACATCTCCTTAATCTCATGTATGACATCATAATAAGAACCTTTATCATATTCGTTTGTGCCATTGAAGAATGTATCGAGACGGGAATTAAACTCATCTTCATCTCCCATCATTTCAATTAATCCATTAATATCATGAAACACAGACCATGAGTATTGAGCAGAGTTTCCTTCAGTAAAGGGATTGCCCCATCTATATGGATTGAAATCTTCAAAAACCCAGTCGCCGTCAAGCTTTCTTCCACGCATATACTTTGTTTCGGGATCCCACAGGTTTTTATAATGATAAATCATATCACCATAAATTTTTTCGTACTTTTTATTTCCGGTCATCTTTGCCAGATGATATGCACACCAGTCGTCATAAGCATATTCAAGTGTTTTGGCAGCGCTCTCACTGCTCACTTCATAAGGGATATACCCTCTATCAAAATAATATTCATAGCCTTCGCGACCACTGGAACCTCTCCAAAAACTCACATTGGTTATTTCATGATAGTAAAGCTCCAATGCTTTTTCAGGATCAAAGTTACGGATACCTTTTGCCCATGCATCTGTTAACAACGAAATGGCATGATTTCCGATCATAATACCCGACATACCCGGACAAGACCAGGCAGGGAAAAATCCACATTGCTCCTTTGCGTCCAACAACGATTGCATATAACGTCCCTGCATGGTGGGATGCAGGATATTGGTTAATGGAAACTGAGAACGGAAGGTATCCCAAAAACCATTATCGGTATACATATATCCATCATGTACTTTAAAATCATAGGGACTCCGGTAATAAGGTTTACCATCTTTATTTAATTCGTAGAATGTATGGGAAAATAGATTGGAGCGAAAAAGACATGAGTAGAATGTAGCTTTATCATCTTCGCTTTCTCCTTCTACTTTTACTCTGCAAAGAAGATCATTCCATAGCTTTCCCGCAGCTTTTTTCACTTCTTTAAGATCATCAAAATCACCCAATTCCTGTTCAAGTGTTTGCTCTGCTTGTTCAGGAGTGATATACGACATCGCGATCTTAACTTGAACAGAGGCGCCTTTTTCAAATTCAATGTAAGCACCTTTTCCTTCTCCTTCATCTGAAAGTACATTTGGAGTGATATTATTTTCACGATTTCCCCAGATACCGTATGAAACAAAAGGTTGATCGAACGATAAAACAAAATAACCTTTTAACTCCTGTGGAAACAGAAATCCACTGTTCACCCATCCAATTATTTTATTATACTCCGGAATGATAGTTATACTGCTCTTGCCAATATAACCATCCAGCACCAAATAAGCTTTTTCATCTTTCGGAAAAACAAAACGCATCATTCCTCCACGCTTAACAGGAGAAATTTCCACGTTTATATCATTATTGAGTTCAACTGCATAGTAGTGAGGCATTGCCGTTTCATGGTCATGCGAAAACTCTGTGGCCCTATCATTTTCATTCACAGTCAACTTACCTGTCAGAGGCATCAACGATAAGGTTGCATAATCTCTGACCCATGGACTACATTGATGAGTCAACTGAAATCCTCTGATAGTTGTTTCTGAATATTGATATTTCCATCCATCTCCATTTTTTCCGGTTTGTGGTGAAAATGCATGCATTGGGTATGGGACAGCAATAGTTGGGTAAGTATTACCATAACTATAGTCTGGCTTTGAATCCGTTCCCTGCAATGTGTTCACGTATTTAACCAGGTTGTTTTCCTTTATACTGCTACAGGATAAGGTTAGCAAAACAAATGTCAGAATAATTGTAATTGTTTTCCTCATCGGTTTTATTTTCATATTAATTTAGAATTATTTATAACATGTACAAATTTTGTTTTTGTGATTAAATCCCCCATTCAGGATTTGGATTTGGACCCATTTCCAGCTCTAATTCACCTCCTGAAATGATTTCTTCATAATATAACCAACATCTCTCAAGCACCTTTCCGTTTAGTTTGGCCTTCTGAATATAAATATTATTCTCTGAGTTATTGATAGCTTTTATTTTAAAGGTTTTACCTGAAGTATATTTCTCGTCAAGCTGAATTTCAATCTTGTTGAATAACGGACTGGTCAACTCATACCTGAGATCTCCCGGACAAGCCTGATTTAAACCAATTGATGCTAAAACATACCATGCTGACATTTGTCCAACATCTTCATTCCCTACCAATCCATTTACACTGTTCTTGTAAGCACGTTTACAAATCTCTCGTGTCCATTTTTGGGTTAACCAGGGAAAACCTAATCGATTAAACAGGAAAGGAACAAAATGCACTGGTTCATTCGCATGATTATAATAGTCATTCCACATCATATCGTCAGGTGTGCTTTCAAAGAAATAGATAAGATCGGGTAACACTTTTTCTATTCCACCCATCAACTCCAACATTCCTTCCACATCATGAGGTACAAACCATCCTTGTTGATAAGGATTAGATTCTACGGTACCATATCCATTTTCCAGGCGACCTTTTTCAGGCCATTTAGCCCAACTTCCATCTTCTTTTTTTGCTCTAAACCAACCCTTATCAGAATCAAAAACATTCATATAACTTTTTGAAAGAGAGAGATATTTCTCGTAATCATCCTTGTGGTTCAGCATCTCCGCCAAACGAGACATACACCACTCTGTATAACTCAATTCAAGTGTATTTGATATAGAGAAATCACCAATAGCGTATCCTGCACTTCCCGAATCAAAAGCATCGCTGCGTATAGAGAATCCTAATTTTTCATTACTACTCCGTTCGCAAGTGTTAAGTGCAATTTTATATGCTTTATGGATATCATAGTCCCTGATTCCTTTTGCATAAGCGTCAGCAAGTATAGATATTGCAGGATTTCCAATCATACAAGAACTGTAAGCATTCATTAATTCCCACCTCTCAAAATAGCCTTTACCATTCTCCTCAGCGAGCGTAATAAGCGACTGAATCATGTCATTTACAACCGTAGGATTAATCAATGTCTGAAGAGGAAACTGACTGCGAAATACATCCCAGCCGCTAAAAACAGTTCGCTTAGTAAAATTATTGGACTCATAAATCTTTTTATCTCCTCCAATATATCGGTTATCAACATCCTCAAATGTCCTTGGGTCAATCATAGAATGATACAGGGCGGTATAAAAAATCTTTTTCTGCTCTTCGCTTCCTCCGTCAACCTTAATTTTTCTAAGGGCAACGTCCCACTTCTCTCGTGCGTCGACACTTACTTTATCAAAATTCCAATTGGGTATCTCTTGCTCCAGATTTCGCCGGGCACCTTCCACATCTACAAATGAAATACCTACTTTCATTAATACTTGTTCCCCTTTTTTCGTGGGAAAGTTTGTAAAAAAACCCAGATGTTTGCCTTGCTCTTCTATCATCATTTTCTTGACTTCAGCATTTGCGATGATCTGCTGATAATCGCTACTGGTAACATCTTCCAACTTACGGGACTGGTCATCTGCAATGGTTGCACTCCATATACCATATTCCTGAAGGGGTTTGTCAAATTGTGCATAAAAAAAGAGCGTGTAATCGGCTTTTCCATCACCATTCCCCCAACCTCCTCCTTCAGGAGTACATTTCATCCAGCCGGAGATTGTATTATCATCCACAACTTTCACTTGTTGCCAGGTAGAGGTTCCTCCAACACGGCGCGCTAAATCAATCTGAATTCTTGACTTTTCATTTTTTGGAAATGTAAAACGGTACATTCCGCAATGCTGTGTTGCTGTAAGTTCTGTAAATATATTGTAGTCATCCAAAAGAACAGAATAGTAGCCTGCATAAGCCTTTTCATTATCCTTAGTATATCGCGAACGATATCCGGTATCCGGATTACCTTCGATTCCTGCACTTGTTTTTAAATCTCCGGTGGTCGGCATAACTAGAAAATTTCCCAGATCACCATTCCATCCAACACCACTCATCTGGGTCATGGCAAATCCCTCTATGGTTTGATGTTCATAACTGTATCCAGAACCATTATCACCACCGGTAACGGTATTGGGACTGATTTGTACCATGCCAAATGGAGTTGCTGCCCCAGGAAATGTTTTACCCAATCCATGATAAACACCGGCGCCATCAATACTAGTACTTGCTCCTATAAAGGGGTTTATATATTTAGAATAATTGTTGCTCACTTGTTTTTTACTACTTGAACATCCAAGTAAGAACACAATAAAAAATGATAAAAAAAATAGTTTATTGTTCATTATTAATTTATATCTAATGAGATAGTCTCATAATTATTTGTCAAATGATCTTGATTCCTTTCATTTTAAACGTCTGAAAACCAAATTGAGGCATCATAATCTCCATGGATAATTGCCCATTTGGCGTTTTCTGAAAAGTCACTACCGAAATAGTGTTTCCATTCAAATCGATCTGCTCAATTATTTCAACATTACAATTCAATAGTATTCTCTGAGGCTTATTAGCAGATGAAGTATTAAAAAAACGAACTATCAGAGCATCATCATCTATTATTACAGAAGATATTTCTAAATTATCGTCTAAGATCTCAATCAAATTCCTTTGGGAATAGGGGGACGAATCAATCATGAATTTTGCTATTAATGGCTCATTCCATTCATTATTTGACTTTTGCACCATTCCTTTTTCCCAATCTCCGGTGTGTGGATATATTGCATATTTAATGTCTGTAGGAACATGAATTTTATAGTTGATGCCCCAAAGCGCTTTACCTACATATTGAACCGTCAAACCTAACGGTAAATCTTCATGCTGAATATAACTGGTTGTATGGTCAGAGAAGAGGGCTACCCCTCTATCTTTAACTTGATTAGTCAAATCAACCCAATTTAAAATCACATTATGCTTGATACTATCCCAACTTGAATAGATTGTGTTTTCAAGTTCACTTTCACAAACATCAAATGGAGCATTTTTAAATAATTTATCGCCAATTTCATTAAATGGAAACTCTAAATGAAGTTTGTACTTATCATTATAAAAGACTTTCTTCCTATCTTCTGCTCTAAAATTATGACTATTGTCATAAGCTCCGATTCCGGGTTGTCCTTCCCAGTCAATATGCAATGCAAAATCTATCCTGGGATTATATTTATTAAATGTAATTAATTGATAGTAACTATTTCCGGCAATATTATTTTCAATCTTTACTTTGATAAAAAGAGAGCCTTCTTCTATAATGGATATTTTTGACCTATTTTCTGATCCTTCGTAAAATCTTCCTTCCTCGTAAAAAAATCCTTTTAGGTTATTCAATAGTCTACCCCTCTGCACTAACTCTTTACCTCCGTTTTTTTTATCAACAAGACTGGTAATTGCACCTCCTTTCGACGAATCAAAAAGCACAGAATAAAAATCAGTTTCAATTTTGACAATATCTTTTGAATGATATTCTGTTACTTTTATTCTCGCACTATCTTTAATCTTGTATGAAGCATATCCCATTCCCGAAACAGAAGCAATAAAATGTAGAATACTTTTCCCTTCTGAGTTTTCTGATACTTGTGATGAGACAATCTTCCCAGAAGAATCAAATACTGTTATCTCTCGTCCGGATAAATCATTTGGAAGCAAAAGAGTAACCATATCCTTCCTCGTAGTACCAAGAGTATTGTATACACGGATATATTTTGAATCCACTGCCTCTCCAAATAGATGAAAAATTTTCTCATTTGCTATTCGGTTCGATGAGCTGGTCCATCTTGTTACCTTATTTGCCCATGTGTCCCCTGGTTTACCATTATAAGGAACAATCCAGCAGTCATGGTGCTGAGCCAGCATCAAAGTGCGCCATGCTTCTGCAAAATCTGTCTCTGGCCATGATGTATCATTAAAAAGATAATCTAATGCCGACAGCTTTTCAGACATGATTAAACGGTTTTCACTTACACGTACTTGTTGTGCAATTTTTTGTATTACTTGTGCTCCCCAAACCAATCCCGGCATAATATCTTCTTGACTAAACCTCCAATCATCAGGCTCAACCTTATTTTTAATCTTTTCAATGTAATTAGTCCATGTGATATAAGTTGTTGGTTGGTATTCACTTTTCCAAGGACCTCCATTCCAGCCTGCATCCTGAAAACACATTCCTACCGGATATTTTATACCATTAGCAAAGCATTTTTCAATAAAACTATTTGAATTCATCCACGATTCTGTCTGCCAGGTAGATTCTTCTGAAAGGTCTTCGATAGCATACCGGGGAACGGCAGGTATGGATGTCCCATCAGGACCAATCCAATTTACCAAATCTTTCCCGAAAGCACTGGTGTAACCGCCCCAACAAGTATTGGGATTTCTGAGTACTGCATATTTAAATCCGAATCCTTTCAAAATTTGTGGTAAGCTACTCGTAAAACAGGGTTCTTCTACAGAATAGGTATGAAAAAAAGCATGAGTAAAATATTCCTTGGTCTTTGCTAATCCATGTGCAAACTGCCTGATTATACTCTCTCCCGAGATATTATAACAATAGGGTTGAGCCCAGGTAGGATTCACAAAATCAATCCGACCTGAACGGCCTTCAATATCATAATATGACTGAAATGACTTAAAATTTTCAGGATCTTTAATGCTTATAGTATCCCATGTTTCAGGTTCAATCTCAAGATTTAATGCCCAATCGGGATTTTTTTTCAACTGATCTACCATAAACTTTGCCTGCCAAATGGGATAATGACCATAAACTCCGCCATGATAACCATCGGCAAACCAAGCTGTTTGTGATAAAACGGGAGATTTAACGATTAAAAAATTAAATAGAACAAAAAATAATAATTTATACTTTCTATTTGAATTTTCTAAAATCTTGTTATTCATTTTATGTTTGTCATTTTTTTTAAGTCGACGAAGATATTGAAAATTAAATTTATGGGTATTATGATATTTCTTGTTATTTCCGAGCAACATATTCATTATATCTTGCCTGCTTATTTATCCAGAAACTGGCAGATATTTTTGTAACTTTTTCGAAAAGAACAGCCATTTCCTGTGTGATAGTGCTCTCCTCATTTAAAACTGCTAAAATTATTTTTTCAGGTTTCCCAGTTCTCAGAGCAAATTCTTTAATACTCATACCCATTTCTTCTAATTTTTCACGAAGAGTTACAGCTGGGTGAAAAACAATGGATGAAATATATTGATTCATAATTAAATTTTTTAAGGTTGTTTAAAACAATATGCCCATTGTTCATTACGATTCTCTTACAAAGGAGATGATGTCTTTGTTAATCAAACAATGTCGCATAATTATCATATTTCCCATTTTTTATAAATTAACTAAATCTAACTTGAAGATTAAGTTTAATAAATAATTTTCCATTTTCCTGATATAAATCACCAAAACCATAGCGACTAGTACTTGCTTGTTCTAGTCTTGTATTATTGAATAAATAATCTTGAAATTCATTATGATTATATATATGATAGCACACTAAATCACCATTTTCTTTTACTATAATTAAACCTCCTGTTGCGTCATAATTACCATTCCACTTAGCTGCTGGAGTCATACCTAAAGCACTATCAGTCAAGAAATTCTTTATTTTATATTCATAAAAAGGATGCCCTTGTGATAAATTAAAATTCAAGGGGTTGTTTATTGTTAATTGATTGACTAATAAAGCAATTGAAGAATCACCGGGTGAAGTATACTTAAGAATTATAAGCTCTGCTAAAATTTTAGGCAAATCACTATCTATTAATTGCAAATTCAACTGAAGAGTATCTGATTGAATATTTCTAAAACAAATACTACATCCATTCTCCCTTATTTTTTGAATTCTATTAGCTATTTTTGGTTTTGTTTGAATAGCATTTATTTCATCAATAACTATTTGATCATTCCCAATTATTTCGTAAATAAAATTAGTGGTACTCCCTGCATTAAATAATGTAGCATCCTTGCCTATCATTGATTTGATACTGAAACCGAGTTTAGGTTCAAGTCCTGTTTTGAGGTCATGAACTACAAGGTTTATATCTGATTTATCTGTACTTGTTGCGCTTAAAGTGAAAATTTTTATGCTATTTAAAAAATCTTCTATATCTTCAAAAGCAAAGCTTCTACCTTGCGAACTTCTCAAATAACTAAACAATAACTTTGAATTATTAATAAATTCAATGACAGGTATATGTATAAGTTCATTTTTATTTTCATCAAATACTCTTATCTCGTCTTTAATACAATATTCAAGTTCCTTATTGTTTTCTTGCCTAAGTATTTTAATAATAGGATAATATATATTTGGAATTACATTCAGATTAGCATCAGCAGCATCTAACCTGCCGTCTGCTAATAATTTTAAAAAAACATAAATTTCACTCCATTCTCCTTTATTTCCTGTCATCATATTAGTATTTAATAGTTAAATCTAAATTACTTGTCTATATATACTTTCGATATTTAATTGCTTCAAAATTTCTTTTGCTGTCGCTTGTATGGCAGGTACAGCAACTGAATTACCCAATTGTTTATATGCCGAAGCATCTGAAACGGGAAAAAAATACTTATCGGGAAATCCTTGCAATCTTGCCCATTCTCTTGGAGTCATTCGCCTTATCCCTTCTCTGTTCACTTCACCTTTAATTTTTGTTTCAGGTGTAAAATCTGTAATTCTATTATCAATTACAAGATTTCTTTCTCTTCCCATTCCACCAACAACAATGGCATTCGCTATATCATCGTCTGATATTATTGCATATCCAAACCCATTACCTTTTTTTTCATGTCTTTCTTTGTGCTTTCTCAATGTATCTAAATATTGGGTTGATAAATAATATCTTGTTTTAACTGGTTTTTCTTCTTTAACTTGACTAAAAGCCACTTTTTCACCAGTAGGTTCTGGATATTTAAAATCTTTTACACCCGTACTTTTATGAAAACCGACAATATAAATTCTTTCACGATTTTGAGGAACTCCAAAGTCTTTTGCATTTATTATTTCAGGTTCAGGAACAAAATAATTTAAATCATTACGCAGAACATTTAGAATTGTGTTTAAAGTTCTTCCTTTATCATGATTCCTTAATCCTTTTACATTTTCTAAAAAAAAGGCTTTAGGTTGTTTTCTTTTTATGATTTCAGCTACATCGAAGAATAATGTTCCTCTAGTATCATCAAAACCTCCTCTTTTTCCTGCAATTGAAAATGCTTGACAAGGAAACCCTGCACATAATATATCAAATTCTTCTCGTAAATAGCTTTTTGTTTCTTCTTGGGTAATATCTCCGAAAGGTACTTCACCAAAATTAAATTGATATGTACGTTGAGCCTCTTTATCCCATTCACTTGTAAAAACACACTTACCTCCTAAATTCTGCATTGCAAGTCTAAATCCCCCAATTCCTGCGAACAAATCAATGAATTTAAAAGTTGGTGCTTCTACTGGAGGGAAAATTGCATCAGAATATTTAAAAATATCATACTGTAATGCATTTTCTGCAAACTCATTGGTAATTTCAACTTCAGGATATTTAACCCTTAAAATGTCTTTGGTAATTTTTACAGTTTCATCCTTAAAATGGTTAGATACATTACCTTTTTTATTATGCAAATAGTGGGTAATTATTGCTTCTTGATTATCCGTAAAAACTATATCTCTATTTTTCAATTGTTTCCCCCCAAATTCTTCAATTGATATTTTTTCTTTAAAATTCATTTTTCGTTCTTTAATACAATTCTCTATTTGAGTTAGACATAACAATATGTTTTCATTTATGTCATTACCCCAAAATCGAAGTACAATCCATCCTTCTTTTATTAATTTTTCGTTTACTTCTCTATCTCTTTCTATATTTCTTTCAATCTTATTATACCAAAATTCTTTGTTTGTTTTATGATCGTATTTGTGAATTTCCCAATCTTTTCCGTGCCAAAATTCACCATCAACAAAGATTGCTATTTTCCATTTTTTAAATGTAAGATCCGGGTGTCCATATACAGTTTTATCGTTTTTCCGATAACGATAGCCTTTAGCAAATAATGTCTTGGCTAATCTTGATTCAATTTTTGAACCTGAAGATTTTATAGCCTGCATATTTTTTCGCCGTTGTTCTTTCGTTAGATTGTCCATAAACAGATATAAACTGTAAATATACATATTTTTTATATTAAGTAAAAGCGGTTTATTCATTTTGACTCCATTACAAATTGAGTTATTGTATAATAATATTTTTCAACTAGTATTGAATCAGGTTTTACAAAACAATTACCCCCCTTCACTAATATATTAATTCCAATTATATTTTTTTCATCAAGTCATTAAAATTCTCATGATTTTGCATTCAAAGGTAAACTTCGGTCTTATTTTATTATTCCTCCCTTCTCACAAACTAATTAACACGGTTTTTTTATTTTTCGTCAGAATTTGAGAACTAATTTTTAATTGATATGCGAAAAATAATCTTTTTTAATAAAAATTAGCTAACGGTTCTTGGATTGTTTATTGGCAATTTATACCTTTGTGCACGTACACAATCGTTACGCTTAAATGATTTTTAATTATGAAACCTTTTTTAGATGAAAATTTTCAGTTGCAGACCAAAACGGCGCAACTTCTGTATCATGAACATGCAAAAAAAATGCCTGTAATAGATTATCATTGTCATCTGGATCCAAAAAGAATTGACGAGGATTATCAATTCAGGAATATTACTGATTTATGGCTTGAGGGAGATCATTATAAATGGCGCTTGATGAGGGCTAACGGCATAGATGAAAAATATATTACTGGCAACGCTTCTGATTGGGAAAAGTTTGAAAAATGGGCAGAAACAGTACCATTTACCATGCGAAATCCAATGTATCACTGGGTGCACCTTGAACTGCAACGCATTTTTGGAATATACACGTTACTGAAGCCTGAAACGGCACGGGAGATATTTGATAATGTGAATGATCAAATAACAAAAAGACGACTTTCAACTAGAAAACTACTGCAGGATTTTAATGTTGAAGTAGTTTGTACTACCGACGATCCTTGCGATTCTCTCATACATCATAAAAATCTCAAAAAAAGTGATTTATCTACTAAAATATTGCCTACATGGCGCCCCGATAAATCAATGGGGGTAGAATCGACGGAACGTTTTGGGGAATATATACAGAAATTAACCGTGGCTTGTGGCTTCGATATTCGAAATTTTAACGACTATCGCGATGCTATTAAAAATAGACACGACTTTTTTGCTTCAACTGGATGCAAACTATCGGACCATGGTATAGAAGAATTCTATGCTGAAGAATGTGACGATAAAGAGGCTGCTGACATCTTCAATAAAGTGTATAACGAAAAAAAGGATTTGACGCAAAAGGAAATTCAAAAATTCAAATCGAAGATGCTCTTTGAAAACGCTGTAATGAACTACGAAAAGGGATGGACTCAACAATTCCATTTTGGTGCTATTCGTAATAATAATACAAAAATGTTCCAAAAAATTGGAGCGGACACTGGGTATGATTCAATAAACGACTTGAGCGGACTGGCTTCTTCAATGGCATGCTTTTTTGACCGACTTAACAAAGAAAACAAATTGACTAAAACCATTGTTTATAACCTGAATCCAAGGGACAATTACTTGGTGGCTACTATGATTGCTAATTTTCAGGATGGCTCAACTCCGGGAAAAATGCAGTTCGGCTCTGGTTGGTGGTTTCTTGATCAGAAATATGGAATGGAGGATCAAATGAATATTCTATCAACACAAGGTTTACTTAGCAGATTTGTGGGAATGCTCACAGACTCCAGAAGCTTTATGTCTTTCCCACGTCACGAATATTTCCGCCGTATTTTATGTAACCTCATCGGAAACGATGTTGAAAATGGATTGTTACCTGCTTCAGAAATAGATACATTGGGACAATTTGTTGAGGATATTTCTTATTGCAACGCAAAAAATTATTTTAACTTTTAAAACAATCAATATGTACGATTTATTTAATATCAAAAACAAAGTAGTTGTAATTACAGGCGGAACGGGGGTTCTTTGTTCGTCAATGGTGAAATATCTTGCCGCACACGGTGCAAAAATGGCTGTATTGGCAAGAGATAAAGCTAAAGGGGACAAACTCGTTGACGAAGTGACGAACGATGGTGGTGATGCCATTTTTCTGCAGACGGACGTGACTGATGAGACTTTGTTGAAACAAAATGCTGAAGAAATAATAAGGAAATACGGACGTATTGATGTGCTGATAAATGGTGCAGGTGGAAATATGCCGGGGGCTACTATCGGACCAAACAATACTATTTTTGATCTTAAGATTGATGAGTTCAGAAAAGTAGTGGATGTAAACTTGATGGGATCGGTTATTCCAACTATTGTGTTTGCTAAGTACATGGTTGATAAAAAACAGGGTAACATCATAAACATATCATCTGAATCGGCTTTGCGACCGCTTACACGTGTTGCAGGATATGGAGCGGCTAAAGCTGCGGTATCTAATTTTACAAAATATATGGCGGGTGAAATGGCAATCAAATTCGGAGACAATTTCAGGGTAAATGCCATGGCTCCGGGATTTTTTATAACTGAACAAAACAGAACTTTACTCACTAATCCTGATGGATCATATTCTGATAGAGGAAAATCAATTATCGCTCATACTCCGTTCAGACGTTTTGGTGTGCCTGAAGATTTACTTGGAACGCTGCATTATCTGGTAAGCGATGCCTCTAAATTCGTTACAGGTACAGTAGCTGTTGTAGATGGGGGATTCGATGCTTTTAGTATTTAAAAAAATATCATTATGTCACTTAAATTAAGAGATAACACAAAATATTCTTTGCTTGTTGCTTCAAGCATGGGCGTGAGAATCACTCCGATAAATGGACAACCTGTTCATAGCAGCAAAATGTTCGAAATGCAGGCGACTAGCGCTGAAACGAATGTGGCAAGCATTTCTTCGTATTTGGGACTACCGGTTAAAGTGCTGACTACCTTTGTAAAAGATAGTCCGATAGCGGCTTTTATAAAATCTGACCTGCGACAACGTAATATTGATTTCGAAGGCCCGGAAATACCACAAGGGGGACCATGGGGATATCGTCATCAGTTTAATATTGCGGATAGTGGCTTCGGACTAAGAGGACCAAGGGTGCAAAATGATAGGGCTGGAGAAGTGGGAAGGACTTTGAATGTTAAGGATTTCGACCTTGAACGTATTTTCGGAAAAGATGGGGTACAAATCGTTCATCTTTCTGGATTAATTGCTGCACTATCACCGGATACGGCTACATTCTGCCTGGAAATTGCACGTTTCGCAAAAAAATATGGTACGCTGATTTCATTCGACCTTAATTATAGGGCTACTTTCTGGAAAGGTAGGGAAAAAGAATTGAAAGAGGTATTCCACGAAATAGCTTCTCTTTCGGATATCCTAATCGGAAACGAAGAGGATTTTCAACTTTGCCTGGGAATTGAAGGTCCTAAAGCGGGAGGAGAAGATATTGAGTCGGCTATGGATGCTTTTAAAGGAATGATTATCAATGCTCAAAAATCTTATCCTAATGTTTCTGTTTTTGCAAATACATTGCGTGAGGTGGTAAGCGTAAACGAACATCTCTGGGGAGCAATTGTTTATGAAAATGGTAATTGGCATGTGGTTAATCCAAAACCTATAGTGGTGATGGATCGAATCGGTGGAGGAGATGGGTTCGTTGGAGGATTACTTTATGCTGTTCTAAAAGGAATGCCTTCACAAAAATGGATACAGTTTGCTTGGGCTAGCGGAGCTTTAGCAACTACTTTCCTTACTGATTACGCTCAACCGTCAGATGAGGAAATGATTTGGAGCATATGGGAAGGTAATGCTCGGGTAAAAAGATAGATAATAAATAATACATTATAGAAGATGAAAGAAAAAGCTGATATCGGACTGATTGGACTAGCCGTAATGGGCGAAAACCTTGTACTGAACATGGAAAGTAAAGGTTTTACTGTCGCCGTTTTTAATCGTACGGTAGATAAAGTGGATAAATTTATTCAGGGCAGAGGCGCTGGAAAAAATTTTATTGGTGCACAATCTTTGGAAGATCTGGTTGGTTCTTTGGAAAGACCACGCAAAGTGATGATGCTTGTGAAAGCTGGACAACCGGTTGACGATTTTATTGAACAACTGATCCCATTACTCGAACCGGGAGATATAATAATTGATGGTGGTAATAGCCATTTTCCTGATACGGTAAGACGTACAAAATATGTCGAAAGTAAAGGGTTGTTGTTTATTGGTACTGGGGTTTCAGGGGGTGAAGAAGGTGCTCTTAAGGGACCATCAATGATGCCGGGAGGATCACCTCAAGCATGGCCTTTTGTCAAGAATATTTTTCAATCGATAGCGGCAAAAGTGGACGACGGTACTCCTTGCTGCGACTGGGTTGGTGAAGATGGGGCAGGACATTTTGTAAAAATGGTACACAACGGCATCGAATATGGTGATATCCAGATCATTAATGAGGCTTACCACTTGATGAAAGACCTGCTGGGAATGGATGCATTAGAACAAGCTGAGATTTTCAAACAATGGAACCAGGGAAAACTGGACTCTTATCTAATTGAGATAACTGGAAATATTCTTGCTTATAAGGATGAAGATGGTACTCCAATGGTGGATAAGATTTTAGATAAAGCTGGTCAAAAAGGTACTGGAAAATGGACGGTTGTTAGTGCACTGGAAGTAGGTGTTCCTCTTACACTGATAGGTGAATCGGTTTTTTCCCGTAATTTGTCGGCACAAAAAGACTTAAGAACTAAAGCTTCTAAAGTGATAGCTCAGCAAAAACCAAATTTTATTGGAGATAAACAACAGTTCATCAACGATTTGGAACAGGCAATATATGCTGCAAAAATTATTTCGTATGCGCAAGGATATGATTTGATGACGGAAGCGGCAAAAGAATATAAATGGAACCTCAACTATGGGGGTATCGCATTGATGTGGAGAGGTGGATGTATCATTCGCTCAAGATTCTTGGGGGATATAAAAAATGCTTATGACAAAAATCCTAATTTGGAAAACCTCTTACTGGACCCATTCTTTAAAAATGCGATTGAATCGGCACAGGAAAGCTGGCGTAGGGTCTGCTCTACTGCTTTATTAAATGGTATTCCTGCTCCGGCATTGACTTCTGCATTATCTTATTTTGATGGCTTCCGTACAGAAAGACTTCCGGCAAATCTACTGCAGGCTCAACGCGACTATTTTGGAGCACATCAATATGAAAGGACTGATAAACCACGAGGGAAGTTTTTCCATACTGACTGGACAGGGCACGGTGGTGATACTGCTTCTACAACTTATTTGGTATAATTATTAAATTAAAGTGTTCATAACGTGAATTAATTCGCGTTATGAACATTACTCAATAAAATGATCTACTATCAAAACGGATCTCCAAATAATAACCTGACGCATGAGGACCTGAAAAAAGGACTTTATGAGGCATTGAACCTTATTGGAGAAAAACAAAAAGTTCTTGCTATCCCACCCGACTATACTCGACTACCAAGCAGAGCGGGAGAACTGACAGAAATTGCCTGGGAATATTTTGGAAATAAACTGACGGATGTACTTCCAGCTTTGGGAACGCACTCTCCAATGACTGACGAACAAATTAATAATATGTTCGGACAAACGCCTCGTGAACTGTTTCGTGATCACGATTGGCGCAACGATGTGATTACATTGGGAAGAGTACCCGCAGAATTTGTGGAAGAAATATCTGAAGGGAAACTGCATTTCGACTGGCCGGCGCAGGTGAACAAACTTTTGGTAGAGGGAAATTTTGATTTGATCCTTTCTATCGGACAGGTGGTGCCGCACGAAGTAGTGGGAATGGCAAATTATAATAAAAATATATTTGTAGGAACTGGAGGGGCTGAGGCTATAAATAAAAGTCATTATGTTGGGGCTGTCTATGGCATGGAACGAATGATGGGACATCCGGATACTCCTGTGAGAAAACTGTTTAACTTTGCTTCTGACCATTTTGGACATATTCTTCCTGTTATATATGTTCTTACGGTTGTAGGGGTCAATAAGGATGGCGAACAACAAACATTCGGATTGTTTGTAGGTGATTCGTACGATGTGTTTGATGAAGCGGCTAAACTTTCGCTGGAGGTTAACTTTGAAATGGTTGAGCATCCTTTAAAAAAGGTGATCGTATGGCTGGATCCTACGGAATTTAAAAGTACGTGGCTTGGAAACAAATCTGTTTATAGAACAAGGATGGCAATTGCTGATGGGGGACAACTGATCATTCTTGCTCCTTCACTTAAAGAATTCGGGGAGGATAAAGAGATTGACCGACTTATCAGAAAATATGGATACTACGGAACTCCGGCGACTTTAAAGGCTGTATCTGAAAACGAAGAATTGCAAAATAACCTGAGCGCTGCGGCACATCTGATACATGGGTCTTCTGAAGATAGATTCAATATCATCTATTGTCCGGGAAAAAATAACGATAATCTTACACAAACAGAAATTGAAAGTGTGGGATTTAAATGGGCGGATATCGATGAGGTAATGGAAAAATATCAGGTGAATAATTTGAAAGAGGGAAATAACATTCTTGAAAATGGAGAGGAAGTATATTTTATTTCAAATCCGGCTTTGGGATTGTGGGCGCATAGAGATAGGTTTTATTTTTGACAGGTGATAGGAATTAACTTACAGATAATTATAATTAATCAATAAAAACTTTATATTTGCAAACACACGATTAATGAATACTAAATAAACTAAATACTAAACAAACTATCTATTAAAAAATAATACATGACTACAAGAAGAGATTTTTTAAGAAATGCTATGTTGACATCCGCCGGAATAGCTATTGGCGGTATATCTTCAAAAATGAACGCAGCAAATTACAGTAAAATTGTTGGAGCAAACAATAAAATTAATGTTGCTCACATTGGAGTTGGAAACAGAGGGTGGGACATTCTGAGTGAATTCGAAAAAACCGGATTGTCAAATGTTGTTGCTCTTTGTGATGTGGATCTTGGGGCTGAACATACAAAAAAAGCCCTTGACAAATACCCAAATGCTAAACGCTTCAAAGATTTTAGGGAGATGTTCGACAAAATGGGAAATGAAATTGAGGCTGTGGCTGTAGCAACACCGGACTTTGCACATTTCCCGGCTGTCATGATGGCTATTGCGGAAGGTAAACATGTATATGTCGAAAAACCAATGGGAAGAACTTTCTATGAAGTGGAACTGATGATGCAAGCTGCTAGGAAAAACCCAAAAGTGGTTACACAAATGGGAAATCAAGGACATTCAGAGGCTAACTATTTTCAGTTTAAAGCATGGAAAGAGGCTGGAATCATTAAAGATGTGACTGCAATTACCGCACACATGAATAACTCAAGACGCTGGCACACATGGGATCCGAATATTAAAAAATTCCCTGATCCACAACCGATACCTGACACACTCGATTGGGACTTATGGTTACAAACACGTAACTATCACGACTTTAATAAGGATTTACATTATGGACAATGGCGCTGCTGGTATGATTTAGGTATGGGTGTACTGGGGGACTGGGGAGCGCATATTATAGATACGGCTCATAGATTCCTGGAGCTGGGTCTGCCTGAAGAAGTTAACCCTGTTAAATTAGTAGGACATAACGATTATTTCTTCCCAATGTCAAGTACCTTGGAATTCAAATTCCCAAAAAGAGGAAAAATGCCACCGGTTGTTCTAACTTGGTACGATGGGGTGGATAATATACCTACTGTTCCAAAAGGATACGGAGTTTCAGAACTGGATCCTAACATCCCGGCTTCTGTTGGTTCGGATGGTGGTAACATAAAACCAATGAAACTGAATCCTGGAAAGGAAATATATAGTAAAGATCTGACATTTAAAGGGGGCTCACATGGTAGTACTTTGAGCATTATTCCGGAAGAAAAAGCAAAAGAAATGGAGAAAAAACTTCCCGAAGTACCAAGAAGCACTTCTAACCACTACGCTAACTTCTTACTGGCTTGTCAGGGAAAAGAAAAAGCACGCTCTCCTTTCGAAATTGCAGGTCCTTTGAGTCAGGTGCTCAACCTGGGAGTTGTATCACAACGATTGAACAAAAGAATTAAATTCGACAGAGAAACAAAAAGAATTACAAATAATCCTTTTGCTGATGCATTGCTTACTGGTGAACCTCCAAGAAAAGGATGGGAAGATTTTTATAAAATTTAAACTATAATATATATATGAAAAAAAGCATATTGGCACTGTTATCTATCATGATAGTTATTTCAGCTTTTGCACAAGAGCCTAAGTGGCAGGACCTTTTCAATGGTAAAAACTTGAAAGGATGGACAAAACTGAACGGAACTGCAGATTATAAAGTGCAAGATAAAACAATTGTGGGTATCTCAAAAATGGGAACGCCTAACACATTTCTGGCTACGGATAAAATGTATGGCGATTTTATCTTAGAGTTCGATTTCAAAGTGGATGAAGGACTAAATTCTGGTGTGCAATTCAGAAGCAACAGCTTCAAAGATTACAATAATGGACGGGTTCATGGATATCAGTTCGAAATTGATCCTTCTAACAGAGCATGGACTGGCGGAGTGTATGACGAAGCACGAAGAGGATGGCTTTACCCGCTGGATATCAATCCGGCAGGTGAAATAGCATTCAAAAATGGCGAATGGAATAAGGCGCGAATCGAAGCTATAGGAAATTCTATACGTACATGGGTAAACGGAATTCCTTGTGTAGATCTGCTGGATAATGTTACTCCTTCTGGATTCATCGCATTACAGGTTCATCAAATTGGAAATAAAGCGGATGAAGGAAAAACGGTTTCATGGAAAAACATAAGAATAATGACGGATAATCTTGAACAATTCAAGACAAAAGATAATGCAAATGACATTAAGCAAATTAACGCTATTGCTAACTCTATATCAGAAAAAGAAGCTAAAGATGGATGGAAATTACTGTGGGACGGAAAAACTACGAATGGATGGCGAGGCGCAAAACTAGATGCTTTCCCTGCAAAAGGATGGGAAATTGATAATGGTATCCTAAAAGTAAAAAAAGGTACGGGTGGTGAATCTACTAATGGTGGAGATATTGTAACAACTAAAAAGTACAAAAACTTTATCTTGAAAGTTGATTTCAAAATTACCGAAGGGGCAAACAGTGGCGTCAAATATTTTGTTGATCCTGACATGAATAAGGGCGAAGGCTCTGCTATTGGTTGTGAATTCCAAATATTGGACGATAAAAAACATCCGGATGCTAAACTTGGGGTAAACGGAAACAGAAAATTAGGTTCACTTTATGACTTAATTCCGGCACCGGAAAACAAACCGTTTAGAGCAGGATTTTTTAATACGGCAATGATCGTGGTAAAAGGAAATCATGTCGAACATTGGCTCAATGATACAAAAATACTGGAATATGAAAGAAATAACCAGATGTGGAACGCTCTCGTAGATTATAGCAAATTTAAGGATTGGCCTAATTTTGGAAATTCTCCCGATGGCTTTATCTTGCTTCAAGATCATGGAGATGAAGTTTGGTTCCAAAATATAAAAATTAAAGAACTGGAATAAATAGAATAGAACCAAAAAAGCCACCGAATTGTCGGTGGCTTTTTTCATTAAATAAATGTAAAAATAGTTGAATATTTCAAAACTAACATTATCTTTGCAAAATAATAATATAGCATGTGCTTTTTGCATACTTTGCTTTCTAGGATTTTCGAAATGAAGAAATACCTTATCATAATTGCCTTAGCCCTTTTCCTTTTTTCTTGTGATAAAGGAGATGAACTAAGATTGAAGGGACAAGTGACCAATCTTACTACACCATATATTTTGGCTACTTTTAGTTCTTCAGATACACTGGCAATTGATACAATACATGTTTCTAAAAAAGGTAAATTCAATTTTAATGCTAAAATTGATACACTTACCGTATTGACTTTATATTTCAACGATTTTTCATCGTCATGCGTGATTTTTGCAGATAAAGGAAATGATTTAAATGTGAAAGGAGATGCAAATTTACCTGATCTTATACAGGTGAAAGGAAATGAAATAAATGATGATCTATCGTCTTTCAAAGAGACTAATCACGACTTACTTTTTCAACGAGGCGAATTGTATAACAATTTCCGCTCAGGAGATGCAGATAATGCGGTCAATAAGAATGAGCTGAAAACACAACTTAATTCGCTGAATTATGAACTTACACAGAAAGCGGAAGAGTTCGTAAAAGGACATCCCGAAAAAACAGCAAGTCTCATTATTATTAATAATTTTTTCCGAAATCCGGATAACCCGCAAGCATTGGATCGGGTGCTGGGATATCTAAATAAAGATATTCTTTCTCTTCCAATGGGACTTTCACTCAAAAATTACAGCGAGAAACTTAAAAAATCTGCTGAAGGTATGTTTATGCCGTATTTCAATATGAAAGATATAAACGGAAAAGAAATAAAATCAACGGATCTAAGAGGTAAACATACAATTCTTAACTTCTTATCGTCTACGGATATTGAGTCTAGAGAGACAGTGAAAATATTGAAAAATGAATACGCATCACTAAATAAAGATAGCGTTAATTTTGTATCTATATATATTGATTCAGATATTTACCCTATAACTAATATGGAAAATGATTCCATACCTTGGACTGTTATTCCTGATAAAAAAGGATGGGCATCTGAAATGGTAAAATCGTATAATGTACCCTTTGTTCCTTATAATATCCTTATTTCACCTTCAGGAAACATACAACAAAGAAATATTCCTACACAAGAAGTAAAAGAAATCATCAAAGACAAGGACTGAGGGGCTTAAGATTAATAATAAATGTTAGTTAAAGTTTTTGGAGCGGCAGTTCAGGGAATTAACGCGACACTAATAACTATTGAAGTTAACTGCTCCAGAGGAATAAAATTCATGTTGGTGGGACTTCCCGACACGTCGGTAAGAGAAAGTCATGAAAGAATTATTTCTGCACTACAAGTAAATAAGTATAAAGTTCCTCGACAACAAATTGTTATCAATATGGCTCCTGCTGATATCAGAAAGGAGGGGACGGCATACGACTTACCGCTGGCTATTGGAATAATGGCTGCTACAAACTCATTACCAAATGACGAACTGGATAAATTTGTACTGATGGGGGAATTGTCTCTCGATGGTAATATCTTACCTATAAAAGGGGCTTTATCAATTGCTGTCCTGGCAAAGGAAAAGGAATTCAGGGGATTGATATTGCCTGCGGATAACGCTAAGGAGGCGGCTGTAGTAAAAGGACTGGAGGTGTATGGTGTGAGAAATATACGTGAGGTGGTCGACTTTTTTAATCATAAGGGTGATCTCAAACAAACAATCATCGATATTGAGGAAGAATTTAAAAATAGTCAGTCTGATTTTGAATTCGATTTCTGTGAAGTAAAAGGACAAGAGAGCGTAAAAAGAGCGCTGGAGGTGGCAGCGGCAGGTGGACATAATATTATCATGATTGGACCACCAGGGGCAGGAAAATCAATGATGGCTAAACGAATGCCGTCTATTTTACCACCATTCACAATTGATGAGTCTTTAGAAACTACAAAAATACATAGTGTTGCGGGAAAAACCGATAAATGTTCTGGTCTGATGTCGCATCGACCGTTTCGCTCGCCTCACCATTCAATAAGTGATGTGGCTCTGGTTGGAGGTGGCTCATATCCACAACCTGGCGAAATTAGCCTGGCTCATAACGGGGTACTTTTTCTTGACGAACTACCGGAATTTAATCGAAGCGTGCTGGAAGTGATGAGACAACCACTGGAGGATAGAAAAATCACAATTTCAAGGGCAAAATTTTCGGTTGATTATCCGGCAAGCTTTATGCTGGTCGCAGCAATGAATCCCTGCCCATGCGGATACTATAATCATCCGGACAAGGAATGTGTTTGCTCTCCTGGATTGGTTCAAAAATATCTAAATAAAATATCGGGGCCACTTCTGGATAGAATCGATATACAAATTGAAATAACGCCGGTGCCTTTCGATAAGATTTCGGACTCTACTCTGGGTGAACAAAGCTTTATTATTAGGGAAAGGGTAATTAAAGCACGAAAAATACAGGAAAAAAGATTCAAAAATATTCAGGGGGTTTACTGTAACGCGCAAATGTCCTCGAGACAGCTGCACAAATTTGCAGAACCGGATGCTTCGGGACTAAAACTTTTAAAAACGGCTATGGAGAGATTGTCTCTGTCGGCTCGCGCTTATGGTAGAATACTGAAGGTCTCGCGCACAATCGCCGATCTGGATCAAAGTGATATAATTAAACCAATGCATTTGGCTGAAGCTATTAGTTACAGAAATTTGGATAGGGAAAACTGGGCAGGATAAATTAATAGAAATCTCTCCTCATACCTAACTCACATCCTGTTCCCTCCAAACTTCATCTTCTCTCAAAATGATGGTCGTCAAAATATTTTGAAAATGTGTGCCCCCATTTGAAACCACGACGCATGAACTCGCTTACAACTGGATGGTCAATATGAAATGTTCCGTTAACAAGGGTGTCGGAAACAGCACCGACTGGCTGATTGGGACGGTCTCCCGTTTTCCACCTCAGCGGATTAAATCGGGGATTGATATCAATAGCCATGCCTGTCGCATGCCTGGAGAATGATACATTCCTGTAAGAAAAACTATAAGTGTTATTATCACTCATCGAAAGACTGTCGCTCCAATCATAATGAACTACGGGAATCGCTTTTTCTACTACAAAATTATGTTGCAGCATTATATTGAACATTTCAGCAATATCATTTGCTATATTTTTATTGGTGACAACTTGACCTTTATGTGGTTTCCCATCTGTCGAAACATATACAACATTGAGCATTACTAGCTGATCAATAATATATTGGGGGGCTTTGGTATTGGCAATGGCTTCTTCAAAAGTTAAATCACTGTCTACAATCGTATCAATTTTCATAGGTTCTTCTATGATAATGGTTTCTTCATTATCTACTTGATTCTTCTTGTTTGTACAGGACAAAAAGAAGATAAACAGCACAAATAATAGATAATGCAAATATAACAACGGTTTCATTTCCTTAATTTTGATGTAAAATTAATAGTTTTTATCTTTGTAATTAAAGATAGTTCTGAATATATGAATAAATTAATCGCTTCAACAACTCTTGGATTAGTCGCGCTTACTACGCTAAATGCGCAACAGAAACCAAATGTTGTTTTTATTGTGACAGACGACCTTGGGTACGGTGATCTAAGTTGCTTTGGTCAGGAAAAGTTCGAAACACCTAATATCGACCGACTTGCGTTGAATGGAAAAAGGTTTACTCATTCTTATTCTGGAACTACAGTGAGCGCTCCTTCAAGGGCAAGCCTTATGACGGGTTTGCATACCGGACACACGCCGATTCGAGGCAATAAAGAGCTACAACCGGAAGGACAATTCCCGCTTCCTGATAATATCAATAATATTTTTGGAATATTCAAATCTGCTGGATACAAAACTGGAGCGTTTGGTAAATGGGGATTAGGACAACCGGGCTCATCGGGGGACCCAAATAATCAACACGTGGATGAGTTTTTTGGTTATAATTGTCAACTCCTGGCTCATAACTATTATCCTGATCACCTTTGGCACAACCAAACAAGAATCGATTTTCCGGAAAATAATGATGGTAAGTTCGGTACCTTTTCGCAGGATCTGATTCAAGAAAAAACGCTTGAATTTATTGATCAAAATAAACAACTACCTTTTTTCTTGTATGTTACAATAGTTCTTCCTCACGCGGAATTGGTCGTTCCTGAAGATTCTATTATTCAGAAATTCAGGGGAATGTTTCCTGATAAACCGTACAAAGGAACGGATTCGGGTTCTGCATTTCGGAAAGGGGGATATGCTTCGCAAGAATATCCACGGGCTACACATGCTGCAATGGTGAGCAGAATTGATATGTATGTCGGACAAATCATTGATAAACTGAAAGATGAAGGTATCTATGAAAATACACTTATCGTTTTCACTAGCGACAATGGTCCTCATCAGGAAGGTGGCGGTGATCCGGATTTCTTCAATAGCAATGGAATGTATCGGGGATATAAACGGGATTTATATGAAGGGGGAATCCGCGTACCTACTATCATTTCGTGGCCGAACAGAATAGAAAAAGGAACTGAAAGTGATTTTACATTTGCATTTTGGGACTATCTGCCTACTTTTGCTGAACTTCTTAAACAAAAAACTCCCAAAAATATTGATGGTATTAGCATCTTACCTCTACTGCTTAATAGGAAGGGACAAAAGAAACACGACTACTTTTACTTTGAGTTTCAGGAACTTGGAGGGCGACAAGCAGTTGTGAAAGATAATTGGAAACTGATTCACATGAATATCAGAAATAATCCGCATTTCGAACTATATAATATTGCTGCTGATCCAAGCGAAAAACATAACGTAATTTCTCTTTATTCTGATAAAGTAACGGAACTGAAGAAGATTATGCTGAACGCAAGGACAAAAGATGCCAACTGGAAACTGTTCAAGGACGAAAATTAATCAAGCTCCAACCCAAACTCATCAGATAACTTCTGAAGTGAAGGATTTTCTTCAACCATCTTATCAAAGATATCTCGCTGAGTGAGTGGCCTGCTAATCAAATTTGTTTCGGAAATCTTTATTAACATTTTCAATGATTGATTTTTCAATGAATCACGAAGCCAAGTAAGAATGGCAAGACTGTTCTCGTTGAGATATTGTTTGTTGATCTCTGTGTTTACTTCTACTTCAAACTCAATGTTGTTGAGCTTTTTAGGCTGATAAAGAATCATAGTGTTTTTTAACAGCTTTTCCTCTATTAATTTATCGGCAAAGGCTTTCCAAGCTATAATCAAATCTGTTTCTGAATAGTCTAGCCCTTCTGTGTCTATTTCTTCTGATGATGATTCTTGAACTTCAGATGTACTTACTTCATTCTTGATTTTTATAGAAGCTAAAGATATGCCTAAACTTGGAGATACCATCGTTTTTTTGACGACTGGAGCGGACTCGTTTTTAGAATTGTTTGATTCATCATTACTTGCCTTCTTTTCTTGGGGTTTTGCTGAAGATGAAGTTGTCAATGTGACTTTTGACGATGTTTCTTGTTTAGGTTGCTTTACTTCTGTTGACTGAACATTCTTCTCCTGAGGTTGGACATTGTTCACCTGAGGTTGAACGCTCTTTATCTGAGGCTTAGCGTTTTCTACAGTCGTTTTTTTTTCCGGATCAGGACTTTCGTTTAACTGACAAAGACGAATCAATGTAAGTTCTACTAATAAGCGCTTGTTCTTGCTTATTCTATAATTTAAATCGCATTCATTCGAAATCTCAAGTGCTTTATATAAAAGTTCGTTGGAAATATTTACTGCGGTATCTACATATCGCTGACGAATTACTTCACCTACCTGAAATAGTTTGGCTGTTTTTGCATCTTTGCAGACCATCAAATTGCGAAAATGATCTGCTAATCCGCCAATAACGTACTGACCTTCAAAACCTCCGTTCAAAATATCGTTGAAAACCAATAAACAGTCGACTACATTACCGGTGAGAATGGCATCGGTTAATTTAAAATAGTAATCGTAATCTAATACATTCAAATTTTCAATTACCGTTTTGTATGTAAGATTTCCACGTGTATAACTGACTGACTGGTCGAAAATTGAAAGTGCATCTCGCATTCCTCCATCGGCCTTTTGGGCAATCACATTCAATGCTTCAGCTTCTGCGATAACACCTTCTTCTTGCGCAATATAAGACAATTGATTGACAATATCGTCAATGTTAATACGGTTAAAATCGTATACTTGACAACGGGAAAGGATGGTAGGTATTACTTTATGCTTTTCTGTAGTTGCTAATACAAATACAGCGTGTGCTGGTGGCTCTTCTAACGTTTTCAAAAAGGAATTGAAAGCGGATGTAGATAACATGTGAACCTCGTCAATGATATAAACCTTGTATTTCCCAATTTGTGGCGGAATCCTAACCTGATCAATCAAAGTACGGATATCATCTACAGAGTTATTGGATGCTGCATCCATCTCCATTATATTGTAAGAACGTTGTTCATTAAAAGCTACACAAGATTCACACTCGTTGCACGCTTCATGATCTTTTGTAGGAGTAAGACAATTGATCGTTTTTGCAAATATGCGGGCACAGGTTGTCTTCCCCACTCCACGCGGTCCACAAAACAAATAAGCTTGCGCTAATTTTTTAGCGGCGATTGCATTTTTCAGCGTAGTAGTCAACGCTTCCTGACCTACGACTGAACGAAATGTTGCTGGTCTGTATTTTCTGGCTGAAACAATATAATTTTCCATTATTACTTATTATATTTACAAATATACGAAAAATATCGATTTCCTTTTTAATGATTCTTATGTTGTAATTTGGATTCTTCTTTATTTTGTAACTTTGATGCGTTATAGTAATTCTAAATTTATCAAGATGAAACATATTTGCGTGTATATCACACTAATAATGTCTTTTACCAGCATTTCGTGCCAATCTCAAATACAAAAACAAGAGCCTGGTAAAACTAACGAAGATACAGTCGACGCGACTCAAACTCAAGCAATTGTTCCCGATACGTTTGTTTTACCGGTTATTCCGGCAAGCATTACAAATGCTGAAAAGAGAGCTGAGTTTTTAACCATGCATTACTGGGATAGATTTGATTTTACAGATAATGATTTATTGCTGCGTCCGGAAATAACGGAACAGGCTTTTGCTGATTTTATCAATATATTGAGTTATGTATCTAATGATTGGGCTACAAAATCAATAAAACACATGTTACAAAAAATTGAATCTAACAGCAATTCTTATTCTCACTTTCTACAACTTTATGAGAAATATCTTTATGAACCAAATTCTCCTTTCCTAAATGAGGAATATTATATTCCAGTGCTCGAAACGACTGTCAATTCAAAAATATTAACGGATACATCTAAATCAAGATATCTGTTTCAATTGGATTTGGCTAAAAAAAATCGTGTCGGACAAATTGCCAATAATTTTACATTTACTCTACTATCAGGAAAAAAAGGTACATTGTATGACATAAATAGTAAATATACTATTTTGATGTTCATTAATCCTGGCTGTCGCATGTGTGCGGAAGTCGTAGATGCTTTAAAATCCTCAAATGAAGTAAATACTGCTCTTGCAAAAAAAAGTGCCTTAAAGAGCGAATTATCGATTATAACGGTCTATCCGGATGATGACTTGAATGAATGGCTAAAATATTTGCCGGATATGCCTTCTTTATGGATAAATTCTTATGATGCGGAAAGAAAAATAACTAATGATACAATTTATGATCTGAAAGCTATTCCAACAATATATCTACTTGATAATGATAAAAGAGTAATATTTAAAGATGCAAAAGTTGAACGGATATTGGAGTTTTTCCGGTAATATCTATGTAACATTTACATTAAATCGCTGATTTTCTGCGTTGTTAACATTCAAAAACATTTTTTTTAACACAAAAAGAATGATTTATAATAATAGATTGTACCTTTGTGCACTCAAAAATGAGTAGACCTTTAGTGAAAGGTCTTTAGTAAAAGTCTTATCTCAGATGCGGGAGGCATCTATTTAAGATCATTAGTAACTAAAAAAACAAATTATGAAGTATGTAAACTATTGCATTATCGCAATTGTTTCGCTGGTGATGTCATCGGGATCAATTAAAACCGACACCCCTTTAACAGGTTATCATCCGGGATCATTAATTCCCAACATCGTACTCAACGATGCCGAAGGTAAGTCTTTAGACTTAAGCGATTACAAAGGCAAAAAAGTGGTAGTGAATTTTTGGGCTGCGTATGATGCCCAATCCAGAGCAACAAATGTTCAGTTGTATAATTTCATTACAAAAAATTATCCTGACATAGAGTTTATTTCAATTTCTTTTGATGAAAACAAAAGTGTATATGAAAAAACTATCCTCTGGGACAAAATGAACGGAAATTCTAATTTTTGTGATGTTAGGGGTACCGAGTCAGAGATTTATAAAGAGTTTAGGTTAGATGAGGGATTTAAGAATTTCGTCATTGATGAAGATGGAGTGATCACTGCTACAAACACATCAATTCAGCAGCTGAAATCCATGTTTTAGGTATAAATGAATTACAAAATGAGAGCGCTTAAAGCGCTCTTTTTTATTTTTAGGTCTATTCAAAATAAGGATTATGGAATTCAATATCTATTTAAAAGTAAATCCGACAGCAAGTTCACACTTCCTATCGGATAATAAATTACTTTGTCTTAAAAACCAATCAAATAATTAAGACTAGCACAATCAATCACTTTTTATAATTTAATCTATGAAATAGATTTCAGCATAGTTCTATTTTTAAGTGGCGAAATTCCATACTTAGCACTGTATTGATTCACCAAATGAGCAGAACTTTTAAAATTAAATATCTCTGCTATTTCAGATATTGGCAATGTTGAGTTTAACACTAAATACCTGACATCTTCCATTTTTCTATCTAACATCCATTGGTATGGAGTTGATTTGAAACTTTTCTTGAAATGACGTGTAAAGGTTCTTAAACAAGTATATCCACATTTTTCTGATAACTCTTCAACATCTTTAACGTACATATAGTTTTGCATAACAGCTTCTTGAAAAACACTGTCTTTATCAGATTTGGGAAGAAACTTAACGATCACAAATTCTCTTCCTTTTGGCGTCTTGACATTACTTTTTGTTCCGTCTTTGAAAGAAAAAGTACAAGAAGATACATCCGAAAGTGCGTACTTTTGAATGTTTTTTCTCTCAAGATTAATTGCATTGTTATTTATAATATCCATAACCTCTCTTTTTAAATTCACCAACAAAAATATTCGATTCTAACATTATTTTTACAGTGTACTTTCCAGGTTGCAACGTAGAAAGATTTACTACATTAAAACCCATATCAACTACACTAAAACTTGTCACTACTACATCTCCATTATTTCCTATAATCTCTACCCAAACATCTCCAACATAATTTTGGACATCCAAAGTGAGAACATCTCCGCTGCATTCTCCAGCAACAGTAGGTGTAGCTACAGCAAAAAGTCGCATCATAGGAGTAGATTCGATACGCGTTGTTCCGCCTCCTTCTTGACTAAAAAATATTTTATCAGATTCATCAGTTGGTTTTTCAACCGCAACAACATTAAGCAGACACATGGAACTGATTAGTGTTAAAACGAAAGTAAAAGCTTTTTTCATTACGATATTTTTTTTTATGTATTACAGACACAAAATTAATGTTCAATTTAATCGAAAACAATACCAAACCAGATTTTTAACGGGAAATACAGGCCTAAAACACTGTATTACATTATATTACAACTTTGCTTTTAACGCTCAATTTTTGCAATATTTGGACAAAAAACTTGAATGAATTTCAAATTTCAGACAAAAAGAGAGACATCCATTCCCTTTTCTGACATTTTTTTCTTCAATTGAGATTTTCTAACACGAATACTTTCAGGCGAAGTATTCATAAAAGTGGCTATCTGTTTATTGCTTGCTTTACATGCAAGGAGCATTAATATCATCTTTTCATTTGTATTCAAAACATTATCGTTATCATCAATATTAGTATAAGAATAAAATGTTTGATCATCGGGGATCAGAGACTTTGGTATATCGTGTAAATCCGTGTCTGTTTCATGTAATATTTTCTCCATTGCCTCATACACTTTGGGCTGAGATGAAACAAACTTTTGAGAAAGACCGCTGAACTGTTCTTGTAAAGATGTCAATCGATCCGAGACATATCCATACAAATCATTCAGCCAAGTCCTTTTTATTGCTTCTTTCGTCAATAATTCGGCCTTTAATGCCTGGGTCTTGACTTCATGTTCTGCATTGAGCAATTGAATTGATATCTTTTTTCTTACTCTCGTACTTACAAGTACAATACCGCCAAGCACGAGTAATAATGCCAATGCAATTGTAGCAATAATAAGCAAATTTTGTTGTGAGCGCAAGATTATATTTTCTGCTTCTGAAAGATCATATTTCTTTTCTAGTTCTATCAATTGAGTATCTAATCGCTCTCTCATTGATTTTTCATACATCCTGAATACTTGTTTACGGTAATCATTTGCATGTACAAAATCTTTACGTTTTTCAGCTATATTAGCTACATTCTGGAATAATAAATAATTATATGCATTGTTGGTATCTTTGATTTGTTCAATAGCTGTTTTAGCATAATATATTGCGCTATCCATTTTGTTAACACTTGCATACCTATCTGAAATCACAAAATAAAGTCTTGACAAATCTATATCATCCTTTTGTAATAAAGCAATATTCAATCGTTCTTTATCGCTCACCAAGGCTTTTTCAAATTCGCCTTGAGTTCCATAGTAAACAGATTGTGCGTTTAATATATAATAATCTTTATCAATTATTTTCCCATAAAAACCTGTGAGAATGTCCAGATAATATTTTCCTTTTTCAAAATTATTCCGACTCATTTCATTCCAAAATAAAGCCATATTAGTATCAAAAACATGTATAGAATCTTTTTCTTGTTCAGCATAACCTAAAGCATGCAAATAATAACTATCTGCTAAATCATGATTCCTGTTTTTGTAATGAATATTGCCAAGGAAAAAGTCTATTAGGTAACCAATAGATGGATCAGGATTTATTTGTTCTTTAAAAATATTATTGGCCTCTTTAAGTGGTTCAAAAGCAGTAGAGTCAATCACCCCCATTCTCATTCTTACTACTCCCTGATAAATAAGTGATCTTAGATAATTAGTATTTTTCGGATCATGTGATTGATAATAGCTGACAACATTGTTTATTAATGAATCATTTGTAAAATTAAAATATGTTTTATCGTCTGTTATTGTTTTTAGTAGATTGTAATATGTTCTGTTTTCACGTGAAAAATCATTATCATGTAATGCTCTCAAACTATCCGAGACCTCATTAGGTATACTGTCAATCAATGCATCAAGTTCTGTTAAGTGCCTAAAATCTTCATTATCTCTCTGAACATTACATGAGAAAAAAATGGAGAACATGAATATTAAACCTATTGATCGTAACAAAAACTTATACATTATCAACTCTTGAAAATATTTATAATGGACAAAGATACTTTTTAAATAAATAATTTATAAAGATACACTAAAAGAAGCTTGTTAAGATACAAATAAAACCATAAATAATATTAAAATTATTATATTCTTTAACTTTATTAATAAATATATCAATTTTGTACTTTTCTAACACCGTTATTCAATAAAAAAACCTGCTTTCGTAAAAGCAGGTTTTATATTAGAGATTAATATTTAAATTAACGATCTTCGGGCATTCCGGTATAACGATAACCTGAAAGGGTCCAATGTTCATCCCAATCCTCAGCTGCTGCAGGTGTATTGCTACCGCTTTTCACTCTCCAGGCAAATTCAGGAACACCGGGTACTTTCCAATCTTTGTTAGGTGTTTGATAGCTTTCAATTTTAACATAATCACTGTGCAAAATAGTTTTTACATATACACTGTCTGCTGTGTTTCCACCTATACTGGTTGCTGCATCTGGAAGTATTTTCCCTTCTAAAAGACTTACACGGGCATAAAGCTCAAGTCCATCAATCAAAATACCGGCAGATTTTGGCGCTCCGTAGTAGCCGGTTGCATTTGCTTGAGTAAATGATGCCATACTTCCTGTAGGTGTGAAAATATAGAAAGTGCTACTTACAGCGTTTTTTACTGTTTGATCAGTAGTAAAAGCTTCTGAATTTCCTTTTACTTGAAAATTACCTTTTACATGTATACCTGCAATTGATGCATCCAACCAAATATCATTAGGGACATTCTTTGCAGAATTATAGAACATAAGTTCAAGACCGTCCGCAATTGTTGTATTATCACTTGAATATTCATCACAAGTTGTGGAGACAACAAATCTACCATCGTATGATGCTGTTTCACTATACCAATTCTCAAGGTCTTCTTGACATGAAGAAAAACTTGCAACTGTAAAGACTAAACCTATTAAATAAATTATTTTTTTCATATTTCAATTATTTATTAAGTACTACATAAAACGTCATCCCTGCATAACTAGCGGCCCAACTTACAGAACCATCTGTAGGATTATATTTAGCAATACCTATTCCTGAAATAGTATCTTGCCATGGAAGAATTGAACTTGATAATAAAGTCAGAGTATTATCTTCTTTTAATTGAACATAACCGGAACAAGCATATGCAGCTCCATATTTTGCACGTTGTTCGTAATATCCACCTAAGAAATCAGATATTTCGAAAAATCCAGGTGCAATTTTTTTAATTTTGACAGTGAAACCAGGAAAATTTACAATTGCACCAGCAGCTGTCTTTCTATAGGTACCTGTTACTGTGACATATTCACCAGAAATATCTGTAGTTATCGAAGGATCTGCAACGATTACTGTACGTGTTCTTGTTGTTTTTACACCATCAGCATTAACAATAGAATAATTTATAGGATAAATACCAACAGTATTTGCGTCAACCGTACCTTCCACCTTAACTGTATTTGTAATATCTTTACCAGCATATATCACTTTATATCCGGGTTCGACATATGAATTATTTAATGTTTGAAGATAGCTTTCGCCATCTAATAATTCAAAATACAGATTACTTGAAATACCTTCTGTTTCTTTTTCACAAGAGGAAAAAGAAAATAGAGATATAAGTATTACAGAAATGTATAATAAATTCTTTTTCATATTATTAAAATGTATCATTAATAAATTTATTTTCCAGATTTTACGTTCCACCATACCTTTTCACCTACATTCGCTTTTTGAGCAGGTGCATTAGTATTTCTAAACATATAAGAACTGGGATATAAAGGAGATGCTGGAAGATTTCCATTTAATAAAGCCCTTCCTTTAACGGATATTGTTAGTTCACCAACAGGAAAGTTTGCATTGGCAGAAGCTCTGTTAGCGGCTATATCGATTTCATTTACAGAAGGATATTTGGTCCTGTTTCTTTCAAGGAACGATTCAATATGTTGATAATTGGCATTTGCAACCCATTTTTGCATTGCAATTTGTTTAATATTTTCTTCTACGGTTCCGTTCAACCATGCTGCATAACCTTCAGTACCAAGAATATCTGTTGATGTAATTCCATGCTGAGCTAACGAAGCTTTAACCCCTCTCTCATAGTAGTCTTTTGCTTTACCAAGTTGAGATGCACGTGCATAAACTTCTGCTATATAGAAATTAACCTCCCAATCTGACATGAGCATTAAATCCATATTTCCTTGTAATAATACTTTTGCATATGTTTCTTTATCGTCAGTAGTTCCATTTCCATCTGAATCTTCTTTTGAATCAAAGTCTCCAAAGAATGCGCCTTTTGTTCCGGTGAAAAGTTTAGCACGACGAGGATCATTATTTATACTCAAATAATCAATAAAATTCTTAGAGGCAATAACATTGGTCGAAAAATAATTTGCACCACCTTCTTGAAACTCTCTCAATGGATGACGTTTACCTTCCATTGCATCATTCCAAACAGTTCCTGGAATTTTTGCACTCGAAGTTAATAAGTTAGCAGTTTGAACAAAACTTAATACCGACGAATTGTTATATTGAGGTGTTTCAGATACTCTCAACATCAGTTTTAACTTTAGAGCATTCGCAAATTTAAACCATGCAGTTAAATCTCCTTTATAGATGAAATCAAATTTTGAATCTACATAAGATTTACTTAAATCTATTGCAAGTAAAGCATCTACACGTTTCATTAAGTCAGCATAAATATCTACTCCCTTATCTTGAACAGGACTTAATAAACCTTCATCACCCCTTAGAGCTTCAGTATATGGCATATCACCCCATACATCGGTGATAATTTGCCAGGTAAAAATTGACAATGCTTCGGCAATAAAATAATAACCTTTATTTTCATCTTCAGCAGTCATCGTTTTAATTCGCTTTAAATCAGTCATTGGTTCTCTCATTAACGACTGATAGCTGGTATTAAACTCTTGTGGAAGATATTCGCATAAAGATTTGAACTGAGATGCTGTATAAGCCTGGGTCCAATATTCAACCCAAAAACCTCCACCAAAAGCAAAATCCCAACCCATCAAATTGTTTGCAATACCCATCTCTGCAGCTGGTAGCAAAACTTTTGCATCGGGAATTTGTTCAAGTGCATTTGGATCGTGATTCACATCAAGCCAATCGCTGCAACTACTTGCTGTGAAAAGCATGATAAATGCGGATAATATAATTAATAATTTACTTTTCATAATTTCTAATATTTAATAATAATTAAAATGAAATACTTAATCCAAATACATAAGTTTGATATGGAGGATTCACTCCAAACTCACCAAATCTGGCTTCGATATTATTTCCAAAAGTCGTAACCTCAGGATCGATATATTGATTTTCAACAGGTGTCCAAAGCAATAAGTTAGATGCTGTGACAGAAGCACGAATGCTGTTAACATTGAGATGATTAGTTAAACTTTTAGGCAATTCGTAAGCTAAACTAACATTTCTGAGTTTCAAATATGAGCGGTCAATTACAGCATGATCGGTATATTTAAAACCTCCATTGCTATAGAATGTATGGAAAGCGGTTGGATTAACAGGTGTTGAATTTTCACTGTATGTACCATCTCCATTTGCAACTACTGAATTAGGAATAATAAATGGATTACGATCGTTGTAAACAGTTTCAGGACCATTACCTACCCACTGCATATAATCTTTTGTATAACTGAATATTGAACCGCCGTAACGTAAATCAAATGTTCCGGAAAGTGATAAACCTTTATAGCTAAATGTATTTGTTAATCCCATACGGAATTTTTCATTGATATCTTCATTTAAATATTCTTCATTTGGTGTGGGTTGAGGATTACCATTACCATCAACAACAGTGCTTTCAACACCATCAACCATAACTTTAAGAGCTTTTTGTGATTTATACTGACCGATAGGCATTCCTTCAACAGCATAAATTCCAAGACCTCCAAAACCACCTAAAAATACTTCAGGAACATCCAAACGCATCACTTTATTATAGTTTTTAGTAAAGTTGTATGATATATCCCAGATAAAATCTTTAGTTTTTACAGGAGTCAACGACAGCATTAATTCAATACCACGATTTCGAACATCACCTAAATTTGAAATTTGAGATGTATATCCTGTTGAAGGATCAATAGGAAGCGTTGCTATCAAACCTTTGGTCAACTTATTATAATATGAGAATTCTAATCCTAAACGATTATTAAAGAAAGCTAAATCTGCTCCGAATTCAAACTCGTCCGTTAACTCGGGTTTTAAATTAATGTTACCGGCAGTATTTGATACTGAATAGGAATTGACACCACCCAATGGGAAAATCAAATTATCAATGCTTGGATAACCCGGGTTAGAAATTGAAGCTGCAAGAAGTCTGTCATATACTGCATATAATCCGGCGTCTTTACCGGTACTTCCATATGATACTCTTAATTTCGCAAAATCAAGAATACCTGTATCTATTCCTTTTGTAGTAAGAAAATCTGTAGCTATAAAACTTAACATCGCACTTGGATAGAAATATGAATTCTTACCCGTTGGTAATGTTGATGAATAGTCGTTTCTACCTGTCAGAGTTAGATATACATAGTCACGATAACCTAAATCAGCATTTAAATACATACCCCACAAGCGATATAAGTTTGATGCTTGAGTTGCTGTTGATGGACTCAATGAATTTGTGAAATCATAGAAACCGGGAATATCAATCGAAGATATTTCTCCACCAATTGCATTATAAGATTGTTCGTTTGTGTTTGCACCTAATATTGCATTTAATGAAAAATCTCCGAATCTCTGATTATAATTAAGAATCAAATCATGATTTACCTGAATTCTTTGTCTTCTTGTTTGAGCATAAGTTCCGGGACTTTCATTTGAATTACCATAATTATAAGATCCTGGAGTGAATACAATAGCATCAAAATGAGTGTCTGCAATTGTAGACTCATAATCACCACCAAAACGATAGGTCAATTTCAAATTATCTAAAATATCATAATCAAACTGTAATTTGCCAAAGAATTTATATTTATTTTGAGTTGCTTCTTTGATGTCCAAAATATAATATGGATTCATTCCATAAGGAGTGAAATAGTTATCTTTATTATTGAATTTATTGTTAAGATCTTTCAAATCTACAATGGAAATATCTGTTGCAATTTCATTCAACGAGCGATAAATAGAATTATCTTGTCCGGTCGGAGAAGCTTCATTTTTTTCAGAACTAAAATTTATTGATGAACTTATCATTAACTTTTTAGCTTTATGAGATGCATTGGATGCTATTGTATAACGTCTGTAAGAATCATCATTTGTAGGAATAGGACCATCTATTGAGTTTTGTGAAATAGATGTATGAAATTTTGTTTTTTCATTACCACCGGTAAAAGAAAGAGCGTTATTATAACCGATTCCATAATCATAAAAATCACGTATACGATTATTTAAATAAACGTAGGGTTTAACTTGTTGAGTATTATCAACAATATGTCCCCATACACGTTCTTTTCCATCAAATGGAGCACCCCAGTTTCCGTTCTCATCTAATGCGCGATCACCACTCCATCCTTGTCCAAACATTTTTTGTTCTGTTGGTATACGCCCAACTTCTTGAACAGTTATTCCACCATCATATGCAATTTGCAATTCTCCATTAGTGTTCTTTCCTGATTTGGTAGTAATCATGATTACACCCTGAGCAGCACGAGATCCATACAACGCAGAGGCTGCAGAACCTTTAAGAACAGTAATATTCTCAATATCATTAGGGTTCAATGCATTAATACCTGAACCAAAGTCTGCTTGCGAATTTAAGGCAGATCCTGAACGGTTCTGTGCATTGGTAATTGGAACACCGTCAACAACATATAAAGGTTGATTGTTTCCAAATGAACTGAAACCACGAATAGCAACGTTTTGTGTACCTCCGGGGTTTGGAGCAGAAGAAACATCCAATCCGGCAACTTTTCCTGATAAAGCCATCATTGGATTGACTGTTTGAGCTTTAGTAATCTCGTCACCTGTAACTGAAGTTACACCGTAACCTAAAGATTTTTTCTCTCTGGTTATACCCATTGCGGTAACAACGATCTCTTCGAGTTGGGATATATCCTCTGCTAGTATAATTTTTACATTAGCACTAACAGGAACTTCTTCAGTAATATATCCAACAAAAGAAACAACCAAAGTACCTCTGGTTGGTGCTGTTAAAATAAAATTACCATCTACATCAGTAATTGCACCTTGTGATGTACCTTTAATTTGAATAGTAGCACCTATAATCGGCTCTCCGCCTTCGTCAACAACAGTACCACGTACCTGTGTTTGAGCTACTATCGTCCCTATCCCAATAAGAAATAGAGACAAAAACAACATTAGTTTTCTTTTCATAAACTCACCATTTTAATTAAACACTATTTTAATTATTATCATTCTTCGAAAAAAACAAAATCAAAACTCAGATCAAGTAATGAAATCCTTAATAGTTTGCTTACCTTAATTAATTCATTTCATAAACTAAATACTACATCACTGTAATTTTTTTAGCCAATAAAACAAATTTTATCCATACTTAGTATTAAATAACTACTGCAAATATAACTTAATTTTGAATATAAAAACAAAATTGACTTATTTTTCTTGATAAAATTCATTTTTGAAAGTATTTTATGGGTAATAATTACATTTTATCACTAAAATCGTGATAAAAATCTATCAAGACGATAAGTAATCATGGTGCATTAAAGCAAAATGGATTACAATTAGTTAAATGTGTTATAAAATAAAAAACACTTACCGAAATTAATCGATAAGTGTTTGATTTATAAAGTGATCGAGTTGGGATTCGAACCCAAGACCCACAGCTTAGAAGGCTGTTGCTCTATCCAGCTGAGCTACTCGACCGGCCTTATTTTTTCTATTCCATTAGTTGCTTGACTAATTGGACTGCAAAAATAATTCAAATCTTACAAATAAAAAAATATTATCCAAATTAAAGAACGCCTTGGGCCATAATTGCTTTGGCAACTTTCATGAATCCGGCAATATTTGCGCCTTTTACATAATTAATATATCCGTCTGCTTCTGTTCCATATTTCACGCAATTCTCATGAATATTCGACATTATCCATTTTAATTTGTCGTCGACTTCCTCTGAAGTCCAACTTAATCGTTCTGAATTCTGAGTCATCTCTAAACCGGATACAGAAACACCGCCTGCATTTGCTGCTTTACCAGGGGCATAAAACAATTTATTTGACTGAAACACTTCAATCGCTTCGGGAGTTGATGGCATATTTGCGCCTTCTGATACAGCAAATATACCATTTGCAACCAAATGTTTGGCATCATCTCCATCAATCTCGTTTTGAGTGGCAGAGGGTAATGCAATATCTGCTTTTTCATTCCAGGGACGACCACCTGCAACATATTTACATCCATACTCTTCGGCATATTCACTAATACGACCGCGATACAAATTTTTGAGCTCTTTAATATACTCTAATTTCTCTATGGTAATGCCTTCAGAATCATAGATGTAACCATCTGAATCGGACATTGACACAGGGATGGCTCCCAACTCTAATAATTTTTCACAGGTATATTGAGCTACATTACCGGATCCGGAAATTAAGCATCTTTTACCCTTAATATCAATATTCTTTGTCTTCAACATTTCCAGAAGAAAATAAACATTACCATATCCGGTTGCTTCAGGACGCATTAAAGAGCCTCCAAACTCGCGACCTTTACCGGTAAATGTTCCGGTAAACTCTCCGGCTAACTTTTTGTATTTACCAAACATATATGCAACTTCACGACCGCCTACACCAATATCACCAGCGGGAACATCGGTATCGGGACCAATGACTTTCCAAAGTCCTTCTACAAATGCTTGACAAAATCTCATGATTTCAGTATCTGACTTGCCCCTCGGAGAAAAATCGGAACCGCCTTTGGCTCCTCCCATAGGTAATGTTGTCAAAGCATTTTTAAAGGTTTGTTCAAAAGCTAAAAACTTAAGAATGGATAGGTTTACAGATGCATGAAAACGAATTCCTCCTTTATATGGACCAATTGAATTATTGTGCTGAACACGATAACCCATATTTGTTTTAACATTGCCTTTATCATCAAACCAAGATACCCTGAAAGAAGTAATTTTATCAGGAATAACTAATCGTTCAATAAGATTTGATTTCTCAAATTCAGGATGTTCATTATAAACATCTTCAATAGATTCTAATACTTCCTGAACGGCTTGCAAATATTCAGGTTCATTTGGGAAACGCCTTTTAAGATCATTAATAACCTCTACAGTCTTCATAAACTTATAAATTAAAGTATAAAAAATAGATATTTGTCAATAATATTTGCCGTTTAATATAAAAACGATTCACAAAAATAATAATAAATAATCAAATGAAAGTATTTTATCGAATATTTGTATAAAAAGATACATATTTCTTTGTTTTTTTATCAATTTGAATCGGTGGCGACAAAAAAAAGGTACAGATTCACATCTGTACCTGAATAAAGACCCATAGAGAGTAAATGAAAAATTGATTTTGCTATTTATGAACCAAATGATTATATAATAATTTCATTACAAAGATGAATTTATTATGTTACAAACTGATTACTTTTAGGTTAAGTTTTTGTTAACTTTTAATAATCAAAAAAAGGTCTACCAAACAGGTAAACCTTTCATTATTCTTTATCAAATACAAATTATATATAAGCACAAGTTGATTTATTTCTGAATTAAAACAACATTAATCTTAGTATCTTTTTGTACATTAATATCTATGGCTTTTGGTTCGTAAGAAATTAATTCTACTACTATTTGATGCTTGCCTGGAGAAAGATTTTTCAATGTAAAGTTCCCATCTAAATCTGAGTAATATTTAACTCCATCAATCAAGATTGAAGCACCTGCCAATGATTCGTTGTTCATCTCATCTATAACACTTCCAACAACTTTAACTTGAGCTGTTGACTCTGTTGTTGCTTTGCTTTTAGATGAATTTACATTCTTTACGTTGTTCTCGTTTCCGGCATAAACAGAAACAGATAAAACAAGAGCTGCAATAAGGGTTACGATAATTTTCATATTAATAATGTATTATTTCTTTGTAAAATCAAATATCTATATCTTCTATTTTTATACAAAATTCATACATTAATATTACAAACCTGTTACAAAAAAATTAAGTTTTTGTTAAGTTTTTTAGAGTCAATCAATAGCGCTTCTCATCAATGAGATTTCCTTTCTCATCCCACATACGCCAAATGCCGACTTTCTTGCCTTCATAATAATTCAATTCGTAACGCTGAGTGCCTAATTCATCCCAAATACGCCAGGTACCATGCTTCTGATCATTTTTGTATTCTGCTTCTGAAAGTAGTTGACCTGAAATATCGTATGTTCTCCATAAACCATGCAATTTGCCATCTTTGTAGGAACGAATTTCCTGAGGTTTGCGATTTTCAAAATAAACTACATAGGTGCCTTCGGGTACGCCTTCTTTAATCTGAACTTGAAGTTTTAATGTGCCGTTATCATAATACTCATTATATTCTCCTGTATATAATGTGTTCTGCTCTTTATCACTGAAATAATATCCATTACTGAAATATATTTTGTGGGACTCTGTTTGATTATTTTGGGCTGCAGAATTAAAAATGAATCCGAATAGGATAATAGCAATTATTAATATTTTATTTTTCATATCATAATGTTTAATTGGATTAATATTATTTCTAATTATCACTTGAACAAAGATAATAAAGTTTTGATCTTTTGCGTGATGTTAAACTTGTAATAAAAAAGGCATTCCAAAAAGGAATACCTTTTCTATATGCATCATTTGTACAATTAGAAACCTGTATATCCGGTCCAAACAAATATGTTTGACACACAACCGGTATTTGATTCATTTATTGTAACGTCACCTGTACCTTTTACTAATTCTTTTGTTGGTGCAGGTAGCATGCTTTTATATGAGATTGATGAAGTTGAATCACCATTTCCTTTACCATCATTGAAATCAATCAGATTTTCTGATGTACCAATTCCTTTGAAAAGAGCATTGGTGATGGTTGCTTTGGCACCGCGACGAATCTTAAATACATCTTGCATCGACTTTTTCTTGAAATCTGCGTGATCGGCGGCAATAGGATCTAATTGCAAATCAATGGTGATATTCTTTACAGTGAAATTTGATTGACCGACTTGATCTGGAGTGTTTCCGTCTAAATTGCCATCTGCCTCTATTCCACGTGGATCGGATTCTGAACTAACAAATCCTTTTTCCCAAATTCCATAGGCGTTTTCAAGGGTGCCGGTGTAGCCTTGAGTGAAATCAAACATGTCGTCATCTGAATTTACGACTAATAAATTCTTAACATTAACTGTACCGCCAAAGAATTCAATGCCGTCATCTGAACTATTGGGAATAAAAATATTCTCAATCTTGGTTCCACTACCAACGCCGTTTAAGGTCAAACCGTTATGCTCAACGTCGGCACTTGAACGAGCTCCTGTATATTCTAATTTCACATAGGTAAGTTCACCTGAATTATCATTGGCAATATCGCCTCCATATAGAAATGAGGTGTTTATTTCTGTAGATCCTTTCTCTCCTCCAGCCAATGGGGCTTTACCATTGATAATTAATCCTCCCCAGTAACCTTGTTGAGCATTTGAAATATCTGCTGTGAAAGTAATGGGAGCACTGGCGGTTCCCTTAGCATTGATCTTGCCGCCTTGTAAAACTAAAACATAGCTATTGAAACCTTTTTGTGCCTTAATTACTGTGCCGGCAGGGATATTCAAAACACCGCCTTCTTCAATAATTACGGGACCGGTTATTAAATACTCTATGGTTGCATCAAGAGTCTTTGTTCCTTTAATTGAACCTGACAATTCATTGTCTACAATTGGCTTTTCGTCAGGCGTGTCGGTTGCACTGCACGATGTTAATACCACAGGGATTAACATGGCTGTAATCATCATTAAACTTAAAACAATTTTCTTCATTTTGATAAAATTTAATTTGTAATAATAATTTATAGTTGTTTATTTTTTTGAGTTTAGAGTTCATAACTTAGACCCAAACTAATATTCCTGCCTTTTTTATATTCATTGAGCACATACTTTTCAGACGATTGACCGGATGCTTTGCGAGTTAATTTATATGAGGGATCAAACAAATTAGATGCGCTCAATTTTAATGTAATGTTCTTGTTGAATTTATATGAGGTCACAAAATCTAAAGTGGGTACGCCTTCTTCAATAATATCTTTGAAACTTCTTGTTCCTATCGTATGAATACGATTACTGAAATAATTTAATACTAACGAGGAAATTAAATTGGTTTCTCCGTTCTGATAGTTATAGGAGATATCGAAATTACCAAGGAATGGCGATGCTCCTTCTAATTGTGTCTTACGGGCTTCAGTATTCGCAATCTTAATAACAAGATTGGAATAAATGTAAGAGGCATTCAAACCGATAGAGAGCTTGTTTACTTTTTCAAAATCGGAACTGGTGTTGTTGAAAATATTTTTCCTTGCTTCTATTTCAATACCTGCTACCTGAGCCTGATCACTGATATTCTTGTAGGTTAACAAACCGGCGGAATTACCTTCATCAGCACGGGCAATTGGATTTTTTATATACTTATAAAAACCTGTTAAAGAAAATAATTCGGAGGGACTTAAATAGTAATCCCATTTCAAATCAATATTATAGTTGTCTGATGGTTGAATATTTGGATCTCCCTGACTCACAAAACTGATGTTCACATATTTGTATGGGGATATTTCTTTCGACTGAGGAAGGGTATAAGTTTTACTTAAGCCTAAACGAAGCACATTCTTATTGTTAATATCGTATTTCAAATTTGTACTAGGAAGGAAATAGGTCTTGTTAAGTAATGAATTACCGGGAAGAACGCCTTGAACATTATAATCAACATTCATATCTACATTGTCAAATCTCAATCCAAGATTTCCTACAAGACGCGATGTTATTTGATAATTACCTTCTAAATAGCCTGAGTGAATATATTTGGCAACTTGATAGGTGTTTGCTTCTCCTTCAGTCATTTCAAAGTTGGAAGCATCCATACTTGATTGATTATATAATGCGTCTAACTTAAGGGATTCAATAGGATAGACTCCGCTGACTGCACTAAAATTGTATTCTAATGCATGGAAATTATCATTGATAAAACGACCGTCATAACCAATTTTTAATGAGGAATTGTTGCTCTCAAACTGGTCTCCTAACTTGTAAGTGAGACTGAATTTAGGATTGAAATCATTTTCATTCAATGTGGAATAGAAACGTTTTTGACGATTGCTTCCGGTTAATATATAGGAACCGTCATCCATCATGGATAAATAATTCTCGCGCCTGTCGGGTTCTAATCCTCTCACATAATTATAGGATGCTCCAACGTCTAAACGAATGGCGTCGCTTAATTCCCAATCGGTCAAAAACTGATTTGTTAATAGTATATTGTCGTTGGTTTGTTGCCTTCTCAAAAAACCTATATATGAACTGCTATCTTGATGTCTTTCGGTATTTAATCCTTGGTATTCACCAACATATTGATTATTGGCATGAACCATCATGAAATTATAGGCTAAATTATGCTTTTTGTTTAAACCTAAATCTACATTTGCAAGAACTAACTGACTGGTATTTTGAGAATATTTGTTACCAAGCTGATCTTGATAGATGGTTCCAATGGAATTGGTGCTTTTTACTTTTTCTTTTGTAAAAGAATAGTCTGTTGAATGGGAGGCGACTACGAAAAAGGAAAGGGGATTACGGTTCTCTCCTATCTTGAATAATTTTCCGCCTGATAATCCGTAGCTGTGATTCATCGGTAGATTGATCGCGGTTGGATCCAAACTGTTCGGAAAATCAAATTTTCCTGTGGATGGCTTTTTTTTATTGGCAAATCCAAAATAGTTGATGCCATCTTGACGAAGGAAATTTGATGAGATGGCTTCTGAATTTAAACCGGCGGATAAATCAAACTTTAAAGAGACATCTCCTAATAATTCTTTTGATGATATATCTATTATCGCTCCTCCGACATCTCCGGTATTCTGAGCACTGAAGACTTTATTTACACCTATATTCTGTATCACATCGGTTCCAAAAAATCCTAAATCAATGTTCTTATACTCTGGATCTTCTGATGGAACGGGAAAACCATTCAATAAGGTGGCATTGTATCTGTCGCCTAAACCTCTCACAAACACATTCTTCACACCTTCTTGTTTGGAAATTCCAGAAACTTGGGCTACAGCTGCTTCAGCATTGCCAATTCCTTTTCGGGATAATTCTCGCGCTCCTACGGATTGAGTGGCTACTAATGCTTGTCTTTGCTCTAAAAGCAATATATTCTCGCTTTCTTGGTTTACTTTGGCAACAACTTCTACTTGCTGAAGTGCATAATCATCGGGCTGCATCTCAAAATTTATTATCACTTCTTTGGATGATTCAATAATTATGCCTGTTTGGGTGATTGGTTTAAAGGCAATGTAAGAGACGGAAAGACTGTGATTACCTGCTTTTACATTGCTGATTGTATAATTACCATCCAAATCGGTTGCCGCTCCATTAGAACTTCCTACCAAAAGTACGGTCGCACCAATTAATGGCTCTTTTGTAGATGCATCAATAATAGTTCCTTTAATAGTCCCTGTCTGAGCGTAAACACTGCTTGCAGAAACAAAAAGAATCATAGATAATAATAATTTAAATATCAATTTTGTTGTACCAATTTTCATTTTATAAACTCTTTTCATTTAGTCTTTTAGTAAATTTTTCGACGCAAAGTTCTGATATTAATATTACAAACTGGTTACAATTTTATTACGTTTCGGTTAAGTTTTGGACATAAAAAAAACCGGTGTTGTATAACACCGGTTTTTCGTATTTAATTGTTTATGGATCACTTGGTTAATGGGTGACAATCTCAGCTAATATGGCTTCTACTTTCACTATATCGCCTACCTTTACATTTATATTATGTACGGTTCCTGTATAATCTGAAGTGATATTGTTTTCCATCTTCATCGCTTCAAGAATAAAAAGTACGTCGTGCTTCTTAATTGCATCTCCTTCTTTTACTCTTACTTCAAGGATTGTTCCTGGAAGGGGACTGGTTACCTTTTTACCGGATACTTTCTTCTCTTTGCTTACTTTCTCATTCACATCTTTTTTATCGGTGTCAAGTGAGTCTTCTTTACGATGGGCATTGTACTCGGTTTCTCGCTGACCACGTAAATATTTAGTGGCAACGGAGGGGAATAACTCAAGCAATAATTCCTCACTCTCGTTCTGAGCTAACTTAACATTGTCGAATTCAGGTAAAACAGGATTGTCTTGTCTTACATAACTACTTGTATCATAAGGAATTTCTTCTGCTGATCCGGTAATTTGCTCTCTGAACTTGGGATCTACAGGAACGGGAGTGGTACCATATTCTCCTTTTACTAATGAGATATATTGATTGGAGGGACTGGCATATTTAGGGCGACCGTTCTTAATATTCAATGCGGACATAACTGCCTGAACTCCGACAATCTGACTGGTGGGGGTTACCAATGGGGGTAATCCGGAATCTAATCTTACACTGGGAATCAAATGCATAGCATCTTCCAAAATTTCCATAGAGTTTGATTGCTTTAATTGGGCCACCATATTGGTATACATTCCACCGGGTATCTCTGCCTTTTTAATTAGCTCGCTGGGCTCGGGAAAATTAAAGTATGCTTCAATCTTATGACAGGCGGCTAATAGGGCTTCTTCATCTTTATTGCGAACGGCTCCAATGGCTTTATCAAATTCTTTATCAATTTCTGCGGGTAAAACATCGGTGAGTGGATTGAATGGATTGGGGATCTGCTTAATCGCATCAAAAGGTTCGAGCTCTTTGCGAATTGTTAATAATTCTGCATTGATCTTGGCTACGGCTTCCATATTCACATCCATCTCTATTCCAAGCTTTTTGCAGAATATATAGATTAACTCGATGGCGGGAGCTCCAGGACCACCGGCAAAATTCCAAATGTTTGTGTCAACAATATCACAACCGTACATGATCGCAGTCAAAACAGAACCTAAACCGTAACCGGGAGTGCAATGGGTATGGAAATCAATGGGGACATTCAAATTCTTCTTGAATGTTGATACTAATGAGGCAACTCTTGAAGGAGGAATAAGACCACTCATATCTTTTATCGTAATCATATCGGCTCCCAAAGACAACATTTCTTTTGCTTTTGATAAAAAATATTCGTCGGTAAAAATATTTTCGCGCTTTACTACAACCTCTTCTTTTTTCTTGAAACCAAGAAAACCTCTCTTCTCTACAATTTTTATCTCATCATCATATTTTGGATCAATGGTGTAACATACGGCACAATCGGCCATTCCACCATATTTCTTTATTGATTTGACACTGGATTTTATGTTGTTTACATCATTCAATGCATCAAATATACGCATGATGTTTAAACCATTACTTACGGCGTTCTTGAAAAATCCGTCAATAATCTCATCTGGATAAGGGGCATAACCATATAGATTCCTGCCACGAGATAGGGCGGTCAATTTGGGACTGCCTTTAACAACATCACTGATTTTTTTGAGACGATCCCATGGATTTTCATTCAAATAACGCATCACGGAATCTGGAACAGCACCACCCCAAACTTCCATTGCATAAAAGTTGGTATCTTTATAGTGGGGAAGGGTTCTATCAACCTGAGACTGGTTCATACGAGTAGCAAAAGAGGATTGCTGACCGTCTCGTAAAGTAAGATCTCTTATTAAAAGTTTCTGTGCCATAAGATTATTAATTAGGTCATTATTATTTATAACGCATCAAAATTAATAAAAATATTCAATCTCACTTAAAATAAGAGATACATTACCATATTTATTTTGTTAAACTATTCTTGTATCACCATTTTCTTAAACAATATAGTTCCGGTGGTTTATGATATCATATCAAAGGATGATTCTTAGTCAGACTTATAATCTGGTCACGGATTACTCCTGTCTGCATATTAAGCCATACACATAACAAGAAATTGCCTTAATTCCCCGTCATTATGTTAAGGTAAAATGGCATTAATGACGGATAAGTAGACTTAAAATATTAAAAGAGATGGTTTTCCATCTCTTTTACTTATTATGTTTATTATAAAATAAATTACTTCCTGAAGGGCCTCGAACGTTTCTTGGAGAATCGTTCTTTATTGGAACTGCCTTGTGACTCCTGAGATAACTCTACAATGAGCTTGCGATCATCAATAAATAAGCCTTTGAAAGATTTTAATACTTTATTGGCATCTTCTTGGGGTACTTCAAAAAACGAAAAGTTCTTTAATAAGTCGATTTTTCCAATTCTAACTTTTCCGGGGACATTTTCGTTGACAAAACCCATCAGATTGGCGGGATTTATACCATCAACTTTTCCTATATTAATAAATAAACGGGAATAACCTACTTCTGCATTGTGTGAGTTACTTCTGCCACCCATACTCCTCTCTCCAGATCGGGAATCTCTTCTTCTTTCTCTGTCGCCTGAATAGGAACTGGTTGGCTCTTCAATCTCGTCGGCATTCTTGTAATATTCAATTAATCGATTGAATTCAAGGGATACAATTCTTTTAATTATATCTTCTTTGTCTAACCAATCTAATTTCTTGAAAATAGGAGGTAACATTCTTTCAATTTCTTCATCGTTTACCTTCACTTTTTCAATCTTATCCACAAAATTGAATAACTGCTTTTCGCAAATTAAATCACCACTCGGTAATTGACACTTTTCGAATTTCTTATTTATGAATTTCTCTAATTGAGGAATTTTACCTTTCTCTTTGGTATGGATAATTGCAATGGATACTCCGGTCTTACCGGCACGACCGGTCCTACCACTTCTGTGAGTATAGATTTCTAAATCATCTGGTAAACCAAAATTAATTACATGGGTAACATCATCAACATCTAATCCACGGGCGGCTACGTCAGTGGCTATCAATAACTGAAGATTATGACCACGATATTTACTCATAACAAGGTCGCGCTGGGCTTGAGATAGATCTCCATGTAAAGCATCGGCGTCATAACCGTCCTGAATCAACTTATCGGCAATATCCTGGGTCTCTTTCCTGGTGCGACAAAATACAATTCCGTATATATTGGGATAGTAATCTACAATCCTTTTCAAAGCAAGATACTTATCTCTTGCTTGAACCATATAATAGGTATGTTTTACATTTTGTGCTCCCTCGTTTTTCCTGCCTATGGTTATCTCAAGGGGCTGTTTCATATATTTACGGGTAATCTTCGAAATCTCGTTGGGCATGGTTGCGGAAAATAACAACATGCTGCGGTCTGAAGGGACCTTCGACAAAATTTCATCGATACTTTCGGTGAATCCCATATTTAACATTTCGTCGGCTTCGTCTAAAACTACGGTATGTACATTTTCTAACGAAACAGTCTTCCTGTTAATTAGGTCTATCAATCTTCCGGGAGTGGCTACAATAATGTGTACGCCTCTTCGCAAAGTACGGATCTGACTCTCAATACTTGAACCGCCATAAACGGGAAGTATCGTAATTCCATCTACATTCTTTGAATAATCGGCCAAATCTCCTGCAATTTGTAAACACAATTCGCGGGTGGGACTCAAAATTAATGTCTGAGGAACTAATTTGTTAATATCGGTTTTTTGAATTACTGGAACACCAAAAGCTGCGGTCTTGCCTGTTCCGGTTTGAGCTAACGCGATGATATCACGGGTTTGTGCCAACAGTTGTGGAATCACTTCTTCCTGTATAGGCATAGGGTTTTCAAAACCCAATTCTTGTAGTGCGCTCTGTATATTTTGAGCCACTCCAAGTTCTTCGAATGTTTTCATTACTTGTTTTTTTAAAATGTGAAGGCGACCAAACCTTTCTTGTAACCCCCCACTCTAACGAAACGACAGAATAAAAAAACAAGAAAAACTTCAATCACCCGATTATTGTTGATTTTCAACAAAACAGATGTTAAATCGATAACCTAAATTATTATTATAAGGAATGATAAATATCGTCCTGAATAAATCGGGTGCAAAGATACAATAAATAAATTAATTAATTGCTTATTTTTGTGGAGAATATAGCAAATTTTTTCTTAAAAGGGCCTTTTTTCCTTCGGATACACGCAATTCTTTCTCCATATATTTATCGACCGATCCGTAACTTTGTTCTATATGCTCTATAACATAATTGATGTACGACTTGTCGCTGGATAATAACGCGGTAACGGCTTCTTGAATATATTCGGGCATCTCATGGGCATTGGATACAATTTTTCGAGCGTCAATCAAATTGTTAGATAATAAATAATCGTCTATAATGACGTATTCGGGTACGTCTAATGCATATAATATGAAAAAACATGCTAATCCTACTCCATCTTTGCCTAATGTTGATGTAATTAATATGGGATAGTTATTGTCGTCTATCAATATGTCAAACATGTCGGCATAAGAGGATTTATAATTTTCTATTAAATCAATATAGGTGTCTTGCACATAACGAATGGCATCGCTTCTGTTAAAATGCTTATTGTTGAGATTAAATAACAAGGAGTCTCTGAACTCTGCTATAATGGGGATCGATATCTTGCGAATATCAGGATGAACTAAATAGGGACGGTTCTTGGATTCGCCGACGGGTCTAAAATCAATGATTGTCTTAATACCTAAATCTCTTATACGCTCCTGATCATATAAATTGGCTTTGCTTAAATCACCGGAACGATACAATTTACCCCACTTGAGCTGCTGATTATTTGAATTAAAATAACCTCCAAAATCCCGAAAATTAATAATGTTGTCCATAGTTATAATCCTATTGGAAACAACACCTGAAGTATATCCGGAGGTCTTTAATATAAAATATTCTCGTATGTTGGGGTTTTGAGATGTAACTAATACATATTGATCATTTATATTGGTGGTAATAATAGGTGAACTTTCACTAAAAGAACTGTCTGATAAAGATGAATATATATCTATATTACCTTCTTTATCAGGACTTACCTCCCACTTTACGGTATAGTCTCCCTCCTTATTTCTTTCTGCTACTGATGTAATTCTTATGGTTGACATACATCCGGTTAGCACTAAAAAATATAAGATTATAATGAATATATTTTGTATTTTATATTGTACCACCTCTTTTTTATTCAAAAAACAAACAAATTTAGTCAAATTTCTGGCTAATAACATAATTAGTACATCTTACTTAACAATTTATAATGACTTTGGATTGGATTTTTAATATCTTTTCATTTTACATACTTTTCAAAAGTTCTTGTGGGTTATTATAAATAACTTGTTCATAAGTTGTGAGAAAATTGTGTAAAAATAAAAATAACTTTATTATGGTTTCTAAAACATTCCCTTCATAACAAAATTTTTCATTTATTACGTAAAAGTTATTTTTTTTATCCACATTTATTAACCTAGTTTTAAACAGCTTTATTAAGGGGGTAAATAATTTAATTATTAACTTTGCAGGGTAACAGTGAAATTGTTGATAAGTTAGGTAACTCAAAGATAGTCATCAGAATTATAAAATGATTATTTGTTCATAACTGTTTAGTTTTAGATGATAGTCTATTTTACAAATGATATCGAAAAAATGTTTCATCACTTTCAACAACACATTATTACTATCATATATTATTTAAATATTTATAAGTTATTATTATAATAGTTTTATGATAACTGCATGTTGATTGTTTCATGCTTAGGGTTTATCAAACAAACATACAAACTTAGAACCAATGAATAAAAATGAATTAATTTCAGAGATAAATAATCTGAGAAAAGAAAAAAATGCTATTATTCTGGCGCATTATTACCAGGAAGCGGAAATACAGGATATTGCAGATTTTGTTGGTGATAGTCTCGCCCTTGCACAATGGGCTGCTAAAACAACTGCGGATATAATAGTGCTTTGCGGAGTGAATTTCATGGCTGAAACGGCTAAAATATTATCGCCTGATAAAAGGGTGTTCTTACCGGATGCAATGGCAAGTTGCTCTTTGGCAGAAAGTTGCCCGGCTGATGAATTTGAAAAATTTGTAAAGGAACATCCTGATCATACGGTAATTTCCTACGTAAATACTACAGCTGCTGTAAAAGCTCTTACGGATATAGTGGTGACATCTACTAACGCTAAACAAATAGTTGATTCTTTGCCAAAAGATGAAAAAATTATTTTTGGACCGGATAAAAATTTGGGAGATTATATAAATAAACTTACTGGACGTAATATGTTGCTTTGGCAAGGGGCTTGTCATGTGCATGAACAATTTTCAATAGAGAGAATTCTGACGCTTAAAAAAGAATATCCTCAGGCTTTACTGCTTTCGCATCCTGAATGCCCAAAATATTTACTTGAAATATCTGATCATGTGGGATCTACTTCATCTATCATAAAATATGCTGCAAAATCGGATGCTAAACAGTTTATAGTGGCTACAGAAGCTGGTATTTTACATCAAATGCAGAAAGAAAATCCGGATAAAATGTTTATTCCGGCTCCACCGGAAGATTCTACTTGTGCTTGCAATGAGTGTTTCTACATGAAAATGAATACGCTGGAAAAACTGTATCTGTGCTTAAAAAATGAACGACCGGAAATTACAGTGGATGAAGATGTTCGTTTAAAAGCGCTCAAACCTATCGAAAGGATGTTAGATATTTCTGCAAAATATGGGTTGTAAAAAAACTAACGGTATGTCGGTTATTACCTTTAGTTGGATATATTGATAAAATATGCCCTCAATCGTGATGAAAGTAAAAATGAAAAAAGTAAAAAAACTTTAAAAACGCTTAGTTGATATTTACATATATTTTATATAATTAACATAAAATATTACAGAAATGGGCTTAATACCTTAATACATAGGGTGTTAAGCTCTTTTTTCTTGGCTAACTCCGATGATGCTCCGATGATGCTCCGATGCAACTCTTACCATGGTTTCACTATCCTTTTATTATTATTGAATATTATTAAGTTAAAATAAATAAAATATATTATTGAAGGAATGGGAGGTTTATCTAACAAGGGGAATATTATCATGGCTGATTGGTGCTTTTTTTGTATCTTTGCAGCCTAAATAAATTTTTAATCATCATCAAATGGCTCTACAATGCGGAATTGTAGGATTACCTAATGTAGGAAAATCCACTCTATTCAACTGTTTATCAAATGCTAAAGCTCAGGCTGCTAATTTTCCGTTTTGTACTATCGAACCGAACGTGGGAATGATCACTGTACCGGATGAACGACTCAATAAACTGGCGGAACTGATTAATCCAAAGAAAATTATCCCTACTACTGTAGAAATTGTAGATATAGCAGGTCTTGTAAAAGGGGCTAGCAAAGGGGAGGGACTGGGTAATAAATTCTTGGCAAATATTCGGGAGACGGATGCTATATTACACGTCCTTAGATGCTTTGATGATGAAAATGTTACACATGTCGATGGATCGGTTAACCCGGTAAGGGATAAGGAAATAATTGATGTGGAACTGCAACTGAAGGACCTGGAAACAATTGAAGCAAGAATAAATAAGGTCGAAAAACAGGCTAAGACGGGTGGGGACAAGGATGCAAAACTTGCATTTCAGGTGTTCTCGAAAATTAGAGAGGCGCTTCTTCGGGGGGAATCGGCACGTACGGTGACTTTTGATACAAAGGATGAAAATAAAATAGCGCATGATCTTTTTCTGCTTACGGCTAAACCGGTGATGTATGTTTGCAATGTGGACGAGGCTTCGGCTGTGAATGGCAACAAATATGTGGAGGCGGTAAGGGAGTCTGTTAAAAACGAAAACGCTGAAATACTGGTGGTTGCAGCAAAAATTGAATCTGAAATCGCTGAGTTCGAAACATATGAAGAAAGAGAAATGTTCCTCTCTGAAATTGGATTGGAGGAATCGGGGGTGAACAGACTAATCAAATCGGCTTATAAATTACTTAATCTTGAAACTTTTATAACAGCTGGTGTTGTCGAAGTAAGAGCATGGACGTTCCACAAAGGTTGGAAGGCTCCGCAATGTGCGGGAGTTATTCATACTGATTTTGAAAAGGGATTTATTAGGGCTGAAGTGATAAAATATGAGGATTTTATTACGTATGGCTCGGAAAGTGCTGTGAAAGAGGCTGGAAAAATGAACGTGGAAGGAAAAGATTATGTGGTGCAGGATGGGGATATAATGCACTTCCGATTCAATGTTTAACCTAAATGGCCGGTCTTAACCGGCTACATTGGTTTTAATGCCTAATAATTCTACTCTTTTGGCTATCTCCTGAAGTGTATGAAGTGAGACTTTTTTAAGCCCTTTTGCGGGTGTTTCGCGGTCAATGGTATAAATCATTACTTCACGTGGATTCATTTCTTTAACGAGCTCTAACCACGCTAAAACATCCTCTTTTTTGCTGTTGTCTATCTCCTTACCTTCAAACTCTCCTCTGAGAAACATGGTTTGTAGTACAAAATTGCCTTTGAATTTTTTGTATAATTCTACTTGCCTGGCTACGGAATAGTCGGGCGAATTTGGTCTGTCTATGAGTCTAACGGTTTCATCGTCTGCTGAATCTAACTTCAATATTGGATTGTCTACCTTTTGAAGTGCTTCAAATACTTTTACTTTTGATACTAATATTCCGTTTGAAAGTACGCTTATCTTTGCTTCGGAATAGTAATGATTCCTTAACTGAATGGTATCTTCTATTATTTCGGCAAATTCCGGATGCAACGTGGGCTCTCCATTACCGGCAAAGGTGATCACATCCAACTTTTTACCTTCATTTTTAAGTTTTTGGAATTTATCTTCTAACGCTGCTTTAACATTTTCACGACTGGGTAACTTGGTCTTGGTGCGAAAATTTTCATTGAATCCGCACTCGCAATAAAGACAGTCGAACGAACATAGTTTACCGTCGTATGGCAAAAGGTTTATACCTAAAGAGGTACCCATTCTTCTACTGTGAACGGGACCATAAACTATTTCATGAAAGAGTATTGTTGACATTTTGAATGTTTATTTTCTTGTTTTGTTATTGTTATTATTATTATTCTGAATCTAAAACCAACCGATTATTGCATCTGTTCCAAATCCTAATGCTACGTATCGTATAAATTTACCTAATGTCATTGATAGGGTGGTGATCCAGATATTTGATCGCATGAATCCAAGGGCTACAATAATTAAATCGCCTACTCCCGGAACGAATGCGAAAAAACCCATGAATGCGCCTTTGCCTTGAAGCCAAATTTGCATCTTTTCTATCTTTTCTCGCTTGATCTTTAGGTACTTTTCTACCCATTCAATCTTACCTAATGATCCAATTAGATAGCACGTTAAACCGCCTAATGCATTACCAATGGTTGCAAATAAAATGCAGGTCCATACATCTAATCCGGCGACTATCAATGCGGAAAAAACGACTTCGGACCCTAATGGCAATATGGTGGCGGCCAAAAAGGATGCTAATAATAATCCCCAATATCCATATTCTATTAATCCTTCTGTCATTGAATCTTAGTTGATGTTTTGTCTTCTAATGGGCGGATAACCAGTCTTCACCATTCTTACAATCGGTGATTAGGGGTACTCGTAACTGATAGGCGTGCTCCATCTCGTAAATGATAATGCTTTTTACTTCTTCTAATTCTGAAAAGGGTACGTTGAAACAGAGTTCGTCGTGTACCTGAAGTATCATCTTTGATTTGAAATTACCTTTGTTCAAGCGCTCAAATATACGGTTCATCGCTACTTTAATAATGTCTGCTGCACTTCCTTGAATGGGTGCATTAATGGCATTGCGCTCTGCATAGCCACGAACATTTCCATTTCGGGAATTGATGTCGGGTAAATAACGTTTGCGACCGAAAATAGTTTCTACATATCCTTGTTGCTGGGCTTTAGAAATGCTTTCATCCATATATTTTCGCACTCCGGGAAAGGAAGCAAAGTATTCGTCAATCAGATTCTTAGCGTCTGTTCTCGATATAGTGAGTCTTTCGGATAGTCCGAATGGGGTTATTCCGTAAATAATTCCAAAATTGGCCGTTTTTGCTGTACGACGCAAATCGGAAGTGACTTCTTCTATCGGTATATTATATATCTTGGAGGCTGTGGCTGCATGAATGTCTTGATTGTTATTAAATGCTTCAATCATATGCTCGTCTTCACTTAAATGGGCCATGATGCGCAATTCTATCTGAGAATAATCGGCGGAGACAAAAGTGCAGCCTTCATCGGGAATAAATACCTTACGCATTTCTTTGCCGCGTTCATCACGGATAGGAATGTTCTGAAGATTGGGATTTGTACTGCTTAATCGTCCTGTGGCTGCAACAGTCTGATTGTATGAGGTGTGGACTTTTCCTGTCTTTGAATTGATCAGCTGAGGAAAAGAATCTATGTATGTGCTTAATAGCTTCTTTATTCCTCGCTGCTCCAATATTTTGCCAATTATTGGGTGCTTATGCTGTAATTTTTCGAGCTCTTCTTCACTGGTCTTATACTGACCGGTTTTTGTCTTTTTTGCCTTGTCTACTATCTTCAGATGATCGAAAAGTACTTCACCTATCTGCTTGGGCGAATTCACATTGAATTCTACACCGGCCATCTCAATGATTTCTGTTTCTACTTGATGAAGTTCTTGCGTCATTTCTTTGGAAAGTACGGCCAACGCGTCTAAATCGAGACGGGCACCTTCCCATTCCATATCGGCAAGTACATAAATCAAGGGTAATTCTATCTTGTCTAATAGATCGCTCAGATTGTTTTTAATGATCTCTTTCTCTAGTATATTCTTTAACTTAAGCGTAATATCGGCATCTTCAGAAGCATAATCGCATACTATCTTGGGAGAAATATCACGCATGTTAAGCTGATTCTTACCTTTTTGACCAATCAGCTCTTCAATATGGATCGTCTTGTAATTGAGATAGGTTTCGGCCATATAATCCATACCGTGTCGCATTTCGGGATTCAACAGGTAATGGGCGACCATCGTGTCAAAGAGTTTACCTTTTACCTGAACGCCGTATTTCCTAAGTTCTAACATGTCAAACTTGATGTTCTGACCGGACTTTTCAATGTTTTCGTTTTCAAAAAACGGTTTGAAAAGCTGAACCTGGGCTGTCGCTTCTGCTTGATTTGACGAAATGGGAATGTAATAGGCTTCACCTTCCTTGAAAGAAAAAGACATCCCGACTAACTGACTAGTAAGTGGATCAACTCCGGTAGTTTCTGTATCAAAACATACGCTTTGTTGCGAACATAACTTCTCGTTCAATTCTTTCATTGCATTTTCTCCTTCAATTAAATGATAGGAGTGGGGAGTGGTCCTAATATCTGAAAGATTGGTGAATAATTCTTGCTGAATAGGAATATCTTCGGTCACTGTCGCAAATAAATCTCCTTGAATAGCAATTGCTTGTGGTTTGGGAGTTTCTACTTTCAATACACGGGCAAGGATTGTACGGAACTCAAGCTCAGTGAATATCTTAATTATTTCATCTGTATTCTTTTCTCTAAGCAAAAACTTTTCCTTCTCGATTTCAATGGGTACATCTGTTTTTATTGTTGCCAGATATTTAGAAAACAATATCTGTTCTTTGTTTTCTTCTATTTTTGTCTTGAGTGCACCTTTAAGCTGATCTGTATTTTCAAGCAAGTTCTCAATCGTGCCAAATTGGGCTAACAATTGTTCTGCTGTTTTGGGTCCTACTCCAGGACAACCGGGAATATTATCGGATGAATCTCCCATTAATCCCAACAAATCTATAACTTGTTTAGGACTTGTAATATTGTATTTCTTCAATACGGCTTTTTCATCCAAAACTTCAAAATCGTTGCTGCCGTACTTTGGTTTGTACATAAATATATGATCTTCCGTAAGTTGTGCGTAATCTTTATCAGGTGTCATCATATATACGTCAAACTCTTCTTTATCAACTCTTTTTGCAATCGTTCCTATAACATCATCTGCTTCGTATCCCGGTACTTCTAAAACAGGTATATTGTACGCACGAATGATTTCTTTTATAATGGGGACGGATAGTTTTATATCTTCGGGAGTTGATTCGCGATGGTCTTTATACTTTTCGTATTCAATATGACGAAATGTAGGTCCTTCTGGATCAAAAGCTACGGCAATGTGTGTAGGATTTGCCTTTGTAAGTACTTCTTCAAGTGTGTTTACAAATCCAAATATTGCTGATGTATTTTGTCCTTTGGAATTAACTCTTGGATTCTTTATAAATGCGTAATATGATCGATAAATCAGGGCATAGGCATCCAGGAGAAAGAGTTTCTTTTTTGACATATTGTAGAGTAGTTAGGAAATTAGAATGTAAAGTTACAAATATTTGTTGCTTTAAGTAGTTTTATTCTTAAATTTGTGGTCTATAATTCGAAAACTAGATGGATCAAAGTAGCATAATTCGTAATTATCTCCAAGATGAATTAAGGAAATTCGATATCCTTTTCAGAGAATCAATCATAAGCTCAAACCCTCGTATTCAAGAGATTGTAGATTATGTATTCAAATCTGATGGAAAAAGAATTCGTCCTTTGCTTGTTTTTTTGTCGGCTAAAGCATGCGGTGAAATCAATGATATTTCGTTTCACGGAGCTGTGACAATAGAATTGTTACATACTGCTTCTTTGATTCATGATGATGTTGTTGATAATGCAAAACTTAGAAGAGGAAGATCTTCTGTTAATGATGTCTACGATAATAGAAAGTCTATTCTTGTAGGTGATTATTTTTTGGCATCTGCTCTTCAGGAAAGTGCGAAAACAAAGAACTTTGAGATTATTAATATGGTCTCTGAATTAGGTAAAAATCTTGCCGAAGGTGAATTGAATCAACATTCATTAGCAACAGAAGTTGTTATCGATGAAAACGAGTATTTCAACGTTATTGATAAAAAAACCGCTTCTCTAATGAGTGCATGTACTAAAATCGGTGCAATTTCTGCAAACGTAAGTCCTGAATTGGTTGAATTATTCTCAGAGTTAGGTAGGATTTTCGGTATTTGTTTTCAAATCAAAGATGATATTTTTGATTATTATAAGACAGATGTTGGCAAACCTACCGGAAACGATATCAGAGAAGGAAAGATCACATTACCTCTAATTTATGCGCTTAAAAATACTTCTTCAGATTCATCTGAAGAAATGATGGAAATCATATCTAAAGGTGCTTATACTCCAGAAAACATTGAAAAGCTTTTGCAATTTGCAAAAGATAATGGTGGTATTTCATATGCCTATGATGTTATGGATAAATTAATTAATAAGGGTGATGAAATTATATCTAATATTCAAATAGATAAAGATATTGAATCAATGCTGATTCTTCTGTTTTCCTATTTCAGGGAAAGAGCCTATTAAAAAAACTATCACTCTTAAATTTAAGAGTGATAGTTATTGACAGATCTTTAGTGTAACTTAAAGCTATTACCTTATTGGATTTCAATTCTTTTTGTTTTAGTAACTTTCTCTTCTTCTTTTAATTCAGGGATCTTGATTGTAAGAACGCCATTTTCAATGTTTGCCATGATTTTGTCTTTTTCAACATTTTCAGGTAATATCATTCTCCGCTGAAATTGTGTATAAGAGAATTCTCGTCTCAGATACGTGCCCTTACTATCTTTATCTTCGCTTTCGTTTTTCTTTTCAAAAGAGATTACCAAATTGTTATCGTCCTCAATAGAGATATTGCAATCTTCTTTTTTCATTCCCGGTGCGGCTACTTCAACTACAAATCCATTTTCGTCTTGCTTAATATTGATAGCAGGAGACATTTTACTGTTATTTTCCATCCATTCGTTACCAAAAAAATCATTAAAAATGCTAGGTAACCAGTTGTTTGTTCTTCTAATAATTGCCATAATTTACTCCTTTCTTTTAAAGTTTGTAATATTATATCTTAAGTATTTAATTAAATAGATACATCAATAAAAATTCAAACTGTGTGCCGAAGGTTTTCTATAAGTTGCCTTTATTTTTAAAGTGACAATATGGCACAAAATTAACATTTTTACACCTTAAATCATCACAAATAAGACAAAAGGGCAGGTAAATGCAAATGAATGCAGATGAAAATGAAATATCACTACGTACTTTATTATATCAATAAACAGCTTTATATGAGTTTTTGTTTATGTTTTATGCAACAATATCGTGAAGATTTAAGCAAAAAGAAGAGCGAGATTTAATCCCGCTCTTCTTTGAAAGAATTGATAATAATTAATAGTATTTTAATGTGGATTTATTTTCTAAATCTTTAGAATTATCTAATGGGATAAGAGTAAATCCCCAGTTATAGTCCTTATTTGCAGGAATACTATATTCTGGTAATGGTCTGGCACCCCAGCTGTTATAACCAGCGACTCCTTGTTGTTTCATATCAACACAAACTTCTACGAAATCACGAGGAGAAATATCATTGATATGTGTTTGTTTTGGCATCCTGTTTTCGGGACTGTCCCAACCTTTTCTTCTTAATTCATTTGATTTATCATTAGCCTCTTCAGGATAGAAATTGTTCCATTGATATGGCTTGTCTTTATTTTCTTCAGAATCAAAGTCTTCTACAGTATTTCTAAGAGCATTGAAACCTATAGTAGAGTCGGCAACGACGAGCAAGCCTCGATTATTCTTTGTTGTGAGTGCAAGCCAACGAGTATCTGTACGATGACCATTTTCTTGAGGTCGTGCATAGAGCGTGTACATATCTTCTGCCGTCGTTTTATAGCGACCAACTTTTGATCCGGAAGCGCGGTCACTATAATTTTCGCCTGGTCCGCGACCAAAATATTCTACTGAATTCATATTTTTAGGAAGTCTGAATCGAACACCAATGCGAGGTACATCCAATTGAGAAGACGATTTTCGTGCAGCAATAGCTTCTGGTGAATAAGTAGCTAATTTAGATGATTCAGACATATCAGTTTTCTGTTCTTGCATATCTGTTGAATAAAACTTAGCATTTACTTTAAGAACCCCTTCGCCATCAATTCTATATTGAATTGTATAAAGATTGCCAGCTGCAAGTAAATAAGTTGTCTCTACAACTGCATTATTACCATCCAAATAAGCATTAGTTTGAGTAACATTGAAGTTTTTGCTTGATTGTTTCCAAACTTGCAAACGATATGGACTACCGTTTCCATAATCATTATCCGTAGGACCGCGCCAGAAATTAGGTTGGATTCCGAATCCGTCAGCAAAATACTCCGTTCCCTTTACTTTATATGAGCTAACGATTCCTTTTTTCTTATCGAAAATGAAGTTAACATTATGTGATTTCAGTACAATTTCATTGTCGTTATCGGTAATATCAAATTTGATTGATTTTGTAGATTGATATTGCTTATCAATTGTCTGCACAGGCAATTTGAATTGCTCAATAGCAACAATATAGCCAGCGGGTAGGAGAGCGGTCGCTTTTTTCAGAGCGACTTCAAAATTTATGAAATACTCAGTCCCTGGTTTAGGACTTATTTTTGGATAATTGATAGTCACCTCTTTTGATTCCTGCGGTTTTAAGTTGATATTAAGATTACCTCTATTGATCACAACTCCTTCTTCTGTAATGTTATAGGTAATGATGTAATCATCAGTATTTTTGAAGTAGAATCTATTTTCAATCTCAAATTTACCGTCCTCAATATTTATCGGTCGGAATGCAAAATCCTGATGAACATATTTTACTTCGTTCATAGCGGGGTGGGGGTTTCTGTCCGGATCGATCACTCCATCACAAACAAAATTACCGTCACTTACCATATTTGTACCGTAATCGCCACCGTAAGTCCAGTATTTTCTTCCGTTTTCATCATATTCAACCAGTGCATGTTCAACCCATTCCCAGATGTATCCACCCTGAAGATTCGGATATTTGTAAATGGCTTCCCATTGCAAATCAATGTTTCCACTTGAATTACCCATTGCGTGAGAATATTCAGAAGGTACTACCGGTCGATCACTTCCATTTTTACCAGTTTGTTCCAACCATGCAGCGCTTGGGTATTGTGGAACGTAAAGATCTGTGTTCCATTCCCATAAAGCACGTTCATAGTTGACTGGTCTATTCATTAGTTTTGCCTCTTTTTCTTTAAGCCACAGATATGCTTTATAGAAATTATATCCATTTCCGGCTTCATTTCCCAGCGACCAGAAAGTTACTGCAGGCAAGTTTTTGTTTCTTTCGTACATGTTTATAATCCTGTTTAAGTGTGGTTTAAGCCATTCAGGATTATTTCCAAGAGAACCACCTTTTTGAAGATCGTAGTACATTCCATGACTTTCGATATTTGCTTCGTCATAAATGTAAAAGCCATATTCATTACAAAGTTCATAAAAGCGTCTGCTTTGCGGATAATGACTCAAACGAATAGAATTCACATTATGTTGTTTCATCAGTTCGAAGTCGCGTATCATGATCTCTTCCGTAACATAATGCCCAGTTTCCTGGTTAACCTCATGAATGTTAACTCCTTTAAGTTTAATAGGTTGTCCGTTCACAAGGAACAAGTTGTCGGTACGACCACTTTTACTAACTACAGGTTTAATTTCAAACTTTCTAAAACCGACAGAGTAGGGGACAATTTCCTGAACTTTACCATTTTGAGTGTTAGTGATCAGAACTTTGTAAAGGTTTGGTGTTTCTGCCGTCCATTTCAGTGGATTATCTATTGTTTTTTGTGCAAAATCAATCTCCTTTTCTTCACCTGAACTCAGTGTGATTGTCTGTTTATCAGATGCTACAACCTTGTTATTAGCATCCAGTAATTCATATTTAATTTCCGCATTAGATGTTTTATCACTATTGTTTCGAATCATTGTCTTCAGAGAAAAGATACCATCTTTATATGTATCATTCAAAGTAGAAACAACCACAAAATCGCGTACTTGTGTTTTAGGTTGACTCCAAAGATAAACATCACGTTCTATTCCGCTTATGCGCCAGAAGTCCTGACATTCGAGGTAAGAACCAGTAGACCAGCGGAATATTTTAAGCACTAGTGTATTTTTTCCCGGTTTCACATAATCGTTAAGTCTAAACTCAGCAGGGTTTTTAGAGTCCTCACTATAACCCACTTCCTTGCCATTAACATAAACATATACACCCGATTTTGCCCCACCAATATGCAGATATATATCACGGTTCATCATGTCCGAAGTGATATCAATATCTCTTCTGTAAACTCCCACAGGATTCATTTCCGGAAGCAGTGGCGGTTGTGGATTACGCGGTTTAAATTCATAACCATGATTAGAATAAACTGGTGTTCCAAAACCCTGTACTTCCCAGTTTCCCGGAACTTTTATATCAGCCCAATCGTTTGTCGAGGTGTTAGGATCCGTAATGTTTTCAGGCAACATTTTGTAACCTTCAACATAGTAAAATTTCCAGGTACCGTTCAACGAATGATAATATTTGCTATTCTCAAACTTTGAGTTGATCGCATCATTTTGATTATCGAACGTCATAAATGAAGTACGTGGATATTCCTTGTTCACATCTGTCACTTGAATATCCTGCCAATAAGGCTTTGTGTTTTCTTGAGCCGAAATTTTAAAGAATGTCAGCAAAAGAATAATACACATAAAAGGGATAGTTTTTTTTCTCATATCTTTTAGTTTATTTATTCCTGATTATCGGATTAAGTAATTAGTTGAAAGTCAAAGAGAACTTTCATATTCCTTTATATAGTTGAAGTAAATATGCTTTTTAATTATTAAATATTTTAATTGATCGTTGCAAAAATACAAATATTTATTTAATAAATAGCATATAATAAAATGATGAGAAGATTATTGTGTCAGTATTTACATTTCAATGATTTATGAGTTTTATTTTGTTTTTAATAGATTCCTGAATTTGCGATAAGATAATGTAGATGGCTTGCCGATGACTTGCCGATTGTATAAAATGAGAATATAATGTTAATTTAATGTTAAATATGTGAGAGAAGATTTAGAGGATTTAGTGAGAAAAAGCGATATCTTAGTGAGACCATAGTCGGAGCATAGTAGGACCATTATCGAAGCATCCTCGGAGCATCCTCGGAGCATTGTCGGAGCATCATCGGAGCTGAGTCGGAGGTAGGTCGGAGGTGAGTGAGAGGAGGATATGAACAAAGTTTAAGTTAATTAATGTGAAAACAGGTTTGTTTTGTCCTGTGATAGTTTTATATACAATTCAATTTTTAATGTTGAATACTAAATATTGAACAATTAAAATTTAGTAAGTGACAAGTATCGTTATCAGATATCGTTATATTTTTTATTCTTCAAGTTTTCGAATGACATGAGCAGGATTTCCTGCGGCTAAGCTATTATCAGGAATATTTTTTGTAACCACGCTACCAGCGCCAATAATCACATTATTTCCGATGTTTACACCCGGCAAAATTACTACATTCCCACCTATCCACACATCATCTCCAATTATTATAGGAGATGATTTTTCTTGTCCCTCAGCCCTTTCTTTTCTATTAAATGAATGATTTGGAGTATAAATTCCCACGTTAGGTCCGACAAATACGTTATTTCCAAAAGTTACTTTTGCCGAATCAAGAATAACAAGGTTGACATTCGCGAAAAAATTGTCGCCAACCGAAATGTTATACCCAAAATCGCATCGAAAAGGAGAGAGCACCTTTGGATTTTCACCCACTTTACCCAGAATTTTTTGCAGTAAATCATTACGTTCCTCCTCTTTGAAGGGAGCCATTTGATTATATTCGAAGCAAAGTTGAGCTGTTTTTCCAATAATTTCTACAATTTCTTTATCAGCCGAGTTGTAAAATAACCCGGCTGATATTTTATCTATCTCCTTCATGTACGACAATAATTTTATTTTATAGCCTCTAACAGCTTGTCAGCCAGTCGGCTTGTTCCAACTCTAAACAATTCGTTATTACACCATTCTTTTCCCAGAATTTCTTTTACAAGTGTGTAATAATTAACCGCATCTTCGACAGTTGAAACTCCACCCGATACTTTAAATCCAACTTTTATCTCTGTTTTTTCGTAGAAAGCTTTTATTGCGTTGCACATAACATAAGCCGCTTCAATGGATGCACCCGGATATCCTTTTCCTGTAGATGTCTTCAAGAAATCTGCTCCCGAATATAGAGAAAGAATCGATGCTTTATGAATCAATTCCGATGTTTTCAGCGCTCCCGTTTCCAAAATAACCTTTAATTTAGCCTCATGGCAGGCCTGTTTTATCTCCATTATTTCTTCGCACAACTCTTCATAATCCTCATTCAAAAACAGTCCCAGATTTAGCACGATATCAATTTCATCCGCTCCATCTGCTACTGCCAGAGCCGCTTCGGCAATTTTTACTTCGCTAAACGTCTGAGAGCTTGGGAATCCACCAGCTACACAAGCAATTTTTACATCAGCCGTAAGTGCTTCCTTCACTGTTTGTGCAAAATTTGGGTAAACACATATTGCCGCAACATTCTGAATATCAGGGTTTGATCCTTCTAAAGCATTCACATTTTCGACAAATTGCCAAATATGTTCACGCGTATCCGTTGAGTTTAGCGTTGTAAGATCGATGCAAGAATAAAGTTTTTCATAAACCTCCTGATTATCATTTTCTTCAAAATGTTCTTTAATGATCAAAGACGCCTGTTTGTTCACTTGTTCATCCGTAAATTTAAACGGATGATTTTTTAATGCAGTTAGATATTTTGATGTTGTATTCATATTATTTATATTGATGTTAATTTTTTGTTATTCAAATGTCTAGATGAGTCTCTTGTCGTTTTTTTTTCGATATTTTTCTGCATTGCCGCTTCTAAATCCACTCCTGTTTGATTTGCTAAGCAGATCAATACCCATAAAATATCAGCCATTTCATCCCCCAAGTCTTTATTTTTTTCGTCCTCTTTAAACGACTGATCGCCATATTTTCTTGCCATTATTCTTGCCAGTTCACCAACCTCTTCGGTCAGACAAGCCATGTTTGTAAGTTCGCTAAAATAGCGTACCCCATATTTTTTTATCCAATTATCTACCTGAATTTGTAGTTCATTAATTGTCATATCAGTAGTTTTTATTTTTTGAATCGATCCAGATCGTTACCGGTCCGTTGTTAATCAACGACACCTTCATATCAGCACCAAACTCACCTGTTTTGACCGCTTTATTAAACACATGAATCATTTTTTCGATAAATTTGACATACAATTCAGTGGATATTTCCGGTTTTGCTGCTTTTATATATGAAGGACGATTTCCTTTTCTGGTGTTAGCATGCAGTGTAAATTGTGAAACAATCAAGATGTCCCCATCAATTTCTTTTACCGATTTATTCATTACTCCATTTTCGTCATCAAAAATACGTAGATTAGTGATTTTGTTGCAGAGATATTCTACATCATCTTCATCATCCTCGTTTTCTATTCCTACAAAGATAAGTAAACCTTTATCGATTCTACTTTTTTCAATTTTATCAATTATCACAGACGCTTCATTTACGCGCTGAATTAGAACTCGCATATTTATTTATTTTCTTTAAAGTAGTCAATGAGCATTTGCCCTTTACTTTTTCCTATTTGTTCAATAATTTCTTCCGGAGTCGCCTCTTTAATTCTTTTCACACTTTTGAAGTGGGCGAGGAGTATTTTTTTTGTTTGTGGTCCGATACCCTTAATTTGATCAAGTTCAGATTTTGTTTGCGCCTTACTTCTTTTCTTTCTATGAAATGTAATTCCAAATCGATGCGCTTCATCTCTTAGCTGTTGTATCAATTTTAAAGTCTCAGAATTTTTATCGAGATAGAGTGGGACAGAGTCATCAGGGAAATATATTTCCTCTAATCGTTTCGCAATGCCAATAATGGCTATTTTCCCGTATAGTCCAATTTTCTGAAGCGAATTCACTGCAGCGTTTAATTGTCCTTTACCGCCGTCAATTACAATCAGTTGCGGCAGATTTTGGTCTTCGTTAAGTGCTCGAGAGTAGCGTCTAAAAATTATTTCGCGCATTGATGCGTAATCATCGGGTCCCTCGACGGTTTTAATATTGAAATGTCGATAGTCTTTTTTTGACGGCTTCGCTTTTTTAAAAACCACACATGATGCAACAGGATTTGTTCCCTGAATATTTGAATTATCGAAACATTCAATTTGGACAGGTAGTTCTTTAAGTTGTAAATCTTTTTGTACCGTTTTGAGAATCCTTGTAGACCTTTGTTCAGGATTTAGCATTTCGGCTTTTTTCAATTTATCGAGTTTGTATTGTTTTACATTCTTTTCCGATAATTCAAGTAATTGTTTTTTATCTCCCCTTTGTGGAATTGTGAAAGTCACATCATTCAGAGTCATATCCGGGATGAAAGGCACAATAATTTCTTTTGATTTACTTTCGAATCGTTGTCTCATTTCTATTATTCCCAAACAGAGTAGTTCATCTTTCGATTCATCGAGTTTCTTTTTATATTCAAACGTATAAGCCTGATTAATACCACCATTCACAACATGAAGATAGTTAATATATGCCGCATTTTCATCTTCAGCAATATTAAATACATCTATATTGTAATTGATATTAGTTATAACCTGTGATTTTTCTCTAAAAGTCTGAATTAGCAAGTATTTTTCTTTCAGTTGTTGTGCCTCTTCGAACTTCAGTTCCTCTGCGAATTTCTGCATTCTTTCCATCACCTGTTTCTCAATCAAGCCAACATTTCCCTTTAATATCTCATTTATTTCCGCGATATTTTCGTTATAATCTTGCAGAGATTGCAATCCTTCGCAAGGTCCGTTGCATCTTTTTATATGATATTCAAGACAAACTTTGAATTTTTGTGCCGCAATATTTTCTGGTGTAAGATTGAGGTTACAAGTCCTTAATTTATAGACTTTTCGGAACATTTCAAGAATAGCCCTTACTGACATAACGGAAGTATATGGTCCAAAGTATCTTGAACCATCTTTAATTATTCTTCTTGTTTGGAAAACTCTTGGGAAATATTCCTTTTTTACAACTATAGAGGGGTATGTTTTATCGTCTTTTAGAAGAACATTATATCGTGGTTTCAGCTCTTTTATCAGATTATTTTCCAGTAGGAGTGTATCTTCTTCGGAGTTTACGACAATATATTTTATCTTTCTAATATTTCTAACAAGAATTCTTGTCTTTGGACTATCATGTGTTTTATTAAAATACGAAGATACCCTCCGTTTAAGATTTTTAGCCTTTCCAACATAGATTACTTTTCCAGTTTCATTTAAAAACTGGTAACAACCTGGGTTTTCGGGGATAAATTTGAGTGTATCTCGTATTTCCTGTGTCATTTTAAGGTAAAATGATTAATTATCGAATTGCAATAAAGTGTCAATTTCCACATCAGCGTTAAAATGTTCTCTTCCTTTGAGGTCCACTAATTCGATCAGAAAGTTGATATATATTTTCTTTACGCCAATTTTTTTAACAAGATTATAAGCTGCCAGCATTGTTCCACCAGTCGCCAATAGATCGTCATGAAGCAGTACGACATCATTTTCAGAAAGCGAATCGGAGTGTATTTGTATAACATCTTCTCCGTATTCTTTTGTATATTTTTCTTCAATAATATCATAAGGTAATTTTCCTTCTTTACGAATAGGAACAAAGCCCGCATTTAGCTTGATTGCAACTGCCGGTCCCATAAAGAATCCTCTTGATTCTATTCCCACGACCTTCGTTATTCCTTTATCTTTGAATCTGTCATAGATAATTTCAGACATTTCTTTTAGATTCTCCGGAGATTGGAATAGGGGAGTAATGTCTTTAAATTGTATCCCGTCGATAGGGAAATCAGGTATATTTCTAACTGCTTTTGTTAATGATTCTATGCTCATTTTGATTATATATTTAGTTATTTGTAGAATGTTTCACGTGGAACATTTGTTTGTTATCTTCCTAATAGAATGAGTAATACTGAAATATCATTTGGAGAAACTCCTGGAATTCGGCTTGCTTGTGCGATTGTTTCAGGGTTAATGCTAGAGAGTTTTTGTCGCGCCTCGGTAGATAGAGATTGAATTTCCTGATAATTAAATTTATCTTTAATTCTAATATCTTCCAATCGAGTTATTTTGTCGGCCATCATCTTTTCTCTTTTGATATACCCATCGTATTTTATCATTATATCAGCCGATTCAATAACCTCTTCTTTTCTATCCTTTATATTGTCCAGTTCCTCTTTTAGTGCAGAAACCCCATTTGCCATTGACAATATATCTAATTGCGGTCTATTAATGAGATCAATTAGTTTGACCCCTCTATTTAGTTTAGAAGTCCCCATTTTCTCCAAAAATGGGTTTATTTTATCCGCTTTAATTGAAAAGTTAGAGACAAAGTTGATAAGTCTGTTTACCTCTTCTTCTTTCTTTTGCAGTAATTCTAGTCTATAAGCCGTAGCCAGTCCCAGATCGTAGCTACGTTTAGTCAATCGTTCATCGGCATTATCCTGTCGCAGAAGTATTCTGTATTCCGCTCTAGAAGTAAACATTCTATACGGCTCGTCAACTCCTTTTGTGATTAAATCGTCTATTAAAACCCCGATGTAAGCCTCGTCCCTATGTAGAACAAAAGGATTTCCACCATGGCAATTAATATGCGCATTGATTCCGGCGATCAATCCCTGTCCAGCCGCCTCTTCGTAGCCCGTTGTACCATTGATTTGTCCAGCGAAAAACAAATTCTTTATATGTTTTGTCTCGAGTGAATTAGTCAGTTGCGTAGGATCAAAAAAATCATACTCAATTGCATATCCAGGTCTGAAAATATGTACATTTTTGAATGCCGGAACCAGTTGTAAAGCTTTTAATTGGGTCTGCAAGGGTAGGGACGATGAGAAGCCATTTAGGTAATACTCATTTGTAGTTTCCCCTTCAGGTTCCAAGAACAGTTGGTGACTTGTTTTATCGGCAAAAGTCACAATTTTTGTTTCTATGCTTGGGCAATAACGCGGTCCAATACTTTTTATCTGGCCGTTGTAGAGTGGGGAATCATCGAGCCCCTCTCTTAGCGCATTGTGCACTTCTTCAGAAGTATTAGCAATCCAGCAACTGCGTTGTTTCAGTTCACTTTTAATTTCAGCCAGGTATGAAAATTTATGGAAATCCACATCACCCTTTTGTTCTTCCAGCAATGAGAAATCCACGCTTCTTCCGTCAATTCTAACAGGCGTTCCCGTCTTCATTCGATCACTTTTGAATCCCGCGTCAACCAGTTGTTCTGTTATGCCAAACGAAGCAGGTTCAGAGACACGACCACCGCCAATTTGAACTTTACCAATATGAATTAATCCATTGAGGAAAGTCCCGTTAGTCAGCACCACACATTTTGCGTTAAATTGAACCCCCATGCGTGTTTTTACTCCCGTTACTGTTCCGTATTTTAGGATTAGTTCTGTGACAGTATCCTGCCACATATATAAGTTTGGAGTATTTTCTATTGTATTTCGCCAGGCAGATATAAATTTAATCCTGTCGCTTTGTACTCTGGGGCTCCACATAGCAGGACCTTTTGAGCGATTGAGCATTCTGAATTGTATTGCTGTTTTGTCGCTCACAATACCCATTTGTCCTCCCAGTGCATCTATTTCTCTAACAATCTGACCTTTGGCAATACCGCCAACAGCCGGGTTACAACTCATTTGTGCGATTTTGTTCATATCCATTGTTATCAGCAATGTTTTTGATCCCAAATTCGCTGCAGCAGTTGCTGCTTCACAACCGGCATGGCCAGCTCCGACAACTATTATATCGTAATTATTTACCATCTATTTGAAACTTAACCCACAAAGATACAAAAAAGTAGAATAAGGCAGTTAAATAGATGTACTAATGGACTATCAGTAAATTTTATATTTAGTCTTTGAGTGTTAATTTCAAGTATACCGGCAAGTGATCACTATATCCTCCCGTGTATTTTTTACTGTAAGTTCTATCAGGTTTTGTTTCTCCATTTTTGTTTATATATAGCAGATATTTTGGATTGAATATATCAGCATCTTGTGGAGTGCAAAATGTTTTATCGTGTGAAAGTAAATTACCAGTCACAAGAAATTGGTCGAAAAGCAGCCAACCTTTGTGGTAAGTAGTTCCCAATCCTTTTTGATATCTTGGGTATAACAAGTTATAGAGTTTATTTGGATTAGGATTTTCAAATGTTTTCTGAGCATTTAGAATTTCGTCAATTCCGTTATTATCGGGTGTATCATTGAAATCCCCTGTGACAATTATTTTTGCATCAGCATCTTTTTCCATTACCTTTAGTATTTCGTTCCTCAGTTCGCTTGCTACAAAATACCTTCTTCTTTCTGTTTCATCCGTACCACCTCTTCTTGAAGGGAAATGAACAATAAAGAAATGCAGGACATCATCATTTTTCAGTCCACCTTTCACGTACAGGATATCTCTTGTTCTATCTTCGATGCCAGGAAGTTGTATTTTAATCGGGTGCGTGTCGATTATCTTGAAAGTGTCTGTGTTATAGATCATTGCCACATCTGATCCTCGTTCATCAGGGCTATCAAAATGTATAAAGCTGTAGCGAGGATTTTGATTTTTTCTTAGTTCGTTAATCAGAGCCATCATTACATCTTTATTCTCTACTTCAGCTAATCCTATAATATCGGGAAATCCCGGACTAACAATATCTTCAATTACCTTTGCTAATTTTGCTGTTTTATCATTGAATCGTTCTTGTGTCCAGTTTCTGAATCCCTTAGGAGTATATTCATCATCCAATATTTCCGGATCATCAATGGTGTCATAATAGTTTTCCGTATTATAGAACATTATAGAGAAAGTCCCTGTCATTCAGATATATAAGTTTAGTTATCCTTTTGTAGATTACAAATGTATATTAATTTTCTTTTGTCAATTGATTATTAAGCAATTGCAAAGCTTTATCTTCTTCTTCCCTCATTATTTCTTCTTCTTCTTCGCTTTTATCATCGATTCCACATAGATGCAGAACCCCATGTATAATAACTCTGTGAAGTTCTTCATCGTATTGAGTATTATACTTTTGTGAATTTGAAAGCACTGTATCCAGGCTAATAAATATATCACCAGAAATGAATTCCTCTTCTGAATAATCAAAGGTTATAATATCCGTATAGAAATCATGTTCAAGATATTGACGGTTTATATTGATTATCTTTTCATCATCGCAAAAGATATACGATATTTCTGTTACCTTTTTATTGTGTTTCCCAGCCACCTGTTTAATCCAGTTAGACGTTTCGCGTCTTTTTAAATTCTTTGGGAAAGTCACATTATCTGTAAGAAAATTGATTGCCATATCTATAAGTTTATTAGTTAATAAAACGCTGATTAAATTATCCAAAAAAGATATAAGTTACAAATATTGCTGTTATCACACCTGCCAAATCGGCTAGTAGTGCATACGGAACGGTGTATCTGGAATCTTTTATGTTTACCGAACCGTAATATACCGCTACAATGTAAAATGTAGTATCTGTAGCACCCTGTAAAACGCACGAGAGTCGACCAGCAAACGAATCAGCCCCATAGGTCTGCATTGCATCAATCATCATTCCACGTGCACCGCTACCGCTTAAAGGTTTCATCAATGCCGTAGGCATTCCATCCACCCATCTATTATCAACTCCCAGATACGATATAAAATCTCTTAATCCATTCATTAAGAAATCCATTGCCCCAGATGCACGAAACATTCCCACTCCAACAAGAATAGCAATTAAAAAGGGGATAATTGAAACCGCCACTTTGAAACCATCTTTAGCTCCATCAATGAAAGCGTCAAAAACATTTATCTTTTTCCGCATCGCCTTCAAAAAGAAAACGGTGATGATTGTGAACAAGATAACATTTGCGGCAAGGCTAGAAAAGATGTTTACCTTATCATCGGGCATTGAGTTGAATAGCATGACCGTTCCTGCAATGATTCCAATCATTCCAAGAAAAAAAGTCATGATTGCCCTGCTAAATATATTTATTCGCTGTTTAAAGCAAATAGTGATTATTGCTACAAGCGTTGCTGCAAATGTAGATATCATGATTGGCAAGAACACGTCAGAAGGATTTTCCGCACCCATTTGCGCACGATATACCATGATTGTTACAGGAATGAGTGTTAGTCCAGACGCGTTCATCACAAGAAACATAATCATAGGATTAGACGCCTTTTCTTTTTCGGGGTTGATTTCCTGTAATTGCTGCATTGCTTTCAGCCCAAATGGAGTAGCCGCATTATCCAATCCCAGCATGTTAGCTGACACATTCATCAAAATGGATCCCGATGCAGGGTGTCCTTTTGGGATATCAGGAAATAGCTTTCCAAAGAGAGGAGCCACCCCTTTTGAAAACGAATCAATCATTCCACCCCGTTCACCTATTTTCATTATTCCCATCCACAATGAAAGAACCCCGGTTAATCCTAATGAGATTTCAAAGCCATTTTTTGCCGAATCATAAGTAGAGTTCATGATTTCAGTAAAAATATTTACGTCTCCGAAAAAGATAAGTCTAACAAGAGCGACCACAAAAGCGACTAAGAAAAATGCGATCCAGATATAATTTAATACCATATATTCTGAGGATGTTTGATTATATTTAGATTCAAAGGTACAATTTATCGCAAATGAATTGTAAAGAAATGGTAGAATTTCTAACTTTATGAGAATATTTTGAAATACCTCTGTTATGAAATGGAAAGATTTGTTGTATTATGACAAGAGTACTCGAATTGCTGTGTTGATTTTACTGGTACTTTGTGTTCTCACGTTGATATTCAACAGCATGTTAAGTAATCGTCATTCCGGTGCCACTGTGGCAGTCGTAAATGATTCTCTAACGCAAGAGTTCGTAGAGTTTGAGAAATCCCTTATCAAAAAAGAGAAAGAAGGAGAAAAGAAATTGAATGATGAAAGAAAGCAACAATATTATGCCGCCAGAAGTATATCATCTGGAAAATATGATACTGTGAATAATAATGTTTCTGAAGACAAAGAATATTTTAAATCTTATCCAAAGCAGGAAAAGTTAGCCATCAATGAAAGAATAAATCTCAATGAAACAGATACATCAGAGTGGAAAAAGGTACCAGGAATTGGTAGTACATATGCTTCACGCATTGTGAAATACAGGAATTTATTAGGAGGATATGTTTCAGTAGAGCAGCTTCGTGAAGTCTATGGGATTGACAATGAATTGTTTTCTAAAATTGCATCATATATAGAACCAGATTTAAACTATAAGAAAATTCAGATTAACCGTCAGGAATTCAAAGAATTGAACCGACACCCATATTTAAGTTATAAGCAAGTACAGGCAATTATGGAATTGCGAAAGCGAAACGGTCAAGTTCACTCTATCGACGAACTTGCCATGTTAGAAGAATTCACATCCGATGATTTGATAAAAATAAGTCCCTATCTGGAATTTTAAATCAAATAGGGACAAACTTATATTTCAAGAAATAAAGACTTATTTCTCAAGAATTGATATATTTTCTTTCAGCATAGCTATTTTGCTTTCCGTATCAGCTTGTTTCTTTCTTTCGTTCTCCACAACTTCAGGTTTAGCATTTTGTACAAAACGTTCATTGTTAAGTTTTTTGAGTACCGATTGCAAGAAACCTTCAAGATAAGCAAGTTCCGTTCTCATTTTAACCAACTCAGCTTCGGTGTCCATTTTATCAGCCAAAGGAACTGTAAATTCAATTGTGCCTACAAGGAACCCAACTGCGCCAGTATGTTTTTCGTTTACGTCAGAAATAGCAGAAAGATTACACATTTTTGAGATTACGCTATCGTATCGATTGTCGTGATTGCCAACTGTTTGAAGCTCAAGTTCTTCCTTGTTCGCAATATTCTTCTCAAGGCGTATAGTCCTTATACCTGCAATAATTTGTTTAACGACCTCGAAGTCTGCCAGTAAAGAGTTATCAAAATCTTTAGCAGAAGGCTGAGAAGAAACCATTATGCTTTCGCCCACTTTTCGTTCATTTAGCGCTTGCCAAAGCTCTTCAGTGATGAAAGGCATGAAAGGGTGCAATAATCGAAGTAGTTCATCAAAATACTGAAGAGTCACATTGTAAGTCTCTATATCGATAGGCTTTTGGTAAGCCGGTTTTATCATTTCGAGATACCATGATGAGAACTCATCCCAGAATAACTTGTATAAAAGCATCAATGCTTCGGAGATACGATATTTTGAGAACAGATCATCCATTTCTGCAATGGTTTCCGAAAGCTTTCCTTTGAACCAATTAATAGCAATTTTTGATGATTCAGGTTGTGGAATATTTTGATCAGTTTCCCAACCTTTAACCAGGCGGAAAGCATTCCAAATCTTGTTATTGAAGTTTCTTCCCTGTTCGCATAATGATTCATCAAAGAGAAGATCATTACCAGCAGCAGAAGAGAGGAGCATTCCCATTCTTACTCCATCCGCTCCATATTTGTTCATCAGTTCTATTGGATCGGGTGAATTTCCAAGTTGTTTAGACATTTTACGTCCCAGATGATCTCTCACTATTCCGGTGAAATAAACATTTTCGAAGCAAGGTTTGCCTCTATATTCATAACCCGCCATGATCATACGTGCGACCCAGAAGAATATAATATCAGGTCCCGTCACCAAGTCGTTAGTTGGATAATAATAACTGATATCATTATTATCAGGATTATTTATTCCATCAAAAACAGATATCGGCCATAACCAAGATGAAAACCAAGTATCCAGAACATCCTCGTCCTGTTTTAGATCATTGATTGAAATTGGATAATCCACTTTTTGTAGAGCCTTTTCAAAAGCCTCTTCTTTGGTCATTGCCACAACATATCCACCTTTAGGTAGAAAATATGCAGGAATTCGATGTCCCCACCATAATTGTCTGCTTATACACCAATCTTTGATGTTCTCCATCCAATGGCGATAAGTATTTTTATATTTCTCCGGGAAGAATTTGATCGTATTATCCTCTACCGCATCTATTGCCGGTTTAGCCAGATTCTCCATTTTGAGGAACCATTGCATGGATAGTTTTGGTTCGATAGGCACATCCGTACGTTCAGAATAACCTACTTTGTTTGTATAAGCTTCTGTTTTCTCAATTAGACCAGCAGCATCCAGATCTTTTTCGATCTGTTTTCGAACCTCAAAACGTTCCATTCCGGCATACATTGCACCATTTTGGTTCAATGTACCATTATCATTGAAAATGTTGATAGATTCCAGATTATGTTTTTCTCCCAACATATAGTCGTTAACGTCGTGAGCCGGAGTCACTTTCAAGCAGCCCGTTCCGAATTCAACATCCACATACTCATCTTCAATAACAGGAATCACTCTATTGATAAGTGGAACAATTACTTTCTTACCTTTCAGGTGAGCATTCTTTGGATCGTTAGGATTGATACACATTGCCGTATCGCCCATAATTGTTTCCGGGCGTGTTGTTGCAACGATAGCATATTCAGCATTAGGTGCTGATGAGCCAGATTCATCAACGATTTTATATTTAAGATAATACAATTTGCCGTTAACCTCTTTATGAACAACTTCCTCGTCCGAAAGAGCAGTAAGCGCTTTTGGGTCCCAGTTAACCATTCTCACACCCCTGTAGATCAATCCCTTTTCGTAAAGGTCGCAGAATATGCGTAACACACTTTCAGAGCGAGCATCATCCATTGTGAAAGCTGTTCGTTCCCAGTCGCATGACGCCCCAAGTTTTTTCAACTGTTCCAAAATGATTCCCCCATGCTCACGAGTCCACTCCCAAGCATGTTCCATGAATTGTTCACGAGTAAGATCGCTTTTTTTGATACCTTGTGATGCAAGTCTGTTTACCACTTTAGCTTCTGTTGCAATCGACGCGTGGTCAGTTCCAGGAACCCAGCAAGCATTTTTTCCCTGCATTCTTGCCCTTCGGATCAAAACATCCTGAATTGTATTGTTCAGCATGTGTCCCATATGAAGAACTCCGGTGACATTAGGAGGAGGAATAACAATTGTAAACGGTTCACGTTCATCAGGTTCAGAGTGGAACAAGTTGTTGTCCATCCAGTATTTATACCATTTTTCTTCTACCTCAGCAGGGCTATATTTTGTTGCAATTTCCATAATTCATTAAAATTGAAATGCAAAAGTACAAAAAATGCACTTAAAAAAGTGCATTTTCTATTGTTCTGTTATCTATTGAGTTGTATGTTATTCAGCATACAAAAGATAAGGGCGTCGTTGTTGTTTAAATTGTTCCACATCGCAAGCCCATTTAGCTTTAATCTCTTTAGCCGATTTACCATTAATAATATCTTTTCTGATATAATCCACCCCAACCAGTTTTTCAAAGAAAGCAGTAAAAAACGAGTTACCTAATTGCAGATTATAGTATGCATCAATTACATAAGAAAGGTCGAATCCGTTTTCCCAGATATACTTATTAGGAACCATTCTCAAGTCCACTCCATAGCATTTTTGATTAAGCAGCGGAGGATTTTTTGCACCTGCTACACTTCTTGGAGTAAAAGAAAAGTCCGAGCCCTTATATTTTGGGTGACCATAGGCTTCGAAAGGGAAATCCGTTCCTCTGCCCAAGCTTACTACTGTTCCTTCAAAGAGACAAGTAGACGGATACAAATAAATAGAGTGAATATTAGGCAGATTAGGAGAAGGAGAAATTGGTAGTTCGTAGCGCGTTTGGTGCGTATAATTTAACGATGTTATAACCGTTATGTCACAAGTTTTTCCATCAGGCAACCATTTTTCGCCGTTAATCATGAGAGCCAATTCTCCAAGAGTCATTCCGTGAACAATTGGTATTGGCAACCATCCCACGCCCGATTTATGTTTCATATCCAGGATAGGACCATCCACATAAAATCCATTTGGATTAGGCCGGTCCAGTACAATCATTTTCTTATCCGCTTCAGCGCAAGCATCCATCATTCTTGCCATGCTGGCATAATAAGTATAAAATCGAAGTCCAACATCCTGTAGATCGAATAGAAGTATATCAAACTCCTTCATTTTATCGGGAGAAGGTTTACCCCCATCGCCCCCGTAAAGCGACCAGATTGGCACTCCAGTTTTTTCATCAACAGAATTTCCCACATGTTCGCCCGCATCTGCCGTACCCCTAAAACCATGTTCAGGAGAAAAAATCCCAACCACATTGAATTTGTTTCTGACCAGCAGATCAACCAGGTGTTCATTACCAGCCATACCCGTCTGATTTGTTAATACAGCAACCCTTTTCCCTTCCAGTAAAGGGAAATAGCGATCAGTCTGTTCCGCTCCAACGATTACTTTATTTGTTTCCTTTTGAGTTGCAAACACAATAAAAGTTGAAATGATCAGGCAGAAAGATATAAGCAGTTTCTTCATTATGATTCTATTTCTGTTTTGCTATATTTTTGTAGTTGGTGCAAGCGTTCGAATTCCTCTTCCAGATGAAGTAGTTCCTTTTTAATGATGTTGAGTCGCTCGATCGCCTCAATACGAATATTCTCAGGATCTTTATTGTTCTTGAGTTCCTGTCGCGCCCCCTCGAGTGTCAGTCCCCTTTCTTTAACCAAGTGATAAACGATTTCTACCTGTTGAATATCTTCTTTGGTATATTGTCTTGTTCCTCCTGAAGTCTTTTTAGGATTAATGTTTTCGAACTCTTTTTCCCAAAAACGCAATAGTGAAACATTAACTGCAAAATGGTCTGCCACTTCCTGAATAGAGTAATAAAGACGTTTGCTGACAGAAAAATCGATTGACTTTTTACGTTTGCCCATTAAGTTAAAGATAAAAAATTGATATTTAAGATAAACTGTATTAGTGCAAAAATAGAGTTTTTGCTTTAACTTTGCAACTTTAAATAAATAAGAAAAAAGAAATTCGCTTATTATGATGACATCGCAAGAAATACGCCAATCGTTCAAAGACTATTTTGCATCTCGTAATCATCAGATTGTTCCCTCCGCCCCACTTGTTATTAAGGGCGATCCAACCCTGATGTTTACCAATGCAGGTATGAATCAGTTTAAAGACATTATTTTAGGTAATGTGCCGATAAAGCATTCACGGATTGCGGATTCTCAAAAATGTTTGCGTGTTAGCGGCAAGCACAATGATTTAGAAGAAGTAGGTCATGATACTTATCACCACACCATGTTTGAAATGTTAGGCAACTGGTCGTTTGGCGATTATTTCAAGAAAGAAGCGATTACTTATGCCTGGGAATATCTGACCGAAGTAATCAAGCTCGACAAAAATCTTTTGTATGTAACCGTATTTGAAGGTTCCGAAGCCGAGAATTTGGAGCGTGACAATGAAGCCGCTGAAATCTGGCAACAGTATTTGCCATCAGACAGAATTATCAACGGCAACAAGAAAGACAATTTTTGGGAAATGGGTGATACCGGTCCCTGTGGTCCCTGTTCCGAGATACATATCGATTTACGTTCAGAAGAAGAACGCAAGAAAGTCGATGCGTTGACATTAGTCAACAACGACCATCCCCAGGTAGTAGAAATCTGGAATTTGGTGTTCATGCAATTCAACAGAAAATCCAATGGTTCTCTTGAAGAGCTTCCTGCAAAAGTTATTGATACCGGTATGGGATTTGAGCGTTTGTGTATGGCCGTTCAAGGTAAGACCTCGAATTACGATACCGACGTATTCCAGCCAATAATCCAAAAGATTGCAGAAATCACCCATTCGTCGTACGGTGAAGATGATAAGAAAGACGTCGCCATGCGTGTTATTGCCGACCATCTTCGTGCTATTTCCTTCTCCATAACCGACGGTCAGCTGCCTTCGAACGCCAAAGCCGGATATGTTATTCGCAGGATATTACGAAGAGCCGTTAGGTACGGATACACATTTTTGAACATGCATGAATCGTTCATATACAAGTTAGTACCCTCGTTGATAAAAGTCATGGGAGACGATTATGCCGAGCTCAAGCAACAGCAAACATTAGTAGAGAAAGTAATAAAAGAAGAAGAAGAATCTTTTTTGAGGACTTTGGAGACAGGCATTCGTCTGTTAGACAAGCAAATTTCAGACCATCAAGTCGCAAGTAAAAACGTACTTGAAGGCACAGTCGCCTTTCAGTTGTACGACACATTCGGTTTCCCGCTTGACCTCACCGAGTTAATCCTTCGTGAAAACAATATGAGTGTTGATGTAGAAGGTTTTAATGCCGAGATGCAGAAACAGAAAGAACGTGCCCGTAATGCCTCTGCCGTAGAGACAGAAGATTGGGTACAAGTCCGCAATGGCGAGCCCGAGTTTACCGGTTACGATGAATTTGAGAGCGAAACCGAGATCCTTCGATATAGGAAAGTAAGGCAAAAGAACAAAGAATTTTATCAGATAGTACTCTCAAGATCCCCGTTTTACGCCGAGATGGGCGGTCAAGTCGGCGATACCGGCTGGTTGATATCAGACGAAGAAAAGATAGCCGTATTTGACACCAAGCGCGAGAATAATTTAGCCGTTCATTTTACAAACAAGCTTCCGTCGGACGTTACAGAAACTTTCAAGGCTCTGATAGACACTGATAAGAGGACAGCCATAGAATGTAATCACTCAGCCACACATCTTCTTCACGAAGCATTACGCGAAGTGTTAGGGCTTCACGTGGAACAAAAAGGATCTTATGTATCAGACAAAGCTTTACGATTTGACTTTTCACATTTCCAAAAGATGACAGAAGAAGAGATACGTAAAGTAGAAGAATATGTGACAAGAGAGATACGTAACGACCACAAGTTAGTAGAGCAACGACATGTTCCTATTGAAGAAGCCATAGCAAACGGAGCGATGGCCCTTTTTGGCGAGAAATATGGAGACGATGTTCGCACTGTACGATTTGGTAATTCCATAGAATTATGTGGAGGAACCCATATTTCTTCAACCGGTCGCATTGGTACATTCAGGATAGTAAACGAGAGTGCCATTGCTGCAGGTATAAGACGTATAGAAGCAGTAACCGCCAAAGGATGTGAGGATTATCTATACAGGATAGACGATTTAATGCATGAGATAAAGAGTTCATTGAATTCACCCGATTTGATTTTAGGATTAAAGAAACTCATTGAGGAAAATGATGGAATGAAAAAAGAGCTTCACGAATTCATCAAAGAAAAGACTGAAACCCTCAAAAAAACCATCATAGAAATGAAGCGAGAAGTCAATGGAGTGAGTGTATTCACGTTAGTCTCTTCTATGATTTCACCCGAAATAGTTAAAGACATAGCATTTCAGTTGAAAGGCGAATTCACCGAGAACATGCTATTTGTTGCCGGTACATCGTTGCGTGATAAACCCACCCTCACTGTTATGTTAAGTTCAGATTTAGTAGAAAGAGGCATGAATGCAGGAAATATGGTACGCGAAGCCGCTAAGTTTATCCAAGGAGGAGGAGGTGGTCAGCCCCATTTTGCCACAGCAGGAGGAAAAAATTCAGACGGTTTAAATCAAGCTATCGATTCTATTTTGGGAAAAATATAATAAAAAAGTAAACAAACAATCTTCATGAATTTATGAGGATATGCGGAACAATCATATTGATTTCTTGCATATCCTCATTTTTTATATAGTCTATTTCTATAACTGTGCAGTGAGGCCATAGTGAGAGTTGCATCGGAGCATCATCGGAGCATCATCGAAGGTCACTCGGAGGTCACTCGGAGCATAGTCGGAGCAGCGTGAAAGGTCAGTGAGAGGTGGGTTTGAGAAAGAATTTATTTTCTCATCATAATATCCAGCACAATTTGGTCCGTCAGTTTCATTCCATTGTTACCAATTTGAGCCAAGTTTTGAATAGTCTTATCGATATCATCATCAATAATTCCTTCGTGCGCAGAAACCCCCTGATTTTCGATAGCCATTAATGCAGAAAGAGTAGCCGTAGACACCCCGCTTGCAATTTTAAGAGCGCAACTTGGTTTTGCCCCATCGCAAATCATCCCTGTGATATTAGCGATCATGTTTTTAGCAGCCAGTTCAATCTGATCATAATTTCCCCCCATCAGGTAAGTAATTCCGCAACTTGATCCCGTTGAAGCAATAACACAACCGCAGAGAGGTGAAAGTCGTCCCATATATTGTTTAATATAAATCATTGAAAGGCTGCTGATAGTGAGTGCTCTGATCAGTCGTTCCCTTGAGCAATTGATATTTTCAGCAAACGTAAGCACCGGCAAAGTAGAAGCGATACCCTGATTACCGCTGCCCGAATTGCTCATTACCGGAATCATTGCCCCATCCATTCTCACTTCGCAAGCCCCTGTAGTTGCCGCAATCATTCTACTATGCAAGTTATCTCCAAAAACCTTTTGTCCATTTTTGCCAGTCATTGTTTTTGAAACGTTGTGACCATAATTTTTTGTCGTTGCTTCCAGCGAAGCCTTTTTGTTCATTTCCGCCGCCTCCAGAATAAATTCCAACTCATTCAATGGCGATTCAAGTGCAAATTGACAAACCTTTTTGAACGTAAGAATGACTTTTTCTTCAGCTATTTCTTCAGTCTCAGTATCCTTATTCATAAGCACATCACCATTTTTTTCAAAGTAAGTAAATCCCGTGTGGCTACCTCTTATAATGGCAACTGCCCTGTTATTCCCTGAAGAGCAATGCACTTCGATATAAAGATTATCAGGAATAGATTTGTTCAGTTGAATATCAATTCGTTTTTCCTCTATAAATTGTTTAGCCCTATCCACATCAATTTCCGAAAGATCTTTGAGCACCTCCAGTTCATATTCCGATTTTCCGATCAGCGCTCCCAATGCGATAGCTATGGGCAGTCCCGTCATTTTAGTCCCCGGTATTCCAACGCCCATTGCATTTTTGATAATATTAGAACTTAGGAACACTTCAATATTTTGAGGAATTTCATTTAAAAGTTCCTTTGCTTTAGCAGTGCAAAGAGCGACAGCAATAGGTTCAGTACAACCAATAGCAGGTACAATTTCCCTATGCATCAAATCGCGAATTTTATATCTTTCAGAATCAATTAGCATAATTTGTAGATTAATATACAAAGATATGCGATTATCGTATTCATTAGCACAAAATTTCTCAAAAGAGATTTCATTCCTTTCTGTTTACGTTGTCAATCTGTTATTGAAAATTGTTTAAACCACCTGTTAGATTGTGAAATTAGTATCGTTTTATTGTTAAGATGATAAAATATGTCTATTTTTGAATAATTTGAATTACGATGAAAAATGGTTGAAAAAGAAGAACTTCTGCATTATGTGTGGAAGTATAAGCTATACAGGCATGAAACACTGAAGACAACAGAAGGTTTGCAAGTGGAAGTTATTGATGGAGGTTTGATAAATACCGATGCCGGTCCGGATTTCTTCAATGCTAAAATCAAGATAGGAGACACATTATGGGCAGGCGATGTAGAGATTCATCTTAAGTCCGATGAATGGAACAAGCACCATCACCATTTAGACAAAGCCTACAACTCTGTTATTTTACATGTAGTTGAATACATGAATAGTGAAGTATTTAATGAAAATGGTCAGTCGGTTCCTCAAATGATTTTGTCAGTACAAGAAAAAGTGATTACCAGAGCAGGATTATTGCTTAAGAATCCAGAAAAGATATTGAGTTATGAGGTCAACATTTAAAGTATTATTTTACATGAAGAAAGGCAGCGAGAAACCCAACGGAAAAGTCTGCATTTAATGTGCCGTATTATTATGGACCGCGAAGTTTAACAGTTCAGTTGCAAGACGGAGATTCCTCTCCACTTGTGGGATGTGAAGAACAATCGTGTTTCGGGAAAGAGCGTGGAAGCACAGAAAATCAATTTTGCCATTGACAGAACCCGTGTGGATATAAATCACCGTTATCAGGAACTAATGCAAACGGACGGTTATGTAACCGCCGCCAAGTTGAAAAACGTCTATCTCGGAATCGGTGAAAAGCAGGAAACATTACTTAAACTATTTGAACAGCACAATGTTGAATTTGAAAAGAAAGTAGGCTACAACAGAGTACAAGGTACTTTTGCCAGCTACTGTACAGTCTGCAAACACATTAGGGAGTTTCTTTCTTCCTCCTTCCTTTGGGAGGATATACTACTTAAAGAACTGAGCCTGATATTTATCAACGATTTCGAATATTTCCTGCGTGAGGAGAAGAAATGCCGCACCAATAACCGTATGGGGATATGATTGTCTTGAAGCATATCATTTCTATCGCGCGGAATAATGGGCAGTTGCCGATAAATCCCTTTGCGGGAAGAGAAAGCCGAAATAAACAAGAAAATCCGGAACTTATACGACCGGCAAGTATGAGGCGCGGGAGAAGTTCCTCAATATGCACAAGTACAACAAATAGAAAGAAAGTGAAATATCCCAAACGAAATCCCGGTTGAAGCAACTTAAATAGGATTATGAACCGTACGAGGCGCAGGAGGATATGGATTTGTTTTTCGGCGTATTCCTCAAGCTAAGCGAACACTTGCGGATGGTGCAGTTATGCAAGGGCATCGTATTGATAATAGAAACTATTAAGAAGCTGCTTAACGGCGAAATAGTACCCTTTTCTAGCAAACTCCATTCCCTCGAACATAGTCAAGATTTCAGCGTGCAGGATGCTAAACTGCAACTGTTGAGGAAACAAGGCAACCCGGACAAGTTCCGTCTTTTCCTCAACAGTCAAAATATTCTCGACTGGTTCAAACAGAAATATCAGAAAAGTAAGCAAACCATAAGATTGCATATCAAGCCTCAAGCAAAGCCTGAAGTAGCTGAAAATAAAAGTTTTAAGAGTTGTCAATTATCTTAAGCCCAAATATATGATGTTACCATAAATTTAGCCTGTTTTTATGGCAAAGTCAAAGAAAATATGTAATTTAGCAGACGATATAGAAATATAGAATAATCATAAAGAAATGGCAAAAAACAAGTTAGTAACTCCATTTGTAAAATGGGTTGGCGGCAAACGCCAACTTATGAATTCTATTATGGAGGTGATGCCTAAAAATATAAGAAATTATACTTACGTTGAGCCATTTATCGGTGGGGGGGCAGTGCTCTTCCATATTCAACCTAAGAACGCCATTATTAATGACTTCAATACAGAATTGATAAATGTATATAACGTAGTAAAGGAGAACTTAGACGAACTCATAATAGATCTAAAAAAGCATAAAAACGAATCGGAATATTTTTACCACATCCGCAGTTTAGATCGCTCTGAAGATTTTGCAAGAATAGGAAAAATCCAGAGGGCATCAAGGTTAATATATCTGAATAAGACTTGTTATAATGGATTATATCGCGTAAATAATGCAGGGGAATTTAATTCTCCATTTGGTAGGTATAAGAACCCAAATATAGTTAATGAACCTGCTTTAAGGGCTGTTTCTTCATATCTTAACTCTAATAATGTACATATTTTTTCTGGGGATTACTATGATATACTTAAAGACCTCGACAGAAATTCATTTGTGTATTTAGATCCACCATACCACCCTATATCCGAGAGTTCTAACTTTACAGGATATATTCAAGGAGGGTGGAATATTTTTGATCAAGCTAGATTGCGAGAAGCATGTGATGAACTCACAAAAAGAGGTGTAAAGTTTTTGTTGTCAAACTCTGCATCAGGTTTTATTAAAGATCAATATCGAAATTACAACATTATCACAGTTAAGGCTATCCGATCAATTAATGTTGATACTACAAAACGGGGAGAAGTCGATGAACTTTTAATACGAAACTATGAGTAAATCGAAGAATGACATAGCATGGGAACAGATTTTTGAAAAACACCGAATTTTAGATAAAATCGCATCAAAAGGTAGTGCATCAATATGCTCTGTAGATATAAACAGATACAGAGAAGCCCGCTTAATGACAAAATTTGATCATCGTTCTCAACTTCCAAAATTGTTCATTGACAACAACCTGTCCATACTACCAACTTCTAGAGGTACTTACGAAATAGGAACCTTTGAAACATTTTGCGATTTCAATAATGAGGACGTAGAAGTTACTCCTATTGATTTTCCAACGTTCCTTGAAAGTATTGATTATAAGGATATAACAAGTGAGGCAACCGCAATAAACTGTGCCTTTGTATCGAAAATACTACATGATTTCACTAATGAGAATAGTTTATTGCCAACGGTAAGTGGACGTATGAGTTCATCATTATTCGATTTCAAGATTAATTCAGGCAACGGTCTGTTCAAGGTAAAGGTTGGAAATTCTCAGATCGAAATAGATGGAGGATATGAAGGAGACAATTCTTTGAGTATTATTGAAGCTAAGAATTATATATCTGATGATTTTCTAATTCGCCAACTATACTATCCATATCGTTTATGGAATAATAAGATTACCAAGCAGGTACGTCCAATATTCTTAACGTACACAAACGGGATATTCAATCTTAGGGAATACGAATTTGTTGATTTGGAACTATATAACTCTATTCGATTGATTCAGCATAAGAAATATGCTGTACAAGAGGGAGCAATTAACCTTGAGGCTATTCAAAATATATTAGATAGCATAAAGACGGTTAAGGAGCTGGAATTACCATTCCCGCAAGCAGATAGTTTTGAGCGTGTAATTAATCTATGTGAGCTATTAAAGCAGAGAGGATTTCTTAGTAAAGACGAGATTACCCAAAATTATGACTTTGATTCACGCCAAACAGATTACTATTCCAACGCTGCTAAATATTTAGGACTGATTGAGAATGCACAAGAAAGCAATCAGATAGGATGTGTTTTAACAAAGCTAGGATTTTCTATTTTTAGTCTCCCCATCATTGAGCGGCAATTAGAATTTGTTAAACTAATACTGTCTCATAGTCCATTTAAGAACACTTTGAAACTATATTTTGAAAAAGGAAATACTCCCTCAAAAGATGAGGTTGTTGAAATAATGAAGAGTTCGAAACTATATAACATTGATTCAGATCAAACATATAGACGTAGAGCTTCTACAGTTCTCTCATGGACGAACTGGGTGCTTGAACTTATTGAAGAATAAATTAAATAATTAAAAATATGGCTTGTACAAAAAAACATCGCTATAATACACAGTATAACAACTTGCCAGTCGATCAAGGTGGTGTAGGCCGGCATCGTTGTGCTGGATGTGCTTACGAAAAGGGATACAATGATGGTCTTATTCGTAAAGAGCAATTAGATCTTGATTTAGATTCATTACCTGATAGTCAGGCAGGAACTGTTAGGCATAAAAGTCCTCATGCAGCTTACGCCGCTGGGTATTTAAATGGAGTTGAAGATTCTTATAAATAAAAATAGTCATGAATTGTAGTCATTGTGGAAGACTCTTAAATGAGTCGATATATAAAGATGATATGAAATCTTGCCCAAGGTGTTCACAGGCAAATGGACAATTTCATGTGTTTCATCCTTTTCCTTCAGATTTCGGAACAACTCCTTTGAGAGCATCAAATACTCATCCTGAAGGGCCTCAAAGTCATTGTCAATCATGTAGAGGAGGTAATCCTCCTCGCATTGGAACTTTATGCAAGGATTTATAATGACAATTATTAAATTTAAGTAAGCTGCTATCCTTTATTTATCTGAACACAAAGGTATATTCCAAGAATAAAACGTCAAGGATAAAATGAATTTTATCGAAAATATTCCTTTCTCGTCTTTCGAAAGAGTAATTCCGATAAATCCTTGCCTTATTTATTCTTTCCATTAGAGAGATGTTTATAAGATAAAGAAAGAGAAAAAATATGTGTGTGGTTTCAAAAATATTGCTTACTTTGGCGTGAGTTATTCGACAGTATACCACTGTAAAACGCTGAAATACTCACGGTTACTAACTCGTTACCTCTGAATCTCAAAAATCCCACTAAAAATTTATTCCTCAGTTGGTTAAATCAAACCGATGAAAATCTAAAATAATTTGTAGATTAATATACAAAGATATGCGATTATCGTATTCATTAGCACAAAATTTCTCAAAAGAGATTTCATTCCTTTCTGTTTACGTTGTCAATCTGTTATTGAAAATTGTTTAAACCACCTGTTAGATTGTGAAATTAGTATCGTTTTATTGTTAAGATGATAAAATATGTCTATTTTTGAATAATTTGAATTACGATGAAAAATGGTTGAAAAAGAAGAACTTCTGCATTATGTGTGGAAGTATAAGCTATACAGGCATGAAACACTGAAGACAACAGAAGGTTTGCAAGTGGAAGTTATTGATGGAGGTTTGATAAATACCGATGCCGGTCCGGATTTCTTCAATGCTAAAATCAAGATAGGAGACACATTATGGGCAGGCGATGTAGAGATTCATCTTAAGTCCGATGAATGGAACAAGCACCATCACCATTTAGACAAAGCCTACAACTCTGTTATTTTACATGTAGTTGAATACATGAATAGTGAAGTATTTAATGAAAATGGTCAGTCGGTTCCTCAAATGATTTTGTCAGTACCAGAAAAAGTGATTACCAGAGCAGGATTATTGCTTAAGAATCCAGAAAAGATATCCTGTCAGGATCAGTTGTCCAATGTACCCCGCAATATAATTTCGTCGTGGCTTGATGTGTTATCCATTGAACGATTAGAAAGGAAAACTCAAGATATTTATAATAATTTACAGCGCTTCAACAATTCTTGGAACGATGTTTTTTATGTCCTGTTAACACGGAGTTATGGATTCGGATTAAATTCAGAAGCCTTTGAAAGATTAGCGTTGAGTCTGCCGTACAACATAATTCAAAAACACAGAAACAGTCTTTTTCAGATAGAATCGTTGCTTTTTGGACAAGCGGGGATGCTTCAAAATGATGCGTTGCAAGACGAGTATTATTTACGACTACGAAACGAGTATTTGTTTTTACAGAAAAAATATTTGCTGAAGCCATTAGAATCCTATCTATTTAAATCGTTGAGAGTACGTCCCCAGTCCTTTCCCCAGATCAGGCTTGCCCAATTAGCCGCTGTTTTGCAGCAATCCATCAGTCTTTTTTCATCCATTTTAGAAGTAGAAGATATCAAGCAGTCGCGACACTTTTTCCAGTTGAATGCATCAGATTATTGGCAGTCTCACTATGTATTTGGAAAGACATCCGTTCAGCGAAGTAAATTTCCCGGCAGTCATTCGTTGAATGTCATACTTATCAATACCGTCGCACCAGTTTTGTTTGCCTATGGAAGAAAGCTTGATTTACAAAAATATTGTGACAGATCTTTTTCAATGTTAGAATCATTAAAGCCCGAGTGTAACAGCATAGTCGAGAATTTTTACAATTGCGGAATTATTGCAAACAATGCGTTGGAAACCCAGGCTCTTATTCAATTGAAGCGAGAATATTGTGATAAGCGAAAATGTTTATATTGCAAAATTGGATATTTTCTACTTTCGTCAAAAAGGTGAATTATTATTGTTAAACGGTCATTTTAGTTATTTTTCAATCAAATAAAGTATCTATCAGATTAAAAGATTGTATTTTTGCATTTAATTTGTACGAAAAAATCAGGTATGCGACACATTCATAGATATTTATTTCCATTTCTTATCATTCTTATATTAACATTGGTTTACTCATGTGCAAACATTGGTATGCCCGACGGTGGTGCATATGATGAGCGTCCCCCTCGGATGCTGAATTCCACACCTGAATTAAATGCCCTAAACACATCTGTTTCCAAGATAGAAATATTGTTTGATGAAAATGTGGTAGTTGAAAAACCCATGGAAAAGGTTATTATTACTCCCCCCCAGCAAAATATGCCCGAGATTCGTGCATACGGGAAAAAGGTTGTTGTTACTCTCAAAGACACATTAAAATCGAACACCACCTATACGATTGATTTCACAGATGCCATTGCAGATAACAACGAAAAAAATCCTTTAGAAAACTTTTCTTATTCTTTTTCCACCGGCGATCATCTTGACACATTAGCTATTTCTGGAAAAGTTTTGAATGCAGCAGATCTTGAGCCATTATCAGGAGTATATGTCGGCATTCATTCCAATTTGAATGATACAGCATTTACCTCCCTTCCATTTGACAGGATATCCAGAACCGATTCACGCGGTAATTTTACCATTCGTGGTATGGCCCCAGGTGAATATCATGTTTTTGCACTTGCTGATTTGAACAGAGATTATAAATATGATAATCCTCAGGAAGGGATAGCATTTCTCGATTCAATTATTGTACCATCGTCAATGCCTGCTGTTCGTCAAGACACTATATTTAAAGACAGCATCACTATAGACACCATCAAGCAAGTTAGTTATACAAGATTTATTCCTGACGATTTGCTTTTGGCATCGTTTCAATCATCATTTCAAAGAAAATATTTCCAGAAAAACGATCGTACAATGCCTTACAAGTTAGACATCTTTTTTGGTGCGCCTACATCATTGCCAACATTTTCGATGTTAAATCCAGTAGTTCCAGAAGACAGAGGAAAAGATTGGTATGTTACCGAGCGTAGTGCAGATAATGACAGTATAACCTATTGGATAACAGATTCAAATATTTACAAGAACGACAGTTTACTTGTTCAGTTGAATTATCTTCGCACCGACTCACTTAATCAGGATTTTATTGAAACAGATACATTGAGTTTCAATTATAAAAGACCAAAAGCCCGTCAACCAGCCAAAAAAGATAAAGAAGATAAGGATAAAGAAGAAAAACCCGTTATTAATTTCTTGGCTGTAATTTCAAATGTTCAAGGAACGATAGATGTATTTCAAAATATTCGTCTTGAGTTTGAACAGCCGGTAAATAAGATAGATACAGCAGCCATTCAGTTATTCCATAAAGTCGATTCATTATTGGAACCAATCAAGTATACTTTTTCAAGTGATTCTTTAAGTCCCCGTAAATTCACATTGAGTCACAAATGGAAGTTTGGCGATACATATCATATCAAAATAGATTCTGCCGCAGTGAGCAGTTATTACGGTTTGCATAACAACAAGATTGAGCAAGATTTTACCATCAAGAAAGAGGAAGAATATGGTAATTTGATGTTCAATATCACTGGAATACCAGCAGGTAAAACAGCCTATGTAGAGTTGTTGGACAAATCGGATAAACCTTTTAGAACATTAAGAGTCAATAATAATGAAGTTACTTTTTTTGATTTGCTACCTGGAGAAGTTTATGCGCGTCTATTTATTGACGATAATAATGACGGTGTTTGGACTACCGGAGATTATATGGTAAAACGTATGCCCGAAAGAGTTTATTACTATCCCCGCAGCTATGAGATCAGAGCATTTACCGATCATAGTGAAGATTGGGATTTGAATGCAGTGCAAGTTTTCAAACAGAAGCCGCTTGAGATCACCAAGAATAAACCCCAGGAAAAGAAAAGACGTAATTTGAATGAACAGCGCGAACAACAAAATCAAAATAAACAGAACCCAATACAAGGCAACACAAATCCCTATTTAAACAGTGGAAGCGTTGGACAAAGCCCTGGGGGTAGAATGTAATATTAAGAATGAAAAAGATTTATACTATATTATTATCCATTGTTGCAGGTCTTTTGTTTTTTCAAACAGCCGTTGCACAGTGTAAGATGAAGAATACCGCGTTTAATGGCGGAGAAAATATTTATTATAACCTGTATTACAGGTATGGATTGATTAATGCCAAAGGCGGAGTGGGAGCCCTAATCACCACAAATACAAACTATAGTGGTCAGGATGCTTACAAAATAAGTTTGATGTTGAACACTACCGGAATGGTAGGGAATATTTATAATGTTCAAGATACACTTTTGTCATTTGTCAATAAGAATCTTCAACCGCTTTTATTCACAAAGGATGCTTTTGAAGGGAGTGATTATTCAAAAGAGCGCCAGCTATATACTTATAATGGTAGTTCGATATCTGTTAGAGCAATGCGTAAATTCAACGGCAACCTTAAATTTGATGAAGTTGTGACGACCAATAAATGTACTTATGATTATTTGTCGCTTATTGCTTATGCGCGTAATCTTGATTTTACAGGTATGCGTCCCGGTGAAAATATGTATGTCCAGTTTTTATCCGGAAGAAATTTTGTGAATATGTATATACGTTACAAAGGAACATCACGAGTTAAAGCTGATAACGGCAAGACGTATGATGCTATTCAGTTGGCAATGATTATCTTAGATGATGCTTTTGAAGATAAAGAAGAAGCAATTCATGTCTCGTTATCAAATGATTCAAATAAAGTACCTATTATCATAGATACTAAGCTTAAAATTGGTTCTATACGTGCAGTAATGAAAAGTTGTAACGGGCTTCGTAATTAAATTAATCCTGTCTCAGCGAATAAGTTACGATATACTTCAGCTTTTTCTGTTAAAGGTTTTGGGTAAGCCCTTGATGATGAAGGCATTCTATAGAATCTGAATTGTCTTTCGATAAATTCAACATCAACATAATTACCTATTAATGGTTTCTTTATTTCTTTCCGGAAAAGGGAACAAAGTGTATCTGTTGCTTTTTCGCCCGTAGTCACCAACGTGTTGCATGAAGGTAATTTATTAAGTAAATGTTGAATATCAGCTGTTTCAACAATCTCCAGATAGTTATCGGATGCATTACCTTTTAACCTTCGTACTACTTGTGCCGTATCGTACAAAGCAACTCCCTTATCATTAAGAAAATCGATGATTTTATCTTTATCAAAGGATTTGTTCCCTTCCAGAATGAAATAATCTTTATCGTCAAAAAATACTAATCCGAAAATACGCCACATATCATTCTGAAAATTAGGGTAATAGAATTCCATTCTCCATTTTGTTTTTGGAGGCGGAAAGCTGCCCATCATGAGTATTTTAGCATCCTTTGGTAAAAAAGGAGCAAGTGGGTGTTGTTCGAATTGTATTTCTGGCATCTTTGCTCAAGTCTTTTTATAAAGGAAATTGTTCTCTGATGGGATCGTCGTATTGTTCCTGTAAACGTTTTAGTTCTGTTTTCAATTCTTTAGTGATTGATTCATAACCCGGTTTTCCGTAGAGATTATTCATTTCTTTTGGGTCATTTTTCAGATCAAATAGTTCCCATGAGTCGATGTCGTTATAGAAATGTATAAGTTTATATCTTTCCGTTCTTACACCATAATGTCTTTTCACTGCATGTTCAGCCGGATATTCATAAAAATGATAGTATAATGATTTGCGCCAATTTTTAGGAGCTTTTTTATTTTTCAACAGTGGAAGTAGAGAAACCCCTTGAATATCTTCCGGAATTTCGACTCCAGCAATATCAAGCATAGTAGGAGCAAAGTCGATATTCTGAACCAGCTGATCTATATCTCCTCTTTTCTTGAACTGTTTTGGTAAATGCATTACCAGCGGAGTGCTGAAAGACTCTTCGTACATGAACCGTTTATCAAACCAGCCGTGTTCGCCCATATAAAATCCTTGGTCAGAAGTATAAAATATGATTGTATTGTCCATCATATCATTCTCTTCCAGATATTTGAGTACCCTTCCAATATTCTCATCCAGTGATTTAATTGTTTTTGCATAATCTTTCATGTAACGTTGGAATTTCCATTCAGCCAATTCATTTCCTTTAAGATCCGATGCATAGAAATCATCGATAATCGGCTGATAATGTTTATCCCATGCAGCTCTTTGTGCTGAGTCCATTCTTGCGTATTCGCCATATTCGTACGCACCAGATAAGCGTGTCTTAACTCCCGGTCGGTACATTTTTAAGTCGTTCACGATATCCATATCATGATCGCTGGCAATGCTCATTTCCTGTTGAGAAGCAGCAATACGTCCTTTGTAATCATCATAGAAATTATCCGGGAGTTTGAAAGTTTTATCTTCATAAGCATCCAGATAAGTTGTGTCTGACATCCAGTTTCTATGTGCCGCTTTATGGTGCAAGAACAATACAAAAGGTTTGTTTTTATCCCGATCATTTTGAAGCCAATCCAAGCTTAAGTCGGTAATTATATCTGTTGCATACCCTTTATATCTGTGATTTCCTTCTTTAGTTATAAAATCAGGATTGTAATAACTTCCTTGCCCCGGAAGAATTTCCCAGTGATCGAAATTTGTCGGTTCGCTATCCAAGTGCCACTTTCCGATAATTGCCGTTTGGTAACCATTTTGTTTCAACAGTTGTTGTACCGTTTGCTGACTTCCATCGAATGTTGTGTGATTATCTTTTTTGCCATTTTTGTGGCTATGTTTGCCAGTTAGTAAGCACGCACGACTAGGTCCTGAGATAGAGTTTGCAACAAACGCATTTGTGAACCGAACGCCCCCTTCTGCAATTTTATCCAGATTTGGAGTTTCGACATTTTGATTATCATAAGCGCTCATCATTTGGCGAGTATGGTCGTCGGTCATTATATAAATAATGTTTAGTGGTTTAGTTTCTTCCACTTTTTTTGTAGTTCCACAAGAAGATAATGTTGCTACACTAATGACTGGTATAACCAGCTTTAAATTGACAGATTGCATGAAATAAAAATTAAATGAATTGATAATTAGATTTTCAAAGGTATAAAAAAACCCGCTATTAAGGATTTATTTCTTTAAATAAAGCTATAAATCGGGTGAAATTCATAAAAAGTGATACCTTTGCAAATTATATGATTACCAAAAACAAATGCACAATTTGAGCAAAATAAATCCAAATATTCCTGAGCCCGCATTAAGGCGGTTGCCCTGGTATTTGGCGTATGTGAAAATGTTAAAAAAGCAAGGTGAATCACATGTGTCGTCAACCGGAATAGCAAATAAAATTAATGTATCGTCATCGCAAATAGCGAAGGATTTATCCTATGTTGATATTACAGGAAAGACCCGAGTTGGTTATGATATTGATCAACTTATTGATGTACTGGAACTTTTTTTAGGTTTTACATCGCTTCATAATGCTGTTTTGTTTGGAGTAGGAAGTTTAGGTGCAGCACTCCTTGCCGACTCAGGACTGGAACAATATGGATTAAAGATTATCGCCGGTTTTGATATAAATCAGCAAATCATTGGGAAGAGAATAAATGATATTCCAGTTTATGATAGCGACACATTCAAAAGCATGAATGCGGGATTAAATTCCGAGATTGGCATTTTGACTGTCCCAGCCGAAGTAGCCCAGGATACAGCAGATTATTTGATAGAAAGTGGTGTTCATGCCATCTGGAATTTCACCCCTTATCGTGTGTCTGTTCCTGATGACATTGTATTGCAAAACACATCAATTTATGCTCATTTAGCAGTGATGTTTAATCGATTGAAAGAAAAAGAAGATCAATTAACCGGAAAGTAATGAAGATTTTAGCTATAGGGCTTAATTATGCCTCTCATAACGAAGAAATGAAACGAACGTTCAAAGTGGAGAGTCCGGTAATCTTTATGAAATCGGAAACCTCTCTGCTCAAAAACGGGAAGCCATTCTTTATTCCCGATTTCTCGAATGAGATAGATTATGAGACAGAAATAGTAATTAAAATCAATAGGCTTGGTAAGAATATTGATGAACAATTCGCCCATAGATACTACGACGAATTGACAGTAGGAATAGATTTCACGGCACGTGATCTTCAACGCTCTCTTAAAGAAAAGGGGCTTCCTTGGGAGATTGCAAAAAGCTTTGACAATTCAGCCGGCATAGGCACATTTATCTCCAAATCAGTCTTTAAAGATATTCAAGACATATCTTTTCATTTAGATATCAACGATAAAATTGTACAGAAAGGCAATACAAAAGACATGATCTTTTCAGTAGATAAGATTGTTTCGTATGTGAGTAAATATTTCACATTAAAAATTGGAGATCTTATATACACCGGTACACCTGCCGGGATTGGACCTGTAAAAATTAATGATCATTTAAAAGGCTACGTTGAGGATAAACTTTTACTTGATTTCAGGGTTAAATAATTGGAACTATTTGTTTGAAAGATGAAGTTTAGAGTAGGTTTTGGATATGATATGCATCAATTGCAGTCGGGTAGGGAACTTTGGCTTGGTGGCATAAAGATTGATCACGATAAGGGTTTATTGGGACATTCTGATGCCGATGTTATTATCCATGCCATTTGTGATGCACTTTTAGGTGCTGCCAATTTGCGAGATATTGGATATCATTTTCCGAATACTGCAACTGAATATAGCAATATCGACAGTAAGATTCTTTTAAAGAAAACAATTGATCTTCTCAATGTTAAAGGCTATAAAGTTGGAAATATTGATGTGACAGTCTGTGCTGAAAAGCCCAAGATTAATCCTCACATCCCATCAATGCAAAAAGTTTTATGTGAAGTGATGCAGATTGATGAAGATGATCTTTCAATAAAAGCAACAACATCTGAGAAAATGGGTTTTGTTGGACGAGAAGAAGGCATCACGGCTTATGCTGTTGCATTGATAGTGAAATTTTGATATCATTTCTTTAGCAGAAGGATATGAGATTGACAGAATCTTTAAAGCGTTCACTTCGTTCCGGTGGTCATGGTGTTCATTCACCTTTTGCCTATCAGTTGATTACTGATGTCATTAGAGCGAAATACGTTTATTATGCCTATGAAGATATTGAAAAAGCCCTTATTAATAATCGTTTGTCTCCCAATTTGATTACAGAAGATGATAGATTAGCATTCAGGTTGACATATTTTTTTAAACCGAATGAAGTTCTTCAATTAAATCCCGGAATCAATATTCAAACACTTTTTGTTTTAGCTGCCAATTCGTCTATTAATATTACGTCTTTAGCAATAAAAGGAGATAATGAAGCTGTGGCATGGAGTTTGATGCAAAATGTAGAGAAAGATAGGATTAAGTCAAGTGAAGTTTCAGAATTGAAGAACAAGAAGTTTAATGCTATCTTTTTAGACATAAGTCAAATAGATGAAGGCGATTTATCCATAGACAAGTTAATTGGGATGAGTGATTCTGAATGTTTTTGGCTATTACGTGGAATTTCCAATAACAACTCAGAAGAGAAATGGCGACAAATTGTAGATGATGAACGATTGAACGTTACTTTTGATCTTAAGAAATCGGGAATTGCGATTATAAATTCCCGGTATAACAAAATAAACTATTTGTTATAAATTGAATCATATTGAGAACAATGAAAAAGAGTTTAATATACACAAAAGGCGGAGATAAGGGCACAACTTCTCTTGTTGGAGGTACTCGAGTTTCCAAGACGCATATACGACTTGAATCGTATGGTACAATTGACGAACTAAACAGTCATATAGGTTGGTTGATTTGTGTTATTGAAGAGGTGGAAAGTGTTGATGTTTTGTCGTTTATTCAAAATAAATTGTTCGATATTGGATCATATCTTGCAACAGAAACAGAATCCATGCCACCCAGAGAAAGACCTGTCATTTCAGATGATTCTATTCAAAAGATTGAGCAAGAAATTGATAGATTAGATTCTGAACTTCCACCTTTGAAGCGGTTTATTCTGCCAGGAGGCAGTGAAGTTGGAGCAAGAGCCCATATATGTCGAACAATTTGCAGAAGAGCAGAGAGAACTGTGTATAGGGTTGCCGACGAATATCCTGTAGATCAGTCCGTTTTAAGCTATTTGAATAGATTATCCGATTACTTTTTTGTATTAGCAAGAAGAGAAAGCAATAAAAGGGGTAAAGAAATTTATTGGGAACAATAGAATAGTTAAAATATTTTGTATATTTGCGCTTCGTAAAAAAAAGCATCTAATAATATTTAAGTAATTAATAAAGAATAAATAATTTATGTATTGGACATTAGAATTAGCTTCAAAATTGGAAGATGCACCTTGGCCAGCTACAAAAGATGAATTGATAGACTTTGCTCTACGTTCCGGTGCACCGCTTGAAGTTGTTGAAAATCTGCAAGAGATTGAGGATGAGGGGGATATTTATGAATCCATAGAAGATATTTGGCCGGATTATCCCAGTAAAGAAGATTTCTTCTTTGATGAGGAAGAATATTAATTAAAGAATTATATTGTATTTAACCATCACACATGTTGTGATGGTTTTTCGTGGGCGCTCATTTTATAGAAAAACCTTCTATTAGTCGAAATGAACAGCTCTTTCTTAAATTTGGTATTAAAAAAACATTAGAAAAATAGTTTCTTTTTGTATGTTTGTAACACCTTATTATGCTATTATTTAAACTAAACAAACAATACCTCAATGAATTGGAAAGAACATTTGCGTTCACATACTTGTACAGCTGAAGAAGCAATAAAAGTAATCAAATCGGGTGATAATCTGGTTTATAGTCATGCTGCAGCCGCACCACTAGAGATAAACAAGGCACTTGTAGCTCATAAAGAAGAGTATTCTAACGTTTCTATCTATCACATGCTTTTTGTTGGAGATCCCATTCACCTTGCTCCCGACATGGAAAAGCATTTCAGATTGAAGTCGAGCTTTATTGATGAGGCTTCAAGAGAAGCTGTAAACAGTGGGAGGGCCGACTTTTACCCTTGTTTTTTTCATCAATTACCTGCAATGTTTGATATTAAATTGTTCCCTGTAGATGTTGCAGTGGTACAAGTTACTCCCCCCGACGATTTTGGTTATTGTAGTTTCGGAGTTTCAGTTGATTATATTGTAGCCGCATGTAGAAATGCAAAACTGGTTATTGCGGAGATGAATGATCAGATGCCCCATACAATGGGACCCGAGAATAAAATTCATATCACCAACTTAGACAAGATCGTACCTGTATCCCGTCCCATGCCAGAGATTGTTAAATCAAAAAGGGGAGAGTTGGAGAACAAGATAGCAAGATATTGCTCATCTTTGATTGCCGATGGATCAACTCTACAGATAGGTATTGGATCAATTCCTGATGCTGTAATCTCTTTACTTGATGATAGAAAGGATTTAGGCATACACACAGAGTTATTTACTCCTGGAATTGTAGATCTGGTGAAGAAAGGTGTTATAAATGGTCACAAGAAAACTTTTCATAAAGATAAAATCATTTTTACTTTCCTTATTGGCGATAAGGAGACTTATGAATTTGCACATTATAATCCCATGCTCGAAGCTTATCCTGTGGATTATACAAATTACCCTCATAATATTGCCAAAAACGAAAAAATGGTGTGTATAAACTCATGTATTGAGGTTGATTTTACAGGTCAAGTAGCGTCAGAAAGTATTGGTACACGTTTGTATAGTGGAACAGGAGGACAGGTCGATTATGTTCAAGGTGCACGATTATCTAAAGGTGGAAAGTCGATAATGACAATACCGTCTACTGCTGCTGGTGATAAGATTTCACGAATTGTTCCTTTCCTGAAACAAGGTGCTGCTGTAACTACTTCAAGAAATGATGTTGATTATGTTGTTACAGAATATGGAATTGCTCATCTTCGCGGACTTAGTTTGCGTGAAAGAGGAAAGGAATTAATTAAAATAGCTCATCCAAAGTTTAGAGAGGAACTTGAAAAAGAATACTTTAATCTTTATGGAAGTTTAAATAATATTCATCGACTTTCGTAGATAAGCAATTGCGATATAGATATACCCAAAACATTCATTTTGGAATATTTGATAAAGAGAAACCTCCAAAACAATAATCGCTATTATTTTGGAGGCTTAATTAACCAGTAGACTAAAACTTAATTTTTATAGAATATCTTATATTCCCAAGGTTTTAATTCCATTTTCTTTGTAGGTTCAACAGATTCATTTCCAAGTGATATAAATCCTTTTTCTGGAAGTTCATCTGTAAACTCAACAGTTTGAAGTTCTTTACTGAAATTGAACACGCATACTACCGTGTTATTATCTTTTACACGCATAAATGACCAAACTGATTGTGGTTTATCATTTGTGATTTCGATCATTTCACCACCAAGTTCTTGTGTTTTAAGAGCAGGATTTCCTTTCTTTAAGTCGTTCAACGATTTATAGAAAGTACCGAATCCTCCATTATCATTCCAATCGATACTATCTTTTTCAAAGAATTGAAGTCGACGATTGAAACCAGCTTCTTGTCCGTTGTAAGTCAATGGCATGCCCGGAAGAACGTAAGTGAGTGCTGCAAAGGAACGAGCTGCGTCTCCCATGCGTTCAAATTCTGTTCCGTTCCACGAATTCTCATCATGATTAGAAGTGAAGTACATTGGGATCGCTGATTTAGAGAATTTCTCCTGCATTCTATTCAATGATGATCGTAACGAATCAACGTTTTCTTTTCCCTGAGCAACTAAATTCATTTTATGATGAAAGTCCCATGCGTAATAAGCATCAAATACCGATTCGTTAAGTTCAGGTTTTTCGGCTTCAGCCAGCATAAAGATATCCTGTTTGTAAGCCTTCAAAGAATCCTTGGCTGTTTGCCAAAAGTCGGTAGGTACTTCAGAAGCCACATCACATCTAAATCCATCTATATCTGCCTTTTTAATCCAGTAAAGCATCGATTGGATCATTTCGGCACGCATCTCCAAATTGTCATAATTCACTTCACCTATGTCAGTCCAGTCATAAAGTACAGGAATATTTCCCAGACTATCTCTCATATACCAATCCGCATGATCTTTAAGCCAAATGTTATCTCTTGACGTATGGTTTGCAACCCAATCCAGGATAATCTTAAATCCAGCTTCATGAGCTTTTGACACAAGGTTTTTAAAATCTTCAAAGGTCCCGAATTCAGGATTTACGCCCTTGTAATCGCTGATAGAATAATAACTTCCCAGAGTCCCTTTTCTTTCTAATTCACCTATAGGTTGAATGGGCATGAACCAAAGGATATCAACACCCAGTTCTTTTAGACGTGGAAGTTGTTCTCCCATAGCATTAAAAGTCCCTTCCGGTGTAAATTGGCGAACGTTTACTTCGTAGATAGTCGCATCATAAACCCATGAGGAATGAGCGGTAGAATTTTCTGTTGAAACATTATTTTGTTGTTTTTTATTATCGCATGAAGTTAATAATGCAAGTACCGCAATCAGCCAAATAATTTTTCTCATAACTATATTGATTTTAGTGTTTTTTTAGTTTGTAGATATCATCCTTGTCTTGCACAAAACGAACTGAAATTGCCCCAATAATCAAGGAAACTCCTGCAAGTATCATAGCATAAATGACTTGTCCGTCAAAGAATACGCGTGTAACAAATCCAAGAATACTTGCCGCTAATATCTGAGGGATGACAATAAAAAAATTGAAAATTCCCATATAAGTACCCATTTTATTAGCCGGCAATGAGCCGGTCAAAATGGCGTAAGGCATTGAAAGAATGCTTCCCCAAGTGAAACCTATGCCGATCATTGGAATGAGCAGCATGGTTGGATTTTTCATAAAAAAGAATGAGATGAATGAAATACCACCAATTGCAAGTGCAATTGAATGTGTTGCTCTTCTTCCAATTTGTTTGGCAATAAGTGGCAAAAGAAATGCAGTAATAGCAGAAACTCCGTTATATACTGCAAAAAGTACGCCCACCCAATTAGCTCCTTCATTATACAATAAGGAATTAGTATCAGATGTTCCGTAGATATGTTGTGTTACTGCCGGGGTTGTATATATCCATAATGTGTAAAATGCAAGCCACGAAAAGAACTGAACTACAGCTAATTGTCCCATAGTCTTTGGCATATGAAGAAGGTCGTTCATGATTTCTGTCATGCCGTTCTGTTTGGAACTCATTTTCTTCATCAATCCGGAAATAAGCAATATTATTCCGAATGCTAATAATAATCCTGTAACGATATATAACTGTGCGTCAAGTTTATAGTAGGCGACTAACAAAGATGTAATTAACCCAATGCTTCCCCAAATTGAGCCCTTTTTGATAAATTCACCAGATGTTACCGGTGGTTTTTCAGTATAGGCCAAACCTGTTGTTTGTTTTTTGTCTTCTTCAAATGCAGCTAACTCTTCCGGTGAATATTCTTTAGTTGTAAACACTGTATAAAGTACGCATCCCAACAGAACGATTGCTCCTATATAGAATGCAAATTTCACAGTATGAGGAACAACTCCGGGATCAGCAGTATTTGAAATGTTAAACCAGTTTGCTAATATCCATGGCAAAACTGATGCTATAACTGCTCCAATACCAATGAAGAAACTCTGCATGGCAAAACCCATTGTACGCTGTTCGGTCGGGAGGTTGTCGCCGACAAAAGCGCGGAAAGGTTCCATTGAAATGTTAATTGACGCATCAAGTATCCAAAGCATTCCTGCCGCAATCCAAAGTGAAGGTGAGCTTGGCATAAGAATCAATGCCAACGAAGCCAGGATTGCCCCTATCGTAAAATAGGGTCTTCTTCGTCCGAATCGATTCCATGTTTTATCACTAAAATGTCCGATGATGGGTTGAACAATCAACCCTGTAATCGGGGCAGCAATCCAAAGGATTGGAATATCATCCATACTTGCCCCAAGCGTTTGAAATATTCGGCTTACGTTTGCATTTTGCAAAGCAAAACCAAATTGGATTCCCATAAATCCAAAACTCATATTCCAAATTTCCCAAAAAGAAAGGTGTCTCTTTTTCATACAATGTTTTTCTATGACTCTTTAAATCTATATTTCCACAAATATAAAATTATTTATGAATCGTATTTGAATGAATTTGAATCTAATAAGCGTTTTTCTATGCAATCGAATGCATTGAATGCATTGAATTGTTAAATATTATCGGGTTGAACCACGAACTACAAGTTCTGTTTTAATCAGCTTACTGACAATACCGCTTTTTGTTTCTTTCCCTTCAATACGATTTATTAGTAATTTGGCAGCCTCTTTCCCCATTTCATGACCATGTTGATCAACAGTTGTTAAACCGGGATCAGTCACTTCTGTTATATATCCGTTTGTAAAACCGCAAATTGATATATCTTCGGGAACGCGATATCCATACGATTTTACCATCTGTAAACAATAAGCGGCCACTTCATCATTTATGCAGAAAAAAGCATCCGGAACGTTACTACTTTTAAGAATTTCGGGAATAACTTTAAATGCTAAATCGCGTGTATCACAAGTATAGATTAATGATTTATCTATGCTTATTTTATGCTTCCTAAGCGCATCTTCGTAACCCATGCGACGATTTGTGGCTATTGGCATTTGTGAACTGGAAGTCAAAAAAGCAATTCGTTTGCAACCTGTTTTAGCCAGATAATCTACTGCATTGAAAGCACCTGCATAGTCGTCAACCACAACTTTATCAGTGTTTATACCAGTGCAAATCCTGTCGAAGAAAACCAAATGTATTTCGTTATTAATGATGTCCTGGAAATGATCATACTTATTTGTATCTTTTGACTGTGATGCTAAGATTCCGCTCACACGTGCATCAATAAGGGTTTCAACACTTTTAATTTCTTTTCTGTAATCTTCGTTTGAATGACAAATCAGAATGTTGTAATTTTCTAATTCGGCTTCTTCTTGAATTCCTGCAAGTACTGATGAAAAAAAGAAGTGAACGATCTCTGGTACGATTACACCAATTGTATTGTTGCGGTTTGTACGTAATTGAAGTGCTAAAGTATTGAGTTTATACTTATGCTCCTCTGCATATTTTTGTACTTGTTCTCTAGTTTCCTCGCTTATAGCCGGATTGTTGTTCATTGCACGCGAAACCGTTGACGGAGATAGATTCAGTGCCTTTGCAATATCTTTAAGTGTAATTTGCTTCTTATCCATAAGGTCAATTAATTAAATTATCTCAAATATAAGTAAAAAAAATGTAAACTTCTTATATTTGTATACTTTATTGTTACAATTTCTTCAAAATGGCACCTCATATATGCCGCTTTGGTTTATGTTTCTTTCATTTTATAAATCTTTATATAAGCACAAATTCCAAATTACACTATTTTTTTGTAGTTTTGTCTGCTAATTATGCAATTATCAATTAAATTTAGACAATAACGTATGAAAAAAGTAGTTTTAATTCGTCACGGCGAAAGCGTTTGGAATAAAGAGAACCGTTTTACAGGATGGACAGATGTGGATCTATCGGAAAAAGGTATGCAAGAAGCTGCTGAAGCTGGTAAATTGTTGAAGAAAGAAGGTTTCCATTTTGAAAAAGCGTATACATCTTATCTGAAACGTGCAATAAAAACATTGAACATTGTTTTAGACCAAATGGATCTTGATTGGATTCCGGTTGAAAAAACTTGGCGATTAAATGAAAAGCATTATGGTGTGTTGCAGGGTTTAAATAAAGCTGAAACAGCTGAGAAGTTTGGTGATGAACAAGTTCATGTTTGGAGAAGAAGCTATGATGTTCCACCTGCACCACTAGAAAAAAACGACCCTCGTTCTCCTTTTGAAGATGCACGTTATAAAGGTGTTTGTGAGCAAGATTTACCGCTTACTGAAGCATTAAAACATACGGTTGAACGTATTTTGCCTTATTGGAATGAGACTATTCTCCCAAGCCTGAAAGATCACAACGAAATAATTGTTGCGGCTCACGGTAACAGTTTGCGTGGCATTGTTAAACATCTGAAAAATATCTCAGATGAGGATATCACTCAACTGAATCTCCCAACAGGTATTCCTTATGTTTTTGAATTTGACGATAATTTGAATGTGGTAAAAGATTACTTCCTTGGTGATCCTGAAGTTATCAAAAAATTGATGGATGCAGTTGCTAATCAGGGCAAAAAGAAATAATCGATTCCATCTGAAATGTCCTATATAAAAAGAGGCTGTCTCAAAAGATTGACAGCCTCTTTTTTTTTTCATTCAATTTTC